>CAJHZH010001036.1_pt1 | contig 10961 bp, 7 predicted proteins | sample 9198951 | NCBI WGS metagenome assembly CAJHZH01 (sample SAMEA7708381, study PRJEB35096) | sediment metagenome | biome: marine neritic benthic zone biome [ENVO:01000025]; feature: sediment [ENVO:00002007]; material: shallow marine sediment [ENVO:03000034] sea grass bed [ENVO_01000059] ...
CTGACGCTGTCCGCCCCGAATCCGAATGGACAGCCCGGCGACCCGGGCCCCTTCCAAGTTTCATTGCGGGCTGTCCAACTGTCTCCCGGTGCTGGCGGCGGCTATTTTTCTGGCACTGTTGTTCCAGAGCCTGGATCGGCTCTGCTGCTGGTCCTGGGAGTTGCCGGTCTCGGTGTCGTCCGCCGCTCGCGGCGGGCGGAGAGCTAAGCGACGGAGTAGGCGCCTCCGGCGCAGCCTCGGGCCCCCACCATAGGCCAACTGGCTTGGGTCCATTGGTCCCTGGTAGGGCAACGGTGAAGATGTGCAGTTATTATTCCAGAAGCGGGTTGCCGAGTCGTCTTTCGATGCGTCGCGAAGCCTAGTCAACTCGCGCTTCATTTGGACCATTGCCGAGCACGAGTACGTACGTCAATTGCGACGACCAGTTACAGGTCGGCTGAGTATTTTGACCCACAGGCTTTTGGAAAGCATCCCCCAAGCATCCCCCAAGCATCAGCCAAGCTAATTCAAACTACGGTGCCGAAGGATCAGGATCATTCTTGGCGCGAATCGGAAGAAGATACGACAATCGGCAACGATGTTGTAACGGTTGGCTTTGCCGCGTTGAGTTCATCAGTAATCTGCAGAATCAAACTGTATGAACCAGTTGGAGTATCATCGGGTAGCTGGAATTCCACGGTTCGGTAAAACCAGCGCGGATATTCCCGACTCATATTATCTAGACTGGGAAACACCTTTCCCTTGAGCTTGCGACCTCGGTCGTCGCGCAGCTGTACTTCAATCTTTACGCTGTTGTAGTTTTGTTCTCCGAAACTTCTGGAATTGACACGAATTCCCTTTAGCTCCGTGTAGATTTGGAAGCTCTCGCCGGGAGCGATTTTTCGTTCAGGCTTGGGGATAAAGGTTTGAAAACCGGAGATGCTTTCGCAAATCTCGGTTCGAACGACTTGCATTTTTTCGGGCCGCAGTTCAACGTCAGGTCGTGCTTTCCGAAATCGTTCGACAGCCGGATCGCCTTGTCGTGATCCTGGCAACTGGACGAACACCAGGTTTTCAAGTCGTTCCAGGTCAATCAAGGCGCGAGTTGTGATTTTCGAACCGGCCAGATTAAGCGAGATTCGATCGACAATATTATGATCATTGATATAACTAACAAACGCCTTTACTCCGGCGTCAGTTGCGGGAAACGACTCTGTTTTGGCGTGCTGGTTATCCTTGGTCAACGCCAGTTTGATTTTCCTATTAAACACATTGACCGCGATGTTATTGATTGTTCGTTTTTTTGGTTGTGCGCGAAACCGACGAGTCCATTGCGGCCGGTTTGGCAAGTCTCGTAAGGCAGGTTGACCCTTGCTCGCTTTGGAATCGCTTGCCATGGCGAGCGCCCGGTGCGCACCGAGTCCCGCCGGGCCGTCTGAACCGACAATCATCTGCGCCCACTGCCGATCCGTCAGTCGCTTGTTGGCCGGTTGATGAAATTCGTAGTAGGAATAAAGCGGTCCCACATAAGCCGTTGACTTCTCTCCACAGTTGACGGCAAACACTCCCAGGTTTACGTCGCCAACGCCAACTTCTAGTACCTGCGGTTCGCCAAACGGGTCGGGGAAGGTATGCACATCGATCACCGTGGGGTCCCACACTTTTACGTCGTCACGTTTATAAAACAAGTCGCAATACCAGCCGTCATAACGTGGTTTGCTGCCGCTGCCGTGCGGCAGGCTTCCGCGACGGTCAATCGTCTGTTGCAAAAATCGAATCTGTTGCTTTGACATCTCTTCGCCGCGCAGCTCTGTGTTCGCGATTGATTCGAGCTCACGCAGGATCTCGATCGCACGAGCGACAAACGAAACCCGTTTTTTCTTTGTTGTGAGCGCCTGCGTCGCCAAATGCATTTCCAACGGTGTACCAGCGTGGGGATTCAAAGCGTCTTCGGCCTCGTTGAACTGGAGCAAAGCATTGCGAAGTTTTTCGGCAAACCCGCGTAACTTGCGATATAGCGCGGGATATGGCTCGACGTAGCCCTCTGGATATTCGCAACCTGGAACACCCGTATACGACTGCTTGGCATATAACACCATGTCGTGCCGAAGTTCTGACCACGATGCAAGTTGCGTCTGCAATTGCTTCAGCTGCCAAACATCGGTCTTCATCAATTCCGGAACATTTTCTTCCATAGTGAGGTCAACGTCTAATTCTCGAATAGAATCGAGCCAAACGTTGTAAAGATCACTTTGCCAAAACTCGGGTGTACATGCGTCGACGAACTGCGAGGCTGCGAAAAGATTCGCGCTGTAGTTGTATTTGCGAAGCTCCGGCTCCAGCAATTTGGTCGCTTCGTCGTTGCCAAGTGCAGCCATCACGTCCAATCCCATCGGCATAAATCGTTTCATTTTGCGGTCTTCGAAAATTATTGAGTCGAACACGACATTGGACAAAACGAACGAGTCAATCACAAATTTCTGACCGAACAGTTGAAACAAAGATGGTGGTGAAACCGTCTGATTCGATCCGTCATCCACGAATATCGCTTGTGAACGAATCATTTGAGCGCCAAGATTGTCTTCACCAATCTCATTAAATACCTGTTTCAACCGGTATTCATCCCTTAGCTCCTCCACATCACCGATACCGTGTTTCATCAGCAATGTATCCAAGGTATACGCCGAGAGATTGTCGTCCTGGCTCGCGAAATTCGAGAGCAGCCGATTCATCGACTCGAACTGCCTATACTTGCCAGAATCTTTAAGGCTCAAGGTCAACAGCGAGGCGTTCGTCATTTCGCGAATTGGATCATTGACGATCTGAGTGATTGGATCTACCGGTTGCACAAACCATCCACAATCCGCTCGCGATAACCACATCATGCATCGGAAGTAGGCCTGCAGCGTCGCACTCTTGGTGTAATGTCCACGCGGCGCGAATTGCGAAAAATCGATGTGGCGTTTACCACCGTAAATTTTGGTTCCTGGATGTTGCGTCGGAACCTGAATCTTTCCCGCGTCGATTAGCCCAAGGATTGCACGCACCTCGGCATCATTGTCGAAATGAGACCGAACTTCGGACGACTTCGGTTGTTCGTTTTTGTTTCTTGGCAATCTCTGTTTTTTTGCCAGTAAATTACGCGCAACACACAGGTAGAGGTCGACGTCTTGAAAGTTTTCAACCAGATCGGTTGTCCGCTCTTCAGAACTGATCAATGAATCATGTGTGTGTTTCAAGATCGATTCTAATTGCGGTACAATCACCGACGATTCTAATTCCGCCAGCAAGTCGTCAAACGATCGGTGTAAGGCATGGAGAACGGAATCCGATGTGACAAATACTGGCATATGAGCGGTGTAGATTTGGTAGTAGGCCGAGCCGAAGCTGTAGCGCTGCTGGTGGTCGACTGAAACAAATCCGTTTTCCCGAAATAACTGCAACTCTTCGTCAGTCAATTTCAACTTGCTTTTAATATGGTCAAAGTAGCGTGCCTGGGCGGGATCAAAGCTCAACTTGCTGATCCTCTGATGTGGCTTGAAGCGCACCGCTCGAAATTCCTCGAACGTCATGTCTCGCGACATCGACAACAATTGATTGAATATCTGGAATTGGGGTGAGTCGTCTCTTTCACTTCGAAAATGTTCTCCGGAGACGGCGGGTCGAAACGCCAATATTCCAATGCAAATCGTCGCTGCAACGAAGCAAAAAGACGTCACGGCAAAATGTCTAAAACGAAGGGGGCGTTTACGGGTGCTTTGGGGAACACGATTTGAACCGATCATAACAAGCGTTTCCTTTCAAACGACATTGAACCACCTGTCGTACGATGACTCTGCATTATCGCACAATAATCGGAGGTACCACCAGGATTAAATCACGATTTGATAGCACTATTCAATTCAGTGATGACGTTGCGAGCCGTGACGGCAGTGCAGAATGTTGATTGCCAGATTTCTGATTCTGCAAACCGTCACGGTTGCTCTTCATACAGACGAACGCGAGCCGCAAATTGTTCCGCATTGGTTAAAGAAAAAAATTTTGGGCAGTTTAATGTATTTCAATACAATCTATGGACTAATGAACAGCGCGCTGGGCCGCGAGTTTTTCTGCCAGATCACCAAAGTAAGACTCCCAGCTTTGGTGTTCACGTCCGGCGGCGACATGAAAATCGCTTTCGTTTTCGAACGCACCCTCTCGAATACTCTCGTAAATGCCCGCGATGACGGTTCCCATAAACTCTCCAAGTTCAGCGATACGCTCCGCGCGGTACTGCTCCACTGACATTGATCGGTAAGTCAAGTTTGCGCCAAAAGCCATGTTAAGATAGCTCGCGAGTTGTCGCTGCGTTATCAACGTCCCATGCAAATTGTAAGTCTGGCTGTTGTGTTTCGGCTCGGTTAGCATACGAGCGTACGCAAAGGCCAACTCTGGACGAGTCGTGTAACCGCATTTCCCTTCGCCCGCGCAATTTGCAATCTCACCGCGCTCTCTGTAGGTATCGATGTATTCGACATCCGGCTCAATGTAAATGCCGTTGCGACCGATCACCCAATCCAAACCGCTGGTTCGCACGTCCTCTTCGGTCTGCCGGTTGCTCTGGATAATGGGTGAGAACGCCGTACCATCGCCAGCTCCTTGAACGCTGGTATAGACCAGCTTTGCAAGGCCGGCAACTTTCGCGGCTTGAATGACATTGCGATGTTGCTCAATGCGTTTGCTCGGTTCATCCATCCCCGATACCAAAAGCACGCAATCGATACCGCGCAAAGAACTGGACAACTCTTCGGGTCTGTTGTAGTCACCGTTACGTGTTTCAACTTGCAGGTGATCAGCCTTAGACGTCGTGCGAGCCAAACCGATGACGTCTTCTCTTCCGACCAAATCAATCGCGGCTTTGATGATTTCACCACCAAGCTGCCCACTGGCCGCTGTAACCGCGATTCTCATTTCATCCTCGACCGCTAATAGTGACTACACCTATTAAGTGACTACACCTATTAATGGCCAGTCTATGAACTCTGGAAAGTGATTCCAAGGACACGAGAACGGCGGCGACAAAACGGTCGATTTTTGATGCGCGCAGAAATCGTATCGGCGAGTCGCGAAAATCGCCCGCTTGAAAACGAACCTTCAGCGCGAGGGAAAACCTCGTCCAACTTGACCGCCGAATCAAAATTGGCAACGTGTGTCTCTTCTTGAGGTGTTGGATCAATCGGCTGGCTTCGCTGGCGGCTGTGACGCAGCGGCTTTGGCACAGGTAACCTCCACATTCTTGATTTTTCCGGTGAATCGGAACTCGCCGTTGTAGGCGGAGCTTGCCGGGCTCAGGCTGTCCCAGCCGCAACACAATCCCTCGCCGGAAAGCGCAAACGTGATTGGGGTCGTGACAGGAATCTTGTCCTCGGCGACTTTCTTGCCACCAATGAAAAGCCGTCCGATCCCCGCGGCACCTTTTCCTACCGCAAAGTCGGGAGGGCCGGTGAGTTGACCCAGCCGAGAGACAACTCTGACGTTTCATTAAGGTATTGAACCAATTGCAAATTCAATTCGGCTTGGGTCCAACGGATTATTATTCGGCCAGTTGCGGTGGAGTGTGGCGAGGCGATCGCAACATTGGCTTAAACCGAGTTTGCACGTCAACAAGATGTCCGAGGACATCGACCCATGGTGAAAGCGACCGTTCGCGTTGTGACTCGTGCCGTTACCTGGAGTTTGCCTCGGCCATCAGTTGCTTTATCACACGACTGACGATGTGGCTTGGAAGGACAGACGTCGGGCCGCGTCGTGATTCATCTCGGCCTCGACTGGCGATAGCGATGCCGCGAATGTGGCCTTCAACGTCAATCACGGGACAGCCCGTTTGCGGCTTGAGAAGTGCAATGTCGGTATCGAATACCGCAGCGAATCCAGATCGCCTTGGCGTCGCATGCTTGTCCATTTCCCAATGCAGGCCGGTGGCGGGTGGCAAAGCTGTCCGAACGTTTATGGATGTACCTTTGCGGCGCAGGGCAACCGAAACCAGATCACCCGTGCAGTATCCTGCGAGATTCGTTTCTAACACCTTCGCTAGAGTTGCGACGTCTGGAGTCGCATGACCGTTGATGGAGACGATGATGTCGTCGTATCGGAGCTTTGTTCCGATTAAGTTCAGGGGAGGCGAGATGGATATCATCGCTCCGTCTGGCGAATCCATTGTGGCGTCACCCTTCCAACGCGGTTCGGGGGGGATCGCGCGTGTTTCGACCGATACGATGCCTGGCTTTAGAATTTGACGTGGGCCAACCGCACACAGGACTTGTACGATCGAAGGCGGTTTTTCGTCGGAAAATTTCGCCGCTGAAAGTCCGTCAGCGTCTACCTTCAACAAGGCGAGGTCATGCTCTTGTGACTCTGCCCGTTTCTCTGCGACGACGACCGACTGGTCGGGCAGTCGGCAACTCACCTTTCCGTCCAGAACGCTCGCCTTGGTGAGAATCCACCCATCGGCGTGGACAACGGTCCCGATCCCGACCGGTTTGGAATCAACCAATAATTCCACGACCGATTGAGCGACCGCTTTGCTCGGCGCGATGAATCGCTTTCGCAGTGGATGCGGCACTCCGAGCGCAGTGTCGATCGACTCAATTTGCTTCAAGTCATCCCATTGCAACTTAGCGACTTCGGACCGGGTGTGTCCTGTTCCGTTGTAGACAGCTACATAACGTCCGTGTTTGGAAAACACGCCTCCGCCCGACATTCCGCCGCGACCAAAATAGTCGATGCTGTTGTGGAATTGGTTGTACCAAATCAGATACTGTGGGTGTCGCACCGTCGTTGCGTCAATTTTAGGTATTCGTTCAGTTGTCAATTTTCCCTTCGCGTCGTTGGCCGGATACCCAGCGACGACGAGCGGATCGCCCGGTTTCAATGTCGACGATTCGGTAATCTCTGCGAATGGCCATGAACCGGGTGTCGTGACCTTCACGAGCCCGACATCCGTGATTGGATTCGTACCCAACGCGACTCCGTCAGCATCGCGACCGTCCGATAGACGAACGGTGAGCTGTTCCCCCGGCAACTGATCGCAGTGGCCACTTGTCAGGATGTAGCCGTCTTGGGAAACAATGACGCCGCTCCAGCGGTTGTTACCTTTTCCGTCATAGGTGAGTCGTTCTTTCGAGATTAGTCGCACAGTCGTTTTCTTCGCAATCTGCTTGACCTCAGACAACTGCGAATCGCTCATTCGCGTAGGTGGCTTTGCTTCGCCCAGCAAATCATCAGTCTTCCTCATCGCAATCAACTCGGGAAAGTCTCCTGCACCAATGTGGTAAATCGAATCCGGAGAGGGCGGATACCGAACCCAATCCAGATTCTTGCCCTCGCCGAAGTCCTCGCGATTGGCAACGAAGATGTCGACTGCCGTCGCGTAACGCTGATAGCCATTTACGCAGGTATCAATTCCAAGTAAGCGGCCATCCATTCCAACAACTGCCGGCGCCTCGAAGTTTCCCGGATTTCCCGGATAAGCAGTTGTTGTGAACCAGCGAGTTGGCACGCTTCGGTCAATGAACGCATACCTTGCCGTCGGTGGCGCATCATATTTTGTGTCGCCGCGAGGCGAGTAACCGATCACCAAACAGGGTTCACCGGCTTTCAAATCGTTTGTTGAACCCAGCTTGATCGCCGACCACGGGCCATCTTCGTTGATCTTCATAACAGCGAGTCCCCATTCCAGCGACCAACCGGCGGCCGTCGCGGTGACGGTTCGGCCATCGTTCAAGTGGACTTTCATGTCCTTTTTTCCCCAGTCCCACTGGAAACCATTCCCCACAACGATGTGCCCTTGGGGTGATACGATGACCCCGGTCCGGCTCAGGGCGCCCTGCCTTTCGACGCGCACGATCGACTTGCTGACCGACTTGTAGAGTTGTGGTAGACCTTCTAAAGACGCCTCCATCGCGGCAGATATCGACCTTACCTTTTCGTTTGTGACTTTGCGATTCGCATCGTCAGCTTGCACTGCCTCCGTGGGGAGAGGGGTTGCCAAAGCGATTAGAAGAAGTCCCATACAGGAGGTGAGTCGACATGCAACGTTATGGATTCTCATGGGATTGCTACTTTGTGTGCTGTGGTTGAAAGTGCTGCCCAATGTCAGCTGTCGCGGCATGCGTTGTATGCCCATCGTCCCGCCGACGAAAAAGGTTATCTCCCTCATGCACGAGGCCGCCATTGAGATCGTGAATCGCGTTCATCTTCAGCCGGATAACATCGGTTTTTGCGCAGTTTAACAGAGACACGTCGGTCGTCAAAAAACGTTCCTTTTCCCGCATAGTCAAAACCACACGTGCCGTTGGCAAAATCCCCTTATTTTAATTTCGAAAAACTCATCAGCGAAATCAAAACGCCGAAAAACGGGTTGGGCAAGGAGGTTTCTGCTCGCCGCCAAGACACTGAATTGAGCTACCAACGCGATCGCTTACCACCATTCTTGTCTGCGGCGGTGTGCGACACCGAGTGCAACGGTAATGGCGCCGGGAAAAAAACCGTCGGGCAATGTGTCCGGTGGCTCATAGCATTTGCAATGAATGAGCTTTAATTGCACCTTGAATGAGCCAGATTGTCTTCGAGTGAACAAGCATACGCCCCCTATCCAGTCTTGATTGGTCGTCTCATCTTTGAGACTGCGAGCAGAGCCTAGTAACTCCTTTGCGTCGCGGTACCACACGCCAACGTTGCTTTCTCAATGCCTAACGCTCCGGCCTTGCTCTTGCCCGCGGGGAGGTCCGGTTTCAAACGTGTTTGTCAATTAGGCATTTCGCGACGGGAGCCGTCGTTGCCAGATAAATCGACCTGGGCCTTGAGAATAGCCCGGGCCTCTGCGTCGGCATCGAAATGAGGGTTGGCTGCGGTCGGCACGGGGGCACCGATATTCTTGCGCCAGGCAAGCAGCACATCGTGCATCTGTTCACGCTTTTCAGGGTGTACGTCGGCCAAATTCTTCTGTTCGCGGATGTCATCCCTGAGATTGAAAAGCATCAGCGCGCCGTCTTCAGAATACTCGTGCAGCTTCCAGTCGCCCATCCGTACAATACTGCACGGCCGCGAGCGGAACAGTGGATCGCGCTGTTCGTCATAAACCGCATAGCTCTGCAGGTAGGCGGGAAAATGCCAGAACAGCGGACGTTCTTCCAACGTATCGACTTTACCTTTGAGCAAAGGCGTCAGGCTGCATCCATCTTGTGGCTTGTCAGGCACTTTGGCACCAGCGATCTCCACAATCGTCGGATAGAGGTCGACACCAATCACGGGCTCGTCGGTCACCTGACCGGCTTCAATCACACCGGGCCAGTTCACGAAGAACGGCACGCGGATGCCGCCTTCGAAGTAAGTTCCTTTGTAGCCCCACAATGGATCCATGTCGGTTGCCGGCCCGTAACCCCCGTTGTCGGAGGTAAAAAAGATGATTGTGTTGTCGGTCAGGTTCAATTCCTTCAAGGTCGCCACAAGACGAGCCACGCCGTCATCGACCGCCTGAATCATGGTCGCCATCGCAACGTGATTATGCAGCTTGCCGGGTTGTTTTGCCTCGTACTTGGGCAGCAGATTTTTCTTTGGCTGCAGCGGAGTATGGACCGCAAAATGAGCCAGGTAAGCGCACCATGGACTGTCCTTGTTGTCGCGGATAAATTTGATGGTGTGATCGGTGAGCACGTCTGCCAAGTACTCACCCTTTGGTCCCCGATGGCCTCGGAAGCCGATCTTTTTTCGGTATTCCACAGCGACGTCGAAACCCTGGGTGGTTGGGCTGCCTCCCAAGTGCCATTTGCCGAACATGCCCGTCTTATAACCGACAGCCTGGAGAGTCTCCGCCCAAGTCACAATGTCTTGTCGCAACTCGCTAGTACCGGGAACGTGCCGCAGGCGACGGTGCTTGGCACTGCCGCGGGGCTTGGTCCCCACGTTGTAGATCTCGTGTCGCGGAGAGTACTGGCCCGACAACAGACATGCCCGCGCAGGCGCGCAATTGGCCGCACAAGAGTAACCACTGGTGAAGATCATGCCACCACGGGCCAAGCGGTCCAGGTGAGGAGTCTCGTAGAAGTCGGATCCCATGTAGCTGGCGTCTTTCCAGCCGAAATCGTCTAGATAAATCAGCAAGATGTTGGGCCGCTCGGCCGCCTGGCCGACGCTTGCGGCGATCGGCGCAATCGCGAGTAAATAAAAAAATCGAATCATTGATTTCACTAAAGTTAGAGGAGGGTTTACGTCCAACTTGAATCGTTTCTTATTCTCACCATCGTACCAGCTCAATCCATATCCGGGCATTAGCAATCTCTGCATACGATGGTCAGGCTGCTTTAAGCCGAGTTGCTGAACCTTGTGGATGTCGATGCGTCACTGGCGGTCTATAATTTCGCATCTCAATGGCAAAGTCAGTAACGCCGGGACTGTCAAATTCGACCGGTGGCCGACATCTGTTTGGCAAGCTCACGCTGGTAGGCTTGATGCGCGGCGGTATCCTCACGAGCGCGGTGGCCGTAATAGATAAATCCAATTGCCCTGCGTGAGCGATCGGGCGAGCGATTTTCGTCGGCCCGATGGATGGTCATCGCGTGATGGACTAACAAATCGCCGCTTTGCGCCGGCAATGCAAGCTCGCCCAGTCGATCATGTTCGTTCGGGTAATCGACAATTCCCTGGCTGAAACCAAGTGTGTCTGTACGAGCGTGTTTGCGCATGCCGTGCTTGTGTGAACCGGGAACATAGCGGACGCATCCATTGTCTTCGTCCACGTCGTCGAGCGCCAACCACATCGTTATCGCTTCGCACGGCTCGAGCATGAAATAATATCCGTCTTGGTGCGGTGGCGTCGGTCGTCCGAGTCCCGGCGGTTTGTTGAAGTATTGTATGTTCTTTGGAACAACCGGCCCTCGCAGCAACGTTTCGGCCAGCTGTCGAATCCGGCTGGCAGCATACAGCTCGTGGAACCAAGTATCGTA
>CAJHZH010000729.1_pt1 | contig 10884 bp, 5 predicted proteins | sample 9198951 | NCBI WGS metagenome assembly CAJHZH01 (sample SAMEA7708381, study PRJEB35096) | sediment metagenome | biome: marine neritic benthic zone biome [ENVO:01000025]; feature: sediment [ENVO:00002007]; material: shallow marine sediment [ENVO:03000034] sea grass bed [ENVO_01000059] ...
CCGAATCACTTTTCAAAACCAGTTCAAATCGGAAGCATCGGATGAGATCAAACGACGGTTTCAACGGTTCGCGCGTGGCAATACGCTACTAAAGAACCTTGGCGACTCCGATCACAATACATCCAAAGCTGCTACAACAATTGAAGAATCAGATACCGGCAGCGACGTAATCAAGTTTCTCGATCGGAGCATCGAGGCGGGAGTTAATCGTGGCCGCTGGGCTTGGGCTTCGCGATTCGTCGATATCAACAACGATGGCTGGGACGATCTCGTAGTAGCCAACGGCTATATCACGACCGATGACGATGGTGATTTGTGAAGTTTCTATTGGCGACAGGTCGTGTCGCAATCAAGAAATGATACGGGAGACAACCGCAGCTCTGCCGGCGCAACTCAAAACCTTGACAAGATGATACGGCAAGGCAGGTCGTTCAGCGGTAATGAACGAAATTGTGTTTTCCTGAATACCCGCGCAACGGATCGTACCAACGAGCGATTCGCTAACATCTCGGCGGTTTCCGGGCTCGATCTTCCCGATGATGGTCGGGCATTGGCAACTGTTGATTGGGACCTGGACGGTGATTTGGATTTTTGGATCTCAAACCGCAATGCACCTCGTCTTCGATTTATGCGCAACGATACGCCCAGCCAAAACCATTTCGTGCAGTTTCGGCTGATAGGCAATGGTGTAGATACCAACCGAAACGCAATCGGCGCACGCGTAACCGTTATTCTGCAAGCGCCCGAACAATCGGCTGAAACAGAAAACAATTCTGATCCAACAACGCTGATCAAGACGCTGCGCGCAGGCGAGGGTTTCCTGGCCCAATCCAGCAGTTGGGTGCACTTTGGGTTGGGTAAATCGGCCGAAATCGATCGCGTGATCGTTCGCTGGCCGAACGACGGTTCGATCGCCGAAGAGTTTGGTTCAATAAAAACGAATAGCCGCTACGAGTTGGTGCAGGGGTCGGGAAGGGCCGAAATTGTCGGCGGAGCGCGCGAGCTGGCAGTTGAGCCGTCGAAACTGGTGGTGCCTCCGGTCAAGAACACCCAGCGGATTCCATTGATTTATCCATTGCCAGCGCCGCAGTTAACCTATTTGGATTTTGAAGGCGGATCGGTTGAAATGGACTTGGATGCTGACCAGGCCACGTTGATCAATCTGTGGTCAACCAGCTGCCGGCCTTGCGTTAAGGAGTTGGGAGAGTTTGCAGGTCGCATTGATGAACTAAAAAACGCTGGCGTGCGCATTTTGGCGCTTTCAATCGATGGACTTGAGTCAGACGACCCAAAGGAAGCTGCAAGACTCGCGAAAGAATTTGCCGGTCGATTGAAGATTCCGTTTGATACAGGATTGGCAACGCAATCATTGATCGAACAGTTTCGACAACTGCACAATTTGATCATCAAAATGGAGCACCCACTACCATTGCCGACAAGTTTTTTGATCAATCGACGCGGAAAGCTTGACGTCGTTTATAAAGGGCCTGTTTCCGTCGACACGCTTTTACGGGATGCCGTTGACAAATCCTATACCCCGCTGGAGCTGATCCAACGGTCTGCTGCGTTTAACGGTACAGTGATTGATAGTGATATCATCAATTCACCATTGATGACTGCAGCAAATCAATTCAAGGTGGCTAGAGAATTAGCGCTGCTGGGCAAAAACGACGAGGCTTTCGATGAGTATCGCGAGATCCTCGAGTTTTTGCCAAACTCCGGCATCGTCTACAACGACATGGCCATCCTGTTGTTAAAGAAAGGCAACGCCACTGGGGCACTGGAACAATTTAACAAAGCAGTAGAGCTGAGTCCCGAGGACGCTGATATTCGAATTAATTTCGCTCAGGCACTTGTTTCTCAGCGAAAAACCGACCAGGCTCGACGGCAACTTGAACAGGCGCTTACGTTCGCGCCAGATAACGCGGAAGTCTACTTTAATCTCGGCGTTGTCAACATTCAGATGCAGGATTTTGACGAGGCGCAAACCAAATTCGAGCGCGCGATCGCATGTAATCCAAACCATGCCCGCGCATTATTTGGACTCGGCAATTTGTTGGTTCGAAAAAACCAGCTTGATGACGCTAAGAAGTATTATCTGCGGACGCTTCGCATTACCCCCTACGAACCTACGGTGCTCACGACTTTAGGAAAAGTTCTTCTACGGGAAGGTGACTTGAAGGAGGCCGCCAGCCGTTTTCGGAGCGCCATCGAAATCCAACCGAGCTACGCAGACGCGCATTTCAACCTCGGTGTCGTCCACCACAGAAATCAACAGTTCGAAGAAGCCCGCCGCGAATTCGAAACCACGCTGCGGATTGATAGTAATCACCAAGGGGCAAGGGCAGCCTTACAGCAAATTTCACGCGGCTTGTAGAATCCGCACTGGCACCAGAGCGATTACGCACATCAGTCCCCGCTAACTGTGTTTCTCAGTCCTTGTTATTGCCTGTTTGCCGCATTGATTTGTTTGCAGTAATGGTGAAACTAAGTATCGTTCCAAATGGTAGTGGAACTAGCTACCCTTGTTCCGTCCGTTCATCACTCCACAATGCGAGAGTAACCAATGAGGAATTCCGTTTTTGCGAATGCCATTTTGTTCGGCCTGTTTGTTTTCATTCCATCGATAACAGCCGACGATTTGCCGTTTCAACAGAAGGTTGAAGTGTATCGCAGTGCCGACGGAGATGTCGTTGCGTTTACAGTGCGCTTGGAACAAGCCTTCTTGGCCGAAGAGTTTGAGAAAAGCAACTTCCTGCGGCTTCGATCAGACGACCAGCGGGCCTACTTGATCTATCCGCAGCAAACGAAATTTCAACAAAAACACGCAGAGTTTTTTGGAAGGTTGCGTGGTAAAGGAAAAGTCCAACTCAGACTCTCGTACGATACCGTGTTGGAGAACCTGGATGGCACGCGTCGCGTCGAGGCTAAAGAAGGAATTATCGAAGTCGAAATTCCGGAGCCCGTAGGCGATGAGCAAAAACCAATTGGATCGGTTCAGATTTTTAAGGATTGGGCCAACCAGCAAAACTTGCATTTTGCTCGTATGCTGAGATATTACCCCGACGAATCGTTCTTCCAGTATTGCTTGCTGCAATCCAACGCACGTTACGGTGTCAAACCTCCACCGATTCCTCATCAAATGCGCAGCGAAGCGGAAACGGAAACGGACTTGTACGAGGTGTTTACTGGCTCGCTGGCCATACAGCAATCGTTGCAGCGAGAAACGCTGAGCACGCGCAAATCCGTCGGCGATTACAACGTCCCGATCAACAGCCTTCGACCGCCTCGATTGCGATCATTGGATTTCGAACAACTCTTGAATGAAAAACTCGAGGAAAATGTCGAACCGCAAGTTCATGAAATCGCCAAATTGGTTCCGCACGATCAGTACATGCTGCATTTCAATTCGCTCAAGGCACTCGACCAGGCCATCGATCTGGCGACGCAGTGGGGTGACAGTTTGCTGCGGTTGTTCACGGTTCGGGCCCAAGATAACCGAGTCAAAGAAAAATTTGAGCAGCAGTTGGTGATCGATCACCAGTCGCTAAATCAGTTGTTTGACGATGGCATTGCGACCGAAATTGCTTTGACCGGTGCCGATCCGTGCATCCTCGAAGGGACTGACCTGTCGGTGGTTATTCGCGTCACGAGCGCCGAGACCTTTTTAAAGGAATCTCTCAACTGGATTGAAAATGCGCGCACCAAATATCCAGATATCGTCGCGCGGCAATTCAATTACCGGGGGCACCAGGTTCGGGCACATTATACGAACGACCGGAACGTTAGTTCGTTTTTGGTTCAGCACGGCGACTATATGGTCTATTCAAACTCCCATCGCGCCATCCGCCGAATCATCGATTCAGCGACGGAGCAGGAACCCAACCTTAACGAAGCGTTGGACTATCGTTATGTTACAACGATCTTGCCGCCATTGGACAACGATCAAGCGGGATACTTTTACGCATCTGAGGCGTTCATTAAACGCATGGTCGGCCCGGAGGCAAAAGTTTCTCAAAAGCGCCGATTGCAATGTTTCAACAACCTCGTGATGCAAAACAATGCGTCATTATTTTATCGGCTGGAAAACGGCCGCTCGCCCCAATCGCTTAGTGAACTGTCGGAAGGGCGTTATGTTGATACGAAAAAAATTGTCTGCCCGCACGGTGGCGCGTATGCTTTTGACGCGGCGAGCGATACATGCACGTGCTCACTGCACAACCGCTTGAAATACTTGACGCCGAACGCCGAATTAGTGGTGCAAAATGTTTCGGAACAAGAGTCCGAAGAATACGGCCGCTACAAAGATCGTTACGAACAGTTCTGGCGAAAAGTGTTTGACCCAATTGCCGTGCGGATCAACGTGAACTCTACAGTCAAGCTCGAGTCCTGCATCTTGCCGATGGCAAACAGTGGAATTTACGACGATCTACGAGAGCAGGTAGACAAGAATCCGCAACCAATCGTTACTTCGCGTATTGCACCTTCGGCAATCGCTTCTTATGTCATGGTTCCAGGTCGTGAGAATACGGCGAAGTTTCTACGTACAATCCCCGGTGTTCCCGAAGTGGTCGACGAAGATCCCACACTGACCGACCTCAGCTGGATTGGCGATCGTGTTTCGGTACATCTTTGTGATGGCGATAGTATCCTTGAGATTGATCCGACTCGTCTCAAGCCGCTCGATCTGCCATTGGTCGGCAAAGCGTCAACCGAAATGCAGGCCTGGGTAGCAGCTGTTTTCATGATGGCCAACCTGCCAGTGTATGCGACCGTGGACGTCGAAAATCAAGAAAAAGCGGACCGCATGCTCGAGCAATTTGCCGAACGGATTTTTTTGCAGGAAGGCGAGTTCGTCGGCTTTGACACGAAACTGGACGCATACCAGCTGCCCAAATACAAGGACCACAAGATCTACGTACTCAATGTTGGCCTGTATGCCTTGTCGCTGAGAATTCACGTTTCACTGGTTGGCAATCAGTTGGTCTTCGCGACCAAACCGGAATTGCTGCGCGAAGTGATCGACGCCAGCACGGTCGAACCCGATGACAACGCGACTGAGGCACATATGCTGATCCGATTGAATCACCGCGCGCTGAACCGAATGAGTGACGATGTGCAATTGTACTGGGCCGAAAAATCTCGAGTATCCTGCCATCGCAACGTTATTTCGATTTATAACTTCCACAAGTTGTACGATTTGCCGATCGAAAAGATTCCCGAAATATCCGAGGCAAAGTACGGTGTCCGATATTTTTGTCCGGATCAGGGCGAATATTCATTCGATAAAGAACTAAATCAAATCGTCTGCAGCGTGCACGGCAACCGTGAACATTCACACCAGCACTCGCGGCTCGATGAGAACTCGTCATTTGCAAAGTTCATCGACAGCCTCGATACGATCACGGCCTCGATTGTATTTCAGGATGATGCTTTGCTGGCGACCGTGGAAATCCAGCGTAGTAACGACGATGAAAATTGAAATCGTCAAATTCGATTCCAAGTCACCAACAAAATATGGAGTACGACGAGGATGAACAAAGCCAACCCACTCATTCGGTGAACATCGATCAGCTGGTCTAATTGATCGGTTCCAAAAAAAGGAAACATACTGAGCAAGATAACGCCGACCACGACAATACTTAGCAGCAATATGATCCAATAAATAATTTTCGCCGATAACGGAAAACCCATTGAGGCCGTGTCTGGATTGCTTGGCGAGAGGTCGTTTACAAAAGTAAATCGAATTGAAACGGTCAACGACATAACGGCAACCAAAACAACAAACCCTCCAGCGCCGACCAAATGCGCCACCAGCCACCAACCGTGCATGCCGTTCAGGATCAAGACAGAAAAAAACGAAGTGGCGCCCAAACCGCATACTATCAGGGCAAATCCAAAATAAACTAACTTATCCCATTTGCTCCAGCGGTATTTGCGGCGGAACTCCGGCGGTGTTCTATCAAGGAATCGTAGGATCAGGTGAACGACGACAAGGATTGACAGCAATCCCAGCGTGGTGAATGCAACGGCTTCAAATATGCTTTTCGATTGATCCGGATCGCTGATTGCGAATAAATACATATTGCCGCGAAACAAATGATAACTGGATTCGCCAAGATTCAGCCAAACAAAACGGCTAATTCCGACGTGCCGACCCAAAGCTATGATCTGTTTTTAACTTGTGTGATGATCCCGGAAAACGAAAAAAGTACAAAGGCCAACACCACCAGCGCGACCGACGCCACGGACGCAACCGCCGTCCATTTAAATGCCGTTCTGCCTTGAAACACTTGATTCCAGGTTCCCAGCAGTGCCGCATCCAATTTGGAATATTCATACATTGGACGAGAATTCGCATCGGCCACCGCAATAGGCGTCTGAGTGACTACGTCTGCATAAAAAAATGGCGAGTCGCTTGAGTGACAGTCGTCGCATCCAGTTGCTCCCAGTGCCCATCGCGCGGGTTTGACATCGTGCCCGATGGGCCAAGAGTAGGGTTTTGGGCTGGGGTTGATTACGATTTCCAATTTGCCGCTAGCGTCCAGCTGATAAATCTCTTCACCGCAGACATAGACTGGCTGGCCTTCCGTAATCAGCTCACGCAGTTTCAAAAGGGCTTTTTCCATTTTCGCTTTATAGGCGATGAGCCCTTCGGTCTTTTCGATTTCCGCCAGCATAACCCGCTCGTCGTCATTCAATTCTTCGATATTCAATTTGGCCCGCTCTTCGCCGAGTGCCACAACTTTTTGCGTTTGATTCAAGCGAACTTTCGTCATTTCCTCTGCGAAATTTCGACGCACGCGTAACGTGCTTCGCAACCATTTGTTGGAATCGTTTGGGTTCAGCGGAGTGACTTGGTCTTTGATTCTGACGCCCCAATAACTCGGCCACATCATTCGAAACGGATACAGAACGTTTTGATTGTCGGGCATCAAGACGGTGCGAAGGATTTTTGGCGGCTGATCCTCGCTGCGATGGTCCTTGTGACCAAGATGATGGGCCAGCGCGGTCTGAAGTAATCCGATCTCTTCAGTCAGCAGTGGGCCTGAATGGCAGGCCGTGCATGACATGCGTTCCAAATGTATAGGCGGAAGTCCCTTATGCTGGGGCAACGGCGCACCCATTCTGCCACCTCCGTTTTGATATGCGATTTTTTTGGCGTCAGTTCCGTAGTGGCAGCCGCGACACGAAAGGTTAGCGGTGTGCTCACTCTGCGGATGAATTTCGTCTTCGAACCCGCGTACGATGTTGTGGCCAATTCCGTTGCGATGACAATCAATACATTGAAATCCGGCGCGAATGTGGACATCCTGGTCGTGCGTCCACCGCGGGGTGCTGCCAATTCCAACTGACAGGTTCGAGTGACAGCGATAACAAGCATTGTTTGACGGAAAACGGACGATATCGAAAAACACATTACCTTCGGCATCAAAACGATTCTGGTCGTACACCGTCGCGGGCAATTTTGGACCTGTGTAATCGTCCGCCTTACTCGCCTGCACATCAAAATCGTCTTTCAATCGCCGAACTTGACCGTTAATTTTCGCCAAACCGATCGCGGCGGTAGATGCCCACGCAAAATTTTGATTCTCGATCTGCTTTGACCAGGATTCGACGTCGAAAGCCGAATCGCGCGCATGACACATCATACAATCGGTATCGAGATGGCCTGATAAATGAAAGCGATCGATCTGAGCCGCTTGTTCCGTGTTATGCATTTGCTTGGAATCGTTTTTTGCGGTCTTGTTTGGCCGGTATCCGCCAGGGGTACGGCCACCAAACTTCAGATTGAATTCCCATTCAGAAATTCCCAGTTCGGTTGGAAGAAAACTGTGCGTCCAATTTCGATATGAAACTGGTATCTGAGTCCCCGTGGTTTGATCGACCCATATCCAAGTTTCGGCGGGGCGTCCATGGTCTTGAACAGAGTCGTCCGGATTGAAATGAAAGCCGGTTGTAATGTGGTCGTAATCATGACAGCGCCCGCAAGTCTGTTTTGGTGAATACGGTTCCAGTGCGCTGCCGGGTTTAATTCGTTTATTATTGGCATCAAGTAGCGGAATGCGATGAACATAGTCGCTGCGACTATCGGACGTCGCAAAACGAGATGGATCGCTTTGGCAAAATCCAACCGACGACGTCAGTTGGCAGCAGAGGGCAACCAAAACAAGAATCAACAAGACCTGATCAGGACGACGCTTTGCATTCATTTGTCTATGCACATTGATCAACGATCAACCGTGAACTACCACGGCGGCTTTTGTGGACATCCGTTTTAGCTGAAGTCGTTTTCGATGTCACCGGTGGTTAGATCCACGAATATCATTTTTTGCGAGGCAAATCTGTTATATTCTTAAGCTGAAATTTGAAATTTGAATTCGTTATCCTGCCTGTCTACAGAATGGAGACAAATAATGTGTGTCCGTCAGTCGATCTTCTGTATTTTGGCATTCTTGTGCTGGCCGCTATTGCATGTCGATTTGACTGTTGGCCAACAAGTTGGACCTGTTCCCGGAGTAGTCCGGGAGCGCCTGGAGTTGGACAATTTCTATCAAAAATACGTGAATATTGGTGGCTTGCCGGTTGTCGGTTCAAAAAACGTAACGGACGCCGCCATCCGAGAAGCTGCCTGGATTGTCGACAAAATGTTGGCTGATCGTAAGGACATCTTGCAAGCGATGACGACCAACAAAACCCGGCTGGCCGTCATGGCGTACAACGAATTCACCAGCGACATTCCGGAACATCGCCACCTCAAGCCACGCGTGTATTGGGATCGCCGGGCGCGCGGACTGGGCGCCACGCCCTCAGCACCTGCGGTAAGCTGTGCCGAAGAAAACCTACTTGGTCATCCAGGTGATCCGTATTTGACAGAGAATATTTGTATTCACGAGTTTGCTCATGCCATTCATGAAATGGGAATGCCGGATGTCGATCCGAGCTTTGACGAGCGACTGCAACGGGCCTACCGGGAGGCTATCGCTGCCGGCTTGTGGAAAGAAACCTACGCGGCCGTCGACCACAAGGAGTACTGGGCTGAAGCCGTTCAAAGTTGGTTCGACGACAACAGAGAAAATGATGCGCTTCACAATCACGTTAATACGCGCCGGGAACTGAAACATTACGATCCGTCGCTCGCCAACTTGTGCAAGCAAGTTTTTGGTGACGGGGGCTGGCGATACAAAAAGCCGATGGATCGAGAGCAATCGGAGCGCAAACACTTAAGTTACGTCGATTTTAACCACTTACCGACATTCCAGTGGCGAAAGGAACCGATCCCGGACAGACCCAAGGTGTTAGTTCAAACAACCGCTGGAGATATCGAATTTGAGTTAGACGCGGTAAAGGCACCAAAAACCGTTGAGAACTTCCTGGAATACGTCCATCAAGGGTTTTATTCCGACGGATCGTTTCATCGCAGCGTGACCATGCAAAATCAACCTAACAACGAAATAAAAATTGAAGTCATCCAGGCGTCAGCGGACCCTCAAAAAAAGCCACAGCTATTTCAACCAATTGAACTCGAGCGAACGCGGGACACAGGGCTTCGGCATCTAGATGGAACGATCTCGATGGCCCGCGATGAACCCGACTCGGCGCAAGACCATTTCTTTATCTGTATTGGAGACCAAGGGGAACTCGATTTTGGCGGAAAACGAAATCCCGATGGACAGGGGTTTGCCGCGTTCGGACGCGTCACCAAAGGCATGGATGTGGTTCGAAAGATTCAACGGTCAACCTCCAAAGGCCAACTGCTAAATCCGCCGATCAAAATCCAGAGAGCGATACGATTGAATTAAAATGGTAGAAAGCCCTCGATAAAGCCGCCGCAGTTTTTGCATCCGAAATCAATTTTTGTTCGCGTCACTAATCGTATCACATGACTAGAAAGCATTTCAAAACTTATGTTGCTGGGTAGTGGACGAGGCCACGAGTCCCATTTTGCACGGCATGTCGGGCAAGGACTCGTCACCTCGTCCACTACACAAATCACCAGAATGAAGTATTGAAAGAAAGCGAAATACCGGGTTTTGATTTCGCCCGCCATCATGAAGCACAAAGAATTTAGATTAAAAAAACGCCCGGTAATCGTACCGGGCGTTCGGAGAACTCCATCATAAAATGATGGCATATTTTAGTTTTTGACGGGTTTAGCCGTCACCGCCTCGACCGCGACCTCGTCCTCGGCGCATGGCGCCTTCGGGCATTTCAAAAGCCTCACCCTTCATTTCTGCCAGCTTTTTGTTTTGCCCATCCGACAAGACGCCCATCATATCTTTGTTTGATTTTTCTTGCATTTCCGCAAATTTTTCCCGCATTGCTTCGCGATCCTCAGCGTTGAACATTTCTCTCATCTCGGCTCGAACGTCAGCTTGGATTTTCTGCATCTGCTCTTTTTGCTCATCCGATATGTCCAGTTCTTTTGCAACCATTGGATCCTGCAATGCCGCAACTCCTAAGACTTGTACAAAAATCTCATTTAGCCGTTTCACTTGGTGGTCTAACAGGATCTCACCGAGCTGATCGATCTCTGCCTGGACTTGCTCGGCAGATTGACCACCGCGTCCCCTGCCACCTTGTCCACGTTCGCGCTGACCACCCCGCTGGCGGTTGGCGTCGTCGCCTTCGCCGCCTTGTCGCCGACGACCACGACCTTCGCCTTGATCACCACCGCCACGCTGCCGACCTCCACCGCGCAACGCTGCTAGATCCTCTTTTTGTTCATCGGTGATTTCGAGTTCCTTTTGGACGGCCTCGATGCGAACCAGTACGGTTCGGGAGGCTCGTTGTTGCCCAAATCCTCGACCTCCTCCGCGTCTGCCACGCTCTTGGGCCTCGAGCGTAGCCACAAACAACATCAAAAACATCGCCAGCGACGAA
>CAJHZH010000632.1_pt1 | contig 10844 bp, 11 predicted proteins | sample 9198951 | NCBI WGS metagenome assembly CAJHZH01 (sample SAMEA7708381, study PRJEB35096) | sediment metagenome | biome: marine neritic benthic zone biome [ENVO:01000025]; feature: sediment [ENVO:00002007]; material: shallow marine sediment [ENVO:03000034] sea grass bed [ENVO_01000059] ...
GTATTCTTAGCGCTGAATCTCGCTGAAAATTTCCAATCGTCGATCCGGGGAAAAAAACCGCGTTATGACTTGGCAATACCTTGGTGGCCGGTAGTTCGAATGACTGCGTAAAGTCGGCAATAACAGGTGTGATTTCGATATCGGGATAGTCTGTCTGCAACCGCTTGACGGTGGCCAACAAATGGTCTTCGGATATGTCCACGGGTGCATACGCGGCTGGCTCGATCAATTCGTCCAACAACAATTCAGTTTTAATGCTACTGCCGCTTCCGTATTCGACTAACCGCACACCACGGTCAAGCTGACAGGCCATCTCTTCCGCGTTGTTGCAGATAATTTCTAATTCGGAACGCGTCAGATAGTACTCGTCCAAATCGCAAATCTGATCAAACAACTCGGATCCTGGCTGATCATAAAAGTATTTGCTCGAGATCTGTTTGAGTGGCTGGCTCAATCCAACGACAACATCGTTCAGGAAAGCGCCGCGGTTATCCAACTGATTTTCGACGTGGGCAATATCTGGCATGGCTACTGGCGCTGTTACGAGTGATACCTAGAGGTCGATTCTGACCCTGAATTGGATTGAAGGCTGACTAGTACTAGTGAGCGAAGAGGCGATGATTTCTCGCTTTACTCCTCATATGCGCTTCAGGCTAAATCCGTTCGCAGGAATGTGTCTGGCGGACGAGTTAATCGCAATCTTAAAGTATTCGCTTGGCAATGATAACCGTTTCAATTCGACAAATTGCTAAATTCGTTCACTATTTGTTGAATCGTCCAGTAACGAGGATAGCTCACAGCGCCGGAAAACTAATTGCCGACGGCGACGACGTAAGCAATCGCAAACGTTCGGCAATGAGAAATGCTGACTTTCATCTCGCTGATCTCCATCCGTTGGGCCACTTGCTGTGCAACTCCGTAAAGATGCAGCCGGGGTTGGCCACCGATTTCATTTCGAACTTCGATGTCGGTCCATTGAATTCCTTTCGACCATCCGGTCCCTAACGCTTTGAGAGTGGCTTCTTTGGCCGCCCACCGGCCCGCATAATGTTGATTGGCCGCTTTGCGAGACGAACAATAAAGGATTTCGTCAGTTGTATATACTCGCGAAAGAAACCGCTCCTCGTGCTTCTCGATCATCTTTGCGATTCGCACGACTTCGATGATATCGGTTCCGATTCCGATGACTTTCATTGGGGCGCGGGTGGTTGATTAATTCCAGAGACTTGATTTAACGCCACATGCATCTTGTGCGCGGCGGAGTACTTCGCCGGCATGTTTACGAGCCTTCGCCGTACCGTCTCGTAGGATTTGTTTGACACGATCGGGATTGGATTCTAGTTCAAGTCGTTTTTGGCGAGCGGGCTCGAAATATTTCTCCGCCGCGTCGGCCAGCGCCTTCTTCACTTCACCGTACCCAAACCCGCCGGCGCGATACGTATCGGCCATCGCTTCGCGTTGCTGCTGGTCGACGAACAGGCTGTACAGTTGATAGAGATGATCCGATTCCGGGTCCTTGGGTTGTTCCATCGGCCGGGAGTCTGTCGAGATTCGCATTACTTGCTTTTTCATTGACTTAGTCGGTTCGAAAATCTCGATCGCATTACCGTAGCTTTTCGACATTTTCTCACCGTCGGTCCCCGGCACCTTGGCGGAGGTCTCGAGGATCTTTGGTTTTGGCAACACGAAAACTTCACCATACTGATGATTAAAACTGCGAGCCAAATCGCGGCAAACTTCGATGTGCTGAACCTGGTCCTCTCCCACAGGGACGATATCGGCATCATAAGCGAGTATGTCCGCCGCTTGGAGCACGGGATACGTGAACAACCCGACGTTGGCCACGATACCTTTTGAGATTTTGTCTTTGTAGGACACACATCGTTCGAGCAGACCCATCGGAGCACCCGACATCAGTAACCAACAAAGCTCGCTAACCTCGGGCACGTCCGATTGCACGAATAACACGGCGTGACTTGGATCCAGCCCCAGCGCAAGTAGGTCTAACGCCGCGTCATAGGTCAGCTGCGACAGTTCGTGCTGGTCACGAACGGTCGTTAAGGCATGAAGATTCGCGATAAAATAGTAAGCGTATTCTTCGGTCTGTAAGTCAATATATTGCCGAATTGCACCGAAGTAGTTTCCCCAATGTGGTCGTCCCGTAGGCTGAATTCCAGAAAGTACACGCATCGATCAATTTGCAATTGCAGTTGTTGTGACTCGTTTTAGGCCCGCAATTCCTAATGCAGACTCATGAAACCGTTGGTATTTATAACAAGTGACAAGGCAAATTGAACATGACCATTTCGGATCATCGGATCAGCCGCAACAATCGATACCATCTCCACCATCGACCTGCTTCAATCGATGGATTATCGCTGAAACGTGTGCGGTGAATGCTAAATTTTCATTCACGACGGTTTTTTTGCGTCTCACCTGCTCCAACACAGTTTAAAGAAACCACTGCAAATGTTGCAAAAACTTGCGTCACGGTTTTTGATTTTTGTGAACGATGAAGAAGCGGCAACCTCGGTGGAATACGCCGTTATGTTGATGCTGATCATCGGTGTATGCATTTCCGTAATTCAGCTGGTCGGAGATGAGGCCATCGGGCTTTGGACGACTAATAACGACGAGATCGACCAAGCATTAAATCAATAGCAGGCAGGGATCAAAAAGAACCGACCAAGAAATTCTCCTATGAAAAAAATAAAACGAAAATACTTTGTCGATTTGGAGCTGCAGGGCCCGATGTTGGGTCGGCTGTTGGTCTATTGGTTTTTTGGCATGCTGTTCATTTCAATGCCAGCCGCATTGGTGTACACGTTCCTGCAACCTGACATGAATTTTCTATTGCATGTTGTGCAAGTCTGGAAGATGCACTGGCCGATCTTCCTCATGCTGACGGTGTCCTTGCCATTTGTCTTATACGACATGTTGAAATTCAGCAATCGATTTGCCGGGCCGATGTTTCGGCTGCGACGCGAGTTGGGCAAAGTCGTAAACGATGGGGAATTCTCCCAATTCAAGACGAGGGAGAAAGATTTTTGGAAAGACATTGTCGTCGGGTTTAACCACCTTGCCGAACGTGTCCAATCACTCGAGGAGCAGCTTGAAACGGAAAAACCGCAAAAGCAAGTTGGGGCCAAAAAAGCCGAACATGAACCCGTGTGAATAAAAAAAAGAAACCACCCTCGTCAGGTGGTTTTCATGCGCCGTGAGTTGTTGGCTAGTTCAACCTCACAGATCTGTGCGCTTAATTTGCCGGTTTGCCTCGGCAGTGACAAACCCATTTACCAGCAGATTGAGCCAATTCGGCAAGATTACAGGATACCACCGTGCACACGATAAGGTGTCATGTGATCCGGTTGATCCAGGAACCAAAATCGATGCCATTCCCGACGCATCGACCGCAGGTCTTCAGCAGTAAAAATCAGTTGTCTCGCGCGGACGGCTGGGTCAGCATCATAAATCGGCAGGATACAGCCGACATTGCTGCTAATGGTGATCGCCAGTAGCGTCGCAAGTAGTAACCGACGCATTGAATTCCTCCCTGATTGTTGGGCATCACGGCTGCGCGCCGCGACCGATCATGTCACGTTGATAGTGTGATCGACAAAACTGGTCGGGAAAGTTTAACCCTTACAACCGTTTTAGCTGTTAAATTTTGACAACCTTGCTTGCAATTGAGTCTGCTAGCTCGATGTAGCGAATCTTCTGGAGCCAAAACAACTAGCTGGCTTTTGATGGTTCGGCCGCGAGATACCGCACATCACCGTCGCGACGCGTAAATCCAATCGCGTCCAGATATTCACAAACAGGAACCGCGTATTTACGTGTCGTGTTCAAATGCTGTCGTATGTCACTTAGCGATAAACCAATATTGCCGGACATGGCAGACGAGAGCTGTTCTTTAATATTTTCAATCGCGTCGCGATGCATATAGATTTTGTTGGTAAGTTGAACCAATTGACCCTGGTCGCTTGCCAGCTTGATAAGTTGGGGAACCGACTGGCGATTCTTGGTAATATTTTTTGACAACTCGTCGACCTGCGGCGGCGCCATTCCAGCGGTCGCATAATGATCAATAATTTGCTTCAGAAGTTTTTTTTCGTTTGCAGTAAGTTCGGGGCCAAATCCGTCCAGCGCATAATATGTGCCAATTCGTTGAATCGCTTTTTGATCGACCAGTTGCCAGAGCACAAAGTCGAAGATTTCTTTCGATTCAAGATAGAGAAAATGACTCTCAATCGTTTGCCGCTCAAACCCACTGGCTAGCGGATTGCGCTGATGCATGCGACGCAATCGCTGGCAAACTTGATCGCCAATTTGCCGACAGCGATTTGCGTGCATGAACACGGTTTTTTGCGGCGAAAGTCGAAATCTCACCACGATACCGTTTGCGACGAGCCGTTCGATCGCGGCCTCTCCCTCAACGACGCCCGTCAGACGAGCAAGTTCACTGAAGCCGTTATTTGAGATGGGCGAAAAATATATCGCTGCAGCAACTCGCTGATCGGCATCGTCACTGGCAAGTTGCTTCACCATTTCTAAGTCTTGACGCGATTGACCGCGCAGCCGGGATGCGTTGGGATGCAGGAGACGTCCGCCCCCGATCGTTCCGACGGGCGACACGTTTCGAATCACAAACGGTTGATTCCAAACTCCAACTACCGGTTCACTTAAGAAAACCTGGGCGTAGCCGTTCGAACCAGGACTCAACTCCTTGTCATCCAACAGCCTCAGGGTGCCGAGAACTTCGTTCGTCCCAATATGAAATCGGATTCGTTGTCGATCTTTCAGCTTACGCGAAGCGTTTTTCACGACGTGCAACGCAACCGAAACGATACGAGACGGTCTTAAGTACCCAATTTGGCTTAGTTCCTGACCTCGACTGATTTCGCCGTGGTGAATTCCCGCGAGGTTGATGGCCCCGCGTTGACCTCGAGAAATTTCCGATACTGACCGATCATGGTTTTGAATCTCGCGAATGCGAACATTCATGTCCCCAGGTTGTATTACAAGCTGATCGCCAGTTCGGCACGTACCACTGGAAACACTACCGGTGACAACGGTTCCGTGGCCCTCGACCGCAAACACGCGGTCGATCGCAAGACGAAACGGGGCAGCCGCGGCTTGATCCGTGAATTCGCTACTCACCGTCTGTGCGGACCGCAATATTTGGTTCTTTAACTCGTCCAATCCCATTCCGGTCAAAGTACTTGTATATACGATGGGTGCCTGCTCGAGAAAGGTTCCCCGGACGACTTCTTTAACCTCTTCATGGACCAATTCCAGCCAATCGGGTTCGACAAGATCACATTTTGTGATCGCGATTACACCGCAGGAAAGGTCCAGCAGCCGAAGAATGTCCAAATGCTCTTCCGTTTGGGGTTTGACGGAATCGTCGGCGGCCACAACAAGCAGCGCCAAATCCATACCGGTCGCTCCAGCAAGCATTTGGCGTACAAATTTTTCGTGACCTGGAACGTCGACGATACCCAATCGGTAAGCATCAAGATCCAAAACCGCGTATCCAAGCTCAATTGTGATGCCGCGTTTCTTTTCTTCTGGTAATCGATCGGTATCGGTTCCGGTTAACGCCCGAATTAACGAGGTTTTCCCGTGATCGATGTGACCGGCGGTACCGAGGATGAGATTAACAGTCATGCCGTCATTTTACGAAATGACCGACCGTTGGCTAGAATCGATGCCTCGGTCGCGTTGCCGGGCCATGTGACATTCGGTATTTCGGTCGCAATGGAGGTAATGCGGGTTCCTGTTTCGACCAAGCCGACCACGGAAACGTGTTCTCGAAATTTGATAGGCGCTCGGTCCAGCTAGGCGTAAACGGTACCCACGGTTGCGCTTCAAATTTGCGACGTGACGATTCTAATACCTGGCGAGTGTCTTGCGCAAAACTCGAGAAATTTTGGCCGGCGGACGACCAAAACTGCTTGGATCGATCATTGAGGTCGTCAAGCAGTGATTTAGAACCACGTGGAACCGAAAACAGATTGAACAACGGTTTTTCGGGAAACATCCGAAACTGATGTTTCGCTTGATCGGATAATTGAACCGGCTGGACCTCGCGTTTTTGTTTTTTGAATGGCAGGAGCGACGGCAGTTTGAGCTTTTGAGCGGTTGCAGGTTGCACCATGACCGACGTCATTGCAATCGACAATACGCTTGCACAAATCGTTATAAGTATTCGCACTTTTAGTCCTCTCTATCCCTTGGGCGGGACGGAGTTTTTCAAAAATTAAGGTGACCGTCTATAGCATTTCCGGCCGCTTTGAAGATACGCCGGTTTACCAATGGATCGAGTTTTCATAGCCTGCATTTTCCCCGTCGACATCTTGTTTTAAGAACCTTCGATCGATATGACACAAGTCGAATCCAAAAATATCGGATTTGTTGGCTCAGGAAGAATGGCCCGGGCGCTGGCGACGGGTCTACAGCGCACAGGAATTGTGCCGCCAACTAACCTGTGGGTTTATGATCCGGACCCATCAGCAATGAATGCATTAATGCACGACGTGCCTGATGCAAATCGTTGTGAAACAAACATTGCCGTTGCACAAAACAGTAGCGTCATCATGCTGGCAGTGAAACCACAGAAAATGTCAGCGGTATTGGATGAACTGGCCGGCGCCACGAGTGATGGACACCTCGTTATATCCATTGCCGCCGGAATTAGGCTTGCGCGAATTGCCGATGCGCTGGACACGCAGCGAATTATTCGCGTCATGCCAAATACGCCGTGTTTAATCGGCCAGGGAATTAGTGGGTTTACCTGTGGCTCGGCCGTTACGGAATCGGATCGTCAAACTGTGCTTAAGATTCTGAATTCGGTTGGGATGTCGGTCGAGGTCGATGAGAAGCAGTTGGATGCCGTTACCGGATTGTCAGGATCGGGACCCGCGTTCATCTATCTGGTTATTGAAGCGTTGATCGAAGGTGGGACATCCGTTGGGTTATCACAAGACATTGCACGAAAATTAGCGGTCCAAACGGTGTGGGGCTCGGCATCGATGGTCTCGACTACCAGACAGAGTCCAGAGTATCTGCGAGAGCAAGTAATCAGCCCTGGCGGAACGACAATCGAAGGCTTGAAAACGCTTGAAGAGTACAAAGTACGCGACGCTTTTGTGGAGGCCGTCAGATCGGCGACAAGTCGATCAAAGGAACTGTCAAAACTTTGATATGATGTTGCTCCGACGGTGCATGGCAATCGTGCTCGTGTAAAACCGTCGAAACTCTGTTTCAAACAACCAACGGCATTTGTATGGCTAATTGACGGATGGAAGCAAATCTGAATTGGCTGATTAATCTGCTGGCATTGTCGAGTAAACCCGTTACATTATCGTATGACAGTTTCTACGGTTTAGTGAATCAGGGATTTAGCGTGTCTTTGTTCAGCGACAACAACTATCAATATCGAGAAACTTATTTCGTCTTGTTTCCGCATGAAAATCGTCCTGCACCGGACAAGCTACAAAGTGTACTTGCCAATCTGGGTCCTAAATACGAAACCGTCGATGTCGTAATACGTGATGATGGCGGATTGGAATCGCTGACCGTCAAATCTCCAACTGACTTCTCGGCCATGGATATTACTTATACCCATGGAGAAGAGGTCACAACGCAGATTTCGACACTGATGGAAGACATGCGAACAATGACACTGTCTGGTGACGATCTCAAAAAACTCACCAGGCTAAAAGAGTGCGACGCGCGATTTGATATTTTTCATTTTGAAGAGAGTTCAACGGCCAGCCCCGATGATGAATTCCTGGACCCGGGCGGATTGCTGATCGTCCTCAACTCGCTGTCCGAGCTGTGTGACGGAGTTTCACTCGACCCGCAATCACAGACTTTGATGTAATTCCGTTAGATCGTTAAAAAGACTGCCTTCCGAAAATGCAGGCAAAGGAGATAAAAAACGGAACGATCGTCGTGTACAACGACGCGCCGGTGATCATTGAATCGATTTCGGTGCAATCTCCATCCGCGCGCGGCGCGGCGACACTTTATAAATTCCGCGGCCGTAACGTGGTATCAAAACAAAAAATCGATATCACGTTGAAAGGCCCCGAATCGCTGCCGGATGCTGACTTTCAAAAACGTGGCGTGAATGTGATGTACACGGATGCGACCCATATGCACTTGATGGACCAGGCGGACTATAACCAGTACAGCGTTCCGATCGATGACGTGAGGCACGAGATCCAGTTTATTACCGAAGGACTCGAGGGGATTTTGGCGTTAATTTACAACGACGAGTGCGTGGGAATTCAATTGCCCACGACGGTCGAACTAACTGTCACCCAGTGCGATCCGGGTGTCAAAGGAAACTCTGCCACAAGCCGAACTAAACCGGCCACCTTGGAAACCGGATTTACCGTGCAAGTACCGGAGTACCTTAAGCAAGGCGAGCGAGTCAAGGTCGACACACGTACGGGGGAATATCTGTCGCGGGCCTGAATTCGCAAAGTCTTTGTCTGAATCTTACTCCTAGCGCGGCGATACGCCGCAACAAAAGTTTCAGGCACACTCCATTTCTCGTAGCGGGTGGACGGATTGTCCCGGCGCGGCGGGACTACGTTTCAAAAAAAAGGCGCAACTAACGTATAAGCTCCGCCCTCACATCTTGATCCGATCCCCATCGCAGCCGCCCTGAGAAATGACTCAAAAAAACTTCCGCTTTGTGTCACGTAATCATTCTTGAACAGGATCAAACAAGGTAACGAAGTACTCCGTTGCCTCCCTCATCCGCGACTCTTTGGTTTGCTTTTAGATCTGGCCTGTCGCTGTCTCTCGATCTTATTGTTATCAACCTGCTTTCGCCGGTTTACCGCATCACGCAACAGAAACTCAATTTGCCCGTTGACGCTGCGCATTTCCTGTTCGGCCCAAGTTTTTAGTTCAACAAACAAATCTTGCGAAATGCGAAGAGGAAACGATTTTCGCTGTTTCGTCATGATTGTTCTTTCGCCTTCGATGTGTATTGCGCAAGAGGGGCACCAATCGATATCGAGTTGTCGCCCCTGATTAACGGGCCAAATCAGTTGTACAAGGTGCCGGCGTTGATCACCGGTTGAGCCTCGGATTCGCTACACAGTACGACGAGCAAGTTGCTTATCATGCTGGCCTTTCGCTCCTCGTCAAGCTGGATGACCTGCCCTTCCTCTAGCTCGGTCAAAGCCATTTCAACCATCGAAACAGCCCCGTGAACAATCTTTTGACGGGCCGCGATGATCGCCTCGGCTTGCTGACGCTTCAACATCGCGCTGGCGATTTCCGGTGCGTAGGCAAGGTGCGATATGCGTGCTTCCTGCACCTCCACACCAGCGGTTGCCAGACGCGCTTGTACCGCGTTTTGCAAAGCGTTGGATACATTTTCCATGCCGCAACGTAGTGTCGTTTCTCCAGGTTCACCGTGATCATAGGCGTAGTCGTTGGCCAATTGCCGCACGGCGGCCTCACTTTGGACTTCGACATACTCCTCGTAGTTATCGACATCAAAACTGGCCTGGGCCGTATCATTGACTCGCCATACGACCACGGCGCCGATCTCAATGGGGTTTCCCTGTTTGTCGTTCACCTTAAGCGTTGGTGTGTTGAAATTGCGCGAGCGAAGTGACAGACGCGGTTTGGAATTGAATGGATTCGTCCAATGAAAACCGCTGACTTTTACAGAACCGACATATTTGCCGAACAGAATTAGCACCCGCGCCGCATTGGGTTGAAGCGTGAAGAATCCGTTACAAAACACGCCACCGACAATAATGGTCAGGACCCCCACAATAAAAGATGCGACTTGCACAAAACCAACTACTTCGTACCGTGCGGCCATGTAAATGAAGTAGGCGATCATTGCGGCACCGAAGACGAACGTGGCAATTACGACCGGCAACACTAGCCAGCCACTCTGCACTATGACAGTGTTTTCTTTACTCGTGTTTGACATGAAATCTCGTCCTTATCTAAAAACAATCGCCGCGTCGGGCGAAATCAAAGTGATATCATATTGGTATCTTCGCCAACGGTGCACGTTTATTGGAAAAAAACACGAATTTGGCGTTGGAGAGGAATCTGCGTGAAAACGGGGCGGTTTCTTCGTGAGGATGCCTGCCAATAAAATCTGAAAACAAGGCCTTTCAACCATGCAATCGCGGTTCGGTAACCGCCCAACGCTTCAATTACGACTCGATGGGGCCCGTTGCCATGCTTGCATCCAATTCGTATTGTCCAAATCGATCAACTTGATTTAGACTCTTCGACATCAAATCACCGCAACATGGAGGCAAACGGATGGTTGATTTTCCGCAGATTATTCGAGACGAATTGATACGTCAAAATAAGTCCACAGCTTGGCTTGCCAGCCAAGTGGGGGTGCCGGACGAAATGACAGTCCACCGCTTCCTGAATGGGCACATTGAATTATCGAGTTCCTCTATTGAAGCGATTCTCTCTGCGCTTGACATGACCGTTGCGGCGTTGAAATCGAAAGCAGCATAGCTAAGATCTTGACCTAAGGACCGGACTCCACGTTTCACTTTTGATTAGATTGAATGCGGACGGCTGAACGTTCTTTTTGCGGTCCCGGCGAGCCGACGGGACCTACTTGCCGGACGACCTCTAGAACCAAGTAAAGCTGCCGTGGTTTTAGGACGCCGATTTGCAACGTGGATCCTCCAACAACGACCGGCTGGTTAAGCGGAACGCGAAGTGACGCTTTGAATTGTTGATTGAGAACGTCGATTCGATCGAGTGTCATAACCCCAACAATCGTCGTTCCTTGCGTTTTATTCTCAGTTGGCAATACAACGGTACTGTGA
>CAJHZH010000578.1_pt1 | contig 10762 bp, 11 predicted proteins | sample 9198951 | NCBI WGS metagenome assembly CAJHZH01 (sample SAMEA7708381, study PRJEB35096) | sediment metagenome | biome: marine neritic benthic zone biome [ENVO:01000025]; feature: sediment [ENVO:00002007]; material: shallow marine sediment [ENVO:03000034] sea grass bed [ENVO_01000059] ...
TTCGCTTTTTTTCTCGTCCGACATTGGTTCGCCTTCGGGGGTAGATTGTGATGTTTTTCATGCCTCGCGTTACGTCTTGTAAAAATACCGTCCGCCGTTGTCACTTGCAACAATCACAATTTGTGTTCGGCCAAGGAGTTTGTAGCGTAATGCACTACACGGGCCAACGCTGCGACGTGATGTTGATTAACAAATGGTGTGAACGATTATGCCACACACCAAGTTTTCAATGCAGGATCTAACTCGTACACTGAAGCCCGAGTCGAAGAACAATTTGTAAGTAAAAAAGGAGAACTCGGGAATGAGGCAACGAGCAATTCTATTAGTATTCCAGTTGGTGTGCCTAATCTCAGTCGCGCCCACGCTGGCCCAGGCCGATCAATGATTTCGCGAAGTTTCTCGACTACGCTAAGGGGTCTTGCGGAGAACTTCGCAGTATGTATTACATCGCCGAAGATCAGAGCTACGTTGATTCTGGGATTGCTGGTGAACGGCGAGAGTATGCCCGCGAGATTAGCCGCGGGATCGCCGCTCTCTCAAGACATTTAAGAAAAAAATAACTTCCCGTTTACCTGGAAACATTAACTATCGCCATTCGACGTTCTACTTTGACTTTCGACCTTTAACTTTCGACCTTTAGCTTTCGACCTTTAACGTCTACCTATGCTACGCATTCTCAAAGAACCGGTGCTGCATTTCATAATTGTGGGTGCAGCGGTCTTTGTCGTTTTTTATGTCATCGATATCAAGCGCAAAGAACAAGCTCGGCGCGAAATCGTTGTTAGCAGCGAACGAGTCGAACAACTTGCCAGCTTTTTTGAAGCGACGTGGCAAAGGCCCCCAACCGATAAAGAGCTGCAGGGTCTCGTTGACGACTTCGTGCTTGAAGAAGTCTATTTTCGCAAAGCACTTGACATGGGTCTCGATCGAGAAGACACCGTCATTCGCCGCCGCCTTCGCCAGAAGTTGGAATTCTTTGTCGATGATTTTTCGTTGGTCGAACCGACCGACATTGAACTTGCCGGCTATCTTTCCGAAAACGCCGAGAAGTTTCGTTCGTCGCCCACATACACGTTTCGGCAAATTTATTTCAATCCCGACAGGCTAGGTGACCAGCCCGCCAAACAAGTCACTTCAATTGTCGACCAGTTACGCGCCGGAAAGCAAGTCGACGGCAACCCCAGTCTGTTGCCCGAATCGTTTGACCGTGCCTCGCGTGAAGAAGTGGATCGTACGTTTGGCAGGGGGTTTGCGGCTAAGCTTGACGAAGTTGCTACTGAGCAATGGCACGGTCCCGTTGTTTCTGGGCTTGGGTTGCATATCGTCCGCCTTGACGCCCGAACTGAAAGCCGACTTCCCCAGCTGGACGAAGTTCGATCGGTTGTCGTGCGCGAATGGCAAAATGAAAAGCGAAAAGCTAACCGGGAACGCATCAACAAAAGAATGCTGGATGACTACGAAGTCATCATCGAGTGGCCAAAAAATCAGTCGGCCGACCAACTATAGACGCTGGCCAATTACTCAGTTCCTGGTGCCCCCGTTTTCCCAACTCGAACCGAATTCGGATACGTGCCTTCTCAAAATGCATAGCAGTTCTTCAACTCCGTCATCATCTTTGTGTAGGTCAGTGTGTTTGGAATTCACAAACCTTTCAGTCGTTGCATTATGAATTCGGGCGCTGGAGACCGGCACCACCTTGTCCGAATTGCCTGCTCCAATCATCCAATATCCGGACCCTACGATCGAATGTAACCGGACGTGAGGATCGGTCGGCAGCTGATTGATGGCCTGAAGCAATCGGCTATCAGGTTCGAGCAAGTCGACGCTCGTCGGCACTCGCTGGACGAATTCGCGGGAAAAAGTATTTGGATTATCGCCGATCAATTGTCGATGCTCGTTCTGTAAGGATGAAGGCTCTCGCACTAACCTGGCTCCCAGTCGGCCGACTGGCCTCTCGGCCCAGGGTGATCCGCGATGAGGGGTCCCGACAAACACGACACGCGTTATGTAGGGCAGCGGTTCGAAAAAAAATGATTCGCTTAGCGACCTTCGCGTTTCGGCGGTCGTGACAATTTGGTCCAGCGGTCGACTCGAAACAGCATTCCAAAGTTGCGCGCCGCTATGCGATATTTGCAACTTGGAAATCAATCCGCCCATACTGTGTCCGACCAGCACGACGCGAGACCATGCTTCGTCCGAACCGCCCGAGTCAAGAAACGCTTTGGCTTGCTGCAATTGACGTCGGAGTACCGAGGCACTTGTTAGAAAAGGCTCGCCTGTCGCGTACTCAAAACCCCAGATCTGATAACGTTCGAGTAAATCGGGGCGCGCACGTATCTCGTTTGCGATATTTGCCCAGGTAAAGGGATCTGACATCAAACCATGCACAAAAACCACTGGTATTTTGCGAGGTTGGTAAGGTTCGATCATAAACAGGCCCAAATTTTCGGTCGTCGAACCCGGCTGCAAAAACAACCGCAAATACTCTCGTTCGGCTTGGCTCAGTCGATAAACGATCGGTGCAGAAATATCTCGAGTTATCGAAACGCGTTGACCGGCAACCGTTGTCGTCGCAACGCGCAATGGATCAAGAAAAGCCAACTCGAATCCGCGTTTCGCTGAATTGCTGTCGAAAGTAGGACGCAGAACAACCGTCGCAGCAAATGTTTGTTCCGTTCGCCGAAACAGCTCGTTCGGTCTTCGGCAATGAACGACGATCACGGAAACACCAATGCCGCTACAGCAGTAACGGTTACGAATCTCCTTTGTCGAGTACTCGCCAACGGGGACAACTTGGTCAAAATCTTGCGGTTGCCATACAAAGCCATGATGGCTGGTTGGAACGGCAATCTCGCCTTGCGCAGAACGAATTAGAAGATTTTGTCGTGGAACCAAGCGGCGATATTTTTGTCCGGTCGTAATTAGCTTGGTTAATGAAGACTGGTAAATTTTTGCCGGGCGTCCGAAGGGAGCGCCTTGATCCATGATTTGCTGCTCGATCATCAACCAGGCGTTTGTGGCTGCTTGAAAGTAGTAATCAACGCAAAATTCGTCGCCGCACTTTTCCAAATCAACCGCGTGAGCATAGGCGATTTCCGCGTCTGCCAATTCAAAGGAGGCATATGTATTCAACGCACTGGGCATTGCCACGATTGGCGGATGCCATTTAGCTCGCTTACGTGACAGGCATCCGGCCGTAACAACCAGCGCAAAAACCAGGACGAGCAGGCGATACAATACTGACGCTTGCACTTTCGCAATATTCCTTGACGAACACAACAACTCTCATTTTTGATCGTCTGAAAATTATCGGAACCGATCGTTTCGAATGTGCAATCCATCGCCACAACGGTCGACTAATAGGCCGGTCATTCGTTCAAGTTATGGATTTTGCGGTTAACACCGAAACTATGTTTCCATTTGACTATGCCAGATGTCCCATGCAATTGCACTGAACATTGAACGGCATATATAGTTGTGTAAGGAATTTCGGTGTAGCTCGTCACTCGATGGGTAATGGCCCTCTCGGTTTTGATTCGCTATTTAGGAAGATCGGCTTGAATGCAGTGATGGACCAAGTTTCGGACAATGCGAATCTCGCGGATGAATCGACGGTTACCGCACCGATTGAAAGGCGTTGGTGGCGCCGCGTGATCTTAGGATCGATATTGATAATGGCGATCGTCATTGTCGTTCTTATCATCAATGCGAGAACTCAAGTTATTGACGGGCTGTTGTCTAGTCTGTTTGGCCCGCCGAACGTAACGCTCAAAGAGGCGTATTCGGAAAGGCTCGACGGGCCGACATTTGACCATTCCTTATTTAATACGATCTTGCAAGAAATGGTCGATGCAGAAGGTTGGGTGGACTACCAACAGATATCGGCGGATACGGCGGACCTTGAGGGCTATATTATTGCCCTGGCCGGTGCACCGTTTGATGAAATGGGACGCAGTGAAAAACTTGCGCTGTTGATCAATGCCTACAACGCCTTCACGCTCAAGCTAATCGTCGAAGGCTATCCGATTGATTCAATCAAAGACATACCTTCCACCAAACGTTGGGACGACGTTCGCTGGAATATTGGTGGCAACATTTGGAGCCTGAATCAAATTGAACACGAACAAATCAGGCCCAAATTCAAAGAACCGCGAATTCATTTCGCTTTGGTTTGTGCCGCGGTCGGCTGCCCACCATTGCGGAACGAAGCATTTACCGCAGCGCATCTGTCCGAGCAACTTGAACAGCAAACGAGGTACGTTCATCAGCATCGAACCTGGTTTGAATTTGACCTACCAACCGGCAATCTAAACCTCACACCGTTATACAAGTGGTACGGCGACGATTTTGCACAGGTAAATGGGTCGGTAATTAAGTTTGCGTCCTTGTATTCATCGAATCTAGCACATTATCTGGCTGACGGTTCCAAACCCGCAGTTGGCTGGCTCAATTACGACTGGCGTCTCAACGACAAAAAGAACAAATCTGTTCGTTGATCGCCTGATATTTTATGGTTTGTTGTTGCCGGAATGTTCAGTGACAAGCAGTCATCCTGATGGGGCGCAACGAAATACGTTGTCGCAGACAATCCAGCCGCCAGCGGTTCAGGCAGCTCTTCAAAATAACGTTTCGATTAAAATTGTTTCGTCCGGTGCCTAGTGGATTGTCAAGGTTCAATTCTGGGGTAGTGGACGAGGCTACGAGTCCTTTGTCGAGCTTGCATGCATCTGGGACTCGTTGCCTCGTCCACTACGTCTACCCTCAAATTCAATGCTGACAGACCCACCAGGTCTGTTTGTCAGGAATTTGGCTACAGTTATTGCGCCCAGCCAAAAATCGTCGGATTACAAACCAACCTGCGAATTTGTTACCCCCAATTTGAATATTGGGTTGCAATAGGGCTGCATCGCAATGATCAAATAGACCGGCCGATGAGTTGGAAACTTAGCATTGCGATGCCCGCGGCAACGGGCAAGGTAACAAACCAGGCAAGCAGAATTGTCGCGATGGTCTTTTTGTGGGCTTCACCTGTTACCACACCAATTCCAAACAGGGAACCGCAACTGACATGAGTGGTTGAGACGGGAAGTCCAAATCGACTCGCGCCAATCACGATCAGGCCGGTAACCACGTTGGCCGTAAAACCCTGGCCGTGGTTCATTGCGGTGATACGCTTGCTCATTGTTTCGGCAACGCGTCGAGCGCTGACCAAACCTCCAATAGCAATCATCACTCCGACCAACGCAAGACTGACTGGTACGCTGATCGCTGGAGCCACCAGCAGCAGCGCCGCGATTTTTGGTGTGTCATTCAGTCCCCGGGCAAAACTGACCGCACCGGCTGAAAGAAAATGTGACCGATCGAGTGTTCCGGCAGCTGAAATCCCCAAAACCTGACCCCGATACCGGCTTTCGCAGCTTACCGTGTTACCCAGCGTGGCGGTCAGCTGTTCAGCTCGCTCGAGCGCTAACACTCGTTGTTCAGCTGGAACGACTTCAAGTGTTTGTTTGCCAACACACAGACAAATATCTCGTGTGATTCCAAGTCGGCAACGCAGTCGACGCAGCGCCGGGTACATGCCACCGGTTATAAGCACGGCGATGATCGGGCTAATCAGCAAAGGCAGCAGGAATTTCGTACCTAGAATTGACAAATTCAACGACGATCCGGCAATCGAGCCAGCACCAATCAAAGCGCCAACCAAGCTATGCGTTGTTGAGATGGGCATGCCGATCCGCGTTGCCAACAGCACAGTCAACCCCGCTCCCAATGCCACGGCCGCGGCAAACGCTGGTTGACCGGTAATCGCATCGTCGACTAGTCCCTTACCACCGAAGCTTTGGATCAGATTTCCGGCGAGCAAAAATGCGGCGAGTGAACCCGCAAAAGTAGTGACGGTCGCCCAGGCCAATGCTCGGCGATAATCTGTCGTGCCACTGCCAAACAGCGTGGCGACTCCTTTGAAATTGTCATTTGCCCCATTGGCAAACGCCACACAAAGTCCTGCGATCAAGATCAATGCGATCAGCATGACCGAAAATTGATTCCAATGATTGATGGAAATTGCCAAACGCGATGGGCACAACTATAACGGCAAGCATATCGCGCGGCCAGTGCGCCGACTCGGCCGCTTACAACTCATCAACTCTCCGGCGGTTCTTAACGCATTCATTCCGTTAGGCGTTAAACGAACAAACCTCCTAACAACAAAAATCAATCATTGTGCCATTTCTTACACTCCATTGGCGGTTATCAACTTTGCCAACTATTCAGGCATGATGGAAAGTTGAACTATAGAGATTTTGGTGTTTGGTGTATCAAGACGTCGCAAATGACGGCTCAAACATGTTTTGGCGGATAAATTGTAAGGCGCGGCGTTCGTTATCGACTTTTGGACGTATGAACCGTAAACACGAGTTCTTTAGTGAAAGGAATCTCTGCGATGACAAGAAGGTTAGTTACAAGAGTGTTAGCGTTATCGCTACTTGTTGCGACAGCAATTCCAATTCTTAGTGGCGACAGCGCCGCTGCGGAAAATGTAGTCGTCGGACAAGCATTGCCAGCAAATCAGCAAATCTCATTCGACCAGATCGATCACAGCGGTTGGGACCGATTACTCAAGAAATATGTCAACGGGCGAGGTCAAGTAAATTACTGGGCTTGGCATGAATCGGCCGCCGACGGTCGAGCTCTAGATGACTATCTTCGTGTACTTTCAACGGCAAGCCGAACAAAACCTGCCTCGCGCCAATCACAGATCGCGTTTTGGATCAATGCGTACAATGCGGTAACGATCAAGGGTATCTTGCGGGAATATCCGACGTCGAGCATTCGAAATCACACTGCCAAGGTACTGGGTTACAATATTTGGAAGGATTTGTTGCTAATCGTTGGGAACACAAAAACCTCGCTTGACGATATGGAGCACAAACTGTTGCGTAAAATGGAGGAACCTCGCATTCATTTTGCCATCGTTTGTGCTTCGCATAGTTGTCCGCGTCTTCTCAACGAAGCCTACACATCGGCTAATCTCGAAAGACAACTTGTCGCTAACACCCAGGTTTTCTTTGCAAACCAAGACAATTTCCGTTACGACGTTGCTAAACGCCAGTTTTATCTGTCGTCAATCTTAAAGTGGTTTGCTGCAGATTTTGGGGCCGATCAATCGGCACAATTGAAGGCAATTGCTCCTTATTTGCCAACCAAAGCTGCGCAGGTTGCTGCGATAGAAAATTCGGTCAGCCTATCGTATCTTAAATACGACTGGGGACTTAATGAACAATCGACACCTCGATCGGCAGGCCGCTAGTCGATACCTTAGTCCTGGTGGTATGTTGAGCCACGTTCAAAATATCATGCGTTATCGTTGCTCAGATTTGGAAACTCGAGTCACCTGATTGGGAACACCGGAATACGAATGTCTACGCAACTTGATTACCAGGCGGCAGTCGGAAGCCGTTACTCAAGCGCCGCCAAGCAGCGCGAAGCGGCATTGTGTTGTCCCGTTAGCTATCCCCGGCAATTGTTGGAAGTAATTCCAAAAGAAATCCTCGAGCGCGATTATGGCTGTGGTGATCCATCTTCATATGTCCGCGCGGGCGATACGGTGCTGGACCTCGGCGCCGGTGGCGGGAAGCTTTGTTACATCATTTCGCAACTCATCGGACCGTCCGGAAGCGTGATCGGTGTGGATTGCAACACCGAAATGCTCGCGCTAGCGCGAAGTTATCAGTCGCAAGTTGCTCAACAGATCGGATTTGACAACATCTCGTTTCGCTGCGGCATGATCCAAGACCTTCAGCTGGACTTGGAAGCATATGCAAGCCAACGTGATGAAATCCGCCTGACAGGAGTCGCCGGCGTGCTCGAGCAGAAGCAACTGGAAAACCGCCTGCGCAGCGAGCAGCCATTGGTGGAATCGGAAAGTGTTGATTGCGTCGTATCGAATTGCGTCCTGAATCTCGTGCAACCAAGCCACCGCGAACAATTATTTGAGGAACTTTTTCGAGTCCTCAAGCGAAATGGGCGCGTCGCGATCAGCGACATCGTTTCTGATGAAGACGTACCTCCGCATTTGCGTGCCGACCCCAAGCTTTGGTCCGGTTGCATATCTGGAGCCTGGCGCGAAGACGAGTTTCTCAACGAATTCGACCGGGCGGGCTTTCACGGAATGCATATTTCCGAACGTCAGGAACGTCCCTGGCAAACGGTTGAAGGAATTGAGTTTCGCTCGATTACCGTTGTCGCTTTTAAAGGCAAACAGGGTCCATGCCTGGAACGGAATCAGGCGGTTATCTATCGCGGACCCTTCAAAACAGTCGAAGACGACGACGGCCATCTCTTTCTTCGTGGCCGACGGATGGCCGTTTGTGACAAGACCTTCCAATTGCTAACGAGCGAACCTTATTCGAGGGCATTCATACCAGTCGAACCGTATCAACAGATCTTGCCGGAAAACGCCACTTCATTTGAATGTCGCAACGATGTTCGACACCCACGCGAAACAAAAGGTCAAGATTATGACCTGACCACCGATAACGACAGCGACTGTCGAAGCACCGACGGCGATTGCTGCTAGTGTCTCGCCACCGGATTACGATTCACAATTCATTGCTCCCTAGTCATTAATCTCGCGATGGATCGAGTTCAAGTGTGAAATGACGTACAGATTGCAGGGGTTTTGCAGGCGACCGTAGACAAGCCAGGCGAGATATGTAATTTTTGGTGACAAGGTGGACCATAAATATCTAACCTATCCACAATCACGCCATCTAAATGGATCACAGGGAACAAGGATGTTAACCAAGTCTTTACCACTCGTATTGCTTTCGTTCGTTGCGATTTTTTTTCTCTCCGGTTACCAAAACCAATCTTCAATCAGTGTTCTGAACCAGCTGGAATTCATCACTCCTGTTTCAGCAAGTACGCATCGAATACCGTCGTCATTGCCAGTCTCTGAGACGTTTATCCATCTTAAAAGTAATACAGATTTTAATGGATTCCTAAAGCAAGCGCCCGGTCGTGTTTTGGTTGACTTTTATGCTGACTGGTGTGAGCCCTGTAAAACTCAGTCCAAAATCCTCCGCGAGGCTTCGAAGGCGATCAAAACACAAAACGCCATGATCATTAAAATCAACGTAGACCGGCGTCCGGAATTGGTGGACCAGTTTCGCGTTTCATCGATTCCCACGTTGCTGGTTTTTGAAAAAGGCGAAGTCATAAAACGTCAAGAAGGTTTAGCCGATTCCGAGCGGGTGTCGGCGTTATTACAACAATAGTCCGGCTAAAATGTTCCCCGGGCCCCCACCTTCATAATTACGATCCGTTCGCCGGATTGTTTGTGACAACCACCTGCTATTGGTAAAAGCGAAATCGCAACATTAGTTGCCACTCTTTGCACTATTTTTAGTTACAGATCAAGAATTCGCGACCGCGTAAATAGCTTACGGATACGGTAATTTGTCGAGATTGGTCGACTGAATTCTGCCTATTGATTTTCAATCATCACCCGTCAAACTGGCAAACAACCAGTTGATTCAAATTATCGCCAACTCGTTTCAGCGATACGCCTGACGCAGTTCTAAACGAGTCGCCAGAAAGATTTGCCATGATCAGCGGAGCCCATTCCATCATCTTCAGCAAAGACCCCGATGCCGACCGAGCATTCTTGCGGGATGTTTTGAAGTTGACGCACGTAGACGTCGGCGACGGATGGCTGATCTTCGGTTTGCCACCGTCCGAAGTTGCCGTTCATCCGTCGGATAAGAATGACGTCCACGAGTTCTATTTAATCTGTGACGATGTTGAAGGATTCGTCGCCGAAATGCAGGGACACAACATTATTTGCGGCTCAGTACAGGACGAAGGCTGGGGCCTAAGAACACAACTGACGCTTCCCGGCGGGGGAAAACTCGGCGTCTATCAACCGCGACACGCCCGACCAAGCCCGATGAGCTAAGCGCTTTTGGCTGGATCACGACTTTTGAGGCGCCGCTGACGTTTTTAGTAACGCTTGGTTGACTTAACCTTTGAAATCACCGCCCGGCCACGGCGGCTACGTCCCAATATGTTACTCGGTTTCCTCTTTTTCGGCATCCGATTCCTCGTCCGATTCCAATTCAGCTTCGTCGCTTGAATCAGGCTCATCATTATCGGCCGATTCTGGTGCGTCGCCGGAATCGTCGCCATCGTACGGCTCGTCATCGTAATCCGAACCAGCCAGCTCATCTGCGACCACCGAGCCACCACCGCCGAGTTGAACGCCCAGCTTTGAGAGCAACTGGCCGACTTCTTCATCTCGGCGAGAGTCAAGCTGCATGATCGCATCCTTCGTTACATCCTCTTGCGTTGTAAGCTTGGCAATTTGCTCTTGGAAAGCGCGTGACTTTGCTTCAAGATCGTCAATCTTTTTTCGCAAAGTCGTCAGCTGGGATTCTTGGGCCGACCGCTCCTTTTCATATTTTTTCAACACGCCATCAACGCTGCTAGCTCGCGGGCTACTCTTGGCCGCTGTCTTCTTTACAGGTGCCTTTTTTGGTGCCGACTTTTTCTTAGGCGATTTTTTGGCACTTTTTTTGGCTGGACGTTTTGCGGATGCTTTTTTCTTCGCCGTTTTCTTTTTCTTCTTCGCCATTGCTGATCCTGTGTACGAATTTAGATGCGTCAATCGATCCATGTGACACTTGATAGAGTGCCCTCTGCCGGCAGGGATTATAGATCAGCCCGGAAACGCTCGAAAGCTATGCGAATGCTTTTGATAAAA
>CAJHZH010000298.1_pt1 | contig 10752 bp, 8 predicted proteins | sample 9198951 | NCBI WGS metagenome assembly CAJHZH01 (sample SAMEA7708381, study PRJEB35096) | sediment metagenome | biome: marine neritic benthic zone biome [ENVO:01000025]; feature: sediment [ENVO:00002007]; material: shallow marine sediment [ENVO:03000034] sea grass bed [ENVO_01000059] ...
CATAACGATTGGCGGCCGGCCTATGCCCATCGCGATGATGGACCGATCTATGAGGTGGTTCCGGGCAACTTCACGACACGCTTGAACGAAGGCCAGTTTCCCAACGAGTTGCGCGAATCTATGTCGCGTTCCAGAGAGGACTTGAAACAAGATTTGACCGATGAGTCATTTGACGGGTTTACGATCCAAGCAGGTGGATGGACTGAGGAGCCTGAAATTGACCGGCGCTGGATCGTGTTTTTTGACCAAAAGACTGAGCCATTGGTACTGGCGCAACGATCCGACGGGTTTGGTGTTGAAATTCGTCAATGGAACAATTGGTACGAGTATCCCGGTAGCTACTGGATGAAACAAAACGAGGAAAAATCGCCGGTTGATCGTGGTGAGCCAAGTCCATGGGTCTATCTGTTTAATTTGACGATCGGACATCACGGCGTGATTTCACTTTCACCGATTTGGCTGTTATCGATCGTTGGTTTGTTGTTCCTGTGTTTTTCGAGACAGTACGGCTTGAGAATTCTGGGCTTGGGAATCCTGGCAATCACGGTAACCGTCATTATCTTTTACGTGATGCGCCCCATTTCGGACCGCAATTACGGCGGACAATCTTGTGGGCCGAGGTGGCTTTTCTGGCTGGCTCCGCTGTGGATGGTCGCAATGATTCCAGTCTTGGACGCAATCAGCAAAAGCACGGCGCTAAGAGTGTTTGCGACGGTGCTGCTTTTCATAAGCATCGCATCAGCATTTTACGCGTGGACGAATCCCTGGGTGCATCCCTGGATCTACGAATTGGTCAGAACCGAGTAATTCCGGTCTCCCCCCTATTTCAAAGGGGGGTCAGGGGGTTCATACAAAAGCGCAAACACAATTCGCCTTGTTAAATTGGTAGCCGGGCGAGTAGATTTAACGGGTGTTACGTGCATTTTCGTTTGATTGAATGAACCTGTGCGGTCCATTCAAGTCGTTTTGTTGCACAGTTTATAACCAACTCGATTCCTAAAGGTTCGATGACCACGTAATCAATTGGATAGCCGCCGATGAAAATTCAGTTTTACAACTCACTGTCTAATCAAATTGAAGAATTCAAGACGATCGAGCCGGGAAAGGTCAAAATGTACAGTTGCGGCCCGACGGTTTACGACTATGCCCATATCGGCAATTTTCGGTCGTTTCTTTTCGGCGACTTGTTGCGACGATTTCTGGAATTCGCTGGCCACGAAGTGCATCATGTGATGAATATCACTGACGTGGGGCATATGACCGACGACGTTGGCGGCAGTGGCGAAGATCGCATGCAGGTCGCAATCAAGAAAATGACGCTGGACAAAAAGTCCGGTAAAGTGCCGCCGGGAGCGATCGACGACGAAAGCGATCCCTATCAAATCGCGGATTATTTTACCGCGGCGTTTTTAGAGGACGCCCGACATCTGGGCTACAAAATTGCCTTCGAAGATCCGGCGCGGGTGATGCCCAAGGCGACCGATAACATCGGTGGAATGATCAAGGCGATTGAGAAGTTGATCGAGCGCGGTCACGCCTACCAGGCGGACGACGGTGTCGTTTACTTTAGCGTCGAGAGTTTTCCAAAATACGGCCAGCTCAGCGGGAACACTATGGATCAACTGAAGAGCGGCGCAGGCGGCCGCGTTTCGGATGAAAACCAAGCACTCAAAAAGCACCCTGCCGATTTCATGTTGTGGAAACAAGATCCCCAGCACATTATGAAATGGGATTCACCTTGGGGCACGGGATATCCCGGATGGCATATCGAGTGCTCAGTGATGGCCTCGAAATTGCTTGGCAGCGACGTGATCGATATCCATACCGGCGGCGAGGACCTGATATTTCCACACCACGAATGCGAAATCGCCCAATCTTGTGGCGCCAGCGGCGCCGATTCGTTTGCAAATTATTGGATCCACGCTCGCTTTCTGTTTGTCGAAGGCGAAAAGATGTCCAAGAGCAAGGGCAGCTTCTACACGGTTCGCGACGTGATGGAAGGGCGGTTCAAAAAAGCCGATGGTTCATTGTGGGGCAAAGAAGTTAATCCTGCCGTGATTCGCTTCGAGTTAATCAAGTCGCACTACCGCGCCAATTTAAATTTCACCTCGAAGGGCCTCGAAGACTCGGCGAATGTCGTCCGCAAACTAATCGAATTCCGCCAGGAACTCGAAGCCAAGACTGATGGCCAAGCCGCCGACCTCGACTTGAGCCATCCCATACTTAACGAATTCGGTGAAGCACTTGCTGACGACCTCAACATATCCGGCGCGATGGCGGTAGTCATGCCCTGGATTTCTTCAAAACCCGCTGATGCGCACGAAGCGCTCGGAGTACTCAAGCAAATCAACTCCGTGTTGTCGGTCGCCCCGATCAATGAAGAGAATGCGGACGAAGCGACCGGAAATCCGGATGACGCGTATCAGCAGGCTGAACAGTGGTGCAAAGACCTCGACGCCGCGCGGGCCGACAAAAACTATGACGAGGCCGACGCCATTCGCAACAAGATCATCGACGCCGGATTTGAAGTTCGCACTACAAAAGATGGCACCACCATTCAAAAACAACTGGTGTAACCGAGCCACTAAAGCATTTTCAAAATTAGTCTCTCGATAGTCGCTGATCGCTCTGCGATCAGTCCGTTTTGTTGGCGAAGCGAACAACGACTTTGTGCATACAAATCCTGAAAATGGTGTAGGGATCTGCAGCTTACTTGACGGGCGTCGTCGGTAGCCATTCCATAAACAAATAGACGCCTTTGTCTTCGATTTGAACGAAGCCTAATTGGTGATACAAACCAAGTGCAGGATTGTTTCGTTCGACGTGGATTCGGACTGGTTTGCCTTCCCGCTGGGCACCATCCAAAATCGAATTCATGATCGATTTCCCAATGCCTCGCCCACGGTATTCCGACAACAGAGCTATGTCGACAATTCGATGTTCGTCGTTACTGCGACGCAGGTAGAGACGGCCGATCGGCTGGCCATCGAGCAGAATGATCTCGAAACTGGCATCCGCGTAGTGCTGCTGGTAATGCTGATGCTGGGCCCTGAATTGCATTCGCAAAAATTGTTCTTTTTGCTCCTCGGACCATCCCGTTTGGGCCAACTCTTCTTGTCGGGTACTCGCATAGACCGCGTAAAGAAACTCCGCATCATCTTCGGTAATCGTTCGATAGGAGATGTGCTGTTCCATTAACGGTCATAAATGTCGCGCAGTACCAAGAGAGAACCCTATCTTCGACTGTACAAATGTAATTTGCGTGCCACTTCCGTGTCCGTGAGTTTTTTGTCGTTGTCCCCGTCGTCTTCGCCCCAGGCGTGATGCAGTTCAGTCCATTCTCTCTTGTGCAACACCTTGTCGTTGTTTTTGTCGTAGATCGAGATCAAATTCTGGGCAGGTACAAGAGCCTCCTTTTCCGAACCAAACGTGTGCCCCTTGATATTTGAGCCGTCATAGTGGTTATCGGGCAATTTTGCAAATCGCGCCAGATGGTTGTGATGTAATTGTTGCAGATGGATGGGGCGGTCCGGCCTGTGCCCAGCTTCCATGGTTACTTGCTGAACCAATTCTCTTGCATCGTTCGGAATTTCGTTTGGGTGAAGGCAACCGTCCAGGTTGCAATCGAGACGATGTATTACCTCCACCAGACCAACATGGTGGTGCCGAAGATTTGTCCGTGACTGAAGTCGATGCAACGAGATCGGGCCTTTATGATCGAGGGCCGCTTCGCTGGAAACGTCAGCGACAAACGACCTGGCTATCTTGGGGATTTCTTGTGGTTCGAGAATGCCATCCCAGTTGCGGTCCATGCGCTTCAGCACTTCGACGTAGGGCGAGTAGTGCTCCTTCTGGTGGACGCCGTCCCTTTGTGTGACGTCCTTGTCGTCAGACCAGGAATAAGACTTAGAGACTAACAAAACTGCCAGTACAATTGAGAGTGGAATAAGCCTTCGCATTTTTTGTCTCCCATCAAGCAGTCCGCGCGTGCATATCGGTCGCGTCATGACATGCTAAGATCACCGAGCAGCGAATCTGCTGGCCACTTATGATATCTAACGAAACTGCGTGTGTAAAACCACGAGCTTGTGCGTGACCCATTTGGCGTCCCCACCGAGAATTCGCCTTGCGACGGCTGAACGCGCACTAGTTTTTATAGGGACGCAAACCGTTTTTCATCAACTTCTGGATGGGTATTGACCAGTCAGCGCAATGCAATACTGCAGGCCCAAATAAGGCTCCATGTTCGTGTGCGCTTGACCACCTCCGGCTTCCAACAACGCCTCGTTTGCCATCGCCACTGGGTTTGCCGGCGCCGCGTAGAGGTTGGCACCGACGGCTCTGGCTATCACTTTGCCGGCGGCATCGTCGTCGTTGCCGGGTTGGAGGTTGACATTTGCGGTGTGGTTGTGGTTGGCCATTTGCGTACTGGTAAGCGTTACTTGTGTTACACCACCCGTTTGGCCCACTTTTCGTGGGGTCAATCCAGGGCCAGATCCAGGGTGCATACAAAGCCTGTCCTTAAGATTCGGCACGGCCATCGTGGTGCGGCCATCGCCGCCATAAATGGTACCGATCAACGAAAACAACGCTGTATTTTGTGCAATCTGAAGCAACTGGCCATCACAAAACGCCCAGCCACGAGGTGCGAAATTATTGGCCCAGATGCGAACTTCGGCGATGAAAGGTTCTGCCATGATCAAACTCCAAAACGGTTAGGTTCGCGACGGATAAACGCCCTGTAGCGAAACGATATAGTAAATGCATTGAAACGGCTGCACATTGGCGTGGCTTTGGCCGCCACCGACCTTCGTGATTGCGGGGATGGCTCCATCAGCCAACCTGTTAGTAGCGGGTCCGGGCAGGGCGCTCGGGGCGTCGGCGTACGGATCGCCCACGGCGATCGCCGAAGCGGTAACATTACCAGCTGGCCGCGACTCGGTCGGCGGCTGGCTGGATGCCTGCCAAGTGTGGGAGTGAGACGGCATGGTGTTTATCGATAACGTTTCGTTTTCCGTACCGCCTTTTGCGCCAAGTTTGCGCGGCGTTAAACCCGGGCCTGATCCGTAATGGATAGGAACTCGACCCCGTAGTTCAGGCAGTCCAAAAGTTGTCCGGCCGTCTCCGCCGTAAATCGTTCCGAACAGACTAAACAACGAATTGTTTTGGCTAACCTGAAGCAGTTGACCGTCACAAAACGCCCACGAGCGTGGCGCGAAGTTGCCGGCAAACATGCGTATTTCACCAACATATGGATCCGACATATTTCAATCTCCTATTCTAGTTGAATATTACTGTACTAATTTCGCGACGGGAAAAGCCCTGAAATGGCAATGCAGAAATTCAATGCCTGGAAGGGCTGCATATTGTTGTGTCCCTGGCTACCACCCGTTTTGCCGACAGCCGGAACGTCCGTCGCTTTAAGCGCGACCAGGTTCGTCGCAGTGTGGTACAGCGGAGTTGTGGCCCTGGCCAAAAAGTTGTCCTGGGGCGGCAACGGTGACGTTGAATCGTCGTTCGTGGCTTGCAGCGTGTGATCGTGCGAGGGTATCTGATCTGTGGTCAAGACAACCGATTCGGATCCACTCTTGGCACCGAGGGTAATGGTCGTGCCCTTGTGAATCGCGGCGCGGCCTCGGAGGTCGGGCAAGGCAAAGCTGGTCCGCCCATCCCCGCCGTACGTTGTACCCAACAGGGAATACAACGACTGATTCTGGTTGATGGGGAGGATTTGCCCGTCACATTGGGCCCAATTCCTCGGGGCAAAGTTGAAACCAAATATTCTGATTTCCGAAAGATAAGGTTCGGCCATGTTCACTTCTCCACGTAATTCTTTGGGTGTTTCGAATGTGATTATCGCTTTGTCAGCGTTCCAAACAAATCAGACTGTGTTGTCCCCTTGTCAATTCTAGGTTGGCAAGTTGTTGAAAACCGATTCGTATTGCATGCCAGTTCCATCGGCACCTGGACCAATCGGGACAAGGAACAAATCCAATTGCCCCATTTCCGCATGCTCCAAGCAATAAATTGCCTGGGGCAAATAACGTTCAGCCGTACCGGCTGGATCAAGGAATAAAATCGAAAACTGAGTAGGTTCTCGGTCGTTTTTTGAGTCCGTGGAAACCGCCTCGATTAACTTCAAGCCGAGTTCGTTTTGTTCATCCACGCGCAGGCGAAAAGCGTCGCCGACGCGCTTGGAAAACATACTTAGCTTAAATGTTGGCGAGGCGTTCATTTGCGATCCAGCGAGTCATATATCGAAAGTTGCTATTCTAAGTTTGTCACTTGCAATTGCAACTATTGCGCCGACATAGTACCCCGACTCATTCGAAATAGTCTGCGCAATCAAACGATCCCAACACTAATCAAAAATTGCAGTGACCAATTCGTGTCCGCTATTCTGCCGCCCCGTTGGCTGAACATAAATGGCTGTATTGGTCATCCCCTTACCAAAAACGTAGGTGCCTTCACCGACGCTCCGATTGCCGGGGAAACTAAACTCTAACGTAAAACCGTGTGGTCTGACGTTTTTTGGGCGATGCTCGCCCTTGGCTCGATGGTGTCCGACCACTTTTGTCAGTACCGCCTCTGTCCTTAACTTGGTTGAGTTCTCAGCCACTGATTTGACTGAAAACGATTGGCCAACAAGTCTCTCGAAATCTTGACAGGTCAAGTCATGTAGCGATGCAAATGGCTTCGACGCCGTACCAGCCAAACTTTGATTGGCAAACAAACCGGCACCGAGGACGCCTACCGTTCCCGCGGCGATTGACCCGCCCATGAATCCGCGGCGGTCAATTTGCGAGCCCGCGAGTTCTTCGACGCCGGAATTTTGAGTTCGATGACGGTCCCTCTCAACGACAGGTTGACCGTCGTTATTTGATTTGTCGTTCATGTATCATCCTCATCTACAGAAAGTGTGTTGATCTGTGCAGCGCGAAGTTGAGAAAAATGCTAGTCGGCCAAATACCTCCGAAAATGTTTTGAGTTTAGCAGCGGACGTATTGTAACAACTCTGATAGCTTGCTCAATCAAGTAACAAACATTATTCCATACTTATTTTTTTCAGTAATAAGCGGGGATTATGGCGCACTTGACGTTGTGGAATAACTCTATTGTTATGGAGAAACTCCGCCAGCGAGCTACCCCCTCCCCAGATCTTCAATCAATCTTATTGATGAATTAACGGAGGGCGTCCGGAAATTAAGTAGCCGGATTCGCGTAGAATTCGGTTTGTTGCATTTCGAAAGCGTTCAACCTGAAGTCTGCGCGACTTCAGCTACGACTCTGTGCAGTTTGAATTTCCGGGACCCTCAATTAACTAAGTCCAATCCGTAAACTTAGTTTCTAATGACCGTGTCTCTGACTGCACGAAGTCAGAATTCACAAAGCTATTGTCGTCCTGTGAACCGATCTGTGCAAACAGTCGGTCGTAGGTCCGATGGATCGTACGCGACCGCGCCACTTCAGAACTTGAATCGATGTGCCCAAGCTGTTGCGACCTGCCGTTTAGAGTCGGGGCTGCCGTAACGAACGATGTTTGACTCATCGAAATGACAGGGTCCGTGACACGGTCAAGCGAATTGAACACTTCCCGTTGGATCGCGGCGTCGGCCATGGACTCACGGTTGTTCTGAGAGGCGTGATGATGCGATGCACCGTGGTCGTCGTGATCGACATCCAACGTACGGCGCGTCCCGGTGGTCAAGGCATCGGCCATCACGCTGTGGTGATCGGAATCGTGACCCAATCCCAGCATGTGACCCACTTCGTGCATCACGACCGTCAGCAGGTCCATATGAGCGAATGCCTCGCTACGGCCCGCCTGCGATTGTTCGGTTGAAGTCGTCACCTGGAATTCAACATTGTCCGCCGGTGTAGCGTCAATGAACCAGCCCCAGCCGGCCGCGTCGGTGTCGATCCAAATGTGCCCTTGATCTGCTTCACCTAGATAGAGGGTCGGCAAATCCCGCACGCCGAAGGTCAGTCCAGTCAGCAACGATTGCTGCTCGGCGGTCAAATGGGTCAATTCCCATCTCGAGACGGCTTCGCTGACGATCACCGCCAAGTCTGCCTCGGCCAGCGCGTCGTATCCACCAGCGCCTTGACCTTGTGCCGACATCAGTGGCAGCGGAGGAGCTGGCTGATTGAAATTCGGCGTCCCACTGATAAACACGCCGGCGTTGTTGTTGATCGTATCAAGCCGGTTCGGATCGGCAGGACCCGTCGGATCAAGCTGCGTTACGTTGAGCGTTGACGAACCGCTTTCGGTCAAATTAATGTCTTCGTCGTTCAGGCCCGCGCCAAAGGTCTTGCTGCCCGAAAGCGTGTTGCCCGTGGCGCTCAGATTCAGCGTGTTGGTGTCCTGAGAATTGGCAAATAGCCCGGCGCCAAATGGGATAAAGAACAAAGTATCAACATTCACGGTAGCAGTGTTGTCGGTAACCGTGGCGTTTACAACGCCCGTACCAGCGGTGGCGCTCGTTCGATCACGAGCCACCAGACGGATTCCGTCATTATTGACGCCGCTGATGTTGTTGTCATCGATCAACACAGTCTGCACGCCGTTACCGTCTTGGACGATATCAATACCCCTGCCGCTATGCGAGAAAATGTCGCCAGTCCCCGTCAGGGTGTTGCCCATGATCGTCGCCGAGCTGACCGCGTCGTCCTGGTTATTGACAACCAACGGGGTCAAATCGCTTAACAGAACCATGTTGTCGGTGATCGTGTTGGTGGCCGTGCTGTTGCCCGCGTTGGTGATTTGAATGCCGCCGCTACCGAAAGCCGGTCCCGCGTTAAAAATGCTGTCAATGATCTGGAGATCAAAGTCGCTGGTACCCACGCTCGAAGCAATCACGCCGATCGATCCGTTGGCGTTGATGTCAAAATCGCTGTCGTCCACGATCAGGCCCATCAGCGCCGTGCCGGTGGCTTGCACATCGATACCGTTTTCGCCGTTGGTGCCGAAGTGGTCGTCGAAATCGCCCCGGCGGACCGTGAGGACATCGCGGTTGCCGTCATCGGCCATGTCGTTGAGGTACTCGATGGCGTCCTCATTGATGTCGTCGAACTGCACGTCCTCAATCAGGTTGCTACCGCCAAACAGGTTGCGGATCTGGACCAGATGTTCGTCGTCGTCGGCGTCGGCGCCGTCAATCACCGCGTCCTGGAAGATGAATCCAGTGACGCTGTTGATGTTAATCGCGTGTTCATCCGCGACGGTCCCGTCAGACGGTGCCGGATCGGTGATGTCCAATTGCGTGATCGAGATGTTGGTGGCATTGTTCAGACGGATGCCGTCCTCGCTGGTGCCTTGGATGTGGCCGCCTGATTGATTGACAAGGCCGCTGCCATCCCCGGTGACGGTAAAGCTGCCGGTCGTATTGGTCAAATTGATGCCGACCGCGCCGCCGTTGGCCGACACGCTTTCGAACGTTATCCCCAGGTTCACTTCATTGGGATCGGCCGCGCCGGTAATATCGACGGCCGCCACCCCGGTCGTGCTGATCGTGCCGTTGGTGGCGGTGACCGCGAAGGAGCCGCTGACACCGCTCAGGTGTATGCCTTCGTCCGTGCTGCTACTGGCCGAGAGGCTATCGAGCGTGATGGCCAGTGTGCCGGTGGAAAGGTCGACTCCACCTCCCGAACCACCAATGCCCACTTCACTGACGGTCAGCACGCCGAGGCCGCTGCCATTGATCGCCGTACCGCTGGTATTACCAATATCCAGGCCGCGGATCGTATTACCGCTCGCCACATTGATTGCGTTGCCGGCGCCGTTAACCAATGTGGGACTCGTACCGGCGTTATTCAAGGTTAAAGTGCTGACAACCAGGGCGACCCCCTCGCCGGTCAAACTCTGATTGTTCTCCAGCGCGATCCCGCCGGTTGTTGATCCGCTGCCGGTGTGTACGTAAATAATATCGCCGGCCCCATCCGGATCAGCACCACCATTAACTGGCGTAAAGGAATTGAACGGATTAGTGCTGATGCCCGTGCCTGCGCCAGCCGTATCGTCGATGTACCAAACCAAATCAGTCAGATCGATCGAAACCGTGGCCGTATCCGTTAGCACGCCGCTGATGATGGTATACGTAAAGGTGTCGGTCAAACTGGTGACGCCGGCCACCGGTGTGTAGGTGAAACTGCCGTCGCTGGCGACGTTGACGGTTGCGCCTTGGATACTGCTCGCGTCAAATGAATCCAAAGTGAATGTGCCTGAATCGTTGTCAAATAGGCTGCCGGTCACCTTAACCGAGGGATCGGTGCCAAACGTTCCGGTATCGCTGAGTTCAAAAAATGTATTGCCAATGCCGTCAAAGTCGTCATTGACGGCGACCGGCGGCGCGATGAGTTCTGCTACCGTAATCGTAAACGTCTGGACCGTCGAGAGATCGATACCCCCGTTGGCTGTTCCGCCGTCATCCTGCACTTGCACGTCAAACGTTGAGGTGCCAAAGGCGCCTGCCGCTGAGGTGTAGGACAAATCGCCACTGGTGTTCACCGTTGGTCCGGCGGCAAACAACGATGCGTTGCTCACATTGCTGACGATGTACGTCAACACCGATTGACCGGATTCATTTGCCGGGCCGGGACTAAACGTGGCCCAGCCGAGCACCGTTTGCGGACCCGAGTCCTCGTCCACCGTCGGTGGATTGGACGCCGTAAACGACGGCTGATCGTTGACCGCGTCCACGGTAATCGTAAACGTCTGGGCTATCGAAAGATCGACACCCCCGTTGGCCGTGC
>CAJHZH010000441.1_pt1 | contig 10718 bp, 11 predicted proteins | sample 9198951 | NCBI WGS metagenome assembly CAJHZH01 (sample SAMEA7708381, study PRJEB35096) | sediment metagenome | biome: marine neritic benthic zone biome [ENVO:01000025]; feature: sediment [ENVO:00002007]; material: shallow marine sediment [ENVO:03000034] sea grass bed [ENVO_01000059] ...
GCGAGGAACTACTGTGCCATAGCGACAAGCCTTCGGCAGCGTATGAAGGCCTGCAGCATCGAGTTCGGCGTCACCACTAAGAAAGGTTGATGTCATATGAATTCGATCAATCGGATTTTGAATCGTTATCGTCGATCGCTGTATCCAGTAGTTAAAGGCGTCAAACGCGTAACCACCTCCCGCTTCGATACGTCTGATATCGTGCAAGAGTCGATGCTACAAATCTGGGTGGAAATGCGGAATGATGAAGAATCAACGTTTTCAGCGAACAACGGGTATCTAGCGAAAGTTGGCTACGGCAACACACATCGCCAACATCGTCAGCATTTGGCACAACGTCGTTCGATCAACAGTGAGGCTGACGTTTCGGTTGGTGATTTTGCGCAGTCGCAGGTTCTCGACCCCCAAGAGAAAGCACAAAAGGACGAAATGCTCCTGGTCCTTGTGCAAGCCATTGGTTCCTTGAAACCCGATTTGCGACTCGTCATCTTTCGGCGGTTTTTTGATCAGAAAACGTATCAAGAAATCGCAATCGAGCTGGGCATATCAATTGATGTCGTAAGAAACTATCAAAAGCGTGCCATCAAACAATTGAAGAAATTGCTGTCTTCAGAATTGATAGATTAGTGTTTCGATGAACTTGTATTTTGTTAACTGAGTGGGGCATGCAAGAGTCTTTTGTAGCATGGGACAACGATTAAATGACGAGCGACGCATACGATTCCACTGACGGCGAGTTGGCAGCCCTCGGACAAATTTCGACGGAATTCGCGAACATGCTAGCCGGGGAAAAAAGCGCGATTGGAAAATATGCAATTGTCGAAACAGTTTCCGTTCATCGTCATACGATCGTGTTCAAGGCGCGAGACCCCGATCTGGAACGATTCGTCGCATTAAAGCTGTATCACAGCTCGCTTTCGGATGAAAAAATGCAGCGGGCAATGATTGAAGGTAGAGCGCTTGCAAAAGTCGATTGCCCCTTCGTGGCACGCTGCCACAGTGTTGAGGCATTGGGCAATGCCCCCGTGCTGGTCAATGAGTGGATCGTGGGCCAACCCTTGGACGAATACCTCAAAAATTACCCTCTTGACTTTGATCAAATTCGCATAATATTTCGAAAAATCCTGCTTGGAATTCAAGCCATTCACGACGAAGGATTGCTGCATCGCGATATCAAACCGTCAAACATCGTCGTTTCTGAAAACGGCGATCCGAAAATCATTGTTCTAGGGCTCGTTCAAAACGTGGACGCATGTGATGTTCAACTCGCAGGCACCTGTGCCTACATGGCGCCCGCATTTGTTAGGCCATTGTGATTTTTCACGGGTGCGCCGGCCACGAACCCAAAAATGCTATTGTGATTAATATTTGCGCTCACGCTGAAACCAAATCGCACCGCACTTGCGTCATCTGGACAGGAAAAATCGTTGACGTACATATCGTTAAGTGCCGGATTGGCATCGAAAACCCAAACGCTTCCTCGATGTCCTTCGTCCCATGGGGCACCGACTACAAATAAAGATTCAACCGTACCGTCGTTGACGGTCGGCGCACTGATCGCCCAGCCAAATCGATCGGTCGCCGCGGGTTTTGGGTTGACGTACGGACTCTCCGGACGCTGCACCCATCCTCCACCGGGCTCTCCGTTGTCGCATTGTCGATCAAACACATAAATAGCGCCAACGTCATCGATACCTGGAACGTCGTAGCCTGGCGCCCCCACAACGAGCGTGTTTTGACCGACAAACGCAACGGAATGACCAAATTCGTCACCAGCTTCGCCGTCGGCAGCGTGAAGGGTCCCCGCGAATAGCTGATTACCAATGCTGTCAACCTCATACATGTGCACAGCGCCTTGTCCGGCATCAATGGGTCCTTTTTCATTTTTTGCTCCAGCCGCTATCGACATTTCCAAACATCCTGGTCCGGCGTCGCTTTCAAACGTGGCAACCGCATTAAGCAGGTCACCCGGGTTCTGGAAATTGCCAAGTTGTTCTAATAACTGACCTTCAAGGTTTCCCGTCATTGCCAACGCCAAACCAATAAAGATTACTAATCTGTCCATTTGATTTCTCCTAAGCTGGGTGTTCTTGCAAAGTGTGCATACATGGTCGCACTAGATCCTGCGCTTGGGCCCGAGACTCTTTTGAGTTTTGGGCTAATAACTTGATTGCCATCGGAAGCTGGTGTTGGGCAGATTTTTGTTAATTAAGGGAAAAAATTTGTTGGTCACAACAATGGCAGGCCAATGAACTTGGCAAAATCGATCGCCGGTGGACGGTTTTTGTCTTGTCCGTAGTACGTTGCAGCGACTTTAGGTCCACCTGAAGGATGCAGTTTCATCCGTGTTCACCGATTTCCGATCGTCAACGTGTCAATATCAAACGTTTGCTGGCCTGTGGTCTCGGCGATGAAATCGAGTTAGCGGGGGTGGAAAGGTTTCGACAAGCCGCCGCTATCGAAAACGGCTTGACGGAATCTTGGGGGCAGGCTCGGTTAAACTGGATTGAGTAAACTAGCTGAGTATCCCACCAATCGCACTGAACAAACCCGTTACATCCGGACTAACCATGACCGTTCTTGACCATTTGTTTCTCTGGATACGCAGCAGCCCGTTTTGTTACCGGTTTACGTTGTTCACGCGCATTTTGTTGGCGGCTGCATTCATTCCGACCGGCATGGTCAAATTGATGGGAGAACGATTTACGTTGATCGGACCCGAGCACTCGGTGGGCGCGTTCTTCGAGGCCATGTACCAAACGGGTTTGTACTGGAATTTTATTGGACTCGGCCAGGTTGTGGCCGCCATTCTATTGTTGGTGCCGCCGCTTGCGCATCTGGGTGCCATGCTATTCATGCCGATCATCGTTAACATCTTCGTCGTCACGGTAAGCCTGAGCTTTGGCAACACATCGATCATCACCGGTCTGATGTTGTTGGCGGTTACCTATCTCTGCATGTGGGATTTTCACCGCTTCAGGCCCATGCTAACGTCCGCCGCTTTGAAGGAAGCGGTTCCAATTCAGAGGCTGGATTGTTGGGAGACTGTTGGCTTCGTCGTATTTGCCTGTTCGTTATTGAGTTTTTTTACGATGTCGCGCGGGCTGGTTGACGCCGGTTTCGCGGTGGTTTGCATCGTTGCGGGTACGACCGCCGGTCTGTTTACGCTCGCGCGATTTGTTTGGCTCCGGCGGCACCACCAACTCCACCCGGCACGTACAGGGCTGAGTTAAGCGTGGTCGCGTTACCGAGAGCCTTCAACCGTATTCCCGGGACTCTCCCCGCGTGAGCAATGGCATCTACATAGATATGAACCAAGCTGGAGGCTTGGCAGCCATTAGCAGGTGGTATCGCTCCGTGCAACGAATGTTGATCGGAGCGGCACCACCGGATTGGAAACCCAACTCCGCACGCATCCTGGAGGGATGCCAGCAGCTGACATGTTAATTCGTAACGTTGACGGTAACTTCGATCGATTCCGAGTTACCTTCGGTGTCCGAAACAATCACTGGCAGTGTGATAACGGGAACGCCGAGTGCGTCCAGCAACGCTGCATCGCGGAGAATGATTTCTCCGTTAGTACGATCGATCGTCAATGGCTGGTCCAGCTCGTCAATCGCATTCTGAATGGCCTGAGCAAATGCTGCCTCGGTGGGTGGATTTGGTAACTGGGTGCCTTGCAGATTAAAGTACGGTGTGCCGCCGATGCCGAGCGTGCCGGCGTCGGCCGCGTCACGTGTTACCCGGGCGTCAAGTTCCGGATCGGCAACGTCTACACGAAACTGGTTGATATCCAGCCCGATACCGGTCGCGTAGCTTTCAAAAAGTGCGGTTGGGTCGGTGACACCCGGATCCGACCACTGGGCCTGGTTGGTAAACAACTGATCGGCCATAGCGTCAAACATTCCCTGCCGCGCAGCCGCTTCAGATGCGATAGCCGCCGCCCGCGCATTGGCGTGAATTGATTCGAGAGGCAAGTGCCGACTGACGATCAACAAATCGTTTTCAAAACTGGTTTCCAGATCACCCAAGACCGGGTGATACGCGGCGCAACCCGGTCACTGGAAGTCAAGATACTCAATCAACACGACCGACGCCCTGGGGTCACCTACGGTATGGTCGTCTGCATTGAGCAGCAACTCGACCGGAATCAAATTCTGCTCGAACTGATAGATCATTGGCGTCTGGAAAGTGCCGGTGGTTGTGACTTGTCCAAGCACGGTCCCGTTGGCTGCCGATTCGGAGACGGTAAACGTATTGGGCTGAATCGCTTGCTGCAAATCGATTCGGTAGATCGCAAAGTCCGTGAGCGGTCCATTCAACGTGATTCGAATGGTCCGAGTGCCTTGTGTTGGATTTGCACTGCCGTTTGTATACTCCACCGTTCTTAGAACGGTTTGCCACTCCGCAAGAACGGCGTCGCCGGTTAACGTCAACGTTCCCGTAGCTGCGTCAAAGGACGATGTGATACCGAGGGAATCCACGCTAGACAAAACATCTTCGCCGATGACGAAGCCGCTGTCGAAACGAACTTCCGCTGACGTGATATTGGCGGTGTCGGGATCGGTGATGACTAACTGGTTATCGATCAGGACCGGAAGATCTGCTGGTTCGATGATTCGATCGGCTGTACCGGGAACAAGCTCCGTCGGGTCGTCACTGGCAATCACCTGAAAATCTCGCGACACGTCGTCAGTTTCACTACTTGTCGTAATGTTTATATCGAACGTGCGCAGATCTGTTATCGGATCGTCACTGGTGTTTTGGTATTGGATCGTGCGGATGGCCGACTGATAGCTGGCCGTCGATGCGCTGCCGGCAAGTGTCAAAATACCAGCGAGATCGTCAAAGTTGCCAGAGATATTGCCCGTGACAAAAAATGACAGTATCTCTTGGCCGGCGGCGAAATTGCTAATTTGAATCGTTGCGCCGGTGACCGTTTCAGATCCGGTTAGCCCAAACGCCGGTGCGATGGCAACCGGAGCGGAATCTTCCGAGAATTCCAAAGTTGTGTCGCTTATGGTGGCGTCCAACGGAACAAACGGCTCTTCCTCGCCGGAGCCGGCTTCGTCCAAACGCCTGAAAACTTCGTCAATCAGATCGGTCAACCTTCCGTTGGAGGTGCTTCCGAAGCTGCCGACCAATGGGCCTTTTACCTGGACCCTAGAATCGCGGGAGACATGGTCATTACCACTGCCATCGTCCAAGGAAACCAACCCGCGAAACTCAGCTCGATCACCATTTCGCCCTGGCAGGATCCCCAAGAAATCGTTTCCGTCACCGAGCTTGAACCTGGCAGATCGCCCGGACCCTGTTCTACCCGACAACAAGATGCTGTCGTCGCCGGAGTCCATGTCAAACTCCAGTTTCCTCGCCGCCAACAGCGTGTCAGCAGAAAACGTGTCCGAACCGGTATCCCCATATATCTTGAGATTTCGACCGGCCACAATTCGATTCGACGAAACAACGTCGTGACCGCCGCCGAGGTACAGATAGGCCGACTTACGGGTTTCAAAATCGATCTCGAATAAATCGTCCCCGGTGTTGCCTTCCAGGTGCATGTGATAAGCAGCCAGGTCCGTTGTGATTAGAGTGTCATTACCCCGACCACCGTAAAAGCTAAAGTTACTCGGCACCGCTACGTTAGACACGACTGCCACATCATCGCCGTTTTTTAATGCAATCGTAACGTTACTGATAGAATCACCTTCGAAGACCAACGGTTCCGATTGTCGGTTGATGGTTGTGTCAGTACCGCCAACAACGAAATCGCCCGCATCGTTTCGGGAGATTTCGACCTGGTTGTCCATTGCGTCTCCAACAACCAGCAATATGTTGTCGTTGACCAACACGTGGACGTCACCCGCCAACAGGCGACGATCCTCGAGGCGTTCGAAAAAAAGTTCGGTTCGTTTTCTCATAATGTCGATTTTGGATATCAAAGGTTCCCAGGCGGCGATTCTCTCACCAATTGTAGTTTCAAGGTCGGCGTTTTGAGGCGGTAAACGTCGAAACCCTACAAAAACAGAGTTTGCGAGGTCCCATTTCGATGGATGGTGCGATCGGAATGGCCGGGGGCGGTCGATCCAGGGCTAAAACGGGAGTTACCTGGAAAAACGATTGGGAACGCAGAAAAGACCCATCTACTTGCCGCGGTCTGACCATTAGAGGCAAAGTTTAAACTTTCAGTCACGCGTCGACCAGTGACGGCTCGTATTTTAGTTTCAACAGCAACACGAGCAGCGCAAGTTCGGAGTTGCGCGCATTTAGAAGCCCGGCATTTGCCGCGCCCAGGCCAACGGAAACTCATCAGCAATTTCGGTTTGACAGAAAAAATGCCGGGCTTCTTTGGTCCATGGTTCACATCAGCGAATTCCAAAAGGCCCAAGCAAAGGAGATGGTGGGAAGATAGATGATCTGTGCGTATAAACCGAACCCTCGTCGACGGGCCAACTGGGAACGATTTCAAAAACACTTGCCGGAGGGAGAATCGACATGCCCTCAGAACCAGCATCCTCAGTTCCCGAACACTTGGCCGGCGACGAAGTCGCCTCTCGTACTTCATGGGACTCCTTACAACCAAAGGACGGCGCAAACTATCGGACGCGATCGGCAAACCGTGTCAGCGATCATCGACTGACGTTTCGATCCCTCGCGTACTTCGTGTGTTGGAGAAAAAGGACCCGGGACGACCGGCCTGTTGTCGCCCGCATAAAACTCTAGTATCGATTTGCCAGCGTTGCTCCACATCCCAATGATTTGGTCGAGCCCGGTACTAGATCTCAGCCAAAGCAATGGTGGAGTCCGTATAACTCTGATCAACGACCCAAATTTCAGTTTCACCACACAACCTCTGATGAATCGCACGACAGCCCCTGACGGGTGTGAATTGTTATCCAATTTTTCCATGGATGGCCCGGCGTTTGCTTGGGACAAGGTAAAGCGAACCGCAATCGGGCGTTGTGCCCAATTGTTTCACGTTAACTCACAAACGGCTGTGCATATCCGCACATCGTGCGTGGCACCAGTCAATCCGGAACCAAGATATGAATTCAACTGCAGAACGATTTGTCGCTGAGATCATGACATGCAATGTAGTATCGGTAGAACAAGAAGACGAACTAGCCGACGCAGTTCGAATCATGGAGCAGGAGCGACTTTCCGTATTGCCGGTCGTTGATAAGTCGGGTAAGGCCTGCGGTATTTTATCCAGCACCGACCTGTTGGCGGAGTTTCATGACTTGCAGGCTGACATGGCCGCTTTGCCCCACGTTCCCGACAAGGTGCGACCGATGTTGATTGAAACCATCACCAAAGAAGGTAGGTCCATGAAGGTCGGCGAACTGATGACCAAGCATGTAAAATTCGCGACACCCAAAAACAAGCTGGGAGAGGCTGCCAAGGTCATGATCGAGAATTCGATTCATCATTTGCCGGTGGTTGACGAAAACGGCACGGTCGTAGGAATCGTGTCCACGACCGATATCGTTCGCTCCGTGGCCTACGTTTCCTAATGATTTAGACGACGCAAAACGACTTCTTGCCACATTTACTCTCGGCGATGACGACAGCACAGCACTGCTAAGGCCAAGAGACCACCAAAGATGCCGACGCCGGGTTCAGGAATGACTTGTGACTGAATGGTTAGCCCCCATCCAGTGATGCCGCCGGTGTCGCCCGGTGAATTGTCTGAAATGAATAAGATCCAATCGCCCGCTGTCAATGTTCCCGCAAACACGTCGCCAAACATACTAATCGAACCCGTGTTTTCAGTCGGCTGGTAAGTTCCGGGAGTGAGCGCTTCGTTGTCTGACCTTTCGGATGCTTCAAACCACCAATCGGCGCCACCGTCGGCAAAGGAATAGTCGCCGAACAGGTTGGACGAATCGCCCACACCCGTTCCCGACGCAGAACCGGTTCGCGAAAACACAGTTGCCACGCCGCCGGGACCCGTCAGCGTAACGTGCAAGTCTCCGACCCAAGTGTGGTTCGCGCCAAAAATGCTTAAATGAACCTGACTGATTAATTCATTCTCGGCGATGTTGATCGTCGAAAAAGCTCCGACTGAATCATTATCGGGTGGAGCAATCGGGCCGCCGCTGTTGTTGACAATATCCCCGCTGGCCGCTGTCGAAAAAATGCAACTGATAATCAACAGCGATACAAGTCTCAAATAGGACATAAACAATTGCTTTGCCATGGATAACATTTCTTCGCAAGTCGCGTGGTCTTAATCAATCAGCCATACAGCCTGGTCGACTTCGATCGTCCAGTTGAACGAACCGCCGGAAAACGCGGGCACGTCCCACAGAACGGACGCCTCCACCTTTCCCGTTGTCGGATTCACAAATCGAGACAAGTTGCCATTGCCGGTTACTTCGATCAAGGTGTCCGAGTTAGAAACTGCTCGTACATCCAACGTTTCAAATCTGCCGGTTTGAACATTGCGAAAAGATAACGTTTGTAACACATCTTCTGACGGCCCACCGGTCATTCGCGATTCAAGCCGGAGCCTGAATGTGTTTGGTGTTAATATCGTTGACGTTCCCTCAACCACGACGTTTATTTTTTGTTTGAGCGGGTTAATGGTGGGATTCGGATCGAGTTCAAAATACTGATCGTCGCTATAGAACAGATCGTCCAGTTGTCCGCCGCTAACAAAACCATCCAGCATTCGATGCGAATTGGGTTCGACGGTCGTCAGCAAAATTTGAGCCAGCTGCACCGCGGCCAAAGCGTCGAGCTTGCCGTAACCCCAGGTTGTATTGGGGACATTGCCGGTAAATGAGTCCTGTCTGGCAGTGAGTTGCAAGATCAATTTCACTTCGGCCGGCGTTAGCAGCGGGTTGGCCTCAAGCATCAGGCAAATGACTCCAGCGACTAGCGGGTTGGCGGCGCTGACCGCGGTCTGCCTGCCATAAAGTTCATTACCATTTTGAACCAGATTGAAACGAGCACTACTCCACCACGAGTCGGGGTAGTACGGTGCAAAGAGCATTTCACCCGGTGCGGCGCAGTCGAGTCCGATGCGTTCGTCTTGCGTCGGCCCTTGGCTGCTACCCAGCCAGATTTCTCCCGGATCGCCTTGCCCGGTGATCTGACGGAACACACCGTCGATGTCAATCCAGTCAGTGATGGCCACATAATCGCCCGGGCAAATTCCATCAAACGAAGATGCCAAATCATGAATGCTGTAGCCCGGAACAGGATTCGTAAACTTATTGTTGGAATAAAAAAACGAAGGATTCAGTACTGCATGGTATCGACCATCCAAGCCGACCGTGGCAGCGGTGACCTTGACCTTGTACGTGCCATTGTTCCCAAAAAAATCGATCAACAGCATCCGGCGATGGCTGCTCGCTCCGAAAAACTCCTGATTCTTGCCGCGATGGAAGTAATTGATGTCTGGAAAAAAGCGGTCGTCCGCGCTGTTTTCCGTCGGCGGGCTGGCAAAAGGTCCTTCCGTTGATGTATCGGGACGCTCGATCTCAATATCGAATCGATCGTCTTCGCTGTACCACAGCGTAAACCGAAGGTTGCCTGCATCTCCCTTTTCGAACTCTATGATTTCGGTTTGACCCTGAGCGATCGCTCCGCAAGTGTGATTGTCCTGGCCACCCTCGTCTCCCGAACCGCATACAAGCGTGTGACCACGCGCAATAAACGCATCCATTGCCTGATTAATTGCGCTAGTGCCATCGGCGGGACCGCCTAGGGTCCCTGCGTTCACAACGGCTACACCTGGCATACCGAGCTCTTCGATCTTGTCGCCTGCGAACGTTAATGCAGTGATAATGTTGGATGCGCTGAAGACACCCGTCTGACCGGGCTGGCTACCATGAGCAGGAAAGCTGCGGGTGTACGCTTTGATGACAATAATTGTCGCGTGGTCGGCTACACCGCGAAATTCACGGTTCGTTGTACCGCTGCCGTCACCCGCCGCGATACCGGTTGTCGCAGTGCCATGCCCGTGCCGTTCTTCGGCGATCGGCGCGCCTCCAGCTTGCAGCGACGAGTTGATATCATCCGCATCAAATATGGTGCCAGCATATCCGGATTGTGACATTTCCCAAGTACAGTCAATCCTCGATGGAGAAGTTGTTCCCAAACGTCCAGATAACCTCGACCTTGAAATCCTCGGAAAATAGAAAAGGGGAAAGGGACAGCGAAAAAAAGACGCCGTTCATCCTTGCCGCGTCGACGAATCGACCACTGAACTTTGAGCTCGCGTTGGCATCGAAGACAGCAGAATGCTCTAAGTGACTACGTCGAACGAACATCTCGACATAAACCAGGCAACCGTTAGCCCGTGCCCATCCCGATCAATCAATTGATAGACAACGTGCAGCGTCGAAAAACGCCAGTTAATCTATTTCCATTCTTTCTAACGCAGAACACGACTACTCGTTTTCATAGTTTTCGCGCAAGCTCGATGGTGTGTTCATATATTTTTTCGCCACGTTTGAGCTTCAGGCGAACCGTCTTACCGTGCTTTCGCGCGTTGCGGTAAAGAAACGGAATGGAAACCTGATCTGTTTTGGTACCATTGAACTCAATCAGTTCATCCCCCACTTCGATTCCCGCTTGAGAAGCGGCAGAATTCTTTCGCACATTGGCCACTGAAAATTTGTCAAATCCGCTGCGCCCCGCGGTCGTCCAACCTATGCCCAGCATGTCAAATTCGAACGGCTCGGCGAAGTCTTCGTTTCGCCGCAGAA
>CAJHZH010000379.1_pt1 | contig 10663 bp, 7 predicted proteins | sample 9198951 | NCBI WGS metagenome assembly CAJHZH01 (sample SAMEA7708381, study PRJEB35096) | sediment metagenome | biome: marine neritic benthic zone biome [ENVO:01000025]; feature: sediment [ENVO:00002007]; material: shallow marine sediment [ENVO:03000034] sea grass bed [ENVO_01000059] ...
GCAACGATTGAACAAGTCATGGCGGCCGCCAAAAAAGCTCACGCCCATCAGTTCATTACCAAACTTGATCAAGGGTACGAGTCTTTGGTTGGCGAGCATGGAAGCAAGCTTTCCGGTGGTCAGCGTCAACGACTCGCCTTGGCCCGGGCCATACTCAAGGATCCGCCAATCTTGATTCTCGACGAGGCGACCAGCCAGATCGACCCGGAAAGCGAGATTCTTATTCATGAATCGTTAACCGAATTTATTCGCGGACGAACAACCGTGATGATTTCACATCGCCTGTCCACGCTCGATCTCGCGAATCAGATTCTGGTGATGAGTGACGGCCAGGCAGTTGATTGCGGTACACACGATGAACTGATTGCTCGCTGCGCCGCCTATCGCCGAATCCACGCCAGCGAAATGGAGGACGCGGCGTAATGACGGCAGCCAGACAACTCAAACAATCGACAGTTTTCGAACTTCTAAAGTCTGCGCGAGACGTTATCGCTACGGAAGCTGACGCACTTAACCGTCTTGCCAACAAAATTCCAATAGATTTCGAACGGGCCGTCAAAACACTCGTCGAGTGTCGAGGCAGCGTGATCGTAACAGGGATCGGTAAAGCGGGTTGGATCGGGCAGAAAATATCTGCTTCCTTTGCATCCACCGGTACGAGAAGTCATTTTCTGCACCCAAGCGAAGCCATGCACGGGGATTTGGGTCGTGTCGGTTCGGGCGACATCATATTAGTGCTGAGTAACAGCGGCGAAACGCCAGAAATCGTACAACTACTACCGGCATTTGAGAAAGCTGGCGTACCAGTGATATCGATCGTTAGCTCGGATGCGTGTACGCTGGCCAGAGGTTCTTCAATTTCATTGGCTTATGGTTCCGCGCAGGAGGCGTGTCACCTTGGATTGGCACCGACCACGAGTACGACACTGATGCTTGCGCTGGGAGATGCGCTTGCCTTGGTGACGAGTCAAGAAAAAAGATTCCAATCCATTGATTTCGCCAAATTTCATCCCGGTGGAAGTTTGGGCAAAAAATTATCCAGCGTAAACGAAATCATGCGGCCCATCGAAAATTGTCGCCTTGCATATCAAAACGAAACCGTCCGCGAGATATACGTTCGACTACACGGACCCGATCGACGAACCGGTGCGATTTTGCTGACCGATGACGATGGCAAATTGACGGGGATTTTTACGGACAGCGACCTCGCACGGCTATTGGAACGCCAGCAGGATGAATTGATGGATGGGCCAATTCACAAGGTCATGACCCAAAATCCGAAGACAGCCCGAATAGGTAGCAAAACTGCGGTCGCCGTCGAAATACTCGCGTGCAACAATATTAGCGAACTGCCAGTCGTTGATGCGCGCGACCGTCCCCGCGGGATCATCGACATCACAGACGTCGTGGGGATTCTTCCCCGGAGCTAGGTTTGTCGAAATCCTAGTTGCACGTCGTCCTCGTCAAAGTTTTGGAAAGGATTCCGTGTCTGAAATCGACTAATCCTTCGTGGCGGATTCCTGCAAACGCGCTCTGAAGCCGAATCTTGATCCGAATTCGATCGCCGTAAGTCGCAGAACAATTCGGATTGTGATTCGGATACAGATTCAGATTAGAATCTTGACTTGAGAAATGCATGCCGGCGCGCGAATGATCCCGATATTTCCCATCAACCCTGTTTGGTTGTCGCCAATGCTCGCGGTAGGATTAGACGAAGATCAGGACGAAATTTTGTATCGACTGCTGATTGAAAAACGATGTCTACGCTCAAGGCCTGTCATTGCTGCGGATTGATCCATCAACTGCCCGATTTGCAGACGACGCAAATTGCGCGGTGTACCCGCTGCCAGACAACCATCGCATCGGCGGGCAATGCCAGGCAGGGTGCTATCAGAACTGCGGCTGCTGCGCTTGGTGCCCTCGTGCTGTTTTTTCCAGCCGTGCTGTTGCCAATCCTCGAAATCGATCGACTTGGCCATCGGCACGAGTCAAGCATACTGGGCGGTACGATCGAACTGATCAAACACGGCAGCTGGTTTGTCGGGGGGGTCGTATTGTTTTTTTCTGTGATTTTTCCGCTGACCAAGATCGTCCTGCTTTTGGAATTAAGCTGGCTCAGCTTGCTGCGTCGACGTCACAAGGCACTCACCTATTGGATCATGGAACACGCGGGAAAATGGTCGATGATGGATGTGATGTTGCTGGCGTTCATGGTCATGCTCATCAAGCTTGGCGACCTGGTAGAGTTTCATTTTGGGCCAGCCGTGATCGCATTTGTGTTGTGTGTTGCCATGAGCATGGTCGCGTCTATTTCATTTGATCCCCACGTTATCTGGGAGGACGAAGAGTGAAGGGGGTGAGAGTATGAGCGAAAAAGATTCCCCAGCAAGCACAGGCAATCAGGAGAATTCCGTTGAGTTCCCACTTGCCGAAACAGTCAATCGCGCTGACTCGTGGAAGAAAATCTTCGCCGCGACGCGAATGTGGATTGCGACGGCTATTTGTGGCATCGTCGCGCTGGTATTGATCATAACTTCCATTGGAGGCGGCGGTCGAACTATCTCGATTTCATTCCTGGACGGTTTTGGGATCAAGCCGGGAGACACTTTGCGCTATCGTGGAATCGACGTCGGTGAAGTCACCGCGGTAAACGTCAACACCGATCTGCGCGGAGTCACTGTGCGCGTGAAACTCGAAGAGCATGCCGATAAAATTGCTCGTGAGGGAAGTCGTTTTTGGATCGAGCGGCCGCAAGTCGGCTTATCCCGGGTCAGCGGACTCGAAACCGTCGTTGGGGCAAAGTTTATCGGCGTCATTCCGGGTCCTGACGATGCATCGCCTGCCACCCGTTTCGAAGGCATTAATTCACCGCCCGTATTACGAGGTGGATCGGCGACTGAGATTACCATTAGTTTTATCGATGGGCACGGAATTTCGGTTGGCGATGTCGTTAAACACCTGGGGATTGTCGTCGGAGAGGTCACGGCGGTGCGGCTGCAGGAATCGCTGGACGCAGTTACCGTTCATGTTCGATTGTCCGATTCAGCATCGTCATTGGCTCGCACGGGTAGCTTGTTTTGGATCGAACGCGCACAACTTGGATTGTCCGAGGTCCGTGGCTTAGAAACGCTGATTCAGGGACAATTCATCGCCGTGTCGCCAGGTCCGCCGGATGGCCAGCCGATTTCTCGATTTCAGGGCGTTGAAAACCGACCGCCAGCAGCGCGATCAGCCGACGGTCTGGAAATAACTTTGTACGCCAATCAAAAACGCGGTTTGGTAACTGGAGTACCGATTAAGTACCGTGGTGTAACCGTCGGCCATATCGTTTCTGTTGGGCTAACGTCTGACTCGTCCGCGGTGCAAGCGCGCGCGTATCTAATGCCCGATTACAAATCGCTCGTCAGGTCGAATTCACGTTTTTGGAGTAACGATGGTATCGACGCGGATCTGGGTGTTAGCGGTTTCAATCTGAAAACTGATTCGCTGCAATCGCTGATCTTAGGAAGCATCAGCTTTGCAACGCCCGACGAACCAGGACGATTGGCAAGAACTGGGGATCGCTTCGCTTGTGCGCCAACCTTCGACGACGAGTGGCTTCAGTGGAATCCGCAGATTGCACTCGGGCTCGAGTTGCTACCTTCGGGAGGTGACCGGCCAGATACGGTTCGATCGGTAATCCGCTGGGATCAAAAAACGTTGGGGTTTACCCGAGTAGTCCAGCGGCAAGGCTGGTTGATTGTGCTCGAAAACGATCAATTGTATGGGCTTCGTAAATTTCTCGAACCGGATTCAGCCGCGATTGATGGGTCGACACGGATCGAGATGCGCGGCGAGGAAATCTCGTTTCGGCCCGAGCAATCAACCACGGAAGAAGGGTTGGCCAAGTACACACTGGAGGACAAAATCAAAACTCCGATCGGGCGGTGGCCGCTAAATAGAATCCGGCGGCCGACGGCTGCAGAAGATTGTCTCATCGTGGCGGATCCTCAGGCGTCGATGTTTCCAATCTCTGTCAATCGCATCGTGCGGGCGACGGACAACCGGTGGTACATCGACGAATCAATTTCCATGAGTGATTCATGGGACGGTGCCTGCGTCGTCTCCCGCCGCGACGGGTTTCTGGTTGGCTTTTTGACCTTCGAAAAAGGCCAAGCCGTCGTCGAATTGGCAACAAATAAATGAAATGGGGCATTCCGGACATCCTGTTTTCTGAAAAGTTAAATGTCCCGAATTTCCATTTGACTCAATCGAGTGTTTGCCGCGGGTTGATGCCGAGTTGGGAGAGATATTCGTCGGTCTCTTTGCTGAGATCGCGCTCGTAGAACTCGCTGAAGTCTGCGGAAACGAGCATCTTGATGCTGAATGTCAAACACCAGATCAGACCCGCAATCACCACAAGCTTTTGCAATAAAACCGCTTGCGTCGGAATCTCTCTGCCAAATATCACCGCAGCCGCTGTTTCCGTGCCGTGATACATATATGAAACGGTTAGCATCGCCACGGCCACGCTAACCAATGAAAGCAGCATGGGGTTTTGTTTACTGCCCAACATCACTAGGGCGTGAATGCTGGTAATAAAGAAAAGCAGCGCAAGCCAAACCAACAGCGCGGACATATGCAACAGCGGATACAGATCGACGGGAAACATACCAAGCATTCCCATCGCCACGGCAGAGATCATTCCCAGGACACTGCAAGCAATCATCGCTCCTATTTGATCGCTGGCCTGCGTGGGCAGGAAGAAGAAAAACGGCATCATGGAAAAACCCATGAAGGCGATCGACCAATTAAAAAAATTTGCGCCTACTTCGTTGTCTTGGCCCGATAAAGATACGCTTCGCCCCAAATCACTGAGATAGTTTTCGGACAGCGAATAATCAATCGTTTGTTTGTCGAGGATCGTGCCGCCCGGATACATCGACATGGATATCATGCAGCAAATCAAGAACTGCACAACGCCGAAAATAGAAATCGCGAAACCAATCCGCCAGACTTTAATCCACGTATCAATAGGCATGACAAGAAAACGCGCGCAAAAGGGCTTTCCAACGATGAGGACTCCTTACGCACCATACTATCAAGGAATTCGCAAAAGGCGAGATGGTTCTATGCTCGGGTCATCGACCGCCGATTCGGACCCGGTTTTTGTCGTAGGTATTCGACCGGATTTAGGCTGCTTTGCGATGTTCGATCGGGCTTTGGCTCGGCTGGATTTTGACGACCCTAGCCGTTTTTACACTCGACATTTCTCGTTGCAGTCGCTTGCGCTCACGGCGATTAACATACCAATCGTTCATTTTTTCGAGACGCAGCAATCGAATCATCACGATCAGAAATGGCAGAATCCAGCCCAAAAACAAACCGTGCTTGCGGGCCCGCCACAGACGGGTGAATTCCCGGTTGCTCAAATTCGGATCGATCGCAAATCGCATCGAACCGGAAGGAATCCAGGTAAGAAACCGGATGGCGCGGAGCGGGTGTTTCCAAAAGTGTTCGCCCGGCGACCGGCCCGGGAAGGATTCCTTGATCATCAACCCAACATATGTCGCCGGTTGAACGAGCGTCCTCAAATTACCACGGCCAGGCACTTTGCGATCCCAATACGCGATGTTCTCCGCTTGACGATGAGCCATTTCATCGGATGATCGAAAATCGATTTTTCCCGACCAAGCTCGGAACGCCCACAAACATTGCATTTCGGTGAGCAACGGAATTGAGCCGATAATTGGTCGGGCGAACCCGAAGAAACCGATACTGGTATCGTCCGGCGGAAACACGAACTGATAAAACTTCTCCAGGTCCGCCTTGTGATACGGTTTGGGCAAAAACGGACAGTGAAATTGGTACCCGAAACAGCAGATGATGTGGGTGAACAGCTCTCTGTCTCCACTCTTGAATTCAACGATATTGTCGATGACTTCAGTAATGTCGTTTTCCGGTATAATTCGACCTGTCCCGACATGCTCGACCGAATGGCCATTCTTGTTGAAAAACTGTTGAGCATATTTGTATTGGTTCCGCCACAAATGAACTCCATGCCCCTGATAACCGGCAAACGAACCGGTCGAGAGAAAATCGGTAACAAATCGTCTGCCCGGTGCACCCCTTGAAAAACGGCTTACGGCATTGATCAAACCGCTGGCAATCGTATCTAGAGCAAAATCATGTTTTTCATATTGGCCAACCCCTTTTCGTTGAAAGAACAAGGTCTTTCTTAGAAAGTGTTGTCCACCTCGAATCGCCCAAGTGATTTTGGCAGGCGTCTTAACCAACAGATCAATAATATCCGAGGCAGTTTCGCCGCCCCCATAAACGAGCACGCGGTCATCTTCTGAGAAGTCACTCGGTTTGATTTCCTTAAAATCTCCGGCGTGAATCACTTTGCCCGAAAAACTCGAAATCGGTTCGCCGATGGGTTTCTTCTTGTTATGCAGCCCAGCACAAACCGCCAACTTTGATGCGACGACGTTTTTGGTTTCTCCATTCTGCTCATACGTTACGTGCCAATATCCATCTACTTTTTTGACTGACTTAACATCGGCGCCAAACTGAAGGTAACCGCTCAGCTTGAACTTCTCGATATACGCGCGGAGGTAGTCGATGACATCCGTGTGATGCATGAAATGTCCGATGCTTTCATCCATGAAAAAATCAGACGCTTCGGTAACCAATCGTGACGACGATGAAATTGTCGATTTCATGACCGTGGTGATTTCGGGATCATCCGAGTAATTCCATACGCCGCCAATGTCGTTACGCCGCTCGAGAACGATTGGTTTCAGGCCGTTTTCGAGTGCATACTTGCAAGCGTAAATTCCGGACCAACCGGCCCCAATAATACAGACGTCCATGTCGATCTAGCCTCCAACGAAACATCCGGCGATTGCTCGCCAAAGCGGTAGCTGAAGTCGCGGAGACTTCAGATTGAACGCCTCAAAAGGCACCCAACCGATTTCTACACGAATCCGGCTACCTGATTTCCGGACAACCTTTAGTTATTTAGAGGATTCCGTGCCGTATGGCAATGGAAAGTTAGCCGGATTGCGTTAATGACGGTGTCGAGACGTTTTGGTGAACCTGAATGCAAGCATCGTGTCCGTCAGTTATGCAAATTCTTCAAAAAACGGCAGGTTTATGAGCCGGCGCAGACGTAGAAATATTCGCGATTCTGGCGAGCCGATCGAAACAACGCCTGGAATGCGCCGTTGCGTTCGAGGCGATAATCGCGGACGCACATTTGACCGCAAAACGGCGCAGTTGTGCCGGCAGGTGGCCAACACGTTGCACTACGTTTTGCACGGAGACGGGACAAACGAATTGCTTTCAAGTCTGTCCGTCGTATCAGTCGAGCCAGCGCCCGACTCAAGCCGGTTGATGGTCGTTGTCAGCTCCGATCTAGAGCTTGGGAATTTTGGTCGCGCGCAGATTCTTGAGCTGCTTGAACGGCAGGTCGCGCGGTTGCGATGTGAAGTTGCACAGTCGATCCATCGTCGCAAAACGCCTCAACTCTACTTTCATCTCGCAATTTCACCGGACGGCGATAAGCAGTAGTACGTGTTCGTAGCAGATTTCCGTAGAGCTTTGCCCCCGTGGATGTAATTGGTGCTACTGCAACAGATGACATGAAATTGGGTTACAATGATTCAAAATTTCCAGTCCTAATATCACACTCCTCAGGAACTGATTTGATGAAAACACGCATTCGAATGATAGGCATTGTTTCACTGGCGTTTGTGTTCCTAGGCGTCAATCCGTTGACAATAACAAACAAGTGCCTCGGACAAGTTGAAACATCTGAAAGTCAACAAGCGGACGACGAGCAAGCGGACGACGAGCAAGCGGATAACAAGCAAGCGGACAGCGAGCAAGCGGACAGCCAGCAGGGCAACCAAGAAAAGAAAACTCCATCGGTTGAAGAAAAATCCAAAGGCTGGCAACGATTCGACGGTTTTCAGCCTTTTTATTGGGATGCCAAGGGTGGCAAAATTTGGATCGAGATTTCTGATTGGCAGCGCGAGTTTCTTTTTGTTCATGGGCTAAGTACCGGACTCGGTTCCAATCCCGTAGGTCTGGACCGTGGACAGTTGGGTCAGGAATACGTTTGCAGTTTTATCAGGGTCGGCCCGAAGGTGCTGATGAAGTCGCGCAACCTGAACTTTCGCTCGCTATCGGATGATGAGAACCAGCGTCGCGCCGTACGCGAATCATTTGCCGAATCGATTCTATGGGGAGGCAAGGTTGGCGCGGAATCGGATGGACGTGTTCTGGTAGATCTCACAGAATTCCTGATCAGCGACATTCACGGAGTGGCAGGTCGTCTCAAGCGGTCCAATCAAGGAGACTATTCCGTCGACAAGAATCGAAGTGCGATTTTTCTTCAGCGCTGCAAGGCGTTTCCGAAAAACACCGAACTGGAGGCTACGCTTACGTACGCCGGAAAACAGCCCGGCCGCTATGTTCGCCAGGTAACGCCTGCAGCCAAATCGATATCGCTTCGTCAACATGTCTCGTTCATCGAATTGCCCGATGGCAACTACCGGCCGCGCGTACACGACGCTCGTTGCCCGTCGATATCTATCCGGTTTGCCGACTATGCGGCGCCAATCGACGAGCCGCTTGAGAAGCGCTGGATAACACGTCATCGGCTTGTTAAAAAAACCCCGGATGCTGATAAATCAGAGGCAGTGGAACCGATCGTTTATTACGTTGATCCAGGCGCACCTCAGCCGATTCGTGACGCATTGATTGAGGGTGCACGTTGGTGGAACGAAGCATTTGAAGCGGCCGGGTTTGAAAACGCGTTTCAGGTAGAGATTTTACCGTCCGATGCCGATCCGATGGACGTTCGTTACAACGTAATACAATGGGTACACCGGTCGACGCGAGGCTGGTCGTACGGTGGATCCGTGATTGACCCTCGAACAGGCGAAATCATCAAAGGCCACGTGACCTTGGGTTCCCTGCGTGTGCGGCAGGACCGTTTGCTATTTGATGGATTGTTGCCGCAGACGGTCGAGCAGCACACACCGGATGATCAAGAGCGGTGCAACTGCTGCGGTGTGATTGGAGTTGCCGAGGACAGCTTGCTCGCGAACTTTGACGAAAATACATCGCCAGTGAATATTGCGCTCGCGCGGATCCGCCAGCTCTCGGCACATGAAGTTGGGCATACGCTGGGATTTGTGCATAACTTTGCGGCAAGCACCTATGGTGATCGAGCCTCGGTCATGGACTACCCTGCGCCGCGTGTAAAAATCACGTCCGAGGGAAAGCTCGATTTGTCAGATGCATACGGGGTTGGCATCGGCGATTGGGATAAGTGGGCGGTCCAATATGCGTACACACAATTTGCGACAGGTGCCGATGAGAAGAACGAATTGGAGAAACTGGTTCAGACGGCGCTCGAGAATGACATGATTTTCATCTCGGATGCCGACGCGCGTCCGTCCGGCGCAGCCCATCCGCTTGCTAATCTCTGGGATAACGGCAAAAACCCGGCTGCCGAGTTAGTTCATGTGATGAAGGTGCGCCGTATATCCTTAAATCGCCTCTCATCGAGAAACCTGTTGGACGGGCAACCGATTTCTGCGCTTGAAGAGATTTTGGTTCCGATTTATTTACACCACCGTTTTCAAGTCGACGCGACTGCCAAACTGATCGGAGGAGCCTATTACACGTACGCGGTAAAGGGTGACGGCCAACATCCGGTTCGTCGGGTAACGGATTCCGATCAACGCCGAGCATTTTCAGTATTGTTGTCGACACTTAACGTGGGCGAATTGACAATTCCCGATTCAATTCGCGGGCAGATTCCTCCCAAGCCGTTTTCCTCAAATCGAGACATCGAACGTTTTCCAGGTTTGACATCGCCTATGTTTGATGCGGTTTCAGCGGCAAGAGTCGCTACGGATATGACGATGGGCAATTTGCTTCAACCGCAACGAGTATCCCGCTTGGCACATTATCAGACGGTGCCGACTGCATTTGGCCCCACGGACCTGATGGTCGGGCTTGTCGATCAGGCTTGGCGTCAGCAGTCGTCTGACGTGCACACAAAGGAAATTATCCGTGTGATCCGACAAAGCTTGAACGATCATTTGTTCAGGTTAATTGAAAATCCAAACACGTCTGTGGCAGCAAAGTCTGCCGGTTGGTTTGCATTAGACCGGATAAAGCAATATCTGCGTCAACGCGACGGAATCATATCGGAAAGAGCGTTTGCCCAGCATCTCGCCGCAGAAATCCTGCGATTTGAAGAACGACCACACAAAACCGCTGAACCACCGGCACCCTTGAAGTCACCGCCGGGCAGTCCGATTGGCAATCATTAAGATCCAAAGTTGCCGGAAGCGTGTCAAAATGCGTCCCGACCGCCCAGATGGAATTGTGGAGATTCCTCGGTGACTCAGATATACTCGATAAGGGTGTAGTGAATGGGAGGTTAAGGGCTTATGGCTTTTTGGCGGAGTTCGAAATCCGCACACGCTTACAAAAAAGGCTCAAGCATCGTATCGCCAATTCCCCGACAGCTTCATTTCGTCTGGGGGTTTTTCGGTGACGATTTCGATTTGCCAGAGCAACAGCAACAAACGGTGAAGACGTGGAAAAAATTGAATCCACGATGGCGTGTCGAAGTTCATCTGCCAACATCGCTTAAAAA
>CAJHZH010000314.1_pt1 | contig 10624 bp, 5 predicted proteins | sample 9198951 | NCBI WGS metagenome assembly CAJHZH01 (sample SAMEA7708381, study PRJEB35096) | sediment metagenome | biome: marine neritic benthic zone biome [ENVO:01000025]; feature: sediment [ENVO:00002007]; material: shallow marine sediment [ENVO:03000034] sea grass bed [ENVO_01000059] ...
CTCGTCAGTAATCGCGCGATAGAACTGTGCAGTCGGCTGATTCATTTGCGTCGACCACGTTTTTCCGCCGTCCACACTGACGTTGGCACCGCCATCATTTCCGTTGATCATCGTGCGATGATCGTTTGGATTGATCCACAGCGCATGGTTGTCGACATGCGGTGTTTTCACTTGCGAAAACGACTTGCCGCCGTCTGTGGATTTCATCATCGGAGAATTCAAAACGTAAACCGTTTCGCTGTCGATCGGATCTGCGAAGATGTGCATGTAATACCAAGCGCGGGCTCGCAAAACGCGCCGGTCGTTGATCAACTCCCATGATTTTCCGGCGTCGTCCGACCGATATAATCCGCCTTTGTCCGATTCGATAATGGCCCATACGCGCTCCGGATTGGCCGGCGAAACGGCAATCCCCGTTTTGCCACTCGTTTTTGGCAGGCCTTTGTCAAGCTTCTTCCAACTATCTCCTCCATCGGTTGTTTTGTAGATGCCATTGCCATCGCCGCCGCTACGAATCTGCCAGGGAACGCGTTGATGATCCCACATCGCCGCATAAAGAATCCGCGGATTTGTAACATCAATTGTCAAATCACAGGCGCCAGTGGTTGGATTGCCCTCGAGAACTTGTTCCCATGAATTACCGCCGTCAACGCTGCGATAAACACCACGCCCATCGCTTGGACCCCAGGGACTACCCTGCACTGCAACATATAAGACGTCAGGGTTTTGTGGGTGAACTCGAATCGCCGGGATTTGGCGGGCATGTTCAAGACCCATCCGCTCCCAAGTCTTGCCGCGGTCAGTGGATCGGTACAAACCATCGCCATGCGAAGTCGTGACACCCCGAATAGGACCTTCGCCCATACCGACGTAAATGACGTTGGGATCGGATGGTGCGACGGCAATAGATCCGACAGAACCCGTTTCAAATTGTCCGTCGGAAATATTCGTCCACGTTGTCCCCGCGTTTTCCGTTTTCCAAATTCCACCCCCCGCCGATCCGAAATAGTAGACACTCGTTTGGTTGGCGACGCCAGCAACCGCCGTCACCCTCCCGCCGCGAAACGGTCCAATGCAACGGTATTTTAGCCCCGCAAACGCTTTAGGTTGCTCGTCCGTTGACTGAGCGAGGCAATACGTTGATCCAATGAATATCAGCGCCACTAATTGAAACGTAGCAAACAGCAACGTTGAGCTGCTGGAACACACAAGTTGGCCGAATCGTGTCATGATAATCCTGAATCTTTCATTGGAGTTGAAGCAGATTGATTCGAACAATTTTAATTAGCATTCCGCGCGATCTCCATCATAGGTAAAGCGGTCAGCCCTCAGCATTCAGCGGTCGGCAGAAAAAAAAGCCGACGGACTGAGCGCCGATGGCCGCGGTTACTTATCCACCACGAACAGCCCAATACAGCGGTTTTTCAATCCCGCAAGCGCCGGTGTTGCTCGTCGGTTGATTGGGCAAGAGAATTCGTTAATCCAATTATCATGAGTGCGGTAAACGCGTTCGGCTTTCAGCGTTGAACGAAAAGGGGCTGACGGCTGATTGCAGACGGCTGATCGCTATTGAGACCGCTGTTCGCTAACAAAAAAAGCCGCAGTTGTGGCTGCGGCTTGCGTCGAGACAGATTACGAGACAGATTAATAGTGATCGACTCAGTTTTTCTTCAGCTGGCGTTTGGGGTTTAGGTGTGTTGAACTCGTTGTTCAGCGGATTGCGTGAAAAAACGAAAACGCTTCAATATCTGAATCCCGTTTTTGTTCGTCAGATGCTGCCAACGGATTTTTGGGTTCTTTACCCGGTTTTTTCTTGCGAAAATCAAGGATCGTCGATTTCTTTTTCTTGAATCGATTGGACGGCTTCATGTTGCCTTCGTGCTCTTTATGAAGTTCCGGATTTTTGTGGGAATCTGCTTTAGATCGGAAACGAATGTCGGGGCGGAGAATGTATTCTTTGGTCGCTTTCTTGCCGCCGGTTTCTTCGAGTAGCAACTCGATGGTGATATCGTTTCCCTCGCTAGTGATCTTGGGAACAATAACCTTTTTGGGTTTGTCGCTGGGTTCGGCTTTGAATTCAAACTCAACATTGGCGTCGAATTTGTGTTCAAAGTTTGGCTTGGTGTTGGACTTGACTCGAGGTTCATCGGTCCGCCACTCGTAGCTGAATCTTGGTTTGTCGAATTTCTTGTCCTTTTTTTGGAGCTGTTTGATTTCTTTGCGCAGCTCTTCGACTTGACGCTTGAGGTCCGAGATCGTTTTGTTGAGATTCCGCTGCTCAACCCATTGAAACGTTTCATCGGCATATCGAAGCTCGCCGACAATGTCGCCCTCTTTGACCTTGTTGTACTTGGGGTCTTTGAGTTTCTTCAGCGCACGAACTTTCGACGGAACAAATTCCACGACGCCAACAGGTCGATCGACAATTTTTTCCGTTGTCTTCTTCCTAGTTTTCTTTGCCTTCCTCTTGTTACTTCCTTCCTTCGAGATTTCGTCGGCCAATTGCCTTAACCGCCGGGCCAATTCTGCTCGATCGATAGTTTCGTCTGATTTCTCTTGGATCGGCCTTAGCATCGCGTTGTACCAAACATTGCCATCGTCTGAGGTTTGTTCGGTAATCCAAACATCGTGCGTTTGCCGCTCTTCGCCTTGGTGTTCCCGCAGGTACCAGATCGCATCATCGATAACGCCTTCTGACCGGTGCACGAAAACGTTCGGCTTGTCCTGTAGAGAATTCTCGCGGACGACAAAATCGAATGTCACGCTCTTAGCCTTTTCGACGTCGTCCCCCGACTCGTTTTGTTGATAGGCAACAGCCTGTGAGGAAGTTGAAAACCACGAAATCGCCGGTAGCGCTATCAACACAGCCAATGCGATGCCAAAAATTCTTAGTGAAACCGAGTTACCAGGGGGTGTCGGCTCGAGGGCCAAGCGAATGCGACGAAGCAGGTTCATGTTTTTGCCTCCAATAAAATGAGTTCCAAATTGAGGATTGAATTTCGACGTTGCGGTCAATTCAGCGACCGTAGCCAGAGTTTCTACGTAGGTGATCTTTTTGTTTGTTGCGGCGATTGCCAAACGGTCACAACACACCTCTCGGTCCTGGCGAATTCGCCTCGAAAGCCACCAGACCACCGGGTGAAAAAAGAACGCCGTTTCGACCACCCTTTGAAGCAGATTAACCAATACGTCCCAGCGACGAATATGTGCCAACTCATGTGCGATAACGGCCTCGATTGCCTGCACCGGCATTTCTGTGATCCAGCTGGCCGGAATTAATACCATCGGTCGAATAATGCCAATGGCGACTGCCTGAGTAACGCGATCGGAAGTCGCCACCATGGTTCTGATTGAAACGTTCAGCTTCCGCTTGAGCCGATTCGCTAATTGCAGGTACTTACCATTCAGTGGTCGCGCACCTTGGCGAACGCGAAAACAAAATGCCCAACTCACCACTAGCCGAATCATCAGCAGACCCGTTCCAGTTGCCCAGACGATCATCAAACTGTGCTTGCAGGAGACAAACAACGAAAAACAGCGCTCATAGACGCTATATCCCAATCCAGTCCAGTTTGAAATCGTTCCATTGTTCGCTTCAGAATCGTACACCCCTTGCACACCAGCGACCGATTCGCCGGCCGCTTGGTCAAAATGAAATGCGGTCAACCAATCCGGGTTTGACTGGTAAAACACGGCCGTCCCGACTGGCATTGCCGCCAACATGCACAACGCAACAACTCCCGACCAATACCGGAGTGAGGGGCGGCGCGTTCCCAGCACGCAATGAATGACGCCAACCAGTATTCCAACAACAACCGCCTGCCATAAAAAATGAAACAGCACGGCAACAATCACAGACGATGGTTCGGGTGCAAAAATGACGTCGAGATTCATTTAGTCGCGGCCCTCCGAAACGTGCTGATCGATTAACTCGCGGATCTTGTGCAACTCGTCTTTCGTTGGGTTTGACTGATCCAGCAACTGCGCTACAAGTGCTGAGCTCGAACCTTCAAACGCGCGCTTTACCAGATCGGAGACCATGCCTCCCAACGTTTTTTCGCGCGAGCGTACCGGACTATAAACAAATGCTCTTCCCTGTTCCGATTTTTGCACAAGTTTCTTGTCGGACATTACGTTCAGCAGACTCATGACCGACGTATACGCCCGCGGTCGCGTAGGGTTGAGCCGTTCCAATACCTGGCGAACCGTAAGCGGCCCGTCATCCCAAAGTATCTGGAGAACCTCAAGCTCCGCCGGGGTTGGCTGGGTGGTTTTGGGTCTCGCCATCAATCAAAACCAATGAAATACGAACGTATTGACACCTGACAAAGCCTATTCTACTGCTTAACCAGTAGATGTCAACGGCAAAACCCGTAGATAAATACGCTGACCCTTCGTTAGCATGCATTGAACGACATCTGAGTAGCCCGGATTTGAATACGCCCGGCATTGGTTTCCTCTATTCCGCGATTTGCAGCTTCGAAGTGCTGGGAATTCTTAGGATCGTTTGAAATGCCGGGCTTATCTGCTTTATAGACCGCTAATCAATTTCCGATTGATCGATGATTTTGGTGTATGTCTCTTCCGCGTGGCGATAGGCGTCTCTCGCGTCTAGCATTTCCGATTCTCGTATGAAGCCTTGCTTTTGCGTCCAGCATCGTTTCACGCCCTTCAGGCACCATTGGGCGCTGCGCCGCGATGCCCGTATCGGTTTATCGTCGACAATGACAAAAATGGGATTGGTATGACTGGAACCCAGGATGCGAACCGCGACCCAGCTGCTTCGCTCAATATCGAAATCAAATAAAACCTGTTGAAGATTGCCATCGGCGGTAACTTTTTTGTTCTGCACACTCCGGCCGTTGACGATCAGTTCCACCGCGACGTCTCGCGAGTCATCGATGCGGGCTCGTTCGATGTGCCAGTAGGGTTTGTGACGAAAATCTCGCTTTCCAATCCCACTGGGATTTTCCGGTAGCAAACCCGCAACATCAACCGATGCTTGAAGTCTTTGCGGTGTTGCCAATTGAATTTCACTATCGGCTTGACCGAGCTCTTGGTCATTAACGCGAAAATCCATCAGATGACTGCGGCCATCGGACACGTAACAAGCCCCTTTAGAAATCCCTTCACACCACCCGTCGTAATCCAATCGGCCTGGGAGTTTGACATACGATCGCCCCAATCCGACGCGCTCACCGTAGATGCACGGAAAATCGGTTTCGCCGCTGATCCTTGTTCGAAATCCGCAATTCAACGTGTGATACCAGATGTTGAGTTCCCAGGGATACGGTGTGTCACACATTGATATAAAATCGACGGCCGGGACCTCGGTGTCGTCAGGGCCAGGTACACGATGCGTTACGTCGACAATGTACTCGTTGGCACCGATGCCATCGAATGGCGGCACTTGATAGTTGGGCAATTCCTTTGACTTAACTTCCAAACCCCAACCGCTATGCGCTGGTCCGCAAACCGCCCCCTGTTTTTGTGCCCACCGCAACGTGTTTAAACATAGCGTTGGCCAATGGTGGGTCGAGTCTCCACCCGGAGGTATTTGGCTGCTCAATCGCAACAAACAAAGGTGACCGGATTGATGCGATCCAAAACCGGAGACTTCAACGTCGTACCGCAGCAAATACGGATACTGCGAAACTTCGTCTATTCGTCCGCTAAAAAACTGTTTTTGATAATCAAAGCAGGGCCCCCATGTCAGGTTGGCACCCACTTTCAAATCCTCACCCATGCAATGCCGCATCATGTCCGGAGCGTGCACCCCTTCGGTGGGGTTGGCATAATGGGCACAGCCCGCGGCATGAATGTGATGATCACCGCTCCACCAACCAGCCAACGAAGGATCAATCCATCGCTTTAGTTCAAATGCAATTTCAGATTCACCCGTGCCGACTGTCAGCTTTTGCATTTGCGCCAAGTACTCTGGTCCGCGCGTGCATTTGACCGAGTAACTGCCGACCGGCAATTCAATCGATTCACCATCCGCACGATAGATTTGCCGTTGGAAATGAAAATCCGGCGCGAGCCGCTTGGCGGGAGACGGGTAAACTCTGCCGAGCGAATCCGTTATTTCCAGAGCGGCCATGGTCGATTGGCCATTTTCATCTTTGATGGAAACGCTTACGTTGGTCGAAGGCTTGCAATCAAAGGTGAGTGAGATGTCGTTGCGAAATCCGATATCCTGAGTACCCTGACCCACGTTGAAGGCGACAACGGCAGTCCGCTTGCCCGCGTCACGACTGTACAAAAGCATCGGCCGGTATTCGAGTTTGATGCCCGACAGTGTCGACGCCAGCTGTCTGGACTGAAACATGCTAATCTCCATCCACCGATCGCGCACGTTAGCTTGTGATCCGCCGGCAATTGGTTTTGCCTGTTCGCTGACAGCTCGCAATTTGGCGGTTACCCCCGCATCATTTTGAACCTTTACCAGGAAGACTCGCCAGCCGTTTTGGTCGAGTTCTGGTGTGGCCGGGCCCGGTACGACTTTCACCCGCGATTCCGGGTTGATTACAATTCCCGCAATACAGAGTGGATCCAGGGCTTGCTGAACAAGCTGGCGAGCCGTGTCTTTGTTTTCTTCGTTACGCGCCCTCGTAATCAGAGCTATCGCCGAATCGTCAAGCGGAGTTCCAACGAGCGCAAGTGCTTCGCGCAGCCGGTCGACTTGGACTAATAACGGCTGAACTTCCACATCATTTACTTGCGGAAATTCGTTTTGCGCGTCCACGTGTGTCGTTGCAGAACAGATTGCGACGCCGACGATTAAACGCAGTATTTTGTTTCTGGACATGTAATAACTCCGCATGCCTAATCGCGTTAAGATAATTTGGCTACCACTGGTAATCCTTTTGTTTTCGAAGCCCTCGAATGCGAATCGAACCGTCTTCGAATGCTTCGATTTGGGCCGCGCCATTATTTGCAGGACCAGAGCCTTCCACCATCGCCACCAAAGTACAATAATGGATACCTGAAATTTGCTGATAATCGTTGGCGTGGCTGTGACCTTGAAACACGGCGATTACGTTTCCATTTGCTTCCAAAATCGACCGAATCTCCTTGGCGTTTATTACTGAGTACTTCGGTTTTTCGTCCAATCGCTGATGCGCGAAAACAATGGTCTTTTTGTCAGTGCCCGCTAGATCCTTTGCGAGCCATTTCGATTCAGGCGGCGGGATGTTTGAATCGGTCCAATCAAAGTTTTTACGACCGTACGACACTTGGTCCTTTCGAAAACAAGCGTCTAGCACGACAAAATGGAATCCGCCAAGATCAAACGAATAGTAACTTTGATCCCTGTTAACTCCGGCCAAAAATTCTTGTTTGGTTAACGTGTGAACGCAGTGGTTGCCTAACACGAAATGCTTGTCACCCGGCAAACGCATATAACGGTCGTGAATTTTTTTGAGGTAAGCCAGTTCGAGTTCAACCATATCAGCTGCGTCAACGAAGTCGCCCAGTTCAACAGTAAAAGACGGTTGAAATCCCTCGAACGAAGTCTTTACTTCATCAAGCTTTTCGATCGACTGGCGGTAGAATCGCGTCCCAACCGGTGGCTTGTCGGCGTAGTGCAAATCAGTGACCAATCCGAATTTGAGGTCGGGCGCAGATTTCGGATCAAGCAATCGCTCGAATGCATCCAACGTTCGATTTGTACCCAGCAACAATGCCGCGCCGCCAGCCATGAATTTCCGACGGTTGAGCACAAATCTGTTTTTACTCGTGATTCTCACCGTAGCGACGCGACCACGTCATCGATGGTCGCATATGAAACCAAAAACGGTTAATATTGCGTTCGCAAAAGTGTGAGTATAACAGTTAACTGAACTCCCATGGCCAAAAAAACTGCAACCAACACCCAAGTTGAAGCAGGTCCCGATCTGTTTACCGGTACGGAACCGAGAAAGCTGTTTTTGCTTGACGGAATGGCGCTAATCTACCGTGCACATTTTGGCCTGATTCGCAGCCCGCGTTTTACGTCCGGCGGTAAGCCAACCTCGGCTGTGTTTGGTGTCGCAAACACCGTATTGGATATCATTAATCGTCAGAAGCCAACGCATCTCGCAATGGCGTTCGATACGTCTGAGCCGACGCACCGCCATGAGGAGTTTCCTGAATACAAAGCGCAACGTGACGCGTTACCCGAGGACATCGCGGAACAAATCCCGATGGTCGATCGTTTGATGCAAGCGATGAATATTGCTGTGATCCGCGCCCCGGGATTCGAAGCAGACGACATTATCGGCACACTCGCGAGGCAAGCCGTCGAACATGGCTTTCAAGTTTGGATGGTGACCCCGGATAAGGATTTTCAACAATTGGTGTCCAGCGATATCTTTGTCTACAAGCCCGGCAGACAAGGCAACCAATTTGAAATCATGGGTGTCCCGGAAGTTCTCGACAAATGGCAAATCAAAGATGTCGATCAAGTCATCGATATACTCGGGTTGATGGGGGACAGCAGCGACAACATTCCCGGTGTTCCCGGTATCGGTGAGAAAACAGCGCAAAAACTGATCGATCAATTTGGCAGCATCGAACGACTGCTAAATAACACCGACCAACTCAAAGGCAAACAAAAAGAACGCGTCGAAGATAATCGCGACATGGCGTTACTCTCCAAACGATTGGTCACCATCAAGACCGACGTCTCGCATGGAATCGATCTCGATCAACTTGAAATCCAGGAATTTGACGACGACGCGCTCAAAGACCTGTTTATGGAGCTGGAATTTGACACGCTTGGGCGACGTTTGTTTGGTAAGTCGTTTACGTCGGCGCCCACTCGCGCCGCCGTGATTCGTGAGAAACGGGAAAAAGAAATTCAGTCGACATTGTTCGACGAACCAGTCGAAGAAAAGACAATTCGCGACGTTCAGCACGAGTACGAGGTTATCAAGACAAAGAAGGCTCGAGCAGAATTGTTAAAGCTATTATTGAAGCAAGACGCGGTTTGTTTTGACACTGAAACAACAGGACTCAATCCACGCGAGGCTCTTCCGCTGGGCATTGCCTTTTCCTTTGAGACGGGACACGCCTTCTACGTCGTGTGCCCGCCGGATCAACATAAAGCGCAAGCCGTGCTGGAAGAATTTCGTCCGCTGTTTGAAGATCCAAGTATTGAAAAGATAGGTCACAATCTCAAATACGACGTGTCACTTTTGAAATGGCATGGAATCGACATTCGCGGCACATTAATGGACACCATGTTGGCGCACTCGATGAAAGAGCCGGAAATGAACCACGGATTGGATTATCTGGCAAAACTGTACTTGGGTTACCGACCCATACCAACCAGCGATCTGATTGGTCCGCGAGGCTCCGAACAAAAAAACATGCGCGATGTGCCGATCGACCAGCTCGCCGAGTATGCGGCCGAAGACGCCGATATTACGCTGCAAGTCGCTCAAGTATTGCGGCCCGACATTGAAAAACAGGGGGTCAGCAAGGTCTGTTACGACATCGAGTGCCCGCTGATCCCCGTGCTGGTCGACATGGAGTTTGAAGGCATCCGGTTGGATGTCGATGCGCTCAAAAAATTCTCCAAGAAACTGGATGTGGAAATTGCCGAATTGGAAAACGGTATTTTTGAAGCAGCGGGCCGCCAGTTCAATATCGACTCGCCCAAACAATTGGGAGTCATCCTTTACGATGAATTGAAACTGGTTGCCAACCCGAAGAAAACTGCAACCGGACAGTATTCAACCCGCGAAACAGAACTGCTGCGTTTGGCACCCAATCACAAAATCGTTCAGGACGTGTTGGACTACCGCAACGCCGTCAAGCTCAAATCGGTTTACGTCGACCAATTGCCCGCCAGCATTAACTTGGAAACCGGTCGATTGCATACTCATTACAGTCAAACCTGGACGGCCACCGGAAGAATGCAATCGAACAACCCCAATCTCCAGACCATTCCAATTCGAAAGGCGCGCGGACGAGAAATCCGGGCCGCGTTTGTTCCTCGAAACGATGACTTTCTGATCCTTGCCGTCGATTATTCACAAATCGAATTACGAATCATGGCGGAACTCAGCGGTGATCCTGAATTGATGGACGCTTTTGTGAGCGGGGCTGATATTCACACCGCCACGGCATCGAAAGTGTTTAAGGTCGCTCCCGAAAACGTCGATCGCGAGATGCGAGACAAGGCAAAAACAGTAAACTTCGGCATCATTTACGGGATTTCGGCGTTTGGTCTGCAGCAGCGTCTCAATATTCCGCGGGCCGAGGCGAATGAACTGATTGAAAACTACTTTGAAAAGTATCCCGGTGTCCGGCAGTACATTGATCGAACGATTGAGTTTGCAAAAGAGCACGGGTATGTCGCTACACAGACTGGCCGCCGCCGATACTTGCGTGATATTAACTCGCGAAATTTTTCGCTTCGCAGCGCAGCGGAACGCTTGGCCATGAACAGCCCATTGCAAGGAACCGCGGCCGATATGCTGAAATTAGCGATGATCAAGGTGCACCGCGCCTTGAACGAAGGGAATTTCAAAACAAAGATGCTGTTAACCGTGCACGACGAAATCGTTTTTGATTTACATAAGTCTGAGATCGAAACCGCTATACCACTCATCGAGGATGCCATGAAAAATGCGCTTCC
>CAJHZH010000813.1_pt1 | contig 10589 bp, 6 predicted proteins | sample 9198951 | NCBI WGS metagenome assembly CAJHZH01 (sample SAMEA7708381, study PRJEB35096) | sediment metagenome | biome: marine neritic benthic zone biome [ENVO:01000025]; feature: sediment [ENVO:00002007]; material: shallow marine sediment [ENVO:03000034] sea grass bed [ENVO_01000059] ...
CACCGGCCGTTGGTAAACCGTCGGTGAGAAATACAATGTAAGTCGGAAGCGCGCGATCCTGAATCATTTTCAGCGCGGTGGTCATCGCTCCGTCGATGTTAGTGCTGCCGCCAGCAAAGATGCCTTCGATGAATCCGCGAGCTTGCCGTCCTGTCTCAGAGTTGTAGCGCTCAAGTTCCGGCTGAAATGTCTCGACGTCCTTGTCGTAGGCGATGATGTTGAACAGGTCACCGTCGCGTAAGTTGTTAAGTACGAACTTGGCGGCTTCTTTGGCCTGTTCCATTTTCTTGCCGTTCATACTGCCGCTGCGGTCAACTACAAACAGTACGGTCTTGCGTGGTTGTTCATCGGAATTTTGTTTGATCTGCGGATTGGCCAACAAGACGAAATAGCCATCGTCATTTCGGTTTGGCCAATAACTCAACAGGCTGGCGCCGATCGATTTGTCATCGGAGCTAAACAAAACACGAAAGTCATTGCCAGGTATGTATCGCTCGCGCTTCAGTTTTACGATCGCGAGATTGTCATCGACCCGGTCAATTTTGACGTCGTGCGTTGGGCTATACACATTTTTGATTTTGCCGTTCGTTTTGATGGTTGCCTGGATCGAAAACGATTCGATCGGCTGAGAAGTATACTTGGCCGTAGAAAGGGGAACTAAGTAATCGGTGAGGCCTTGGTCTTGTCTCAGCAATTGCGTGTAACGCAGCGTCACCGTCCGCGAGGCTCCGGGAGGAATCGGAAACACGCTGGTTTTGAACATGCCCTGCCCCATCCATTCGAGCAACGCGGGGTCTTGGTTCCGCCGGACGTATCCTTCATAGATTTGTCGAGCTTTGTCAGCGGGCAACAATTTTGCTTCATATTCTTTGCCGTCGACCATGAACGTCATTCGATCGACAGCACCGTCGTACGGCAAAGGGAATATAAATGACGCTTGGATCTGGCGTTTGCCGGTATTCACGAACGTCTGTGAGACCTGAGTCTGTGTGATTTGGTTTTCGATCTTCGATTGGATCGAAATGTCTTTGATTCGGTAGGACGATTCAATAATCGGTCGTGGGCGGCGATGGTGTCTCGGCAATCGGAACCGATGGTCGTCGTCGGAGATCAAAATCCCTTGCGCCAGTGCCATGCTCGGTGAAATCATCAGAGCCGAAAGCAAGACAATTAAAAATCCTCTAGACATTTTGTCTCTCCAGTTCAAAAGATTGACTGTTTTGGGGCGAAACTTGACGTGCCAAGAATCGTGTTACAGCCCCTTACACGCGTCAAAGCGAAAGCAACATTCTTTCGGAAAACCGGCTTATTGTTGCCGACCGAATCCTGCAGACTCATTGCGAGAATACCAAATTTGGAAGTGGTTATCAGTCTGACGGATGGGGGTAATGTTTAGTTCCGGTGATTTTTGTGCCGATCCATGACAGTCGCAATAAAAAAACGGCTCCGATCGTACGATGGAGCCGTTTTCGAGCCAATCGCCCTCAAGACAATTAGATTCTGGTGATTGCTCGTTCGATTATTGCTTTGGTAACGTCCTGGGTGGATTTCGCTAGGAAACTATTTACGGGATGATGGCGCCAAGAGCGGCAACGTATGCAGCTTGCCGAACTGTCCCGGCCAGGCTGATTGGCAGTGGCTCTCGCAACCAGGGTGCACAGTTACCCGGTCGAAAATAGCCCAAAGCGTAAACACATTCGTTGGCCGGATGGATACCCGATTGGTAAGGCACTGAAATTAGGCTGACAAAAAAATGGGCGGTCGAACGTAGGGGTTCCAAAACCGGTCCATTGGAATGTCCGTATCGTTCCAGCTGGATGTTCTCGAAATACAACGGTTTATGACACAGAGCAGACGCTTTCCAGTGCATCGTATTAGCGGCCCAGGAACGTCCTTCGAAGTTATAACAACCCAATGTACATTCGGTCGGTAAACCCCAGAACTGAGTGACGATGGCCAAATCGGCATCGCTCAGACGAGACTTGGAAATCAGTTGTTCCTGATCGTTTTCATCCATGATAACGATGTAACTGCGGCGAAGTCCAACCAATGTGCCCCTTCCGACCTCTTGCCCAAAACAATCTGTCCACGTTCGTGTCAGGGCTTCCTTGTCAACCTCCTCGGCCGTGGCCTTCGGCGGATAAGGAGATTTATCGACAACGATGTTGCTGATCGGATCATCCAACAATTCGGATCGAAAATCCTCACATGTTTTGTTAAGTTGTTTGTCGACGCCTTCGAATTCTTGAATCCCCTCTTGATAATAAACTGCATCACGCCGCGAATTTCTATAATTCCGCAGATTGGCGTTCTTAAGTCTCTTGGGCTCAACACGCAATTGATTGGTCACCGGCGGAACGGTTGTTGTACTGGACTCGACCAGAACACTCTCAACGTCTTGTTCAAGTTCTGGGGTTTCGGTGCGATTGCTCGAATAGCTGTTTACAGAGTTGTCTACAGAACGGTTTGCAGAATTGGATATTTCGGATTGTCGAAATTCATTAGTGACGTGTGGCCGGGCGGTCGCTGTCTGCTGCTGGCTCCAATTTGACTGATTGTAAGATTCGATCGTATTCGGCCGTGAGATTTGTTCATGGGGGACCGCTGGTACCGCGGTATCCTGAAATTGAATCGGATCCGACATGGGTGGCGTGGATTGTGCAGGCGCTGCAAGTGGTGGCGGTGCAGTTTGTGTCTGCGCGCTTGAACCAAACTCGGGTGGCGGATTGAATCGTTTCGGCGGGTTGTCAGTATCCGAAAATTGTTGGCTGGTGGAGATGATTTGAGAATCAGTGGATCTTGTTCGCCACTCATCTGAGTCGTGTCGAGCCGCGACAATTGGCTGCTGGTTTTGACTTGGTACTGGTGCTTGTACTTGTACCTGTACTGGGTCGAAGCCACCTTTTTTTCGTTCCGCTTCGTGAAATGCAACGAGTTGATTTCTTGAGATGCGTCGGTTCGCTTGATGTCTGCGTAATTGAATTGGCCGCCGCACCGATTGAATGGGCTTAGCGTGAACCGGGGGAACAAATATTGGCGGTTTCGATTGACTGGACCTTGAGTTCTGCGAATACAGACTCGAAGGAAATGGTGATATTGCGAATAGTCCTAGAATGCCACACGTCAAAATCCATTTTGACAAACTAGTGTTAGTTTTTATCCTGCGCCGGATTGTCGACGCTGTAGTTCGGAGATTCCTGCGTAATGGCGATGTCATGGGGGTGACTTTCTCTTACACTCGCCGCTGAAACTTGGATGAAATACGCGTCCGTACGTAATTCATTGATGGTCCGCGTTCCGCAGTATCCCATGCCAGCTTTCAGACCGCCGACAAGCTGATAAACGAAATCGCTTAGGTTGCCTTTGAACGGAACTCGACCTTCCACACCTTCGGGAACAAGCTTGTCCAAACGATGTGATTGACCTTGTCGGTAACGTTCACTGGAACCTTTGACCATGGCTCCCAACGAGCCCATACCACGGTACACCTTAAAGGTGCGCCCCTGGTACAAAATCGTTTTGCCCGGGCTTTCTGCCAAACCAGCCAACAATCCTCCAATCATCACGCAGTCGGCGCCCGCCACAATGGCCTTCGTGATATCACCCGAAAATCGAATCCCGCCGTCGGCGATGATTGGAATATTCTGTCGACGCGCCACTTTGGCGGCGTCGTGAATGGCCGTGATTTGTGGTACACCGATTCCACTAACCACACGAGTTGTGCAAATCGAACCCGGGCCAATACCGACTTTTACGGCATCCGCACCAGCCTCGATTAGCGCCGCGCATCCTTCACTGGTGGCGACGTTGCCCGCGATGACGTCAATATCCGATGTAGCCTTAATTGCCCGGATCGCGTCAATCACGTTCTTCGAATGGCCGTGGGCGCTGTCCACGATCAGGATATCCACATCGTAATCGATTAGTGCCGCAACTCGGTCGCCGTCGTTAACGCCAACTGCGGCACCGACTCGCAACCTTCCCTGCTCGTCTTTGCAAGCGTCGGGAAAGCGCTTCATCATGTCGATGTCTTTGATCGTAATCAGACCCTTCAGTTTGTTATCTTCGTCAACCAGCAAAAGTTTCTCCACCTTTTTAGCCGTTAAAATTTTCTCAGCTTCCGCAAGTGTTACTCTTCCCGTAGCCGTTACCAATGAATCCTTGGTCATTACGTTTGCAATCGAGATATCACCCGATTCAAGAAATCTCAAATCTCGTCGGGTGAGGATTCCTACCAACGTGCCGTCAGCTAGCACGATCGGGACGCCCGAAACGTCATGTTGATCCATCAGTTCTTTGGCGCGAATCACGGGTGCGTCGGGTGGAAGGGTCACCGGATCGTCGATTATGCCATTGGCGCTTCGTTTGACTCGTCTTACTTCTTCGCACTGCGCTTCGATCGACATGTTCTTGTGAACGACGCCAAGTCCACCGGCTTTGGCCAATGCAATCGCCAGCTCGCTTTCGGTCACCGTGTCCATCGGTGCGCTTAACAGCGGTATGTTCAATCGAATTCGGCTGGTCAGGCGAGTTTGTGTATCAACCTCCGCTGGTACAATTTGGCTGTAGCGGGGGGCAATCAGTACGTCGTCAAACGTGATCCCCGTTTGCCGTATTTTTTGGTTGTGCTCAATATCATCACTCATGCTTGATTCCGGCTCTGTATCCGTTGCCGTTTGAAGGAACGAATTTGACATGATGACCTCCAATATAACTTGTCCCACTTCACTTTGTCGTCAGAAGAGGAATGTCCGACGAGCGAGCCGAATAAGAAAGAATCAAGCATTATTGCGGGCAGGTATGTTACTGGCAACTCGCCATCAACCAGCCGACCAAACTGAGCCGACGACGTCGCCGACCTGCAATGGCTTGGCCCTATTGCGTTTTGTCGTTTGACTATTGATCCGATAAGATGGAATGTATCATGGTTGCCACGCATTTGCGCCATTAGCTCACCGCTCGCTGCTGCCGAAATACCGATGACCGAAACCAAGATAGACAAAGAAAAGGTGCTTTCGGTCAGCCAACTGACGGAGCAGCTTAAGTCAGTCTTATACGACCAGTTCAACGACGTGTGGGTGGGTGGAGAGATTTCCAATCTCAGCAGGGCACAAAGTGGACATGTCTACCTGACATTGGGAGACAACTATTCTCAGCTGCGAGGCTTGATTTGGCGTAGTACTGCGCTGGAACTCGATTTTGAATTGGCGGACGGGCTCGAAGTGATCTGCCGAGGTGAAATCGACGTTTACCCGCCACGCGGCACGTATCAGCTGATCATTCAGCATATTGAACCGCTTGGACTTGGTGCATTGCAGTTGGCATTCCGCCAGCTCCACGCCAAACTCGCCGCCGAAGGGCTATTTAATGCCGCGAACAAAATGCCGCTCCCGGCATTTCCACAGCGGATCGCCATCGTGACGAGTCCGACCGGAGCGGCCATTAACGATTTCTTGCAGGTCGTTACACGACGCTGGCCCAACCTGAATTTCTTGGTTATCCCAACGCGTGTTCAAGGCGCCGACGCGGCGCGCGAGATCGCCCGAGGAATCGAGATTGCGGGTCGTCTGCAGCCGCCGCCTGACGTTCTCGTCGTAACCCGCGGAGGCGGAAGCATTGAAGATCTGTGGAGCTTTAATGATGAACAGGTGGTGCGAGCGATATTTGCCTGTCCCATTCCAACCATCAGCGCTGTCGGCCACGAGATCGATGTCACGCTGTCGGATCTGGCTGCCGACGTGCGTGCATTGACCCCGAGCCAGGCTGGCGAGTTGGTGGTGCAGGAAAAAAAAGTATACCAGCGCATGTTGCTCGAAATCAGTAATCGGATCAATGTTGCGGCCAAGTCCAATCTTGCAATCGCGCGGGATCGACTCCAAGCCGTCCGACAACGCCAGGTAATGCGGCGCCCAAGTCTGATCACTGAAAACGCGACACGTCAAATCGAAAACCTACGAGGCCGGCTGCAAACCACGTTAAGGACAACCACTATGATCGCCCGCCAGCGACTTGTTGCACTTGAAAATCGGCGAGCCCTCCGACGTCCCGAAGATATACCGCATACGTTTGCTCGACGCGTCGACGAATTGGATATTCGATTGAAAAATTGTTTCGAACGAAACCTTGAACAAGCGCGGGCAAGTTTCCACGGCCTATCAGCCAGGTTGGAGGCGATTAGCCCGCTGAATGTCCTGTCGCGAGGCTACAGCGTTACATCCACAATTGAAGGAATCGCTATCTCGGATGTTGAGTCCGCCGAAGTTGGACAGACGATTGTCACGCGATTGGCACACGGGACTCTTAAGAGCATCATCAGTGAGACATCACCAGAACAAGCAAATGCCAACAACTCAAAGAATCTTGAAAAACCAGTTGTCGATTGAATCTCCCAACCCCAAAGAATAAATCGATGCACGATCAAAATACTGAGCACGAAAATCAAAGTATGTCGTTTGAACAATCCCTGCAACAGTTGGAGATGATTGTCGATCAATTGGAACAAGGTCAGTTAGGATTGTCCGAATCGATCGAAAAATACGAGCAAGGTGTGAAACTGCTAAACCATTGTCACCAGGCTCTGGAACAAGTCGAGCGAAAAATCCAAATCTTGACGCGAGTTGATGAAGATGGGCGTGCCTTCGTGGAAAACGTCGAGGAAGATACGGTAACAACCGATATCGACGAAGGCGGGCGGGCTCGCAAGCGCCGTTACGGGTCGGAATCGTCTCAGGAGAAATCAACCGACGTGGACGACAACCGCCAGTTGTTTTAAGATGTTTAAGCATTATCCCGCCCGAAACGGATCTCTTCCGGCTTGATGCGTTAACGACGCCCCCAAAATTCGGTTGTTTTGATGTGTCAACACGTTTAGTCGTACGGTACTTTTGCGGTGGAATTTTTTAGGTGACCCATTGTTCATGACCAAATCGGCCGCCGATCCAATCGTTTTCGATTTGCAGACCGCGCGAAACGATATCGATAAACACTTGGATCGATATACCAAATTCGACGACAACTGTCCGAACCATTTGCAACAGGCGATTCGGTACACACTGCTGAACGCGGGCAAACGATTGAGACCATTGTTAGTCCTGATGTCGTCACGCGCGTGCGGCGGCAAAGTGACGGCAGCAATGCCCGCCGCTTGTGCGGTGGAAATGATTCATACTTATTCATTAATTCATGACGATTTGCCCGCCATGGATGACGACCAACTGAGGCGCGGTCGACCGACCTGCCACATCCAGTTTGACGAGGCCACCGCCATACTCGCCGGTGATGCACTAATTCCACTGGCTTTTGAGACAATGGCCGATGAATATCCACCTGAGATTGCCGCCAGGTGTTGCGTTCAGCTAGCTCACGCGTGTGGTGCCACCCAATTAGTGGGTGGCCAGGCCGACGACTTGGCGAAAGAAAGCAACATTAAAGACATTCAGCGGCTTGAGAATATCCATCGGCGCAAAACGGGAGCATTGTTAACGGTCTCGACCCAACTCGGAGGGATTGTAGCCGAGGCTCAGCCCGAACAACTGACGGCACTTGAAAGCTATGGACAAAATTTGGGATTAGCGTTTCAAATCGTAGATGATTTGTTGGATTGTCGAGGCGATTGGACCAAAATGGGAAAGATGACTAACAAAGATCGACAACTTGGCAAATTGACCTACCCGGACCTGTTGGGAGTCGAGGAGAGTCAGGCACGTGCCACGACGTTGATCGGGTTTGCAATTTCGGCGATTGATAATTTTGATGAACTCGCCGATCCACTTCGCAATTTGGCAAAATTTGTGATGGAAAGGAACCAATAAGCATGTCGAAGATGCTCGCATCGCTTCAATCACCAATGGAACTTCACGACATGTCCGTTCCGCAATTGGAACAACTCGCGGGTGAAATGCGCGAGACCCTATGTGGTTTGATGTCGTCGCGGACCGCTCATTTCGCGTCCAATCTAGGCGTCGTCGAATTATGCCTGGCGCTGCACAGCTCATTTGATTTTCGTAGCGATCGTTTGATTTGGGACACAGGACATCAAATCTATCCGCAAAAACTAATTACGGGTCGTTACGACGAGTTTCAAACGATGCGGATGCGTGGTGGGTTGATGGGTTATCCGAACCCGCACGAAAGTGAGTATGACTTGTTCATGACCGGGCACGCGGGATGTAGCGTTTCGACCATGGTGGGTTTGCGTAGTGGCGACGATCTGTTGGGCAGATCTGATCGACAAGCCGTTGCGGTCATTGGTGACGGTGCCCTGCCCTCTGGGATCGTATTCGAGGCCATGAATAACGCGTGTGAACTGAAGAGCAACATGCTGGTCATATTGAACGACAATGAAATGTCGATTTGCCCGCGCGTTGGTGGATTGGCCAATTACCTCGATCGGCTGCGTGGTAATCCTGCGTACACGGGATTCAAAACGGAGGTCGTCAACATCCTCAATAAGGTGCCGTTGTTTGGTGATCCGGCGGAAAGGTTGTTGGCTCAAATCAAGGAGGGCGTCAAAGCGGGTTTGCACGGTGGAATGTTGTTCGAGGAGTTTGGCTTTCGATATTTTGGACCGATCGATGGTCACAATATTTCGTTGCTGAAGAAGTACCTGAAAATGGTGCGGAAAATTGAAGGTCCGGTGCTGTTGCACGTGATGACTCAAAAAGGCAACGGATTCAAACCGGCAGCGGAAGACCCGGTATTTTTTCATACTCCGCCGGCCTTTGAGAAACAAGGTGACAAGGCCGTACCGAAACCAAAAACCAGTACGCTGGCGTTTACAAATTTTGCGCGTGACGCGATTGCCAACCAAATGCGAAAGAATGACAAAGTCACAGTAATCACTGCGGCGATGTGTCAGGGCAACAAATTGGAACCGGTCCGTGACGAATTTCCTAATCGCTTCTTTGACGTCGGCATTTGCGAATCGCACGCTGTCGCTTTTGCCGCCGGTCAGGCCAAAGCAGGTTTGCGACCGATTGTGGATATCTACAGTACGTTCTTGCAGCGAAGTTTTGATCAGGTCTTTCAGGAAGTCTGTCTACAGAACTTGCCCGTCACATTTATGATGGATCGCGCCGGATTGACCGCGGCCGATGGACCGACGCATCATGGAACATTCGATGTGGCCTACATGAGAATTTTTCCGAACATGGTCGTGATGGTTCCCGGCGACGCATCAGATATCGACGTCATGCTGGAATTTGCGCTCCAGCATAATAGTCCCTGTTCGATCCGGTACCCGAAAGATAATGCGGCTGAGATTCCACGGCCAACCAAGCCGATTGAACTGGGTCGGTCGGAAATCATCGCCTGGGGCAAAGATGGACTGATCCTTTGTGCTGGAACACCATTGATCCAATGCATTCGCGCAGCAGAATCACTCCGCGATGAGGGACTGGAGATCGGCGTAATCAATGCGAGATTCGTCAAACCTCTCGATAGCGAAACGATTGCAAAAGCGCTTCGTGAGATGCCGTTTGTGGTCACGGTCGAGGAATCGATGCTGATGGGAGGCTTTGGCAGCGCGGTGCTGGAACTCGGCAACAGCATGAATATCGATTGTTCTAACGTTCGTCGGCTGGGAATCCCTGACAGGTTTATCGAACACGGTGGCCGCGGAGAATTGTTTGCCGAATTGAACCTGGACGCGGAAGGGATCGCGCGTACCTGTCGCGAATTGGCCGGTGTGCCGATCGAATCGCCAAACACCGCGCCGGTTTCGACCAATTAGTCAGTCCGTTGCGGGGCAGCTTTCAGCGCTGCCCGGGTCCGACCATGATTCGTTTCATCGCCAAGGAATTGGTGTCCCGGAGTCCGCAGCGGAAAAACGCAGGCAAGAGCACTGCCACAGGAATGCGAAACGGATTCGTAGTGAACCGTCGTAGCGCAACAAGCGGGGTCTCCTACTGCGCGGAATTTCACCTCGTCGTTATCGTTGCGCAGACAATGCGGCCAAACTTCGATTGGAGACTTTGGTCGATCAAAGAATGCTCGGGTTTCAACAGAGGCTCTTCAAGCAATACGGAACTTGCCGAATGAGCAAGCCATCGGCACATGTCATCCACCTTATTCAACTGGGGACTTGGCTTAGAGCGCGCTATTTAAGGAGTAACTCCTGTGCCAAGACCACGCTGCGGGCGGGTCCCAAAAATGTCGCTGATCGCTCTGCGATCAGAAGCGGTTCGCGGAGCGAAACCGCGACTATCGGGCGCGGCATGTTGTCGTTTTCATCGTTCACCTCGTCAGATCAGAAGTATCAGGCTACCAGCCACCGTCAGCAGTACGTTGGCGAACGCATAAGCCCCAGTATACCCCAGTGCGGGCACGCTGCTCTGGGCCTCTCCTGTGACAATGCTAAGAGACGCACCGCTTGTCATCGATCCTGTGATGGCACCCAGCAACAACACCGGGTTGATGTTCAAGATTTTTCGGCCGAATGCATATCCAATAAATACCGGCAAAGACGTAACGATTATTCCGGCGATCACCAGATTGATTCCCGATTGGGCAAGCGTTTCGAGGATTCCGGAGCCGGCTTGCAGGCCAACGCCGGCCATGAAGATCATCAAGCCAAGTTCCATGAACACCCA
>CAJHZH010000176.1_pt1 | contig 10579 bp, 7 predicted proteins | sample 9198951 | NCBI WGS metagenome assembly CAJHZH01 (sample SAMEA7708381, study PRJEB35096) | sediment metagenome | biome: marine neritic benthic zone biome [ENVO:01000025]; feature: sediment [ENVO:00002007]; material: shallow marine sediment [ENVO:03000034] sea grass bed [ENVO_01000059] ...
AATGCAGTGGTAATAACGTGTCACATCGACATCCACCAGATTCTTTCGCGCCACTGTCATCGGTCTTGCCCTCCCGAGAAAGTCGATCGAATATCCCCTTGAATATCTCGAGTAAACCAACAACCTCGGACACGTTAGGTCACCCTACAATGAAATTCTTGAAAAACGGCGGAAAACAATGCCTGTCCTTTTAAGCTCCCCCGTAAAAGATGCCTGTCCTTTATAAGCTCTTTTATAAGCTCTTTAAGTGCTGACGTGGCGGTAATGGAGGTCGCCTAGGAAAATTCGGGGGAATGGGGGAAACTCATTCATGCAGTGGCACACGCCCCGTCTATCAAACGACGCATGTTGATGAGAACGTTTCAATTTTCATTTAGGTTCATTAATGAATATTACACTCAGTGAATTGCTCGTCTGGCTAATCATCGGTGGATTGGTTGGTGCATTCGTGGGCATGGTAGTCAAACGCAAAAAGGAAGGATTTGGACATTGGGTTAACTTGGGGATCGGTCTAGTCGGTGCAATTATCGGCGGTGTGATCTTTAATGTTTTTAACATCGATCTTGGCCTAAGTGACTTTGCAATTACGGCCGAAGACCTTGTGTCAGCAGTAGTTGGAGCGGTAGTTCTACTCATAGGCGTTTGGATTTTTCAACGATTCAAAGCTTCAAAAGCGAAATGATCGACTCCGATTGTTCAGGTGAAGATCGAGTCAAAGAGCCTCGGGAATAATAAAGAAATCACAGGAGCTGACGGAGAAAACAGAGATCGGAAAATACAATCAAGCCGAGGCTAATTGGAACGGTCAGGAGCCAGCACTACATCTTATGTCACTAATTTGGCGAAGTGGCAAAACGATTTTGTTGCTAGTGATTTCGTACTTGCTTCACACAGAACGCCTTCACGGCGATGCGATTGTCGTAACGAAAGCGATGTCGGCATCGACGATCAGCGAAATCTTTGTTGAAAACAACACGGTTCGAGTGGAATTGGAAATTGGTTCGGAAGACTTGTCAGCTTTCAAGAACCTGTTGCCCAACGAAATTCATGACAAATTGGGTTTTGACCCCATTCCTTTCGAGCAGCGAATAGATCAGTTCTTCAATCGAGATTGGGTGATCCGCAGTGACGACGGCAGTCCATTAGCCGGTCAAGTCTCTAGTTTTCAGGTGCGGAAGAGAATCAAGCGAGATGAAATCACGGGGGCTCCGCTGGCAGTCCAACCGGAGGGCGCTGAAATTGTGGTGTACGCGGTTTTGGAATTCCATTTGGAGGGCCAGCCGCGCTCGATTTCGATAGGCGGGCCGACCGACATAGATCAAGGTCGAGCTACGGCTAATATCGGGTTTATTACTTATCACAAAGGATTGCCGGTTAGCGATTTTCGTTATTTGGCGGTCGAGGAGACTCTAGAACTCGATTGGCAAGATCCTTGGTATTCACGATTTCGCAATCCCAATTTACGCCGACAATATGATTCGCCGGTTTCGGTCTTCGTGTATGTTGAACCGTTCGAAGTTCGCAAAGAAATCGTGATTCGGCCGGTCGACCTACAGCGATGGGTCGACCTGGACGTCGACGTCAATGCGACCATTCCAGTTGCCGATCAAGCGAAACTGAAACAAAGAATTGCGGAGTTTGTTGCCGACAAACATCCGTTGACGATTGATGGACGCCACGTCAACGGATCAGTCGATCGAATCCATTTTATTCGTCGGACATTGCGGAAAACGGGAGTCGTTTATCCGGACGAGGACTTGGCGGCTGCATCGGCCACGCTGGGCGTAATTGTTGTCTATCCAATCGAAAGATTGCCGCAACAGGTCTCGATGACCTGGCAGTGGTTTGACGACAAGATCACGCAGATCCCCGCATCTGCCACCGATGAGGCGGGCGGTTTGCCGTCGATGTTAACGCCCGACGATCCGGTTTTGGTTTGGAAAAACTATTTGACAAATCCAACGATTCCAGCGATGCGAAGCGTGCCGGCGCCGCCACAGCGAGGATGGTTCACGCTACCCTTGATCTCGATCGCGTGCGTATTTGCTGCGTCCTTCGTCGTATTTGGACTGGTTGCGAGCAAGTCTAATCGGATGGTGCTAATCGCATGTTTATTCGTGTTGTTGGTATTCGGCTGGATGGCGACGCCGTGGGCCAACGTCACCATCGCTAATCCACTTACGGCGCAAACTCAAATCACGGAAGCTCAAGCGGGTGCAATCATGGATTCGCTGTTGCATAACTTGTATCATGCGTTTGACAGAAGACAAGAAAGTTTGGTTTACGATCAACTAGCCCTGTCACTTTCCGGTCACTTGTTGCGCGATGTTTATCTGCAAACGCGTAAGCGAATTGAGCTAGCCGACCAAGGTGGAGCGCAGGTTAAGATCGATCAGGTCGAAATCCAGTCCAACGCGATTCAGCAAATGTCCGATCAGAGTTTCGTCTGCAAGTGTCAATGGTTTGTATCGGGAACCGTCGGACATTGGGGTCATCTACATCGTCGCCGAATGGGCTACGAAGCAGAATTTGGAATTGAATCAATCGACGACGTTTGGAAGATTGCATCGATGCATATCACGGCCGAGACCCAGCCGGAGGTGGTGGTTCCATAGTCACGACGAAGCGTGCCGGGGTGACACTGGCCACAACTCAGGCGCTCGTTAGGCTCAGGTTTTCTGACCTCGCGCATGAAGTGCCGGGTCGGTAGATCTACGCACAGCCCCGTAAACACATTCGTGAAATCCGTGAAATCCGTCGTTAAAGGCCGTTTTTCGATTCGCCACTCAAAAGCCTGGCAAACCGGCGCGAATCTCACGGCTGAAGTTTTCTTCACTGGCACCGTTTGCGACTGTATTGATTAGACTTTTTTGCTTCAATTCGTTAAACGGCAGCTCCCGGAACAGCCGTCCTCGATCGTATAACATTTTGTCAAACGTCCCGTTAAACAGCATTCGCCAGTCCCACGGAGGCTTCTCGCGACGCTGCCAATAAATCGACGTAGTGCAGTTTTCGGTGACGGCATTGTACCACCTCGGCTGATCGACGATTGCATTTGTCGACTCTATATACTCGGACAACAGCTGTCGCGCGTGTTCGACCCCGGTTTGCAAACGATACAAATAACATTCATGACCGACTGAATATTTCGTCCGCCGCAAAATCGCGTCACGTTCATCGCAAACAACGTACATCAATTCGTTCTGTCGATACATGCTGCGAAGGATGTCGTACGGTTCTCCTTCTCGATAACGCACTTCGATTGAAAAACAAAGGTGCTGGTCGTCGCCGAAGTCAAATATCGCCATTGGGTGACACATCCAGTTGGAACCCCAATAGAGGATCAAGACATCTGCCGCTTTCAGATTCGACATTTGATAGGTACGCGTTTCATAACGACAATCATAGTCTTCCAGTGAACGATAATTCGAATTGCGTACGTTGATTACAGTCAGCTGATCATCGCTGAGCATTAACTGTGGCAGCTTGGAGAAATTCTGATCCCAGTTTCGATCGTGCGACGGTTTTTGAGTCAACCACCAGGCGAGAACGATCAGGAAAACAATGGTGATAATAAGCGTTGCCAAGCCGATTGGCTTGACGAAGATTAATATTAACACTGCAACGAGGATCCAACCAATTGAAAGAAGGCTTCCCCACCAACTGCGTTGCCCCACGTCATAGTAAACCGCGCCGGCCGTCCAAAAAATGATGGCCAGGCAAAAAGCTGCAGTGCATATTTTCAACAGGATCAATGGATGAACTCCGAAGTGGTATTCATCTGCCAAATTTAGAAAAGCATTCTGGTGGAGTATCGCCCTGTTTACCATACGGCGATCGCAAGGCGGAAAAACCAGCATCCGACGAAACATTGTGTTTCATGTTGCTCAAATGACGCCCCCCCTGGTTACCCTGTGAAAAAGTGGGGAACATAGATCGCTTAAGCGGTGACCGTGAGGTATGGTCGGAATTACGAAACCTGGGATGATTTATGATTCATTTAGACCGCGTGCTGGTGCCGATTGATTTCAGCGTGTACTCGGAGCAAGCACTGAAGTATGGGCAGGAGCTATGCGAAAAGTTTGGTGCACAGTTGCATTTGCTGCATGTGCTTGACGTGCTTGTGGGACCGCCTCAATTTGCCATGGGGCTGGCGATTCCACAACGCGCGGAAGAGCCGACCGAGTTGGCAATGGAAGAACTAAACAAGCTGCCGGGAGACCAGTGGTCTGCGGAAAGGGAAGTTGTCAGGGCGACAGCGCACGGGGCGCCGTTTGTCGAGATCGTACGCTATGCAAAAGAACACGAAATCGGCTTGATCGTGATGGGAACGCACGGTCGCACCGGATTGAGCCACGTGTTTATGGGCAGCGTGGCTGAAAACGTTTGTCGGCAAACGCCGTGTCCCGTGATGATTGTTCCCAAGGAAGATCGGCAGTTTGTAGCGCCTTGATTCAGGGTAGAACTAAAAGCGGCACGCAGCGTCGCCTAACCAATAGCCCACGAGGAAACTATACCCAAGACAAACCCCGTCCACATTCCCGATGATATCTGGTTGTTGGAGAGTGAGAATGAGTAAACGCTTATGCAACAAGTTGAATAGGTACAATCATGAATCAACCACAATCAAAACAACATCGTATCTCCAGGCGAAACTTTCTAGCCGCATCTGGTATGGGTGCGGCGGCGGCTGGGATGACCGGTACAGGGCGGGCCCAGGAAAAAGACATCCAGGGATTTGACGAGACGAAAACGGGTCAATTGCAACGCAAGGCATGGCAACCGATATCGGATCGGAGAATACGAGTTGGAATCGTCGGGTATGGTGTTTGTAAGTTTGGGGCGAAATTTGGATTTCAAAATCACCCCAATGTTGAAGTAACTGCGGTAAGTGATCTTTATGAGGATCGCTGTGCCGAGCTGGCAAAGGCGTGTCGTTGCGAGAAGACATTTCCGTCATTAGAAAAAATGGTCGAGGACGAAGCGATCGAGGCCATCTTCCTGGCAACCGATGCTCCAAGTCATCAACGACATGCGATCCTCTGCATGAATCACGGAAAACATGTCGCCTGTGCTGTTCCGGCCGTGTGGGGATCCGTCGAGCAAGCCGATGAGCTGCACGATGCCGTAAAGAAAACCGGCGTTCAATACATGATGTTTGAAACGTCGGCATACCGACCCGACTGTTACGCCATGCGACAAGCTTACAACGCAGGTGCGTTCGGCAGACTGATTTATTCCGAAGGCCAGTACTACCACTACTTTGACAAGCCGCTGGGCAGCTACAAGAACTGGCGTCTCGGGTTGCCGCCGATGTGGTACCCCACGCACTCGACCGCTTATTACATCGCAGTTACCGGCAAGAGCTTTACGGAGGTTTCGTGCCAGGGATTCAAAGGAGGCATTCCACAGTACAAACCCAATGCCAATCCCTACGAAAATCCGTTCGACAGTGAAATTGCTTTGTTTCGCACGAGCGAGGGTGGTGCTTCACGGATGAGCGTGTGCTGGGGCACTCGCGGATCGCATGGAGAGTACGGTCACGTGCGTGGCGAACTAGCGATGATGGAAGGGACAAAATTCGAACCAGCGGCCGATCTCAAAAAACTCTCAATCAACCCGGCCAAACCTCAGCTGCCACCGGGAATGCCGGCAGGAGGCCACGGTGGATCACACGGGTATCTTACCGAAGAGTTTGTCACAGCCCTTCTCCTCGAGCGGACACCGCTGATCGATATCGCCTGGTCGCTGAACATGACTGTACCAGGCATTGTCGCGCATCAGTCGGCACTCAAAAACGGCCAACTGATGAAGGTTCCGCAGTTCAAATGGCCCGCTTGATTTTCGGGGGAAGCGGTCAGAAAAAACCGGTCAGCCGACAGCGATTGGTGTTCCCTGGTGGGTTAACGAGCCATCAAAGGCAAAGTGTCGGGTGACCCACCACAGCATGTGACTAACCTTAAATTGGCCGCCGAACGCCATCAACACCAACGGTCTATTTATTTTTCCCAATCTCGGTCGCGGTGCACTAAAATTGTAAGATCGATCGATTGTGCCACGGCGATTTGGCCGCAACCAAAAGAGAACTGTTTAACATGCCGAGAATCATTTTCGGCTCGTTCTTGGTAGGCGGCGATTCGGATTCAGATTAAGATTTGGATTCAGAACGGTTCGCACACCGCTCATAAATTGCACTCTCAGAATTTGAACCCCGGTGCTCCATGTCGCGAATAAACTTGTTGTTGATTGTTTTTTTGTTGATTGCCCAATCGCAAATTCGTGTCCAACATGCGGATGCGAAAATGCGTCCCCCAATGTTGGTTCGACCCGCGGTGCAAACCTGGGGCATTGGTGCGCCTGTGGCGCTACAAATCGAAAATCGTGGTGGCCAAGCGACCCATTGGGGAATTGATTCTCACCCCATCGGCGTGACTTTTTTGCGCGGAAGATTTGGTGCTGCCGTCAGCCCCATTGAGACGGCTCGCTCGTTTGTCATTTCGGTCTTCGCGAGTAACGCAGCCGGTTATTCGGAGATTTCGTTCAAAGTTCGATTAGTGAATGTCATAAAAATTAACGAAGCCTGGTTGAGAGCCAATGGGCCGGCGCCGTACGCCTTGAGAGGGCCGCGTGCCTACTACTTGTTGGAAACGGACGTATCAACGCCCGGCACGGCGTTTTTCACTGCCGCAAGAAACATCACGCTAGATTTAGGAAAGCACACTGTCACCTATGACGACGAAAAACCAATTGAAATCGAAAACTGGTCATTCGAAAACGGCACTGGCGGCTGGGATTTCTCCGACGCGCCAGATTGCGACGTACGTGAGGGTAACTACGTAAAGCCGGTTCAGGTAGGTGATGGAAAAAAATCCCTGGTGATAACCTTGCCGCCAGGCGCAAGCGCAATTGTCCGTTCAAAGGAATCCTATTCCGTAAATCGCAATCGGCCATATGCGATTACCTATTGGACAAATCAAAAACAGAAAGGCATCGCGAGCCGGGTACGACTTCGCGATACGACATACCAGGCAACGAAATCTGGGATCAACTACCGCACTGGTACCTTGGTGGAGGGTGTTTTTCGTCCGAATTCCAATACCACTGCGCAAATTGAAATTGGCGCACGGAATCGCGGCGACAAGCCGGTAAAACTAAGGATCGACAATATTCAGCTAAAGCCGTATCGAAGGCATGGAATTGTTGCGACTCAAAATGCCCCTGGATGGCATTCCGGGGTTCGGACCATTGGATCCAATAATGTCCGCATGAACTTCACGCTAAAAAACGGCACCGTGCAACAAGGGCAGGCACAATCGCACGACTGCACGGTGATCATGGCAAGAAGCACGACTGGGCTAACGGTCGATAACGTAACTCTCAGGCCGTCGGGATCAGCCGGTGCTACCTCAAGTTGCATCTTTTTAACCTACGCTAAAGATTGGACGCTACGAAATACTCGGTTCAACAACCACATTAGGTGGATTCGCAACCGTGATCAGAGAGACGGAACAAGCGTGATTGCCAACAGCACAGGAGGCACGAGAAGGATTACGCAGTGTACATTCGATCAAGGCCCAATTACCGGAATCGAAATTAGCACCAAAGGAAACGGAAAATTCGAAATTAACAACAATCTATTTCGCATGACTGCAAAGTACACCAATGGATTCGCGATCCAGGCGGGTGGTTCTTCGGGAAATACAATGAATTTAATACATGACAATCGGGTTGAGCAGCACGAGGGAATTTACTGCGGACGCGGAATTCATTTGGATCATAGCAGAAACGTTATGTGTTCCAACAACAAAATCGAGAATCGAGCTTTGCCTTATAATCAGGAATACGACGGATTTGTGTACGGCGGGGCATTCGGGATCGAGCTGGAAGGTAACTGTTCCAGAACGACGGTCACCAACAACGAGGTTACGACGTACGCGATCGGAGGAAGTGACTGCGCAGCATTTCGAGGTAAATTTGACAAAACCAAGTCGCGTAATAACAAGGTGATCGGCAACCGATTTACGGCCATTGGCGATTTCAAAGGCATAGCCGCGGCCGCGAGACTGAAGCTGGATGAGGTTGATGGCGATGTCAGTTGTGAGTTACAGGGCAACACGTTTCGTTCAAACGACGTGCTGATTGCATCGGAAGCATGCAAACAATGGACATGGCGGGAAAATCGATTTGAACCCATCACGCCGGTTGCCCGTAATTACAAGCCTTTTATCCGCCTGTGGTCCCCCAAGGTGCCGATCGACTTGCGATTTGTCGACAACGATTACGCATCTGACACTATTCGATCGGCATTCGAATCATTGTCGTGGCCCTATCTAAGTAAGAATAAGCCACCACGAAAAACCGATACGGTCGAAATCGCTTGGACGACTACGGTCCAAATTGACGACGGTACCAAAAAGGGGAGACTCGTCGAAATCGTGGATGCTGAATCATCGGAAGTGCGCGAATCCTCGACGACGGGCGAGGATGGAAGGGTGTCATTCGAACTTGATCAATTGGTATTGGCCGGTGGCGTCGTCACCGAGCGAGCCTACGATATTCGTATCGATGGCGTCGTTCAAAAACGCAAATTCACGCCGGCCAAGAAATCCACGCTGATCATTAAACCCTGAAGACGCAGGACGAGGTGACAACCTCAGATTTAGCATTCCCAATTTAAACGTTGGATATCGCCTCAACGCCGGGCAAATTTGAACGATGCGAAATTCGGTGCCAAATCAAGCACCCACCGAATACGACGCTGCTGTAAATGTAATACAGCATATGCAGCGGCACGGTTGCGATAGCGAAGATAAGGTTTCGTGCGCGGGCAAAAAATCCAAACAAATCGGAATTGACAACAACGACAAAAATGACAATTGCCGCAGGAAGTAGGGTCCAATAGCCGAATCGCAACGTGACGGCGACTAATACCGCGAATGCGAGCAGCGCTGCCAAACCAGAAATCACTCGACCCGACCAACCTTTGTGGCCCCACCAGTCAACTACCAGCGTTGTGCCGAGAGCTACAAATGGCAGCAACAGCAACCAGGGTTCAAACCAGGCGCCAATCAAGAACAAAACCACCAGAAGACAGCTAAAAACACCACAAAGTCGTTGCGATGTCTTGAGGTTCAGATCGTTCGGAAGTGATTTCTCCTTGAGGATGAGCTGGGTCCAGGGGATCGCGCGATCAAACACGTCCGTTTTTATCCAACCCCAAAACGTCCAATGTTTCAGATGCTTTGCTTGGATGTCCGGGTTAAGCACGATGCGGTGACCAGCTTTTCGCAATCGGGCTCCAAGTTCGATATCTTCGATACAAGGTCGCGCAAACGAAGTGTCGTATCCATTGACTTCAAGAAATAATGAACGCCGAATCGCGCCACAACCAGACCAAAATGTCGACGCGTCGCGATTTCCGTGCTGATGGACAAAATGGTGTAACAAGTTCTTGTATTGCGATATCAGGTTTTGTTTTTCGGGTGACCTGTCATACGAACCAAAAACCGCGGCAACGGTTGATTCGCTACGAAATGTTTCGATTACTTTTTTGATCGTGTCAGGTTTTACGCACACGTCGGCATCGATAAAAAAAACAAATTCGCCAACGGCCTCTTCCACGCCGCGATTTCGCGCTCGGGCCGGACCCGATTGTTCGTCCAGCGAAACGACGCGCGCACCAAATTGTTTTGCGACGTCGGCGGTGTTGTCGGTGGATGCGTCGTCCACAACGACAACTTCATATCGATCGAACGACGTTTGTGCCAAGGCATGGAGACAGGTTTCCAAATGCTTTGGATCATTGCGAACCGGAACCACAACCGACAATTCGATTGGTCCCGATTCGGATTCCGACTGGGATTGGCTGCCTTGTGCTAACGACATTTGCAATAGATTATGTTGATTGGGTGCAACGACCGATAGAAATTCGCTGAGGAGTCCTTTGACGAGGCAACTCCGGATCGAAAGAAGACGGGTAACTATTCAGCTTAAACAAACGTCGTCAGTGATTTCAATCGATCCCAGCAAAATGCCGGATTCTTCTCAGTAATTTGCGTTTTGCGAAGTAAATTTCGGCTCTACCAGCGAGATAATCGCGCCAAAGCTTGATATCCCGAAAATAGTGCATTTCAATTCGGGGAAGATCGTAGGTTCGAACATGTCTCGGGGCACGATCTAGCGCCGTTCCAAACGAGAGTTCGAAGTGTTTACTGATTTCGGCTCGCACCGCTTGATTACTCTTGCCGTACGGCGGTGCAAAATGGGGAACGCGGCATTCCAGTTGTTGTTCAATCGCCCGCTGAGATTCCACGATTTCTTGGACCATTACTTCATTTGAGGCTTTGGTCAGGTTTTGGTGAGTGATGGTATGAGCGCCAAAATCGACTCCATGTTCTGAAAGTTTTTTGACATCGCCCCAACTCATCAAACGACGGCTCGGACGGGGTTCCCACGCGTCAAGTCCTCCGAGCCGGCCGGTCGGTATGAATACCGTGGCGGTCCATCCCCGGTCGTGCAGCAACGGAAATGCGTCAGTTGCAAAGTCTAGAAACCCATCGTCAAACGTAATTACGACTGA
>CAJHZH010000859.1_pt1 | contig 10568 bp, 10 predicted proteins | sample 9198951 | NCBI WGS metagenome assembly CAJHZH01 (sample SAMEA7708381, study PRJEB35096) | sediment metagenome | biome: marine neritic benthic zone biome [ENVO:01000025]; feature: sediment [ENVO:00002007]; material: shallow marine sediment [ENVO:03000034] sea grass bed [ENVO_01000059] ...
AAAGAATCTCAGTTATCTCTGTTGCCTCATGTTCCAACAAGCAGCCAATACGCACTGTTTACCGTTGAAGTTCCGGAAGTCATTTTTGACCTGTTCCTAATTGGACAGTGCGACTTTCTTGAATTTCCACAACATGTTATCGGCTTTCTGATCAAGGCGGCATCCGTCTGGGGCAATTCGCTGAATCGCCACCTATTGCCGGCAGCTGAAGTTTCGAAGCAGTTTCCTATTTGCTCGTCAGTCTGTATCCCGCTCCGCGCCACGCGTCGATCCCACCCGGATAGCGATAGACGTTGACGAAGCCCAGTTTCCGCGCGAAAACAGCCCCATTGTGACTCCTCGGGCATTTGACGTAACCGCAATAAAAAACGATCTTGCGCTGCTTGTCTTCTCCCAGAAAGGCTTCGAAGTCTGCAATCGTCTGCTCGCCCATTGAGGTCTCATTCCACTCGTCGATCACAACCTTGGGAAACACGAAATTCACGGCTCCGGAGATATGGCCTTTGTTATAACTTGCTGATGTAGGCATCGTATCTACCAGCAAAATCTTCTCCCCGCTATCAAGCAACGCTTTCAGCTCCGCCGTCGCAATTAGTGGATAATTTCCCTGTAAGGTCTCTTTCGTCAGTTTGATAGCGGCTTCCTCGGTTTTCAGTTCCTGCTGAAATTTGTTGGTTCCGCAGCCGGGCAATATCAACAAAAGGCAGGCACTAACAAGCGCGAAACCCCATCGGGGAATATTCACAAGCGAGATTTTCAGACGTTGATCGCCCCGTCGCCAGGGCGAGCATTCGATCGTTGGCTTCGGCATAATGCGCCACTCCAGTAAACGGCACTGGCAAGAATAACCAATCCTATATCGATGAGAAGTTGAGTCTGCAGGCTAACATGAAAGCCTGGTCCAAAACACCCACATTGGATGTCAAGCCCCAACGCGATTCCATAAACCAGTACACCGACAAAAAGACCCAGCAAAACCAAAACGCCCACGAGGCTCCCGCGCAGGTTGAAAGCCAAACTTGCGCCAATTGTGAACTCGGAAAGAACGACCAGCCAGGCGGTGTTCAGCACGAACCAGTCCGGCACCAAACCGAAATCTCCAACGCTTTCGGTAAACTTCGCCATGTCAATCAATTTGACGGATCCCGCAACCAGGAACACCATCGCCAGCAGAATTCGCAATGTGTGATGCAGAAATGTCATGGTTAGTAATGGGATGGCCTACGCTGCATTCGTCGCGGTGGGGCATTTCCTAGGACTTTGGGACGCCGGAGACTACCCAGCTCGTTACAAAATGGATTCACTTTTAGTATACGAAACCGGACGGTAAACTTTGCATCACAAAAGATTCGCTGCAAGCCCTTGTTTTATTGCGAAAGTGATCTAGACGATACCGGACTCACTTCACGGGTCAGGAACTTTTTTCAAGCGATTTTAGTCGGCCTTCAATAACTTAATAAACTGGATGAAATCGCTTCCCCAACAAACTAACGATTTCTCCATGAACGAGCAAACTATTGCAAATCGTAACATCGCATACGTCGATCGTTGCGAATGATCAACTTGCCTTGGGCAATTACCGGTGGTTGTACGGTTCGTCGATCTAGCGCAGGAACTCGACTGACCTCGGTCCATTCATCGCCGCTTGCCTCAACAAGTGCGAGGTCGCCGTCCTCACATTGGATCAATAGATAAGGGGCCACCAGCAAAACATGGCATTCCCCGTACCGCCCCTTACGCCATTTTCTCTCACCCGTCGCAAGATCCAAACAAGTAAAAATCTTATTGTCTGGCCCAAAAATAAAATTATCTAAACGCACTGCACTATTAAATTTCATCTTTAGATTCTTGTTCGTCCAAACGGGCTCTACAGAAAATCCCCCGTTCTGATTTTTTATCTGTAACAGTGCACAGCCTTTGCCATATCCCGAAGAAAGAAATATCTGATTGTTTTGCAGAATAATAGGCTGTGCGGCATTGACTCCGAAATCGGTTTCCCATGGATAGTGCCAAAGCTCATTCCCGGAGGACGGATCGTATGCCGAAAGCCCATCACCATCGAAAACGATCAGCTGTTGTTGTCCGTTGATCGTCCCAACTGCTGGCGACGCATAACCTGCCGCGTGTGATCCGCCCTTCCAAAGCACTTCTCCAGATTCGGTCGAATAGGCGATAACGCTCGCTTGCGGGCCGCCGGGTGACACGTACACACGACCACCATTAACAAGCGGCGAACCGGCCATTCCCCAATGTAGGTTTTTTGCCCGCGCATCCTTGAGAATATCACGGGTCCAAATTAGATCGCCGCTGATCGGATTCAAACAGTTTAAGATTCCAGTCGCACCTAAGGCAAAGAGTTTGCCTTCCGCAAATGTTGGAGTCGAACGCGGTCCGGGTCCTCCCATCCCTTCTTCGAACAATGCGCGATAACGGTAAGCCCAAACTTCGTTTCCAGTGCTTAAATCAAAACACGTTACGGCTTCATCACCGCCGCGTTGTTCGAGGGTGTAAATGCGGTCGTCCACGACGGAAACCGAACCAAGTCCAGTTCCCACCAATTTGTCCCACAATAGTCTCGGACCATCGGGTGGCCATGGCAAATGATGCGCGGCAGGTGTTATGACTCCATCGCGATTTGGGCCTCGATATTCTGGGTAATCGCCTTGTCCCAAATTTAACGATATTTGACGATCGGCATTAAGTTTGTCAATTTGGTCAACTTGGCCGGTGCGCTGCCGTTCCAATTGATAGTCGTGCCACCAAACAATCGACCTTTTGATTTGACGTTTAACTCCCGATGGTCCCAATCCAAAAACAACGTAACACTGGACGACAAACAAAACCAAAAAACACAGCGCGACCGCGAATTTACCCCCGCGATTTCGCCACGGTGAACAGGCAAGAAGCAATAGACCTAACGGGTAAAAAAGCACTAACGAAAACACCACAATCCATTTGCGGTGGTACCATTTATGTTCGCTTAGGTTCATGATTCAGCTAATGGTTGCATTCGTTTAGTAAAAGACTGTCCGCAAAAACTCAACTAGCATTCGGATTTCAACCTCTGTCAGCTGGGTGGCATTGGCCATCGGTGACAGTTTGTGTTCGTTAATTAACGGCGTTCCGTCATCACCAGTTTCAATTTCGGATCGATCGATATACATCACTTTGAATTTGTTTGCAGTTTCGGTCAACAATCCGATTTTGTTTTCAAAATTTGAATGTACTCGCCGGCCATTGCGGATTTCACCCGAGTTCAAAAGGATTTGATAGTTTCGAAATTGAGGTGCAACATAATGGCTTGGATCCTCAATTGATAGTTTTATATATGCGGGATCTTCACGACCAATGCCCAGCAAACTGGGTCCACGAAGCTGTGAGTCTGGCATGCTCCGTAGGCAGTGGCAAAATACGCAATTTCCTTTTCCGACAAAAAGTTGGCGACCGGCTTCAGCGGCAGCAAAATCAATCTGGCGTAGTATTTTAACTTGTTTTTTAATTTGAACATCTTTTCCATGTGACGCGATGCGATGGTAATCTACATCGCCACCGAGGCTAAGAAGATACGCGACGAGACTTAATAGCTCATAACGTTTCAATCCTTTTACCGCATTCTCGGGCATGGGTTGCTGTTGGCCTGGTGAGAGTTTCGCGCCGGGGTTGATGATTGATTCCAGCAGATAGTCTTCCGCACTCATACCATCGAAGCGTGTTTTTGCTGCGAGTCCAATACCACTCAGATTTGGACCGAGCAAATCACCCCCCATACCCTCTGTTGAATGGCAGGTCGCGCAACGAGCAGCAAAGATTTCTTTGCCAACATTGACACTGATATTGCCAAACGGGCAAAACAACCATGAAAGAGAAACCCAGATCAATGTTACTCCGGCTACCGCCACGATAGCAGCCGACAGTTTTTTAATCGCGAAGCTCATTGGTTCGCTCTCGCATAGGTAAGCTTATATATTTTGCGATTTTCATAGCATGAAATGAAAAATTCTCCTTCTTTCGAAACGGCGATGTCCAGCGCTTCAGGAATTCGAGCAAACGGCAATACTTCCGCTCGATACGTTTGTCCTTGCCGATGCAAACGAACACGGTGAATTTCGCCGCTTCCGTGACTTACCACGTAAAGACAGTTGCGATATTTCTTGGGCAGGTTTTTCGAAGGAGCATAGGTAATCCCTTGTAGTGTACTTCGCCCATAAACCCAAATCGGAGAGTTAAACTCTTTTGGATGTTGTTGATTCCCTTTAATGTAAGGATGGCCGTAGTGCCCTCCGTCCATCACGTGATTCAGTTCTTCAGATTCTCCAAATCCGATGTCGTTGTCGGTACAGAACAATTCTCCGTCAGGTCCGATAACCAGGTCAAATGGATTTCTCAATCCACGAGCGAATACCCGGAGTTCAGTACCATCATGCTTCGCACAGAGAATCGTGCCCTCATATTTACCAAGGGTGGGAGCCCGATTCGAATGAGCACCCACGGTAATAAACAAATTGCCTTTTTCGTCGAATGCAATTCCATTGTTTTGGTGGAGTGGGTCAGGGCCCTGCGGACCGGGAAGTTCACCGACGACATCTAAAAAATAGTCCATCCGTCGATCGCCATCGAGATCTTTCGCAAGCGTCACAGCGCCTGTTGCAACCTCTTCTAATTGGCCGCCGACAGCACGTGTAAAACGTCCGGCGCGCGAAATATAAAGATCGCCGCCATAAAAGGCGATTCCGTAGGGGCGATTCAGATTCCACGCGATCTCAGTTTCGGACACCGCGCCTGTCGACATATCCTGATCTAAACGCGCAACGCCTCCGTTTTTCGAACTGTAACAATAATAAACCGTGCCGTCGTTGATCGCTAATTGGATTGGATTGTGTGCGCAAGAATGATATTCCTCAAGCTTGAAATCCGCTGGAATAGATGTCGAAAATGGGTTTGACAAGACACTGGTAAATGTACGATGAGTTAGGAAAGGTTTAAGTTTTTCATTGAGCGCCAACATGCCGAGAAAGGCAAATATTCCGAGTATGCTCAGCAAGCCGAATGCCTTGACGAATCTGTCAATCTTTCCTTGTGGTCGGTCACTCCACTTGGACTGCCAAGGCCAAATTGCAGGTCCAAACCCAATGCAAATGCCCAGCGCAGCAGCACACAGATGATAGGGGTCGCGACGATTAAGTAGGTTTAATAGGAAAGTGATTTGATTTCTGCCAGGTGAATCAAGCGAATTCATCCAAATTGATCCAACGAGCGCTACAAGGCTGATCATCAAATAGATCAAGTTTCGACCTAACTTTTCACGGCCGCCAGTCAACAATCCAATCGCAGCGCCACTAGTCCAAATGATAGCTGCCATAGAAGTGACAGTGAGAAATATGTCGTGTTGCATGCTTAATTCGGAATGGGAGTCAACGATAGGAAATACGTCTAGTTAATCACGAAATTCCGAACGCGCCTAATGTATTTTGGCCTTTTTCCAATCACCGTAGGTGACGGCGACTAATTGGCTCGGTAAGTTGTGACCAATTTCTGTTTCAGGTCGGGTGGATTTCCCTATAGAATCAGGATCGACCGGGGATAAAACCTACTTGCTCAATTCTGTTTTTTGTTTGCGATTCTGGCGGCTCGGCGCAAACCGGAACGATAAACCTTGATTATAGACAGCAGGCTGAAGGCAGCCCGGAGATATGCGGAAGGAGTCAGGGAAGGTGATCTAATGTCTTTCCACGAATTCACCGGAAGCTCATATACACATCGCCGGACACCTAGCAGCCCATCGGGATGAGCCTCAATGTAGCGGGCTAGGATTTCGACATCGAACAGCCAACGCGTCTGAAACGGTTGTGACATAGCGGTTTGAATCAGTGCTCCGGCGCGAAACATTTTTGCTCCACACTGAGTATCATAGATTTCCAGTCTCAACAGTAACGAGACCAATGTTGCGAAAAACCGCCCCAGATAGTGACGCCACATATTTCGCTCGATTTGACGGCCCAGGAGCTTTACCCGCGAACCAATCACTACTTCCAAACCTGGACCAGTTCGGAAGATTTCCAGGAATCTCTCGATTTCGTCAAGCGGCGTTGCCAGGTCCGCATCCCAGAAGGCAACAAACGCAGGGTTTTCATTCAAAGCAGCCTGAATGCCGAGGCGGACAGCTTCCGCCTTCCCTTTGTTCTCGTCGAGCGTCAAAATCGAGATTCGATTGGGAAACCTGGAGCGCAGCGAGTCCAAGATTTCCGCCGTCGAGTCGCGACTACCATCATTAACAAAAATAAAATCAGTATCCGGTGACTCGCTAATCCAAACCACGAACGCATCTATGTCGAGGCGCTCGGCTTCGTTGTAGCAAGGTACGACTGTAACCAGCTGGCTCACGTTGCATCCTGTCGGGTCTGAACGTCAAAGTTGGCTGGCCAATTGGACAAGATTGAGTGCCTCAAGGTGCCTGGTCTGAACTTGTCGCTCGCTCGTAGAGCGCAAATCTTATTTTTAGGCCCGAGAAAGTCTCGGTCACATGATAGTCTTTCAATGCCTCTTCGATCTCACTGGCCGTTTTGCGTTGGGGGAACCAAAGCAACCATACTCGGCGTGACTTTGTCCGATCGATGGTCTCCGAGTAATCCTCGGCTACTAATCTGTCGTGCTTTCCGGTGAGATGGTAGAAAATCGGTGTTGTCATCCAGTCACGATTGTTCACAAAGATAAGATCATCGGGCTCGAATCTGGCTGCCATCTGCGTAGCCACACCCCTATAGTCTCTAAGCGAAAAAGTACCACCCTCTTGGAAATAGCGAAGGCTTCCGACGCACGCTACGAGCACAGCGATCAACGCGATTGCTCCGATCGTTCTTGATCGCTGATTGATCGCGTAAAGGCCCCCTGCCAAGATAATGAGAAGTGATGGCACAGCAACCAGCATTCCCCTGGAAACCGCAATGGGTTGGACAATACCGATTACGAAAACGAGTACCAACATGACCAACGGTAAATTGACTAGAGGTGACCAGACGCCACTCATCCTTCTGTCTATCCATCGTGTAATATCGCGGAGACGGTGCAGCAGTACGACGTGAACAGCAACCATCAGTGGCGCAAGCGAGACGACTGCGAGTAGTGCGTTGCGTCTCAAAGCGGTGCGCGAATATGCGAAGATGATTAGCGCGATGCCGAATCCGATAATGAATAGATAGCCTGTTTTCGGCATGGCCACACCATCCGTTCGCTTCCACCTAAAATCGGGATAGCGAAGATATGCGGCGACGCAAAGCAATGCAACGAGCGTCAAGCTTAGCTCGAGCCATAAAGGAATTTCATTAGCCCGCAAGGGCGTATACAGAAAACCAAAGTTCAGGAAGTCCTGGGCGAACGATAACGAAGCGTCTCGACCCGAATTGACTGCCGTTCCAATGTACAAGGCATGCGCCCACATGGGTGTTCCAATAATGACGCAGAGAGTTTGAATGAAATATGTCCGCGATGGACCACCGTCATTGGCCGAAAATCGTATTCCAGTGAAGAGCATTTGCGCGGCGAGCAAAAGCCAGAAGAATATCTGTGAATAAACCCCTGCGAGCGTAGCCAAAACGTACGCTACTTCCGTTACCGGCTCGTCTCGTCTGCTTCTAATCATCCGAATCCACAGCCAGGTTGACAGAAGTCCAAGGCACAGGGCCATTTCGAACATCCGCGCAGCCTGCATCCAGAATACCTGATGGCCGTTGAGCGCAAGCAGTCCAGCAGCGATCAGTCCAATCGTAACCCTACGACACTCGGCTACCGCCACGGCATATATAAGAAATACAGCCAGAGCTCCGAAAAGCACAGACGGGAAACGAATTGCCATAAGACTGGTGCCAACCAACTTGGTCCAGAACCACATGAGAATGAAATAGCCGGGAGGATGTGGTTCGACGTGAAGATGATAGCTCACCGTCGAAGCAAGATCCTTTCGAGGCGGTGGTTCGGAAATGTCGGCCGGGAGATCAATGCCAGGAACATAGACTTCGACATGGGAAATGCCGGAGCGTTCGATGCCCACCAATCCTAATACCAGCGACAATGTTGCGAATGCGGTGACCGCGATGAGCGCCGGCTTGCCGCCGTAATTTGTTTTCAATCGGGCTTTGGCAGCACCGTTAACAATTAGCTCACGCTCTCGCATACGCCGAGCGAGAACAACGAGTCCGATTCCGGTTATCAACAGACCGACGATAAAAATTGCGTTGGTGATGATGTCCAAGAGTTACCTGCCGAATCCAACGCAAATCCATTCGTTGTCGTCATACTCCTTGAAGATTAGTCGAGGTTCGCTCCTCCGCATATATCCATTATGATCACAGATTCCACCGCGTCCACGCCACGACGGCAGCGGCCAAGTCGTACCAAGCCAAGCTGTACGCATCCGTTCAAAAATGACCGACAACAAATTAATCCACCCAATAAAGACGAGCAAAAACCGGTTCACCTCCACCCATCGCCCTGCCGTTATGAAATAAAGGGGCGGAATATTTGGCATCACCAATACAGAATTCGCGGCGATTTACCGATGCAATAGCTTTGAACTCTCCCGAAGCATCGTTATTGCTATCATATATTTCGTGCCACGAACCATGTTTGCGTTTCACCGACTTCCCGATTCTCTCAGCCATTCCGAGTACCATGGATTCGACGCCTACGACAAATCAGGAATGTCCAGCATCCAAAACAAACAAAAAAAGGCGGTCGCGATTGTGGAAGCGACTGTTGCTACTTGGAATCAGCTGTCTCATTTCATTGTTATTTCTTGAAGCGGCTTGTCGGGTGTTAATACTGCGACGGTACTCTGGCATTTCAACAATGGCCGCAATCCGGCACGTGCTTACCCTTAGTTCCAATCCAACTTCGAACGCAGTAGATTATGATCCCGATTTGGGATGGCGAAATACACCAAACTTGCGGGCGCCAAATCGATTTGGCGAGGGCAAATGCGCAACTCACAATTCTCGTGGCTTCCGCAGTGACAAAGAATTCTCACCGCAAATTCCACAAGGAAAACTGCGTATTATTTGTGTTGGCGATTCCTTTACGTACGGCGACGGTTGCGCAGACGACGAAACGTATCCAGCGCAGTTGCAAGCTATTGATCCAAGTATTGAGACAATCAATATGGGTGCTGGTGGATACGGGATCGACCAGGCGTATTTGTGGTACAAACGTGACGGTCTCGATTTTGACGCAGACGTATTATTATTTGCATTCATTCAAGACGATTTCGAACGCTTGGCACTCCCCACGCGCATGACTAGGATTCCCAAACCACTGCTCGTCGTCGAGAACGAGTCACTGCAAGTCACAAATGTACCCGTGCCGACGTGGGGTGCTCCGTCGAGCACTTGGCTAGGTGCGTTTCCCAAAAAAACAGCAACATTTCAAGTGCTTAATAAAATTTACGACGAGGCGGTCAAAACCAAAGATGTGTTTCCCGTTGCTACTCAAATTTTTGACGAAATGCACCAATTGTCACAAATTCGAGTTCGGCACTACGTGTTAGTTTATTTGCCGACAAGGTTTGATGACCTAATTCGAAAATCCAAATACGCTTCGCGCGTAAAAAAATACGCTGCGTCTCGAAATGTTCACTTCATTGATCTCACGGAAACATTTAAGAACTTACCACCTGAAATCTTACGCCGTCAATTTTTGACGAATCTACACTATTCGCCTGATGGTAATCGGCTTGTTGCACAAACTCTTATTGAAAAACTAGAAAAAATGTTGCCAGATTTCCCAAACAAAAAAACTAGTCGTGTTCGTGACTAAGGGTGACGCGTAAACGAAGCCGGGCGCATTTAAGACGCCTTACCGTTTCTAGCCTTAAGTGACCATAGTCTCAAAACGGGAAACGAAAAAGAGCGAAGGCTCTCCGCGCGTACAAAAACGCCCTCGATTGTGCAAGCGCCGACTGATGCGAGACGGATATAAGCTTTATACCTTTGCGATCGGTCATGTCTTCCTCGACTTGAGCAGCGAATTGTAGGTGCGGCGGCCACAATATCAAGGGCTTGCTCTAGCGGGCGGCGGACACGAGTTTTTCTAGTTCGGAGACGCCGTCTTGCGTTTCTCGAATTTTGCCATGCCCCGCAGCGATTCGGCAAATCTTCCATCCGTTTTCTTGGCAAATCTCAACTAATCGTTTTACCGACCTGACGTTCTCCTCAAAGTCTTCGGTCAAACCCTTCCAGCCCAACTCGAAACGCGGCCAGGTGACAATCGCGTCGCCCGAAAAAAGTGCTTCCTTTTCCGGCCAGTAGAATGACGTACTTCCCGGCGAATGACCCGGTGTGCGAATCACGTGAACCGGACCAACCCGCTGGCCATCCTCCAAAAAATGATCGAGATGAACGCTGGGAAATGTGATGACCGGTATGCGGATCCCGGCACGTTTCCAAAGTGCAATCCCAATATTCAAAACGTATTGCTGCAGCAGCACCTTAAAGGGTCGCCGTGGAATCCATGTCGTGTGGCCTGATGGAGCGAGACCTTCAAAAACTTCTTGTTCTTGGACGGCCCCATAGATTTCCGCA
>CAJHZH010000253.1_pt1 | contig 10505 bp, 11 predicted proteins | sample 9198951 | NCBI WGS metagenome assembly CAJHZH01 (sample SAMEA7708381, study PRJEB35096) | sediment metagenome | biome: marine neritic benthic zone biome [ENVO:01000025]; feature: sediment [ENVO:00002007]; material: shallow marine sediment [ENVO:03000034] sea grass bed [ENVO_01000059] ...
ACGATTGGCTCGACCTATTCGGTTCATCACCCCAAGTTTAAGGTTGACGAGGAAGCGCTGCCACTTGGGTCCGCGCTCCACGCGGCCTACGCATTTCGATCGCTGGAAGAACTAGCTGCCGAAGATAGTGGCTACCGTCGCCAGACGGCGGGAAGGCTACCCTGACTCGCGATACCCCATCACGCATACGCGCTGTGCGAGGGTCTCCCGACCCCGCACCCCCGGGCTACCCTGACTCGCGGTACCCCATCACAACCAGTGCACAAGGGCCACCCGAAATGACGTTCATCCCAAGTTCGTTGGCGCGTGCAATGGCCGTCTCGCTTTCAGCTCCGGGCTGCATCCAAAGGTGCTTTATTCCAAGCTGACCAGCTTGTTCGACGATCTGCTCGGTAATTTCAGGTGGAGTGATAATCGAGATGCCGTGAACTTGTTCGGTCAGTGACTGAAGATCTGGGAACGCCGGTTGGCCTTCAACTTCATCTGCGCTTGGGTTGACCGGAAATACTTTGCGGCCCGCTTGCAGATAGGCTCGCAAAACCTTGTTCCCGTATTTTGATCGATCGCGCGACGCGCCGACGACCGCGTGAGGTGCTCCATCGAGAAACTTGTCAATTTGTTGTTGCACGTTCATGAGATGATTCCGGTTGTCGCGGTGGGCTCGATTGTGTCGAATTCCGATAGTTGCATGCGGAGACGTTCATTTTCTTGTTCGAGTTGGTTGATGCGAGTACGCAAATCGCCGAGGATCGGCTCGAGTTCTACTTCAGTCCAACGCGGCTCGATGTGCTGCGGGCAGTTGATGTCCCAAGCTTTGACGTGAAATACAAACGCGCGTTCTGGCGTTCCTCGATACTCTTTGTCCGTCAACCGATCGAGCAAATCGTCGTCGTCCTCGACAGTCTCTGCCGTTCCCCAGATCTTAATCCGGCGGCGGTTTGGATAATCCATCAAGAAAATGTAGGCCTTGTTGTTTTCATCCAAATTGCCAACCGAAATATATTGAGCATTGCCAACAAAATCAGCGAAGGCCAGTGTGTTCTCATCAAGGACTTTGAGAAAACCCTTGGGGCCACCACGATGCTGAATATACGGCTGACCGTCTGCCGCAGCCGTGCCGAGATAAAATGAATCGCGCTTGGCAACAAATTCGGCCAGTTCGGACGTAATTTTGTCCTGCCAGCCACCGCGGCGTTCCATTTTGGCGTAAGCGATTCGGGAGCCGCGTTGCTCTTGAGCGGACTTTACGGCGGGCGTGAATGCTATATCGCTGATTGGGCGAGTCATGGTCATGCTTTCCAAATCTTATTCAGCATTTGTTAGTTTGCGGCCTGTTAGCCTTGCGGCTTGACGTTACGCAAATGCAATGCCAAAAAATTTTAAGTATGTGCAACGCGCTGAAACCAAGGTTTTGAGGTCTGATTCTTAAGGATTTCGATGAATCCTCACAGGAAATTGTGAATGGTCCACGCAAAATGTTGCGAGTGACAAGATCTTAAGAATCGCAGATTTTTGAGAAAATTCGCAAAGTGATTCGACGAAAATGGCATCGAGCATCGTTTAACTCACTTGGTTTTACACCTGAAATAAAACGTTGATGCATTCCAACTTGGGCACCAGACCTGTTTCTCCATTGTCTGTTGACGAAGCACATATGGTTAAGGTGCGCGACGAGGATTGCATACAGTCATTTGGAGTTTTGTTTTCCAAGTGGCAAACGCCGATAAGCCGCCTCTGCTATCGCATGACTGGTCGATGGGAGGATGCGGAAGACCTGACACAAGATGTTTTTGCAAAATTGTATCGCAGTCGAAACAACTATCGAACCACTGCAAAGTTCTCGACATACATTTGGCGGATAGCGGTAAATCGATGTCGGGATTTCGATCGGCAGAAAAAACGCAGAAAAAAACTCAAGCAGTCATTTGATCGCGAAATTGAGCGGTTACACCCAAGCCAGGCAAGCACGCATGCAAGAGACATGGAAGAGGCGGTGCGAGCGGCCGTGTTGGATTTGCAAGCGAATTATCGAACAGTTGTCGTGTTGCGACACTACGAACAGATGAAGTTTCACGAAATAGCTGAGCTGTTAAGTATACCGGCCGGAACAGTAGCGTCGCGGATGGCTCAGGCATTGCGTTTGATCGAGGCGAGCTTGAAAGAATCGGAGTTTTGTAAACCGAGTAAATGACAAACTGGAACATTCCTCTCGAATAAAAAAATCTACTGGGTTAAACCATGAACCACCTAACGGATCGCCAACTTGTCGAATTGTTGTACGGCGACTTTACTGCAGAGGGTGAGAACTTCGACGCCTCGGAAAGAGTTCAATCGCCACTGCGCAGTCATTTGAGTGTGTGCGGGGAGTGTTCCGCGCGACTCGATGAACTTGGGCAGTTGGCTGGATGTTTGGATCAGTATCATGTGCCAAACCGGAAGCTGGAAATCGATGTGGAATCGCTTGCCGGACCTGATTCCAAGCGGCAGGTTTTGCTTTCCAACCAGGCGCCGGTGTCTTCGATTTCTGGATCCAATCGCTGGGTCACGGCAGTCATCGCAGCCACGCTGCTGATTTTGATTGCCAACATCGGATTCAGCCTTGGAGTTTTTTATCAGTGGAGTTCGGCGCCCGGCAGTTTGGAAAAGCAGGAGGTGGTTGACCTCGTGGATCGATTCGATCGACGGTTCAATCGTCGAATTGAACAACTCGAGTCGTCAGTTGAGAGAATTTCCGAAATCGACGCGACATTCAATTCGCGAGTGGACAGGATTGTCAAACAAAACAGTGAGTTTTCACAAAGTTCCGCGACACTGGCAGAGATCAAAACATTTTTGGCGCATTTATCCGTTGGGCAACAGCAGCTTTCCGAAGAGCTGCAGCTGCTTGCGGTCAATGCCGATTCGGAGATTGCGTCGGCCCGGCAGGAAATCGACCGGTTAAATCAAATTGCTGAACTCATTTTGCGATCTGGTGAATATTTTTCAGGAGAATAATCATGCGTTTTAACATAACTCTGATTTTCGGTGTCTATGTTTCGATGTTCTTTAGTCCAATGCTCATGGGTCAGGAGGACCCTGCGGCCAGCGAAAACCAAGTGTTGAAGGAAGAGTTAGGGTCGGTTACGGCGTTTGCCGTCGGTCAACGTTCCGGTTTGCCAAATGTCAAATTTTTTGCGTTTGCGGACCTTCCCGATACATCCACGCGGGCCACGATTGTCGAAGACACAGCGATTCTCAATCATTTGATTTCGAAAGCGTTGCCGCCTGAAGGCGACCGATCGTTTCTTGGTGTTTCGGTCGCGCAGCAATATGGAAAACAGGAAGCGATGTATATTGGGGGCAACGGATTGATATTGGTCTATCACGTCGGTTTTCCAGTGGCGCCGTCAGTTGAGCAGCCAAGCAGTTTGGCCGCTGACGAAACCAAACTATCGAGCGAATGGGAAAGAGCAAAATCCCAACTGCAAACTGAAAGCCGTCTCACCCGTTACGGAAAATTGAGCCGCAAAAACATGGGCAATCTTGTGGTCAGTGATTCGATGCGATACGACAAAGAAAAGGTCGGCCAATTGGATGATGCCATTCGAAGTGCCCTGAGCCAAGCTGGGAATTTCCGCGATATTCGCCCGCCCCAATCGATAACCGTTTATGCGTACGGGCCAAGTCTTACTGGAACAAGCGGTCGGGTCGTTCGTTCCGTGATGGCATGGAGAGTCAACATGTCAGATTTCGATTCGTCAAAATCGGTGCCCCGTTCCAAAATCCAATCGGTCCGATACGTGGAAAGCGGTTCAAAGGGTTTGCTGCCCGGCTCAATCAGTCGATAGTTTACAGTAGGCCGGAACAAGTCCGAGAGTATTGCCGGAACGCGCAAACGAGGATTTTGTTGGTGAACCGGCATCAACGTACCACGACAATCGTTGCGGACGTTGTTCCGGCATATCAGTTTGCTTGTTACCGGCCTACGAACAACCGGGCATTGTTTCTACACAAGTCAATCGGATCACATCGCCATTCCATAGGCATGGCATCCGACATTTCGAGTGGCCGCCTAATTGGACAGCGCCACTTTCTTGAATTTCCACAACATGTTGAAGCTGGCTTGCGAATGCCACCGCAAGATTGAGTGGTTTTTTGAGAACCCGGCGCTGTCCAACTAATCCCGCAGGGATTGAAGCAATTAGCCCCGGGTCGCGGAGCGCACCCGGGGATTGATACGGCAAAAGGAGGTCGACCCTGGAAGGGTCGCAGCAACCCCCGCCTTTTGACCAAGAGTTGCTGGCATCCCTCCTCCGGGATGCCGGGGAATTGGTTTTCAATCCGGTGGTGTCGCTCCGATCAACCTTTGTTGAACGGAGCGACACCACCGGCTAATCGCTGTCAAGCCTTCAGCTTGGAGAAGATGTGTAGATACCAATGCTCTCGGGGAGAGTCCCGGCGCGCCAGGAGCGCGGGTGAAGGCGTACAATTTCGGAACAGGAATTCGCGTTTTGGCAACCTGTAAGCTTGCCGATACCGCTATCTAATCACCCGTGGGAACAACTCCTGCGCCTTCGAACATCAACAAAACGGTACGTTCCGGCGCTCGTGTTCGATGTTCGACACCGCGGGGGACGGCAAAGCCCATTCCCGGTTTTAATTCCACCGTCTGATCTTCCAAATCGATCAGTAGCTCGCCCTCAATCACGTAGAAAAACTCGTCTTCTTCGTCGTGGTGGTGCCAATGAAAATCACCGTGAAGAACACCGATGCGGACCACGCAATCATTGATCTGACATAACGATTGGTTGAACCACGGCTGGTTTTCATTGCCGATTTTGGCCACATCGATCAGCTGCAGCGGTCCGTATTTGATATCCGTATGAATCGCGTAGTCTTTGTTTTCACTCATTGATGATTTGCCTTTCTGTTGGTGTCACAACCGTTCACAATCGTTTTGGATGACCAGTTCGTAATGCGCGACCTTTCGATCGAATTCCGCCATAAATGCTTGTGCAGCGGGCGGAACGACCGCCACTTCATAGTCGTCGCCTGCGAATTCGCGGATGGCATCGATCGAAGTCCAGTAGGTTAACACAATAAACTCACATTGTTCGCCAACAGGTCGCCGCAACAGCTGAGCCGAATGGTGGCCGTCAATTTGTGCGAGCGCTGGGAATATCTCGGATTCCAGATGCTGTTGATAAGCGTCGGCTGAATCGCCATGCGTAACGCCGCGCCAATAACGAACAATCATCGACATACTTTCCTTAAATCGACGGGCATTCAGGTCGTTTTTTTGTAGCTGGATTCGCAAGAATTCAGCCAGTCTGAATTCGATTTGGTCCTCTGAAGTCCTGCAGCTTCAGCTGCGCCCTTTAATTGCGTGAGTAATAATTCGTTATCAATGCTTCAAGTTGTTTCGCGATTTCGGGGTGCTGTGGCAAGACGTTTTGCGTTTCGCCGATGTCGCGCCGCAAGTCAAACAGCATTGGCTCGCGCGGCGGTTGTTTTTTGGCCGCTTGGCGACGTGGTCGCGGTGCCATGTACTTGAAATCGCCCTTTCGAACCGAAACATAACCGCGACCGGGCACGATCAACGAGTCCCGCACGGGCTCGTTTTGTTTACCGAGCAACAGCGGCAAAAAGCTTATGCTGTCTGTGGCAACATTCTCTGGCAGCGGTTTCCCGATCACGTCTGCAAATGTTTGCATCACATCGGTAAAACAAATCGTCTGTTCGCAGACCGATCCCGGTTCGATTTTGTCCATCCAACTTGCAACAAACGGCATTCGGTGCCCACCCTCCCAAGCGTCGAATTTCATTCCACGTAGCGGGCCCACTGAACTGTGCCCGTATTTTTTTACGTTGTCCGGATACCAAACCGGACCGTTGTCACTGGTCAGCAAGATCAAAGTGTTTTCGACACAGCCAAGTTGTTCCAGCGCTGCGATGACTTTGCCAATCTCTGCATCGATTTCCATCATGAAGTCGCCATACAATCCCGCGCCGCTTTTACCCATGAACTGTGCGCTGGGGAGCCAAGGCGTATGGGGACCGGCATAGGCAAGGTAAAGAAAAAACGGCTGGCCGGCGCGTGTGCTCTGGTGTTGCTTCAAAAACGAGGTTGCCTTCCCTGTAAAGATATTGAGAACATCAGAATGTTTGAAACCGGGAGCGATTTTGCCCGCTCGCCAGAATGCGCCCTGAATATTGTTCCAGCCCTCGGTCTCGTAAATGCCTGCCGTGACCTCTTTACCGCGCGCGATCATTTGCGATGGAGGAGCGACGACGCGGTCGTTTTCGATGAATAGGTATGGCTGAATGTCAAGCGAATGAGGAATGCCGTAAAAGTAATCAAAGCCACAGCCTATCGGTCCGCCTTTGATTTTGCCTTGCCAATCGCCGATTTCATCAAAGCCGTTGTGCCACTTGCCAACCATTGCCGTCGTGTATGAGTGTTGTTTAAGAAACGAGGCAATGGTTTTCGTACCCGATGAAATTTGATTTCTTCCGCCGAGCGACGGGTAGATGCCCGTCAGCAATCCAAACCGAGACGGCACGCAAAGCGCACCCGGGGCATGCGCGTCAGTAAATCGCATTCCGCTTGCCGCCAGCCGATCGATGTTTGGTGTTATGATTTTGCTACTGGAGTTGTAACAGCCAGCGTCACCGTATCCCATATCGTCCAGCATGATGAATACGATATTGGGGCCGTTGGTTTTTGCCGATCCTAGTTGGTCACCCACGCAATCGTTTTGGCAAATCAAGCAGTTAATGCAAAAAAATGCTGCGACAAGCCACACAAATTGGAGACGAAAACTTGATGCGGTTAATTTCATGATCGAGAACAACAAATTAGACTGGGGAACAATCCAAACATGTTGCCAACGGGGACGGGAGTCAATTGTGCTCAGCACCCGATGGGCCGTACCGGCAATTGACTCCCGTCCCCTTCAGCTGCATGATCGAGACAGCCAATTAAACTGGCAGAAATCAGCTCGCCCATTGTCGCCACAATTATCCTCCCAATGAACCACCTTACCAAATTGTTTACTTTCGTCGTGCTGTTTAGCGTATCTAGTTGGACTGCCGCGGACGACAATCTAGGCGTCACCCGGCCGAATTTCATCATCATTTTGGCTGATGATATGGGATACGGAGATGCCAGTTGCTACGACGGGTGGATCAAGACGCCCCATCTGGATCGACTGGCGGCAGAGGGCTTGCGGTTTACGGATTTCCATTCGAGCGGAGCAGTTTGCAGCCCGACGCGAGCCGGTTTGATGACTGGCCGTTACCAACAACGGGCGGGTGTCCCGGGAGTTGTGAATGCGGATCCAAAACATCCATCTCACAAGTGGGGACTTGATCCCAAAGAGATAACTTTTCCCAAGTTACTGCAGTCCGTAGGATATGCGACCGCGCTGTTTGGAAAATGGCATTTGGGTTACGAGCGACGATTCAATCCAGTGCACCACGGTTTTGACCGGTTTCGAGGTTATGTTAGTGGAAATGTTGACTACCAATCGCGACTGGATCGGATGGGAGCCTACGATTGGTGGGACGGTTTGGAGCCGCTGGTCGAGGACGGATATGTCACTCATTTGATTACCAATCAAGCACTCAATTTCATTCGTGAGAATTCTAAGCGACCGTTTTGCCTGGTAGTCGCACACCAGGCGGTTCACGCACCATGGCAGGGCCCGAATGATCCACCTGTCAGGGGCAAGAACAAAGCCAAACAACCAACTCGCCGGCCCAGAAAGGAAACGACTCGATTGATGATGCAGGAATTGGACAAGGGAGTTGGTCAAATCGTTGACTCGGTAAAGGCAGCAGGAATCGAAAAACGAACTTTAGTGTTCTTTTTTTCCGACAACGGACCAGCGGGTGGAAGCGCCGGCCCGCTCCGAGGCAAGAAAGCTTCAGTTTACGAGGGTGGTCACCGAGTGCCGGCGATTGCCTGTTGGCCCGATTCGATTAAGCCAGGTGTCACCGATCAGCTAACAATCAGCCTCGACCTGATGCCCACCATGCTGGATCTTGCGAGCACGCCGCCACCCGACGAGTACCGACCAGACGGTGTTAGCCTACGTTCATTATTGCTCGAGCGGTCAACAATCGGTCCGCGCACGTTATTTTGGCAACATGGAAAAAACTACGCCGTGCGCGATGGTGATTGGAAAGCGGTAGCGAACGGAAAACGGCAACTATTCAATCTCGAATCCGATCTCGCCGAATCGACCAACGTCGCCGAACGTAACGCAGATCAACTACAGGAGATGCTTCAATCCCTAAAAGCGTGGCAAGATGACGTAAAAACAGATTGATATTCGCCAACGCTGCCGGCCAAGCATGAAATTGAGCGCGTCTCAATTAGGTGCGTCGGGCGATGTGACCGACCGCAGTTAGCTGAGGCAAGCAACGCCCATTAAGAGTCTCAAAAAACGGTCCTTTTCTCAGCTGTTTAAAAATTCCATGTGTCGCATGAGGTTTGAAACAAAGTCGCATCGGCCCAAATCCTAAGGGTGATTCCAACCATTCCAAACGATTCGATTCGTAAAACCTTTTTGGTGGATTCACACCGAATTGGTAAATCTCGCTGGCTCGCGTAGCTGTATTTCATGCCCGAACGCAATTAGCCAAAATCGATGTTAAGGTCGGTCGTTGTGGCCGTTGCACTAGATTGCAGAAAGATGCTTATTCATTTGCCGTTTCGTTCCGAATATATCTTCGCCATATCCAAGCCAAAATCGCAATTGAGAAGTATCCAGTCCAAATTATGGCAAACGGTGAATTCTCAAAGCTAGATCCCATTACCATGCTGTGCGCAAATCCCAAAATCAGGATCAACCATGCCAGTCCACAATGAAACCATCGCCAATCGGCATCGTTTATAGGAATCAGTCTTCGCCCAAATGAGTAGGCAAGGATCGTTAGCAACGAGAACAAAGCGATGCGGCCAAGCTGGATCGGCCAACTCGCCCACGGATTCAACACTAGATTCCAATTGGCTCGGCTCCAAACTAACAACACTACGTGCACAAACACCAGTAGTGTAGCCACAACCGCCATCTTTTTATGGAATCGGAGAACAGCTGGAAAACCAAATGGTTTCTCAATCCAGTTAATGCGGGCTGAGAGAACAAACTGCAAAGAAATCATCGTGTACGCGACGATCCCCGACATGCGCGCGGCGACATCAATCAATCCATTGCTAAGGAGCTGTACATCACCAAACATGGCGGCAATGACAGGGACCAATACTGCAAGCGTGTAGGTTGAGACACCCAGCAACCGAGTCGGACCAGTAGCTACCGTAGTTGAATTCCGGGGATCTGATTCGAAGTGTGCTATTTGTATGACCTTCGGAACGAGTGGACTTTATCAGGCCGCTCGATAGGAGGCGCAACTGAGGGCGACGTGGTGAATCTGCTGGAAAAGAACCACTTATCTCATCTACGAGTTTCGCGGCTTACCAGTTCGATGCGATCTTTTCTCGGCACCGGATTCATCGATCGACGCATTCGATGTTGGTCTGCTGAGTACATCATTGTTCACGACGGATCCGGAAAAGAACTTAATCGTACCGAATTGCTTCGAGAGCGAATTATCTTCGGTTGGCCATAGTTCGAATTCGAACAAACGGTCCATTTCTGAGCTGTTCAAAAACTACATGTGTCGCATGAGTTGTTGAACCAAAGTCGAATCGACCTAAATCCTAACGGTGATTCCAATCATTCGATATGATTCGAGTCATAACTCCTCTTCGGCCGATTTCACCGACGCAGGTAAACGGATTCCAGTGTGCGTTCGAACGCGGACACTGAGCGCCGCAAACGTTGGATATCCACGACGCGGACGACAACAATAGCGCATGTGCTCCATGTCCGGCACCGTTAACGAGGTAACTGCCCAAATGTCGCTCGCTCGCATGCTTATCCGCTAGCTTTCGGTTGGATTAACTGCCAGAGCGACCGCATTGCGGCGTCATTATCGTTTTCTTTAAGCGAGATCAAAGAATTGCCGAAAATGACCAGGAGGAGCGTGCTGTACAATCGCCTTTGCCGGAAATTCGTGCTCATCACGCCGTTTTCTGACTGATGATCGGCGCGATAGGCCGTTTGATTCCGGTCAATCTCGAATTCGTTTGGTCAATCCCATGTCGTATTTTGGTCGACTCAGACATGCACGAAACTAATCGGCGTTCCAAAACCGCTTACCTTCTGGTTCTCGGCGTATTATTTTTCGCCGGGTGCGCCGCTGGACCACGACCGCCCCACATTCTTCAATCTGCATTCCGATCGTCGCGACCTCCGCACTCGGTTGCGAATGTCGTGGCGGCGCGAACAAAATCCAACACGACTCCGCCTAACATTGAGCCGGTGAAGTTCCGGCAACAAACCCCAGGCGATCTACATTTGGTTTCTTATTCCGCTCAGGCAGATGGTCCGGCTGTTCAAGAACCGACAGCACACGCAATGAGTGATATCAACTTGGCAAGTGCACCGACGACGTTGGAT
>CAJHZH010000129.1_pt1 | contig 10490 bp, 11 predicted proteins | sample 9198951 | NCBI WGS metagenome assembly CAJHZH01 (sample SAMEA7708381, study PRJEB35096) | sediment metagenome | biome: marine neritic benthic zone biome [ENVO:01000025]; feature: sediment [ENVO:00002007]; material: shallow marine sediment [ENVO:03000034] sea grass bed [ENVO_01000059] ...
ACCGTGGCGAAATACAAATCCGAATTTTCGATATGAATGACTGCCGACGTGACATCAAAAAACGGCCAATTATACTAGCGTAGTTGATAAATCTAACTTGATTTTTGTTGACGAGCACCCGACCCTGCGATTGCGGCAAACCACCGTGTGAGGAAATATGTAAATGCCGAAGGCGTTGTGTTTGACCGCGATGGTCATCTCCATCCTGGTTTTTCTTTTATTCTTTTCCGACCTGGCTCTTGGAATGATGGGTCTGAGTAGCATTGCGCCGTTTCGATTTGCCAATATGTCGATTGACATTGTGTTCACCGTTTGTGCCGCAGTATTGGGATTTCTGAGTTTCAAGACGCTTCGCGAGCAGATTTAGCAGGTTGCTGTCAGCTGAGGCGTCGCGCCCGGCCTTGAAAAATCGACGTGTACTTAATGCTGCGCCGTCGCGTAAAATAACAGCAATCAATCAGCTTCGGCTAACCTGTTGTTCACAAGGCACCGTTAATGTCCAGCAAATCACCTAACCGATCCCTGAAAATGACTCGACGCGGTTCGCTTAGGTTGCTCGGCGGAGCGGGTTTGGCTTGCTTGTGCAACAACCCAATACTCAGCGCGAATCCAGTCAATCCCAGCTGGCAAGCCGCCATCGATCGGGGACTTCAGTGGCTGGTCAAAAATCAGTCGAGATTGGGTCATTGGACGCACCCGACTTATCCGACGGCCATGACTGCTTTGGCCGGATTGGCGATGATCTGTTCGGGCTCGACAACCATACAAGGCCGATATGCAAAACCGATCCGTCGGGCCGTTGACTATCTGCTGACTAAATGTCGAACGAACGGATTGATTGGCGATCCCATGCGTGACAATCGGTACACATACGGCCACGGCTTCTCCATGCTGTTTTTGTCGCAGGTGCTGGGCGAGGAAGAAGACGCGGAACGCCGTGAAGAATTGACGGCCGTACTGGAGAAGTCGGTCCAGTTCAGCGTCAATGCACAAACGCGATCGGGCGGCTGGGGTTATGTCAGCGCTCAGGATAATAGCAGCTTTGACGAAGGTTCCACTACGATCACTCAAGTCCAAGGTCTACGGGGATGCCGAAACGCAGGGATTATCGTGCCCGCAAAGTCGATCGAAAAGGCTAAACAATACATTTACGATTGCAAAAACAAAGACGGTGGCATTTCCTACAGCTCGCGAACCAAGGGCAGTTCAAGACAGGCGATTACCGCAGCAGCCCTGGCCTCGCTTTATAATGCCGGTGACTACGAAAGCGAGCATATTTCGGATATGTGGGAGTATTGTAAGCGCAACTTGCACAACCTGGGCGACGGCGCCCGTTACGGACACTGGCATTACACCTATTTGTACTATGCCCAAGTCGTTTACCGACAGGGTGCCAAGGTCTGGGAACCGTTTCGTGACAAACTGTACAACAAAATTGTCAAACAACAGCAGTCTGACGGCAGCTGGAAAGGCAATATCGCACCGTGCTACGTAACGGCGGTGAACCTGATCATCCTGCAGCTGGACAAAGGTTATCTTCCGATATTTCAGCGATAGCCAGCCATATTCATTTCACAGGCGCACTTAAGGATTGATGCTGAGTTTCCGAAACCGCATTCGTAGCGTCTGAAACTGCGTCCGAAACTACATTAGTGAGCTTCTTTTTGCTTTTAATTGCTTTTCGCAGAATTCGTCTCGACATGAACTTCATACACAGATTGATCAGATTTTCCCTGAATTCATGAATACGTATTTGAAGCGGCTTTAGCATCTTGATATCATTTTCGCACTCGTAGCCCAGTTCACGCATCAGATCCCCCGCGATGTATTCCACGACTCGGATGTCTGAGCGTGTCAGCTCGTTTCTCCAGCTGTCCTTTTTGGCTCGGCGAACAAATCCTGTTGGACCGACGTTCCGGTGTCGCATGCTTTCAGTCGCGCCAAACTTCAGAAATTCCTCGCATTCCAACCTGTTTGAATCCAATTCAAACCACTCAAAGATTTCTTCCAACTCAGCGGCTCCATCGGTTATCAGGGATTCGTATCGCACTTCGCGATATCGAGTTGTCAATTTGTGTGATTGCAAACCGGCAGCAACGTCTTCAGACCATTCACGCGCGCCGTCCACGGCGTGTTTGGAAAAGTTTTGTTTTCCCCAATCTTTGGCTGCTGCACGCATTGATGCAAAGACACTGCGCGGGTCTCTGACAATATGCAAAATGTATGCATCGGGGAACACTTTCAATATCGACTCAACCAATTTAACATTCTCGGGAGTCTGGATTACGACGAACTCCGCAGTTGGCTTGCAATCAGCAATCTTGTTGAATACATGCGATGCAAGGGGTCGCAGAAATTTCGACGATTCGTCTTCTCGAAGCAGTTCTTTGATGTCCGATTTCGTATATGGGTCGTCTTCAAGTGAGTGGTCTATTACGTGGGTCTTCCCGGCAAAACTCCAAGATTCTGACCACCAGGAATCTATGCTTTTGAGAACTGGAAAAAGCCCAAGTTGATTGCAACCAACCATGGATGGATGTTGCGCCAACAGCCACATCAACCAAGTCGTTCCGCTTCGGCGGCAGCCAACGATGAAAACTGGTTTCATTTATTCACGATGGCTGTTTCCAGCTCTCTTGATAAGGTTTGGTTGATCGCATTTCGGACGACAAATCGTTCGTGGCGGGGCAGCGTTCTGTTCCTCGATGGCGTCCTATAATTGATTTGATGCGATTATATTTGCGTTTCTTCAGATTCCCGGAAACTCGGTAATCATGTCATATAACCGGGCTTATGGCGGCGGCGCGATTAGTCCTGGACAAATCTCACCATATTCGCGATATTACTGAGTTCCCAAAAAATCGTTAGTTAAATCAATTTTTTCCCATGCCAAATACGAAAAGTGCCAAAAAACGACTCCGCCAGAGCAAAGTTCGCCGCTCGCGGAACCGTTCAGTAAAATCTGCAGTAAGAACGCAAATTAAAAAGGTCGGCGCGGCCATTGAATCGGCTGACGCCGAAAATGCCGAAAAGGAATATGCCCACGCAGCAAAGAAGCTCGATCAAGCTGGTTCAAAAGGGGTAATGCACAAGAACACTGCGGCGCGATACAAGTCGCGGATGCAGAAAAAAATTAAGGCTATCAAGTCCAGCTAATCAACGGTTTACCGTTGTCTTTGTCTTGACTGCCCGCGCCGGCCGCGGGCATTTGTTTTGCGCGAATTCGTTGTGCCAGCTTGACGTGGCTTTCTCCCAGTTGGCTTTGACGCTCCATGCTGACGATTGGAACCGCCGACGGTTTTGGCGACCCGCGGTCGTTTTGGTTTCGACGTTTTGGTGCCAGTGGAGACCGACGATCTGTCGGAGCCCTTTTTGATACCGCGATTCGACGAAACGCGTGCATCATGGCCGGCGAGCGACCTTGGTTTACGAGGCTTCGTGTTCGCCGTCTTTTTGCGCGTGCGGCGGGAAGCTCGTTGGAGTGATTCAATCTCACCGCGCTCCAAACGCCGATTAGCGCCTACCGGCAGATCATCCAGTCGCAAGGGGCCGATCGCAATCCGCCTGAGACGCGTCACTTTGTGGCCGACACGCGCCAATAACCGGCGAATTTCGCGGTTGCGACCTTCGTCCAACACAATCTGCAAGTCGGTCGACTGCTTGCGGCGCTTCTTAATTCGCACGGCAGACACCTTGGCGAAGCCCTCCGATAGATAGACGCCCTGCTCCAGCAGACGCAAGTCTTCGACATTGGGTCGACCGGCAACTGTTACCAGATAGGTTTTCTCGATGCCGTATCTAGGATGAGTCAGGCGGTTGGCCAAGTCGCCGTCGTTGGTTACCAGGATCAGGCCTTCGCTGGATTTATCGAGACGTCCAACGTTGTAAACACGCTGATCGGTATTAATCAGGTCGATAACTCGTACTCGTCCCGCCGGATCTCGGCAAGTCGATACGACGCCCGCTGGTTTGTTGACTATGTAGTACTGAAATTTGATATTTCGAACGCGGGTCCCGTCAACCAAAATCTTCTGTTTACTCGGATCGACGCGAGTGCCGAGTTGCTCTACGGTTTGTCCGTCGACTTGAACTCGACCATCGAGAATCAATTGCTCACACTCGCGGCGGCTGCCAAGACCGGCTTGAGCCAAGGCCCGTTGGAGCCTCATCAATTGGATCGACGGGGATTTGTCAGTGGAGACCGGCGAAAACGTTTTTTTTGCCGAATCCCTTTTTGGCAACGTTCTATTTGCCGACGTTCTTCTTGGCGACTTTTTTCTTGACACAGATCATTTGAATTCGAGTTTAAGTTTGAGATGACCGTCCGCTCATGCGAGTGTATGCCAATCGACTCCAGAAGAACAGCGCTAAGCTGAGTAATCGCACCCGCGCTCGATTCAAGACGGTCTTTAGAAATCGGTCTTAATGCCGACGGTTACCCGTTAGCGGACCGTTCGCCGCGTTATAGATCCGGCTCTGAATGTTCGAGAGAATCTTTTGTTCGAGAGAAAAATCTCGTCCCATTGGGATCCAGCCCTTGTTTGGCTGGTCTACTATTTTTTCGTCGCGATCAGAATCCAATGAGTTATCATAACGGAAAATCTGGCCCCCAATTAAGGCGCGTTCGGGTTCAAGTAAATCCTCAAGTTCCTTGTACACCTTGACGTCCACGAGATATCGATTGTCGGCCGGAATCACTCTAACCCTTGCCCAACGCCGCACCGTTTGTAAGGTGGCGTGCGCCAATTCAAACCCGCGCGTGGAATCTCGGCGCCAGGGTTCAAACAGCGTAGATCCGATTTTCGGTTCCGTATCCAACCAGCCTTCGGTCAGCACGTTATCAATCAGACGGATTCGTTGCTCGCGAAGAATACGGAAATAGTTGTCCACCTCATCGGAAACTTCGTCCATGACAAATTCACGCGGCAACATCGGGACGGGCAACGGGTTTGGCAGCGCATCAATGGCCGATCCACTACCGATCGGCGCCCAATCACCCGAGGCAACGTGACGGCAACCGCCGTTGAGGAAACAGCAAAATAGTAATGCAATAATTGGAGTAGGGCGCATAAAGCGTCTACAAAAAACATGAAAAATGGCCGCACAGTCTGCAGAAATTGGCGAACCGGCTCAAGGCCAAACTTGACGCGAGCTATTTCAATTTTTGTAGCTGCACTCGCTAGAGTGTCATTCGCGTGGCTGAAAACCGCGTTCTAGCCAACGCAGATACAACCAAATCGGTTTGAATGTATCTCTTAGCTAGCAAGCGATTTCCGTGATTAACCGTCGCCTTGCGATCATGCGCCAAACTTCGTCAGTCGGTTTGCGTTGGCCAGAGCCAACAACATCAAATGTTTGGCCTCGAATTGGCCCAGTCCACCCAAACAAGACTGTCGCTCCCCAAATTGACTTTGGCCGTCGGGCCGACAGCAATTCGAGACCAATAATGTCGGGACTGGGTGCCAGCTGTGGCTTTTCAAGAATGCTGGTGTGCTGTGATCGCCGGTGACAACCAGGACATCGGGGTTGAGTTCGACAATGCTTGGAATGGCGGCATCGAATTCCTCAGTACGTTTAACTTTCGCTTCGAAATCGCCGTCCTCCCCAGTACTGTCGGTGTATTTGAAATGTACAAAGAAAAAATCGAATTCGTCCCAGTGCTTACGAACCAATTCAACTTGTTCGTCAAGCGTTTTCGCATCACCGACGATTTGCATCCCAACCAGCGCCGCCAGACCTTTGTACATTGGATAAACCGCAATAGCGGCAGCGCGAAGTCCATAAACCTCTTGATAAGACGGGAGAGCCGGTTTTTCGGCAAAACCGCGCATCGTCAATCCATTCGCCTTGGATTCACCTGACAACACTTCTCGCGCCCTGATGATGAATTCGTTGGCGAGTTTGGCTGTGTTTTGACTCGAAGGATCGTCACCACTTGCTTTTAATGGCGGAACTCCGGTTTGTTGCGGGTCGGTATCGCAAACATTGCCGCCCAATCCATCCCCGCGGAAAACGACCACAAAGCGATGCTCCTTCACTCCGCGGACAAAAACCTCCGCTCCGGACAACAGGATTTCATCCAAACGGTTTGCCAATTCGAAGCTCTCCTCCGACGGGATTCTTCCCGCGCGGCGATCCGAGATATTTCCCTGTTCATCAAGCGTGCAAAAGTTACAACGCACTGCGACATCACCGTCCTCAAGTGGAAATCCAATTCCCGTGGCCTCAAGGGCTCCTCGGCCAATCAGGTGCACTAGAGGGTCGTAGCCAAATAACGCGAGGTGACCGGGCCCGCTTCCGGGACTAATCCCCGGTAAAACTGGGACACTTCCTCCTTGGACACCGCGCGCCGCCAACGAGTCAAGATTCGGCGTGTTGGCGGACTCGAGCTCCGTTGTCCCGCCAGGCTCCAGAGGTAGTCCTCCCAACCCATCGGCAACAAGCATGACTATTTTGGACTCGTTTTTAACGACCAGTTGTCGTGTCAAATCATGAATGTTCATCGAATTCAGCTTACGAGAAAACTGGAAATCAAATCATTCACACTTTCGCCATAAATGCAAAGCAAGACTAGGGGGCATCTAAGACTCGTTGTCAGTAGGCTCTGTTTCGAGAGAATAGGGCTTCACGCCGCGATTCAAAACAACCGTTTTAAGGAGAGCTCGTTCTTAATGGACGGTTGGAATCAAGGCAAAACAAAGAATTAATGGATCGCAACAACTTTATTCGCAATGCCAAAGACCGATCTCATAACGTTTGATGCTCGGGGTGCACTACTGGATGACACGTCCGGCGTTTCGGAGATTCAGCTAAACCAATCGTTGAGTGAATTGACCGAGATTCGAGATGAGATGTTCAGTCGCGATCTCGTTGATTTTCACCAGAAGAATGAAATTCCCGCCGAACGGCAACCGCTAGATGCCGGATTCATTGATCTGCCCGACAGAATACTCTCCGATTACGACGCCGACCGAAAATCTAGTGAGTTAGGTCAAATACTTTTCACCGCCAAGCGTATTCGTGAATCTGTCGACCGCGTGGTGGTTATTGGAATCGGCGGATCGTACATGGGTGCGCGTGCGTTGATGGATGCGTGTTGTGAGCCGTATTACAACGAATTGACGCGAGCGGACAGGGGAGGGCGGCCGAGAATATATTTTGACGGTAACAATATTGACAACGACGCCACTCGTGGGCTGTTACATCTGCTTGAGCAAACAAACAAGACCGACGAATTCGGTGGGCGATGGGCGATTGTCGTAATTAGCAAAAGCGGCGGAACGATCGAACCGGCAGTGGCATTTAGGCAACATCTAAAGCTTCTGGAAGAACACGTGGGACGAGAACAATTGCCTGACTTGGTAATTCCTGTCACCGGAAAAAGCGGCAAGCTGGCCGATTTGGCGGATGCGATTGGTTGCAAACATCGATTCACGGTTCCCGATGGTGTCGGCGGCAGATTTTCGGTGTTGTCGCCCGTCGGTTTGCTCCCCGCCGCGATCATGGGGCTGGATGTTGTCTTGTTGCTCAACGGTGCCTGGCTGATGAACGGACATTTTCAATCAGCGGGTGGCCGGGACAATATTGTTCTGAATTATGTGGGAATTAATCGGATATGGGAAAATCTGCGTGGGGCCACAATACGGATTTTGTCCGTGTGGAACAACTCGCTCGAGTCGCTGGGTTTGTGGTATGACCAATTGTTGGCCGAAAGTCTCGGAAAAAATGGAATCGGGCCAACACCTTTGACGGTGGTGAATACTCGGGATTTGCATTCGCGAGCCCAACAACATCAAGAGGGCATTCGTAATAAGATTATCAACAACCTGGTCGTCAACCGATGGCGTTGCGACCCGTTGCAGATTGGTCAAAGCAATTACGATCAGGACCAGTTAAACCAAATGGAAAAAACGACCTTCCCCGAGTTGATGAGTGCGGCGATTCAAGGTACTAACGAAGCCTACGCCTCTGATGATCGACCCACCACGACGATTACTTTGCCGATGGTTTGCGAACATAGCTTGGGTCAGTTGTTTCAAATGCTGATGTTAGCCACCGTCGTGGAGGGTCGGTTGATCGGCGTTAACCCTTACGGTCAACCGGGTGTGGAGTTTTACAAACAGAACATGAATCGAATTCTCAAAGATAATTAACGCGGAGTTTTCCAAATGGGAATCAACATAACATGGCAGGGTCATGGAACTTGGACGGTCAATACCGAACAACACAAAATTTTGATAGATCCTTTTTTTAATGAATCACCAACGGCGCCGATCAAGGCGGATGACGTAGAGACCGATTTTATCCTGGTCTCGCACGGTCATTTTGATCACATTGCCGACGCGGCAAGTATTGCTAAGCGAACGAAAGCCACCGTTGTCGCGATTTTTGAAATAGCCGAATGGCTGTCAAAAAATTACGGAGTCGAAAACACCATTGGAATGAACATTGGGGGAAAAGTTGAGTTGCCATTTGGCACGGTCAAAATGACTCCCGCTCTTCACAGCTCGCAGTTGCCGGACGGATCATACGGAGGTGAACCAGCCGGATTTGTCGTGAGTGTCGGCGGCAAGTCTATCTATTTTGCATGCGACACAGCTTTGTTTTCGGATATGCAATTGGTTGGTGAGGAGGGTGTCGATCTGGCTGTCCTGCCTATCGGCGATTTGTTTACGATGGGTCCAGAGGATTCGATACGCGCGATAAATTGGATCAAGCCCAAACAGGTGCTGCCGGCGCATTACAACACTTGGCCGCCGATTGAACAGGATGCTGGGGCCTGGGCCGCTAGTGTCAGTTCAAATACGGATTCGGAGGCAATCGTTCTGACGCCAGGCCAATCTCATTCGATTTGAAAACATCCGAAGGACACGAGAATGCAGGGGCAAAATTCGCGAGATCGGAGACCGATAATGCTATCCCAAATATACCGTTGTTTATTGTTGGCCATCGGCCTGTTGATGGTCAGTCTTAATGCCTCGATCGCTGCTGCACAAGATTCGCCGTTGCAATGGAGGTTTGCAAAGGGTGATAAGTTCGCGATTGTGCTTGATCAAACAAGTTCGGTTGAGACTACTGTCGATCGCCGAGCGGTGTCTCAAAAAACCGAACTCAATATGTCTGTTTCCTGGTCGGTCGATTCCGTTGACGATGATGGTACGGCGCGGATTACCCAGAGAATTCAAGGTGTCCGCATCACACTAGACCTGCCTGGTGCAACGGGACGTAACATCCAAAAATACGATTCCAATTCAGATGAAAAACCCACCGGTGACGCGACCCGCCTCAAGGCGAGTTTCGATTGTATCGTTGACCAACCGGTTACAGTCATTATTAATCGAAAAGGTGAAATCACCGATGTCGAAATACCAAAAGAAACAATGGCTCGCTTGAGGGAGATGCCGGCTTCAATGCAAGGGCGTGAGGCGTTTACGCCGGAATCGATTCGCGAAACATTTAGTCAGGCGACCATTGTTTTCCCGGACAAACCGTTGGCCAACGGCGACTCGTGGAGTTCTGAACGAGCGTTTTCCATGCCCCCGCAGAAATTCAAACAAGTCTCGACTTATACTTTCCAGGGTCCAACGTCGGAAACAAGCATCGATCAAATCGACATTCGTTCAGAATTGTCGGTCGACAATACCAATTCAAAAACCGACGAGAATCAGATTGAAATCATCGATCAGTCGCTTAGTGGTACGTTGTTGTTTGACCGCGACGGTGGACATTGTTCGGAGAGTATTTCGAATACGATGATGGTGACGAGGGTGCCCTACCGCGATATGGAAATTACGTCGAGGGTTAAGAGCCAACTGAAAATGTCGTTTACCCGGGACAACTGATCAATCGGAACTATTCGTTTTGCGCCGCCCGCTAGTGTCGACGTAGATTTCACTGTTTCGAACCTCCAACGCGAAATGATCGGTGGCGACGCGTGGATTATCGCGCCAAGTGCCGTCGCGTACATCAAATCGCCAAGCGTGTAACGGGCAGGTCACGACACAGTCTTTGAGTTCACCCGCCGACAGGCTGGCACCCATATGAGGACACATGTCGTCGATCGCATAAAAATGGTCGTCAACGTTGAATATCGCGACAATACGATCGCCAACTTCATAGCTCCGTCCTTCGCCATTGGGGATCTCGCTGGTATGGGCGACCTTTTGGAATTCAGACATTTTTGTTGTTTTTGTGAGGGTTTTGCACACAGAGATTCATCATTTTTAGTTGCGATCGCAAGGGGGCTTGGTACACAATGCAATCGGTACGACACATTTTGTGCTACCTGGCCCTTGGGTTACATTAGCATCGGCGTTCAGCCACATTTGACGACAGAGAGTCGCTGATCGCTCCGCGCTCAGGAGTAATGGCGTCAAAAACGACCGACCGAGGACCATGACCGTGACCGACCAAAACGCACCTTCCGCCAACGACGGAATCCTGCTCCGCGATTTTCAAAAACTGATTCGCCGAATGTATTTCGAGAAAGA
>CAJHZH010000106.1_pt1 | contig 10478 bp, 13 predicted proteins | sample 9198951 | NCBI WGS metagenome assembly CAJHZH01 (sample SAMEA7708381, study PRJEB35096) | sediment metagenome | biome: marine neritic benthic zone biome [ENVO:01000025]; feature: sediment [ENVO:00002007]; material: shallow marine sediment [ENVO:03000034] sea grass bed [ENVO_01000059] ...
AAGCTAAAGTTTGATCAAAAATCAGACTAGTGGATTGTCAAGGTCCAATTTTGGGGTAGTGGACGAGGCTACGAGTCAGTTGTCGAGCTTGCATTGGTGTGGGACTCGTTGCCTCGTCCACTACGTCTGGCGAGTTACCCCAGTCGCAAGTTGACGCCAGCGACCGATACGGCTGATCACGACGGTGCCAATAACGCCGGCCAGCACGATCAAAGCGACAATCCATGTTGAAACTGAGCCGGATGTCAACAATATCGCTGAGCTTGCCAAGATGCTGATCCACATGATCGAGATGGCAATAATTTTGGCTCGCAAGGGCATCGGCTCCGTGCGGTCAAGATATTTGTGAAATGGTGCGAAGAATCGACTGCGAACCAGTTTCTTTTCCAACCAAGGACAGCTCTTGGTTAAACAGATTGACGCCAACATCAAAGGACCCGCGGTTGGAATACCTGGAAGCAAGACGCCAATTGCCCCGAGAAAAACAAAAAACAAACCCGCAATCAACAGTATCAGGCGTTTTGGTGAGCTAATTCCCAGGTTGGAACCGCCGCAAGCCACAGCCTCGCTTCCCGAAGGCACAATCTGCGCTTCGGGCGCACTTCCCCGTAATTTGCTCATCACAGGGCATTGATCGATCGGCTGTTGTGTGTCCGTTTTCATGAATTTCGAGGGTCGCGTAAAGATCGTGGCCTGTCCTGTCCCGAAATTATACGGGGCCAAGGCCGAATTTTGCCATTCTAATTATCTAAACTGACGCCGACAGCACCGCGTCCACTTCAATTCCAAGTTTTTCTGCGACTCGATGATCATAGACCGCTTCGGCCAGCGAAAATGTCATATTTTGAAGCATTTTTGCAGTTGCTTACGTTCCTGTCCCAGCACGCCGGCAATTCGTGTTGTCAAACAAGGCGGACAGATTGCCGACTTGAGTCGTCGCAGTCCTTGGAATTATGACACAAAACTTTTGTGCCCTTCAAAACGTCGCATGCTTCCGTTGGCGGCACTGAATTTGCCGTAACTGTAGTACGATCTAAATAGGCGGAATTCGCCCGTATTTGATCTTGTTTGGCCGGAAAGAACTTCGATTGCGCGCCAATCCGCACATCTTTCAAGTGGTGAGTTTGCATGTTAATGAAACAGCCAGAGACCGAATCCGTCGTCGACCGAGTTGATGCGATTTCCACAATGATTGGCAACACGCCGTTGCTAAAAGTTAATTATCGCTTTGACGGACATCCACGATCGATTTTTGCAAAATACGAATCGGAGAATATGACCGGAAGTGTCAAAGATCGAATGGCCGTTTTCACGATTCGATCAGCCTACCTGAAAGGGACACTAAAACCGGGCGATACGATTGTCGAGGCTTCCAGCGGTAACACGGGGATTTCATTTGCGGCGCTGGGAGCAGCATTGGGTCATCCCGTGCGAATCTATATGCCAGATTGGATGAGTCACGAACGGATTGAACTGATCAAAACGTTTGGTGCCACCGTCGAGCTTGTTTCTCACCAGCAGGGGGGCTTTGTCGGCTCGGTCAACAAGGCAGAGGCATTCGCCAGGGCGCACGATCACGTGTTCTTGCCGCGACAATTTGACAATGACGACAACATCACGGCCCATCAGGAGTCAACCGGTCCTGAACTCGAACGTCAACTAGCCATGTTCGATGTGGAAGCCGATGCCTTCGTAGCCGGGGTCGGGACCGGCGGATCGGTAATGGGAATCGGTCGATATCTAAGCAGCAGCGGTCGCTCAGTTAAAGTTCACCCACTGGAACCGGCCAATTCACCGACATTGCGCCGAGGCTGTTGCGTGGGCCATCATCGGATTCAGGGAATCTCCGATGAGTTCATCCCAACTATTGTTCACCTTGACGAGTTGGACGAGATTGTCGATTGTTGGGACGGCGATGCGATCTTGATGGCGCAGCGGCTTTGCGGCGAACTTGGCCTGGCTGTCGGTATCTCGTCGGGTGCGAACGTATTGGGAGCGATAACAGTTAACGAGTGGCTTGGCGGCCATTCGACAGTGGCAACGTTGTTACCCGATTCCAACAAAAAGTATTTGAGCACCGATTTGTTTCATACCGAGCCCGTGCTGCCCAAATACCTGACGCCGCGTGTTGAATTGGTCCAGTTTTCAGCCGTGAGGTAAGAAACCGGCAGGTCCCCATTGGTGGATGATCCACTCAGAAAATCATGGCAAGCGCCGTGTACCTAATACTTTGGCGGTGCACGTATCGAGGCCTTGCCCGTGTTCACGGTTTCACGAGGAAACCAAATTCGCGTAGAATTCCGGTTTACTGTTTTAAGGCGATTCGTTCTGAACTATCCGCGACTTTAGCTAAAGACTGCTAGCTTCCCGAGGGTCAAGACGTGCGAAGAAAAATCATACCTATCTATGTTTTGCTGTGTTTAACTGGCTGTCTGTTCTCTGCCGCACCGCTGGTCGCGCAGCAGGCGCCGGAGTCTACGACGTGGTTCATAGTTCGGCATGCCGATCGTGCGGGTGAAGATGACGCGCTGACAGAAGCGGGTGAACAACGTGCGCAGCAGCTGGCAGACCTGATGAAAACTTTGCGTGTCGATGCCGTGTATTCGACGGATACGAAGCGAACCAAGCGGACGGCCAGACCCACCGCAAAGGCTTTGAACTTATCGGTCGTGATTTATGGTCAGCTCACTAAGGAATGGTTCGAGCGAATCAAATCCAAACACCGCGGCCAGGTAGTGTTGATCGTCGGCCATTCCAACACGGCGGGACGGATTGTCAATGGTTTGGGCGGTGAAGGAGATTTCTCGATGAGTGACGACGAGTATGAAAACTTGTTTGTCGTAAGCACTGGCGAAGGGACCAGCAAAGTTGTGCGGCTGAAATTCGGCGAGCGTACTAAATCCAATTGATCAGTCAAATTCGCCGTCCGATGTTGGACCGCGATGATCCGAGGTGGGTCACTCCTGCCGCGAGTGACCAGCAGAAAGTCGGCATTGTCAACAAAGACAAGTCCGCAGCAGAACCAAAGCTTACGTCTATAGTGACACCCGGCAGGTGTCACCCACCGCCGCGTTTGCTGCTAAGGATTGTTAGTGGTTGCATCGACATCGTGAATCAACAACGGCTGGCCGGCGTATAAATCTTGCTGTACTTTCATGCCGACCACTGATGATATTTCTTTTACTGCGCCTTTGGGAACAAACTTTGCCGGCCATTGTTCGATTTCAAAATGTTCCTCTCGAATTAGCTGGCCCGCATCGAGGTCTTGATTCAAGATGATCACGTCGATGGTCTTTACAAATGGCGTATTGCGTGCCGCGTTGCGTGCTGCGTCGAGATCGGCAGCAATCTCGTCAAATGACTTTTGTTGTTGCCGATTGTGTTCATGCAACTGGGTGACTAACTTCGTGATCATCTCGTCAAAGTTGTGCGGGCGGGGTAGTTCTACTCGAACCGAACTTTTTTGGTGCTTGAAGGTAAGCGATCGCGCCAGTTCGATTGATTGACGAGCCTGCCACGCGGCAATTGAATCGTCACTCGTACGCTCCAGCTGCCGCTGTTTTGTTGTCAATTGTTCACGAAGCTGTGATTCGAGATGATTTTTGAATTCGCTCGCCACTCTTGGCTGCTGGAATTCAAATTGACAAGCCACCAAAGGACTGTGAGTGAGGTCAAGTCGGAATTGGATTCCCCATATTTTGTCGGCCATCGTCCACGCTCCTTGTCGGGGCAAGAAACCACCCCACATGCCTTCATACGCGCTGATGTCGGTGCCTATATAAAATTCACCAGCGAATTCGGAGGTTTGCAATTCGCGCAGCCAACCAGTGAGTTTGTTGTCCAGCGGTCGATCAGATTCAAGTGCCTTGCCGAGATGCTGCCGATGACCAACCACAAACGTTTTCTCGTTCATCCGCAAAACGATACAACAATTGTCGCATCCGCACTCCAAGATTTCATGGCCCATCCACTGGCGCGACTGGTATTGTCCGCAGTTGTCGTTTTCGACATCGAGCCATCTTGCAAATACATTCCAGCCGGTCGGCTTTGTAAATTTGACCAAGCCGCAGAACTCTGAATTGAAATAGTTGGCCAGTGATGGTTCCGTATTCTTGTTGTGTGGTTGTTCGCCCATCGCTTCGGCCAGATCCGCCGCGATATCGGCGAATGCCGCTTGAGCTTGTAACCCCATCAATTGGTCAAATGTCTTGTGCGAGGTGGCCGCGACCACCAATTCGATATTTTCAGGCTTGCCGGGTAGCCAAGGATACGATGAGATGACAGCCGAATTAATCAGCGGATTGATTACCTCGTTTTCAGCCAACTGCCGAGGCCGATGGACGAGCAATAGCTTGGCCTGGGCTGGAACAAAACGCTCAAACTCTAACAGAGCTGAACGCGATTCCGATTGGGTGCGAGGCGGAACAGAAGAGGTTGTTTGCCCCAGACCCTCACAAGCGAAGTTACAAAGAAACAACACCACTGCACAAATCACATAATCAAATCGCATCGCAAAATTTCTTTTATCTCAAAGTTAAGGAATCAGTCAGATCGACGAACACAAGAAAAACATAGGCCTGAGGTGGCCAGTCCGGGATGAGGCGTCCAGGAAATAATGGAATTAGGGGTCGCTTTGTAGCGAAATTATCAGATGAATTAACCGGTCGTGGTTTTAAGCTTCTATCTTTTCAGCCAATGCTACGGGGATTGCTACCTGGGTCCGAGCAACGTATTAAAGATGGCGAAGCCGCCGGAGGGGCTCACGTTGACGGGTCCAACTCACGTGCGCGAAATGGGATTCAATGCGCAGGTTAAGGATTCCGAAGACAACGGCATCGAGCTGTCGCAGCCGTTGGGGAGCCTTATGAGAAAGCCCGGCGTTTTTTATCCAAGGCTCTTCCGGATTACATTATCGGCGCGATTACAGAGGCAAAATTACCGGGCTTTGCAATTGGGAGACTTTGAAGCCTTGCAAAGACGGATCTAGCGGCGGTTTCCGTATCTTGATTTCGAATTTGATTTTGCGCGCTTGCCCACGTGTTTTGATAGAAATGCCGCTTTTTGCTTTACCAAGGCATTGACTCCTCCGGCCATCGTCTGGCGGCGCTGTGCTTCGGCGAGAACCTGCTGTTCAAGTTCTTCCTGAATAATGATCTGCGGCCGCGCGACCAACTGAGAAGACCCCGTTTCCCGGCCAATCGCCCGGTTCTTAAACAGTCGGCCGGCAAAGGGGACATTGCCTAGCCCAGGTACGCCGCGACTTACCGCACCTTCCGAGTGGCTGCGAATACCGCCCATTAATATCATTCCGCCGTCAGGAACGCTGACGGATCCTTGAACGGTGAAGTTACGGAACGTCGGCAGCATAACCGTTTGCGCTTGCAGCCCGGTTACCATGCAACTGATCAAAAATGAAAATCCTACGACAAACGTGAATTTCTTGAATTGACACGTTCTCATTTGGGTTTCTCCAAGTACAAATATGCCCCGTTCCGCTAATCCTGCAAATGCATTTTATTGGAATGCAGCGAATATTCCACCGAGAAAATCTGGCGAGTGTAGCTGAAATTGCAATAGCTCGCAAAAGTTCGGTATTTGGCAATTCTGAACAGATTCTTGCGATAACCAACTCTCTGTTATTGGCTGCGTGATGAACCGTAATTCGTTGAGAAACGAGCGACAGTGGTCTGGAACCTGCCCGAAGCCCCCCTTTGCACAGGGGGAATCTCGAGGTGCCGCCACTACAGTTTTGCACATTTGCTAGGGGTCGCCCATTTTGGGTTGATTGATCGCGGTGGAATCACCAGAGCCTGATGGACGTGAGAATTCCCTTGGACTTGTTAGATAACAGGATTTTCCATATTCAGTGGCATCTACTTTTCGATTAGCGGTTGACGATTGATCGGTATTTTCATACCTTATCACGTTTGCCTCGGTGCCTTTCGGGCGACCGGGGTTTGTTTGTTGTTACTGCTATTTGTCAACCAAGTTGGGAACGTTTCGGTGGAAGTCATTCGCATCCGAATGGAAGCTTACGATCACTCAATCCTCGATCAGAGTGCCCAAGAGATTGTGGACACCGCGAAACGAACTCATTCAGAAGTTCATGGACCGATTCCGTTGCCAACGCGGGTCGAACGTTACACGGTTTTGTCGAGTCCATTTGTTGACAAGAAGGCCAGGCAGCAATTCGAAATTCGCACGCATAAAAGATTGATTGACATCGTTCAGGCGACTGCCAAAACGATTGAAGCACTTAATAAGTTGAGTCTTCCGGCAGGCGTTGAAATCAAGATCAAAGCTTCGGCTAAATAGATACTTAACTTCCAGATATCGATATGAAATGGAAGCTTGCGGGGTAAGGTAGGTCCGGTTGGTTATTGCACCGGCAGGTCGATTCGAGGAATCGGCAATTGGTACTTATTCTCCTTCCAAGCAATCCCAACGAGTACAACGAGTACAAGGCGCAATGCAATGAGCAAGGGTATCCTTGGCCGCAAGGTCGGCATGACTCAGATATACGATCAGGAGACCGGCTTGGTTACACCTGTAACGGTGATCGAAGCCGGGCCATGCACGGTATTGCAAATTCGTACTCAGGAAAAAGACGGCTACGAGGCCGTCCAGTTGGGATTCTTGGACAAGGCGCGACCTCTGAAAGACAAACGATCGCGTCAAAGCAAGGCCAGTCGCGCGGAGCGAGGGCACGTCGCGAACATCAACAGTCGCCGATCAAAGAAACGCGCGGCCAGTGGCGTCGAAGCGATCCCGAAAGCCGATTGTGAACCGAAACAGTTTGTGCGTGAACTTTGCGGTTCAACCGACTATGAAGTTGGACAAGAAATCAGCGTGAATGCTCTCGAGGGTGTTGCGGCAGTCGACGTCGTTGGCACCAGCAAAGGACGCGGGTACGCCGGAGTCATGAAGCGCCACAATTTTGCCGGGCAGCGGGCGTCACACGGCGTCAAGAAAGTTCACCGGCACGCAGGTGGAACCGGTATGAGTGCATCACCGAGTCGGTTGTTCAAAGGCAAAAAGATGGCTGGGCAATACGGCAATGCCCGTGTCACGAGCCGCAATCTCAAGCTGGTTCAAATTGATCCAGAAAACAACCTGCTGCTGGTGCATGGAGCGGTTCCCGGTCCCAATGGCGGCATGCTGGTAATTAAGGAAACAAACAAAGTTGGCTGATTCTTTGACGAAGCGGCCGTTTTAAGCGGATAAGAATATGGCAAGTTTACCTGTTTACGACCAAACCGGAAAAAAAGTTGGCACGTTTGATATCGAGCCGTCTGAATTGGCGGAATCGATAAACAACCAGTTGCTTCACGACGCAGTGGTGATGTATCAGGCCAATTCACGGCAAGGTTCGCACCGGACGAAAACACGCGCGGAAGTTACAGGGACGACAAAGAAGCTTTACCGTCAGAAGGGAACGGGCAACGCGCGGGCCGGATCACGGCGAAGCGGTATTCGCCGCGGCGGTGGGCATATTTTCGCTCGGGTTCCACGGGATTATTCGTACCGTTTGCCCCGCAAAGCATTGCGAACAGCGATGCGGATGGCGTTGGCAGGAAAAATCCGCGACGACCAGGTTGTCGTGCTCGATCAATTGTCGATGGATGAACCGAAAACACGCGATATCGCGTCGCTGTTGAAAGCGCTCGAATTAGATGGCGTGACCACTTTGATTGCCACCGATACGCACAGTCCCATGGTTTACAAGAGCGCTCGAAATATCCCTCGGGTTTCGGTTGCCAATGTAACAGACTTGAATGCATACATCGTGCTGCGACCGCAACGGTTGCTGATTACCAAGGCGGCGTTGGAATCGTTGAGGTAATTGTCAGGCACTGGACTAAGTTGAATTGACGAAACACTACGGAAACACACACAACGGGAATGCCCAACAATGGCTGAGCCCAAATTGAAAACCAAAAACAAACCGGCTAAGCCTTCGGGTCCTCAATTGGAATCGCACCAAATCATTTTGCGACCGATGGTGACCGAAAAAGGTTTGTATTATGCGCAGGAAAACAATCAGTACACGTTCGAAGTCAATCCGCTCGCGACCAAGACGCAAATCAAGCGTGCGGTTGAAACCTTGTTTGAGGTCAAGGTTGCCAAGGTGATGACCCAGACGAGAAAAGGCAAACCGCGCCGCTACCGATTTCGGCACGGACGTACCAAAGATTGGAAGAAGGCGATTGTGCGACTCGACGGCGATCACCGAATTGACTTCTTCTAGAACTCAAACAACAACGAAAAACGCTTTACCATAAGCGACAATTGGAACCAGTAATGGGAATTCGCAAATATAAACCGACATCACCGGGTCGACGCGGTGCCACGGTCAGTGATTTTGCTGACGTGACGCCCGGCGCCAAGCCTGAAAAAAAATTGATGAAGCCGTTGCGAAAAAAAGGCGGTCGAAACAATCAAGGCAAAATCACTTGTCGACATCGCGGCGGCGGTCACAAGAGGATGTATCGCGTGATCGATTTCCGGCGAAACAAGGATGGTGTCAGCGCCAATGTGCATTCGATTCAGTACGACCCGAATCGCAGCGCGCGAATTGCGTTGCTGTATTACGTCGATGGCGAGAAGCGATACATTCTCGCACCCGACGGTTTGAACGCCGGTGATGTTGTGGAAAGCGGCCCGGAGGCGCCTCCCACAGTTGGTAACTGTTTGCCGCTTAAGAATACACCACTGGGTACGGTGATCCACAACTTGGAGCTTCGCCCAGGTCAGGGCGCCGCGTTGTGCCGCAGTGCGGGCACCTACGCGACGTTGATGGCGCGCGAAGCCGACTGGGCGCAGATTTCGATGCCCAGCGGGGAAATTCGCCGAATCCCGGCCAATTGTCGAGCCACGATCGGCCGGGTTGGGAATTCGGATCATATGAGCATCCGGCTCGGCAAGGCGGGGCGCAAACGTTGGCTTGGTCGACGTCCGCATGTTCGTGGAACAGCCATGAACCCGGTTGACCATCCGCACGGTGGCGGTGAGGGTCGCACAAAGGGCGGTCGTCACCCGGTGAGTCCATCGGGCAAGCCGGCCAAAGGCGGACCGACACGACAACGAAGTAAACCATCCAATGCGGCGATCGTGCGTCGTCGTCGCTCGAGGCGGTATGGCCAGTTAAGAACCAAATAGTTAAGCCAAATAGTCAAGAACCAAATTAAATCAACTGAGTTTGAGTAACGCGAAATTCATATCATGAGTCGATCCCAGAAAAAAGGACCGTACGTCGACGACAAACTGTATACGAAAGTTCAGCGTCTTGACGACACCGGTCGAAAAGAACCGATCAAAACGTGGGCTCGGGCTTGTACCGTGGTTCCTGAATTCGTCGGTCACACGTTTATGGTGCACAATGGCCGGCACCATCTAAAGGTATTTATCACTGAAGATATGGTTGGCCATAAACTAGGTGAATTTGCGCCGACGCGTACGTTTCGAGGTCACGCCGGGAAAAAGAGCAAGTAATCACTCGACCGATTCAGGAGACACTCCGAACATGTCATTTCGTGCTACTCATCGATACGCTCGCGTCAGTCCGACCAAGGTCCGCCCAATGGCTGATTTGGTTCGCGGTAAATTTGTCGACGAAGCATTGGATATTTTGCGTTACCAACCGCATCGTGGAGCCCGGATGTTGGAAAAGGTGATTAAGAGTGCCTTGGCCAATGCCCAGGATCCGGATCAAAACCCCGGGCGGATTGTCAACGTCAATGATTTGTTTATTGCTGGTGTTCGCATCGACGGCGGACCCATGTTCAAACGCGTCCGGCCTCGCGCGCGGGGAATGGCGTTCATGATTAAGAAACGAATGTCGCATATCCGGGTTGAAATAGACGAAGTTTAGAAATAACAAACGTGAGTTGGTATTGATGCCAACCAATAACTCGCAAAACGAGACAACGCTATGGGTCAAAAGGTAAATCCGGTTGGTTATCGAACGGGTGTTATGATCGGTTGGAAGAGCCGTTGGTATGCTCCCAAAGAGGAGTTTGCCAATTTGCTGCTCGAAGACCAGAAGGTGCGTAGCTTTATCAAGAAGCACCCCACTAAGAATTACAAAGCCGCCGGGATCGATCGGATTGAGATCGAGCGAACGCGCGATGAAGTCAAAGTCATTTTGCATGTGGCCCGGCCGGGGTTGATCATCGGCAAGAAGGGTCAAGAAGTTGAAGTGCTTCAGGACGAGTTGCAAAACTTGATTGGTCGCCGCGTCAATTTGAAGATCGAGGAGATTTCGCGACCCGAATTACAAGCACAGTTGGTTGCCGAAAAAATTGCAGAACAACTTTCCAAACGAGCCAGTTTCCGCCGCACGATGAAACGTGCTTTGGAAGAAACCATGGACGCGGGTGCCAAGGGTATCAAGGTTCAATTGGCCGGGCGTTTGGGGGGTGCCGAAATGGCACGACGTGAAAAACAAATTGCCGGATCCATTCCGCTGAGTACCTTAC
>CAJHZH010000749.1_pt1 | contig 10472 bp, 6 predicted proteins | sample 9198951 | NCBI WGS metagenome assembly CAJHZH01 (sample SAMEA7708381, study PRJEB35096) | sediment metagenome | biome: marine neritic benthic zone biome [ENVO:01000025]; feature: sediment [ENVO:00002007]; material: shallow marine sediment [ENVO:03000034] sea grass bed [ENVO_01000059] ...
GAAATGCTGGATTTGGGCCGTGTAAATCCAATCGTCAAATCCTATGAGTTTGGATACAATGAACACTGACTACGTAAATTTCATTTCAATCGGACAGAGATTAGATTTTGCAATCCGAGCGTTCGCTCAGGAGGAATGACAACAGGAACTGATGTCGGAACCACAGAAAAACGAGCAAGGCAAACAAGACCAAAACGAAAATCGACTCGTTCGAGGTATCAATCTATGGGTTCTGTTGTTGCTGATCGCGGTCGTCCTGCTGGCGATGAGTTATTGGATCAACTCCAATCAGTCGACCATCAGCATTGCCTATCTCAATAAATTAATCGAAGGCAAGGATTACTTCGGCCAGCCGATCACGAATGATCTTGGCGATGCGATTGAAGGTTCGAATATCGAAGCGATCAAGTTGTATGCAACCCATGCCGAGGGCACGTTTAAAGTCGCGCCGGCTCCGGAACCTAAATTGAATTCAGATGGCAAGTTGGAAAAACCGAGCGAAGGAGACAAGCTTAAAAAACGGTTCGAAGTGGTTATCCCAACCGCCGATTCGCCCGATCGCGCAAAACTCATTGAGTTGCTACAACAAAACAATGTGCACCACGAGTATGCTCCACCCTCAAATTGGAACGGCCTGATAACGGCGCTTTTGTTTGGGTTCATGTTGGGTTTGGTCTTATTAATGTTCTTTACCATGCGTCGAACCCAGAACCAAATGATGGGCGGCGGATTTTTGTCGAATTTTTCGCGAAGTCCAGCCAAGCGTTACGAGCCCGGCGGCGCGCCAATCACGTTTAAGGACGTCGCGGGAATCGAAAGTGTCAAAGCGGACCTGATGGAGATCGTCGAATTTTTGAAAGACCCCGAAAAATTTCAAAAGCTGGGCGGACGAGTTCCTAAAGGTGTTTTACTTGTCGGACCACCCGGTACCGGTAAAACATTGCTGGCTCGAGCGGTGGCGGGTGAAGCGGACGTTCCCTATTACAGTGTCAACGGGTCCGAATTCATTCAAATGTTTGTTGGTGTTGGAGCATCGCGTGTTCGGGACCTTTTCAATACCGCCAAGACAAACGCGCCGTCGATCATTTTCGTTGACGAGATCGACGCGGTCGGCCGTCAACGCGGCGCCGGATTGGGTGGCGGGCACGATGAACGTGAACAAACGCTAAACCAAATCCTCGGAGAAATGGATGGATTTTCGGTAACGGATTCGGTGATTATTCTTGCAGCGACCAACCGGCCAGATATTCTCGATCCAGCGTTGCTCAGGCCGGGCCGTTTCGATCGGCACATCACGGTTTCGCGGCCGACGTTAAAAGGCCGATTGGCGATTTTTAAGGTTCATGTTCGCGACGTACCATTAGGTGATCAAGTCGAATTAAAGACACTGGCCTCAGCGACCGCCGGCATGACAGGCGCCGATATTGCAAATATGGTTAACGAAGCCGCTTTATGGGCCGCCCGTCACAACAAAACTCGTGTCGAGATGGAAGATTTTTACTACGCACACGACAAAGTTTTGATGGGCGCACGACGCGAGGAGATTCTCACTCAAAAGGAAAAGGAACGAACGGCCTTCCACGAAGCCGGGCATACTCTGTCGTCTTGGTTTCTGAAGGGTGCTCATCCTGTTCACAAGGTCACAATCATTCCCCGAGGACAGGCGCTCGGTGTGACTCAAATGATTCCCGAAGAGGATCGAATGAATGTGTCCGAATACGAAATTCGCGATCAGCTGGTCGTGCTATTGTCGGGTCGGGCCGCTGAAAAACTGATTTATGACGAAGTCACAGTTGGAGCCGAAAACGATTTGGAACGGGCAACCATGCTTGCGCGGAGAATGGTGACGCATTGGGGTATGAGCGATCGACTTGGACCCGTCAGCTACAAAACATCCGATGAAGATCCGTTTTTGGGTCGTGAAATCCATCAAAATCGCCAATTCAGTGAACACACGATGGAGCTGATTGACGAAGAAGTCACCAAGATACTTCAGGACGCCGCGCAGAAAGCATTGAATTTACTCGGTGACCGACGAATCCAATTGCAGGACCTTTCCGATCGATTGATTGAAGAAGAAGAGCTCGATCAAAAAGAGATTCGAAACTTGATCGGGGCCTCCGTGCACGACAAAGACGATGAATTTGGCGAACTCGAAACAGAACAACCCAAAGAGGTTCCCAATCTGGCGACGGCAACCGCGCCCGATGAAAGCGCTGACGACTTGGCAACGGCCGACCCCAATCCTCAAATCCAGCGTAGGGCAAAAGATTAAAGAACTTCTGCTAGTTGAATGCCGACGAGTTCACCGAAGTATAACATCACGCATACTCCGGCTTCGTCGTAATCCCCGTACTAGCTCAGCTATGATTGATGAGTGACGAGCGATGATTGTTGGGTGCTGTCAGCTCTGCTCTCAATCAGTTCTAGTTTTGACCATCAACAATCGCTATTCGGCAATCGTCATTTGTGATACGGCGCACGATCACTAGGGTAAACATCGCGCTGATGTGGCAGATTCGATGTAGCTGGACTCGCAAGAGTTCAGTCAGACCCGGAAGTTTTGCAACTTCAGCTACGCTATAGCATCCTGATCCCTGTCTATCTGCTGAGGGTTGCACGATTTTCCTTGAAATCCTTCGCTGCCGCCGCATCATTTTCGACAAATTCTTCCAGCTTCGCTTTGATCGCACTTCCATCGTCCCTCAGGCATCCAGCGATTCGGTCTCTAATTTCCGGAAGCTGGTAGAAAAAACTCCCGATTGATTCCCCGCTGGCTTCGTTGGCCGAACATCCAAATCCATTTTGCTGTAACTGAAACGCATTGAGCTCCTGTTCGTATTGACCCGCCATCGGAAACACCAACATCGGCTTTTGCAAATAAAGTGCTTCACTGATCAGTGTAAAACCAGCAGTTGCGATGACGGACTTTGCCGTTGCCAAATGCTTGACGAACTGGACTTGGCTGGGCTTAAAATATTGAATATTGCCGTCGCAATCGTTTCGGTCGTAACCGTAAACAAAGAACTGCTCTCGTTTGAATCTTGGAAAAAAGCCCAGCAGCGAATCAAAACCGCCTGTCAAATATACGAGCGTATGTTGAGCGGTCGCGGGTTGTTGATTTTGCACTTCCTGGCGGACAATGGGCGGAAATATGAACGACCGATTGTTGGTTGTGCGTCCGTCCACAAACGCGGTTATCAGTGAAACGCTGGGCCAGGGTATCATGACCCGAATGATTCGCCGGGTCAGGGCAGCTTCGTTTTCCTTGCCGGGCGGCACTTGGTACTGGCAATATCGCATTCGGTGTTGATTGTCCAGCGATATCAATGGGACACCGAAGTGTTCAGCCAAATAAGCCGTCATCGGTTCAAAATCAGTGATCACAACGTCGGGCTGGAAGTCTTTGAACAAGTCTCGGAGCAACCGCAGGCGCCGACCTCCTTCAGGGATCCGCTTTAGGTTGTCAGCGATCGTCTGTAGCTTTGACACACGGTTTTCCGTACTGGAAATCGTGAGTCCTTCGATTTCCAATACGTCAAACTCTTCTGAGAGATTTCGATAGCCACGGTCGTAGCTGGCCAGTTTGACGTGATGCCCCGTATCGATCAGGTGCCGGGCCATTTCTCGAGTCCGCGACGAATGACCACTTCCTTCACCGGAATATCCATAAATGATTCGTGACATAAAGACCTCCGGAAAGCCCGGCATTCTAGGAACTCAAAAGTGTCTCGAAAACTACCAGCGGAGTTCCTTGCACAGTCAAATGCCCGTCTTTTTGTAGCTGGAAATCCTTTCGCTTAATCTTCCGGTCGACTCCCATCGCCACACATTTTGACAATTCGTGGCCGAAACTCGCCAATGATCTCGACAAGATCCGTCTGTGCCGCCATCACATCGTGAATGTTCTTGTAGGCACCCGGTACTTCGTCCAATCCACCGGATAGTAACCGAACATTTTGGTGGCGCAAATGATCCCGCCACGCCGGCCAGTTGAATTCCTTTTTGGCTTGTGTTCGGGACATGCGACGACCTGCGCCGTGCGACGCGGAATGGAGACTGGCTTCGTTTCCTTTTCCCCGAACTACAAATGCCGAATCGGCCATGTTACCTGGAATTACTCCCAATACACCTTGGGTTGCCGGCGTTGCACCTTTGCGATGGACGTAAACGGTTTTACCACCGTGCTGTTCTTTCCAAGCAAAATTGTGATGGTTTTCAACCGTGGCCAGCGACCGCGCACCGGCTAGCTTGGTCACGTTGCGGTGAATCACTTCGTGGTTGGCATGTGCATACTCGCCCATCAAATTCATGGCAAGCCAGTATTCCTCTCCTTCCGGTTCGTCCAAATTCAGCCAACCAAGATGTCGTAGCTGTGGATCGTTTCGGAAACGGGCTGGAAGTTTGCGCCGGGCGATATCGCTGTATCGCTGGCAGACTCGCGCGCCCGCACCGCGGCTGCCGCTGTGGCTGAGCAGGGCAACGTACTGGCCCGCCGGAATCTCCAGCTCGTCGTCTGGAAGCACCAGGATTCCCCACTCGACGAAATGGTTTCCCGATCCGCTGGTTCCCAGTTGTCCGCGAGCTTTGTCTTTGATTTCTCGCGTGACGGCGGTCACTGTCCAGTCTTCATCAAGCACCGGATGATGGAATGGTCGTTTCCAGTCCTTCCCGATTCCAAAATTCGTCCCTTTCTCAAGTGCCGCGTCCAATTCACGGCACTTGGCCGGTTCATTTTTGTTGACGACGTCCACCGGCAAATCCGTGATCGTCATCTTCATACGGCAGGCGATATCCACACCGACCGCGTAGGGTACGAGAGCATTTTCGCATGCCAACACACCGCCGATCGGCAACCCGTAACCGCTGTGTGCGTCCGGCATCAACGCACCGGCGACCGCAACCGGCAATCGACAAGCGTTTTTCATCTGTTGACGTGATTGATCGTCGATATCGGTGCCCCATTGGCAGTATTCGATGGCTCGGTCCGCTTGGTCCTCGCGCCGGTACTGGATCAGGGCCCGCGCAAAATCCGCGAAGCATGCGTCGGCTAGATAAACCTCCGGGGCATCCAGGATTTTGGGAATGAGTTTTTTGGGACGTTCTGGCAGGTTGGAAGCGTGGCCAGCGCGTTGCAAGGCGTCGACAGCCATCGGCACGCAGTCTTCGGGAACGCCGAGTCGGATGAGTTGTTTTTTGTTCAAGGCAACTTCGCAAGAATCTGTAAAATCATGTAACTAATATATCAGCAAGTCGTTAGGAGATGAGAGGAGTGCATCAGCGTCGCGGTTCGCGCTAATCATCCCCCCTTTTTTTTTTTTTTTTTTCATGGGCGTCAAAATCCTCACTTGCGATTTTTTTGTTATTTAGTCTCGGTTAACCGATAAAGTCGGGACCGATTCGCTCCCTGCACGCAGTATTGAAGTGCCCGTAACTCAAACGGACTGGTTACACAAGCATCACCACATCGAGACCTTCAGCATGGGCATCCGAAGCAAGAATTTATTCCGCTGTTGACTACGAGTTTTGGCAAACAATTGGTTTCGTCTACAATGGATCATTCGCCATGCAAATTGCCGCAATAACAAGTCAAAAAAAACGCTGCTCAACATGAACGACGCTGATCGTCCGACGGATTTCGACCAAGAGAGCGCGCAACCTACTCAGTCCAGAGACAAGTCACCGGCCGATGAAACGCCAAGTGAATTAGCACCAAAGATCCCAGCTCGGATCGGGCGTTACCAGCTAATGAAACAACTGGGGCGCGGTGGATTTGGATTTGTGTATTTGGCGGATGATCCAAGTTTGAATCGGCAAGTGGCAATCAAGGTTCCACGTTGGGACAAGCCGTTGAGTCACGACGCACACGATCGATTTCTGTACGAAGGGCGCATGCTTGCGCAGGTCAATCACCCCTCGATTGTAACCGTTTACGATGTTGCGGCGACGGATGATGACATCCCATTTGTCGTGATGGAGTACATCGAAGGACGGTCGCTAAATGAAGTGCTCAAATCGCGCGAGCTGGATCAGGAAAACTCGCTTGAGGTCTTACTGAAGATCGCCGAAGCGTTACGCGAAGCGCACAAACAATCGATCATCCATCGAGATTTGAAACCGGCAAATGTAATCATTGATAAAGATGGTGAAATTCATTTGGTCGATTTCGGTCTGGCGCTGCACGATGAACTAACGGCAATCGAAAGTGAAAGCGGCATACCTGGAACGCCAGGTTTTATGGCACCGGAACAAATACGCGGCGAAAATCATCGCATCGACGGCCAAACGGATGTATGGGCTTTCGGCGTGATGATGTACGTAATGCTTGTCGACAAAATGCCATTTAAGGGTAAAGATCGAGATTTGGCCCGGGCGATTTGCTATCGCAACCCCAAGCCGTTGAGGCAATTGAATGACCATGTGTCCAAACAACTTGAGCGGATCTGTTTGCGATGTTTGCAAAAGCTGATGGACGAGCGGTATCAGTCGATGGCCGACGTGATCGAGGAGTTGCAAGCGGCGATTCGCGAACGCGAGTTGGCGCGGCAAAGTGCAGTTCAAATGCAATCGCAGACTGGCAATACGGTTGCGGCGCTGCAGCAATTCGACCCCGGCAGCCAGTCTGGTCGGGGCGATTCGAGTATTCCTGGCAGGACTGACTCGATCAAATCGGGAAGCACCGGCATTACCAGTTCTGAACCGCTGCACATCGTGCCCAAGGGTCTAAGGCCATTTGATCAAAACGACAAAGATTTTTTCTTGCGACTATTGCCTGGGCCCACCGACCGGTATGGCGTGCCCGAATCGATTCGATTTTGGGTTTCACGATTGGACGTCAAGGACCAGGTCGAAGACGTACCGGTGGGTTTAATCTACGGGCCATCGGGTTGCGGTAAGAGTTCGTTTGTCCGTGCGGGCTTGATACCTAGGCTTTCGTCCTCAGTGGTGCCGGTATATGTCGATTGCACTACCGAGGATTTGCCTGGTCAAATCGTTAATCGTATACACCGCGAAATCAACTCGGTGCCTATCGATCACGAACTGTCCGACACACTTCGCAAAATCCGTTTAGGCGAGTATTTGCAAGCTGGCGACAAATTGTTAATTGTGATGGATCAATTCGAACAGTGGCTGCAGGAAAGTGATGACTATAACGAACAAGCGTTGACAGAAGCTTTGCGACATTGTGACTCGCTTAGGGTTCAATGCTTGTTGCTGGTTCGAGATGATTTTTGGATGAGCGTTTCGCAATTCTTCCGTTCCCTCGAACAGCGAATCGAAGACAGCAAAAACGCGCTGTCACTGCCATTATTTGATGAACGGCATGGACGCAAGGTTCTGGAAGCCTATGGACGTGCATACCACGCCTTGCCACCGGAACCCAAAAAGCTCAACCGAACACAAAAGCGGTTCTTGTCGGAAGCGGTCAAATCTCTCGCAAAACAAGGCCATGTTGTTTGTGTTCACATGGCCGTATTCGCCGAGACCATGAGAAGCCGTGAATGGAGTCTTCACGAGATCAAGTCAATTGGAGGCTGGGAAGGGGTCGGTCGTGAATTTGTATTTGAAAAATTTTCCCATTTGTATCTCGGACCACGACAAGACAAGGGAGAACTGGCAAAACAGATTCTCGCACAATTATTGCCGGACTCGTTGGAATTGAGTTTTACTGAACTAAAAGGCCTCAAACGATCGCGACGTGAACTGAGCGCAGTCGTCAAGACGGCGGCTGATGACACGTTGTTTGAACAAACTATCGACTTTCTTGAATCGGAAACACATCTAATATCGCGAGTCGAGGCTCCAAATAGTTCGAATTTGCGAAAGGAGAATGAGCGTGAAACGGACCCTGGTCCGTTCTTTCAGCTCACGCATGATTTCCTGGTTAGACCCCTACGAAAAATGATCGAATCAAACAAGTTGGGTAGCCGTCGAGGTCGAAATGAGATCAGGTTGCGGGAACTAAGCGAATTGTGGAAGGTTCAACCCCGGACACAATCGTTGCCGTCATTTGCGGAACTGGTGGCGTTCTTCACGTATGTGGATCGACAAACACGGAATCGACACTATTCGCTGATAAGGGCAGCGATCAGATACTACGGCGTGATAATTCTGATCGGCGTGCTATTAGCCATTGCATTGGGCGTGATCGCATGGCGAGTTCGTGAAACCCAAGTCACACGACAGACCGCGTTGAGTGTTGATCAGTTCATGAATGCATCCACGAACGGTTATGCCTTGCGACTTGAACAAATCGCTGATAAACACCGCGCAATTCCTTTCTTGGAACAGGAACTCACTAACGTTGACCAAGAGCGGAAATACCGAGCCAACTACGCGTTGGCTTACTTAAGCAAGGACGACGTTCGTCAACGCATTACGGCCATCACCGAAGAATTATTCGAAATCGACGAGTCAAATATATCCAGTCTTCTAACACTTTTTTCGCACCATTCCAAGATTGCCAGACCGGCGGTGTTGAATGCTTTTGAACGCGCCGAACAGCCGCGTCAACGAGCAATGGCCGCGGCCATACTATTACAGCTCGGCGATGCGACCGCAGCCACGCAGTTACTTGAGCTACGCGACGACCCGACTGACCGAACAGGATTTGTACATGGTTTTCGGGACTGGCATGTTAATCTGTCGGGACCCTTTAAAGCTCTTGACGAGGTAAATGATGCGGCATTCCGGAGCGGCTTGTGCTTGGCAATCGGTAATGTCCCCATGGATCGGATCGAACTCGACGATCAGAAAACAGTCGCAACCAAACTAGAACGAATATTTCTTGATCCGGAATCATCCGGTGGCGAACACAGCGCTGCCGAATGGGTGCTAGGCGTCCTTGAGCCAGACTCTCGAAGGAAGAAACCTGAACTTGCAGAAGGACTGAATTGGCGCGCTAAAAGACTTGGTTCAGATCGTATGACCACCTTCGTATCGATTCCGCCGGGAAAGTACACTCGCGCACAGGGCTTGCCCGACGCATTGGTTAATCAACGATCCTGGTTAGAACGAAGTGTGGTTGAAATAAAGAAGCCGTTTTACGTCGCCACTCGAGAAATAAGCAATGCATTATTCATGGATTGGATTGCAACACTGGATGCGGATGATGTAACGCGAATACGATTCGAAAAGAGATTGCAAAAAAATCCCCGACTCGCCGAGGACGAAAACCATCCAGTGATTGGGGTTTCATGGCATGAAGCAGCCCGGTTTTGTAATTGGCTTAGTGAGCGGGACGGACGAGCATCGGCTTACGCACCGGTGCAATTTGAAAAAGGACATGAATACTACGGCACCAATTACGTTATGGAAATTATAGATTCCAATAACGACGGATACCGAATGCCCTGGTCTTACGAATGGGAGTATGCTTGTCGCGCCAAAACTGCATCGGCCTTTCCATTTGCGGCTCCAAACAACTACGAAATGCTCGTAAAATACTCCTGGATCGGTGAATTATCTGAAAAAACTGGTGTTAGCGGAACGAAGATGCCAAACGACTGGGGTCTTTTTGACATGCTTGGGAACGCGGCGGAATGGTGCAACGAAAGTTACTCCAAAGACAATAAAAGCAAATACGTTATGGGTGGCCATAACCAATCTGAAATTGGTGCTCTTCGATCAAGTTACATTAAGTTTGAAGGAAGCTTCAACGTCCGCAACACCGGCATCCGCATCGTCTTCGATTGAATAGACCACGTCGCCCACAACATCGACGCGACGTGTCGCCCTCATTCAAAAGGTAACATATTGGTGGAAGCGTGACCGGAATAGTGCATTCACTCGGTTGGTTATACAAATACTGACAGTAACATCTGCACCGCTGTTCTGAATTAGCAGTCGGGCATTTTTCACAAATTGCATAACAGTCGTCGATTGATTTGGGATACGGTTTGCAGCAGGGACATGGGCAAGGATTTGCACAATTTGTGGAACAACACGCGGCAGCTTGGGGACAAGTTTGTATCGGCTGAGTACAACAAGTTTGACATCTCGGTGCGCAAATCGAACCTCGACATCCCAACCGCCCAAAGAGTTGTGCCTGAACCAAATCGGTAGGAACGCCCATCAAAACACCGAACAACACAATTCCCAGCAATCGATACATAATTTTCCCCATAAAATACGTAGACATTCCAAATTGAAGTGCAGTATTCAATACTCATTAAACACAATGGAATAGTCAATTAGGCAATTTAGGAAAAACAAGTTGGTTCGAGTTATTTTCGGTGTAATCTAAATATTTTGGGATTCCCCGCCTTTTACTTGAACTTTTTCGCGTTGGCGATGAAGCTCTTGCTTGACGACCGTCGATGGCAGTTCGGGGATCAAATCCTGGTTTCCAAGAAAATTCCGAACCTGGTTCCATTGCGAATTCGGATCCTCGATCAATTGATCAAACTCGACCAGCAGCAAATCGACAGTCGAAACGCGCTTCAATAACTCGATGATCCTGTCTCGATGCA
>CAJHZH010000267.1_pt1 | contig 10447 bp, 5 predicted proteins | sample 9198951 | NCBI WGS metagenome assembly CAJHZH01 (sample SAMEA7708381, study PRJEB35096) | sediment metagenome | biome: marine neritic benthic zone biome [ENVO:01000025]; feature: sediment [ENVO:00002007]; material: shallow marine sediment [ENVO:03000034] sea grass bed [ENVO_01000059] ...
CCCGACCCCGCACGTAATGGGACGTGTGAGCGTCGGTTTTGACAGGATTCACAGGATCTTCAGGATAGATATAGATAGAGACTGCCCTCGGTCCAGGCTACGAACATCGTGAGAACATTGATCCAATCGCCACACGTACGTTTGATTTTTAGTATCATAGTGTTTGAATTCGCTCCCGTAATTCTTCGATTCCCTGACAATAACCCTGATGTCTGAAGCTGTCGTTAAGACTAAGCTGTCGGCCCATTCCCTGGTCGAGAACGGCGACGTGCTGTATGGCGCTGCGCTACTGCTGCAGCTACCTAGTTTTCTCGGCTACGCCGGTCGCATGTGGCGTTCGGGGCACTACCAGTTTTTCGTGCTACTGATCCCGGTAGTAATCTGGCTGATCAAAGAACGGCTTGAACAGACTAAGGACACGACCCCGGGCGATCGAAACCTGCTTGCGGTGATGCTGGCCGGCTGCGGTGGATTCATGGTGCTGTCCACGTTTATTGCGGCACATTTTTGGATTTTGTCGTTTATGAGCCTGGTTATTTGTTACGTGTACGATCGGTACGGGTGGCAGGGTGTGCGAACGATCATTCCAATGTGGCTGGTATTGGTGTTCGTCGTGCCACTGCCGCGAGGATTAGACAGCCTGTTGATCACCAAATTGCAGTTCATTTCCAGTGGCCTGGCCAGTTGGACTCTAGATGCAATGGGATTAGTACACTTTCGCAGCGGCGTGGTGTTAATTACCGGCAAGGAACAATTTTTTGCCGAAGAGGCGTGCAGCGGAGTGCGATCGCTGTTCTCATCGCTTTCGGCGGTGGCCATCTATGGCATTTGGCGAAATTACCCATGGTGGCGTCATGCAATCAACCTGGTTCAAACCGTGTTTTGGGTTATCGTTGGTAACGCGGTTCGCATCGCCCTGGTTGTTTGGGTATCGGACAATTGGACCAACCGTATCGCCCATGGTTGGATGCACGATGTCTTGGGAATCGTTACGTTTGTATTAATTGTATTGCTGGTGATCAGTACCGATCGCTTCATCGAATTAGCGCTGCGGAAACGAACTTCGCCACGACCAGACACCAGCCCGAAAACGACCGCAGACACTCAAATCAACCGTGGGAATTCAGCTGCACAACCCAAATCGCGGAAATGGTTGTTGTGGGCCTTTGTTGGGTTCAGCGCATTGCTGGCGTTTTGCAGTTTCCGATTGATGACCAGCCAGGCCGAAGGCATCCTCAAAAATTCGTTGTTTCTAATGCCGGAGTTTCCTCGTTCCGCCGAAGGTGATCTGCCGGAGAAGATCGACAATTGGGTTCTAGAGGATTTCAAGTATATTTATCGCGGTGACGAGCAGATTATGGCGGCGGAGTCGTACGTTTGGATCTATCGCAATGGGTCTGTTGTGGTAACGATTTCCATCGACGGTCCATGGGAATTCTGGCACGACATTACGGCGTGCTACCGCGGCATCGGTTGGACGACCGATGCACAGCATGATTTTGGACCGGCAACCGTAGTTGACGAACTCAACGCGGACAGCCCCAACCGAAGCCGTGTGGATCTGAGCAAGGCCACCGGCGAGCGAGCGTTGGTGTTTTTTGCTCAACATGATATCGAGGGACGAATTGTGCGACCGTCGATGATCGGTGGTTTGATTTCATTTGAGCTGATCAAAATGAATTTCTTGAAAAGCGTTCGCTCGATTTTCGGCATTCAAGCGAAACTGGATGCCGGTTCTCGGCCGTATAGATTGCCGCTGGCAACCGTTCAGTTGTTTTGCAAAAACGTTCGCAATCTGGATGATGCAGAGATTGGGGAAATTGAGAAGTTTTATTTTCAGGTGCGAAAGTTACTTGTCGCCTCGCCACGATTTACCAATCCGGCAGCCAGCGAGTAGCATCGAAGGTCGAAGTCAAGAGTCGAAGGACAGAACTGCGGATTCCACAGCGCGGCGTAGCCGCAACCAGAACATGGAACAGGAGATAACTGAGTCAACTGAGCAACACTTGTTGTGGGCTGGTCTCCCGACCCTGGTTGTTATACACAACTTGAGGGATGGGATTATAAGCCGAAGGCTTTTAAGCAATTAGCCGGAGGTTGAGCGAAGCGATACCTCCGGTTTATGGGAGAAATTTTTCCGGCATCCTGAAGGGATGCAAGCCGGGCTGGGGATGGGGATGGAACATCGTTAGTCGTTTGACATGCTGGCATCCTTTCAGGATGCAATTCGCTTCATGAACCAATCCGGTGGTGGCGCAGGCGCTTACCACCGGCTAATGGCTGTGAAGCCGTACGGCTTCAGAATGTGGTGGATAGACTTGTGTATAAGGACGAGGTCTCCCGACCGACCCAATTGTCTTGACCACAAGGGTGTGACGGTCAGGAGACCGCCCCACAGCTCGGTCAACAGTGAAACAGAAAGAAATAGATTCCATTGAAGACGATTCAAAACCAAAAATATTGCTCGTCAGCGTTACCTGAAAGGTGTTCAGCTTACCGAACTCCGTTTTCTCTGTTCCCTCCTGTTCAGATTTCTTGTTTCTTGCGAAGATTTTGGCCGGTCTTGTTGGATCATGCCGGATGAAAATTGTACGGTTAAGAAAGAGTAAATTCCGCCCGTCCCCAGCGCAACACTTGTATTAAGCGCCATAACAAGTCACACTATTTCAGGTTATCAGAACTGCACATCTCGCGCGGCTCAGCGACGAGGAAAATAGGGCAACATCGACAATCAAAATCGGTTGCTGTTTCTAATTCCCGATCTATCGATGGATCGTCTCGTCATTACGGAATTGCCAGTGACGCGCAGCCTGTTTGAATAACTGCCGTAGAAGGTCGAAGGATCGAGTAAATTTAAATTCGCTTGTTGGTAAATCATTAAACCACATCCTTTCATCTTTTCAGTTTTTCCCCAAGACATCGTTTTTGCAACGTGTTCAAAGCTGAATGATCAAAAAGAATATTGAGTCGGCTCGGCGGCCCAACTCGGGCCGTAAAGGAGTCGCCGCCCTTGAGGAATCTCCCCCGCTGCCGTCGCCGCCAAGCAACGACCCACGTTTGCCATTTCTCGATTGGTTGGGCGCGCAGTTGATCCGCGTGCGCTTTGGGGTCTTGTTGCTGGCGCACATCGGTATTTTTTCATTGGCGTATTGGCTGGCCTTTGTGTTGCGATTCGATTTTCGCATCCCGGCGGATATGTTCGGACGATTTCAGCTGACACTGCCGTTGGTGTTGCTGATCGAAATCGGCGCGATCCTGACGTTCCGCAGCTTTCACGGGTGGTGGCGTTATATAACGTTCCGAGATATTAGCGCACTCGTACCGCCGCTGCTCGTTGCGTTTGCAGCGATCGTGATTGTGGACTTCTTTTTATTGCCATTTCAAATTCCGCGTTCCGTGCACGTGTTGAATTTGTTATTGGCAACCGCGCTGATTGTTTCCGCTCGTTCCAGTTGGCGATTGGCCAAGGAAGGAATTTGGCCAAGTGTTCGGATGCCCAGCGGATGCACGGCGGCATTTCTGATTTGCAACAGGCACGAGTCGATTATTCTGGCGAGTCAAATCAACAGCCGATTTGCATCAAAAGTCCGCATTGTCGGTTTACTGCTGACCCACGGGAACGGAGTCGGCGAGTCACGTGCGGGCATCCGAATTCTTGGAAAGCCTGCCGACGCGCCTGGCCTGGCAAAACGCCATAATGTTCGTCAAGTGTGGGTCGTCGCCGGAGACATTTCTGGAAAACAGATGATTCAGCTCAAGGAACTGTACGACCAACACGACTTGAGCCTCAAAATCATTCCGCCCAGCCTGGATATGGAATCCAGCAATGGCTTGATTCCGGTACGAGACATCGGCATCAACGATTTGTTGCAGCGCGATCCCGTCAAGCTTGATACACGCCTAATCGCCAATGAGCTGGAGGGAAGTACGGTCCTGGTAACCGGCGCCGGAGGGAGCATCGGTTCGGAACTCTGTCGTCAACTGATCCAATTTAGACCCTCGGATTTGGTTTTGGTCGATCACCGCGAAAACAGCGTTTTCCTGATCCACAACGAACTGGAAAGCCTCGGCCTCAAACAAACCAGCCTGCATCCGGCGGTTGGCGATATTCTCGATCAGACGCGGATGCGTGCATTGTTCGAGCGGTTTGCGCCAGACTATGTCTACCATGCAGCGGCCCACAAACATGTCGGACTGATGGAGCTCAATGCCGGCGAAGCAATCAAGAACAATATCTTTGGCACGCGTCAAATCGCTGACCTCGCCGATGAGTACAACGTCAAAAAGTTCGTCCTGATTTCAAGCGACAAAGCAGTGCACCCGACCAGTGTGATGGGTTGCACCAAGCAAATCGCCGAGCGTTACACGGTGGCCAAGGGTGCCAAATCGGATACTCAGTTTGTGGTCGTGCGATTTGGCAATGTGCTTGGGTCCAACGGAAGTGTTGTTCCTTTGTTTAAACAACAAATCGCCCGTGGCGGGCCGATCCAGATTACCGACGAACGCATGACGCGTTTTTTCATGACAATCCCGGAAGCGTCTCAGCTGGTCCTGCAGGCTGCCAGTATGGGTCGTGGCGGCGAAATATTTGTGTTGGATATGGGTGAGCAGGTCAAAATCGTCGATTTGGCAAAGCAAATGGTCCGGCTGTCCGGTTTGCCCGCCGATTCGATTGAAGTTCAATATGTCGGCACGCGGCCCGGTGAAAAGCTGTATGAAGAGCTTTATTTCGATGAAGAGGAGATGCTGGAAACAGAGCACGACAAAGTGTTTGCCGCATACCACCGAGTCATCGACGGTGCAGAAATTATCGCCGATGACGACTCGTTGCGCGGCCTCATGAATCAAACGAATGATGAAATTCGCCGCCGCTTAAAAGCAATCGTTCCCGAATACCAGTGGAACATTGCCGCTGCGCAACAAACAAACGTAGCAGCGGAGCAAGCTCACGAAGCAGGTCAAAACCAAATCAACGGCGAGACCAACGGATCCAGTTTGTTGGCCGGTCGACTTGGTGAAAATCAGGTTGACAATACTCACGGCACAAATGAAACGAGCCAAACCGGCTCAGGCCATGGGTCGACAAACGAATCGCCGGAAAACAGCCGACTAGATATTGTTGAAGATAAATCTGCGCAACGCATCTTTCTGTCACCGCCAGACATGTCTGAAATCGAGCGTGGGTTAATGCTGAAAGCGTTTGATTCGAATTGGGTGGCGCCCTGCGGTCCAGATGTCGACGCGTTTGAAAGGGAATTCGCCGAATACATTGGAATTGATCATGCGGCGGCGATCTCAAGCGGCACAGCTGCACTGCACCTGGCACTGCGAATCCTCGGCGTTGGGCGGGGTGACAAAGTGCTGACATCTTCGTTCACCTTTGCGGCCTCGGCAAACGCCATTACCTACGTGGGAGCTGAACCGGTATTTATCGATTGCAACCGGGACACATGGAATTTGGACCCACAGTTGTTGGCGGACGAATTGCATCGATGCCGACGCGATGCTGCGCTACCCAAAGCAGTGTTGGTCGTCGATGTCATCGGGCAGTGCGCAGATTATGAACCGATCCGCGAGATATGTGACGAGTTTGAAATCCCGATTATTGAAGACGCGGCCGAGGCCTTGGGTGCTGAGTACCGTGGAAAGCGAGCGGGTCACTTCGGATGCATTTCCTGTTTTTCGTTCAATGGAAACAAGATTATTACTTGCGGCGGCGGTGGCATGCTGACAACGGATCGCGAAGACTGGGCCCGCCGCGCACGGTTCCTTGCCACTCAAGCACGAGACTCCGCTCCGCATTTCCAGCACTCTCAAATCGGCTACAACTATCGATTGAGTAATCCGCTTGCCGCAATCGGACGCGGACAGCTAAAACGCCTGGACGGTTTTATCCAGCGCCGACGCGAAATTTTCGAATACTATTGTCAGCGACTTGCCGATTGCCCCGGAATTACATTTATGCCGGAATTCGCGGGCAGCAAATCGACTCGCTGGTTGACCGCAATACTTGTTGATCCCGATGAGTTCGGCGCCACCAACGAACAGATTCGCCTTGCACTGGAAGAGAAGAACATCGAAGCGCGGCCGCTCTGGAAACCAATGCATATGCAACCTGTTTTTGCCGATAGCCAGATTTGTGGGGGCCAGACGAGCCAATATCTTTTTGAGCATGGACTTTGCCTGCCTAGTGGCAGCGCCCTAAGCAAAGCGGAACTTGATTTGGTTATTGAGATTATACGCGACGTCGGCGGCTACGATCGAAGCCGGAATATTCAAACCGAAATTTCCCGTTGATTGATCGCTTATCAAAGGACAACGATTGTTTGCAGTGTCGCGCGGAATCCCCAGAAATTGACTGTTGGATCCCGGGAAACCTGGATTTGAAATGGACAAGTCGACCTGCAATGATCGATTTTGGTGGACATTAAAAGGGCGTAATTCAAATATTTGTGTAGCGTTTACTTGTTTTTGACGCAGAATCCGGTTTAAATAGCATACTACTTGGACCTATCTTGTGGTGACGGAACCGCCACGTACATTTCGCCTTGCATCTTAGGGGTGCGGAACGATGTTGCCGCGTGTCGCCCTAGTCTTTGTTTTGATGCTAAGTCTGCCGGTGATCGTACGCGCGGAATTCGTGATCGACGATTTCTCCGATGGCTCCTTTTCTTCGACCACGGTGGTCACTGCGAACGGTTTTACGATCGACCGAGTGATAACCGTTCAAATGGGCTCCTTCACTTACAACGCCGGTACGCAGACGTTCGATGGGCTCGATATGTTCTTGGCCACGATGACGTATACCGTTAGCGACGGCGCGACGTTTGGGGACGTGAATTCCGTTCTTGATCCCGGCTCCAGTATCGATGGATTTAATGTTGGCATTTATAACGGTACCGTGCAAAATTTCTATCGGGCCAGGGTCAAATTGGACGGCGTAAAAAAATTCGGTGGAACGCTCCCTCTCGGTAGTATCATCTTTGAGTTTACGGATCCCGCTTTTTCAAGCAGTAACATGTTGGAATTGGAACTAGGTTCAATGGACGTCTGGGAGGGGCATTTGTATCTCGGTGGCAGCGGCAATCTGATCGCCACTCCCGAGTCGGCGAGTCTACTCTTGTTTGGCTTGGTTATTGGAGCGGGATATTTGGTGACACGAAAACAGTCGCGGTTCGCTCCGCGAACCGATGCCCCGCGAACCGATGCCCCGCGAACCGATGCCCCGCGAACCGATGCTGATCGCGGAGCGATCAACGACTTTCGTTTGAATCACATCAGCTTAGCTTGAATGAACCTCACGAACGCAATACCATGTCTACAAGGAACAGCTCTCACCTTCCATTTGTTTTTGGTTCGAGGTCCCCGCCGTCAGTGTCGTGATTCGACCGCTCATCACAACTCGCTGAGTCGGTAATCGACAAATTGACAAAGAATCGATTTCTCGGCCTGGCTGTTAGTCAGCACCCTGTGCAAAGCCCATGCAAGAAAAGGATGAAAATGTTTCTTCGTTTCATTTTACTGACTGTTGGTTCGTTTTTTGTGCTGCCATCGTCGGTCAACGGTTCGTTTATCATCGATCCGTTTACAAACGGCACGCTAACTTCGACGCCGACGGCCAGTGGTGCTGGCTTCCAAGTTGATCGCGTTGTCAGTGGCAGCTTGGCCTACAACAGCACCTTCGGTGTGTTTGAATTATTCAGCCCGCAAACCGGAATGCTCACCTACACCGTTTCGACAACAACCCTAGCAGCGCCGACATTTGGAGAAATGGCGTTGGCGCTTACAGGTTCAACGGTCAATGGATTTTCTGTTGGTGCGGTGGCGAGTGCACCGGTTTTTGATGTCACGATCGATTTGTTTGACGACGGCGGCAGTTCGTTGTTCAACGGCACCTTTAACATAAATCAGAATCCATTTCCCTTTACGGATCCCGCTTTTGAGGATGCAACATCCTTAAAGCTCACATTTACTGGCTTTGTCGATGCGCCAAATGTTTTGTTCATCGGCGGGCCTGGAACGAGTAGTTTGAACGCAACGCCCGAACCAACCAGTCTTGTTCTATTTGCAACAAGTGTTGGTTTGGGATTGCTCGTAGTTCGTCGCAAGAAGTTAATTTCTTAGTTTAAGGAGACTCGTATGATTAGGACTATTGTTTTCGTTTTTGTATGTTTACTTGTTTTGCCCACTGCGGTAGAGGGAACGTTCATAATCGATCCGTTTATCAATGGGACCAAAACGTTTACTACAACTGCCATGACACCATCTGGCGATTTTACGGTTACTCGGCAGGTGTCTGGGGGGCCGATGTTTAATTACAACAGCACGACCGGCAGGTTTGAGTTGCCCGGCGGTCCTGCTCCGTTTCCCAATAATGAGGGTGTGTTAATTTACTTCGTTTCGACAACGACGGCTTTGGCGCCAACGTTTGGGAATATGTATGCCGCGCTCGGCGGCCCATCGTCCCCCACTGGATTTTCGATCGGAAACATAACGGCACCAGGCTTTACGCTCGATGTCGGTCTGGTTGATGCGTCTGGTACCGGGATGACATTCACGCCAAGCCTTACTGGCAATCCATTTGTATTTAACGATCCGTTATTCGCCGCAGCAAAAACACTGAGGCTAACGTACGACAGTACGCTCGCAGACCCAAATGACCTGCTCGAAGTTGGTGGACCGGGCGCGAGCAACCTGATCGCCACTCCGGAACCGACGAGCCTGGTGCTGTTCGGAGTGGCAATTGGACTGGCCGCGATTACGTTTAGGAGACGAAAGTAGAAAGGACAAAGAGCGAAGAGCATGCGAAGGACGAAGAGAACAACGGTCTCCTGCTGTACGCGCGTCTCCCGACACTGCCATTGCTGTGCGCGGGTCTCCCGACCCCGCACCTATTGGTCGAAGGTCGAAAGGCTGACCGCCGAAAGCTGATTGCTGACCGCTAATAACGAAGGACGAAGAGCGAAGTACAAAGGACGAAAAGAACAACGGTCGAAGGTCGCTGGACGGCTGTCGGCTGATTGCTGATCACTAACAACCAAAAACTAAAAACGAAGCAACCAAAATGTTCCGTTGGCTTGACGCCCTGTTCCGACAATTGCTAATGGCGATCAGTAATTTTTCTGATTTGCTTGATCTGGTTCTGCAGTCGCCATTCAAAAAAACTGGCAGGCAGGGGCGCGAAAGTCGCTGGAAGCAGATCGCGCTAGCGCCTGTCCGATTGGCGACGTATCTGTTGGCTCTTGTTGGACGGGCTCTACTAATTCCGGTGCAATTTCTGATCGGACTGACGCGCGTTAACCGTGCCGATTTCTTGATGATGTTGCCGGCCATCGTCGCAGTGGTTGTAATTGTATTTGTGTTGGCTCGGGTGTTTTTGCAATCGGGCAGTATCGAAAATCGATACCGGCTTGGCGCTCGCCGCGCGATGATCGACCAGGATTATGAGTTGGCGACGACGTACTACAGTCGGATTATGAATTCTGGCCGCGACGTCTCGGAAGGCGATCGCATCAATTGGGCTGTCGCCTTGGAACAAACTGGCGAGTCGGCTCGTGCCTCAGCGGTTATCGACGGCCTTGCGCCCGATGACCAACCTGGATCGCCGCTGGCGCACCGAATCAAGGCCATCAACTTGATGCGGCAACTCGGCACCCAACAAACCAAGGATCCGCAATTGCTGGAAAAACTTCGCTGGCATTTGGATCACTCGGGAAATCAAACTGACTCCGATATTGAATACGGATGGGCAGCGTATTACATAGCGATTGGCCAAAACGACAAGGCCATAACTCACCTGGAACGCGCGGCTCAAACTAATCCACGATACTGGTTAATGGCCGCGGATATTCATAAAGCGATGGAGAATGATGCCGGCCGAGCCCGGGCACTTCGCCGAGCTGCAGAGACATTCGGTCAGCTGTTCTCCGACAATCCGACGGATCATCGGTATCGAATCGTCTATGCCAACGTGCTGGTCCAACAAGAGAAAATTGACCAGGCCGAACAGATCCTGTTGCAAGGAGCACAAATCAATGACGATCAGTTGATCAGGCGGGCCATCGCTGAGTTTTATGTGATGCGCTATGATCTGGCGCTGCAGAATCAAACTGATTTTGCCGAGCGCTTTAGCTTGCTCGAACGGGCGATGGCCTCAGACATCAATTTCCAGCCCGCTTATCATCGCATGATCAATCAATACCAGGCGGCCACCGACAAGCAAAATGCGCAGCAAATCAAAGAATGGTTGGAGTCGATGATTGCCTCAGGCAAATCGACCGCCATGGCGCACTTTACACTAAGCGGAATCTTGTGGATCGAAGGTGACCAAAAGAGTTCGCAGTGGCACGCCGAACAGGCATACCGATTGGACAGTCGGTTGACGATGGTTGGCAACAATCTCGCTTGGTTGTTGGCTCACGATGACCCGCCGGATTTGGAACGCGCA
>CAJHZH010000931.1_pt1 | contig 10434 bp, 5 predicted proteins | sample 9198951 | NCBI WGS metagenome assembly CAJHZH01 (sample SAMEA7708381, study PRJEB35096) | sediment metagenome | biome: marine neritic benthic zone biome [ENVO:01000025]; feature: sediment [ENVO:00002007]; material: shallow marine sediment [ENVO:03000034] sea grass bed [ENVO_01000059] ...
CCGATCATCAGCCACCCATACGACCTGATCAACATCCTGTTTTCGTCTGGAACGACGGGAGACCCCAAGGCAATTCCCTGGAATCACTTGACTCCTATTAAGTGTGCCACCGATGGGCACTTGCATCAGGACATTCAACCGGGACATGTGGTGGCCTGGCCGACGAACTTGGGTTGGATGATGGGTCCCTGGCTGATTTTTGCAACGCTGATGAATCAGGGCACGATCGCGCTGTATGAGGACGCGCCGATTAGCGACGGCTTCGGTCGGTTTGTTCAAGACGCCCGCGTGAATGTGCTGGGTGTCGTTCCCACGATCGTGAAAGCCTGGCGTAAAACGGGCTGCATGGAGAAGTTCAATTGGTCTGCGATTCACTGTTTTAGCTCCACTGGCGAAGCGTCTGGGGCGGAGGACATGTTCTATTTAAGTTCGTTAGGCGGGATGAAGCCAATTATCGAGTACTGTGGCGGAACCGAAATTGGCGGTGGTTACATTACTTCGACGATGGTTCAACCCAACGTACCGTCCGCGTTCACAACCGCCGCGGTTGGCATCGATTTTGTTTTGCTCGACTCGCAAGCAAAACCAGCTGACGAAGGTGAGTTGTTTTTGGTTCCCCCGTCGATCGGATTGTCAGAACAGTTGCTTAATCGAGACCATCATGCAACCTATTATGCCGACATTCCGCCCGGACCTGCGGGTCAAGTATTGCGGCGGCATGGCGACTATATGCGTCGTCTTCCCACAGGTGTTTACGTTGCCGGCGGGCGAGTTGATGACACAATGAACTTGGGCGGCATCAAAATCAGCTCGGCCGAAATTGAGCGTGTGTTGAATCTTTGTGATGGAATCAAAGAAACGGCAGCAATTGCTGTCTCGGAAGATCAAGGCCCCGACCAGCTGGCGGTTTTTGCTGTTGTCGAGGAGGGAGCTGACAAAAACGAACTTCAGGCTAATATGAATTCGCGTATGAAGAGGCAGCTCAATCCATTATTCAAGGTGCAACATGTTGAGTTGATCGACGCGTTGCCTCGTACGGCATCCGGCAAAGTCATGCGGCGAAAACTCAGAGACCTGATGGCTCACGCCGATTGATCAAAAATCCTATTTGATCAGTCGAGGACTTATCCAATTAACGCGATCAAGCATGTCACCCCCGTCAGCAAAATCGACGGCCAGTGCCACAGCTCGAGATTCGTTCAGATCTGCGCTGCCATGTACCAGTTGCCGGGACCCGCGAATCGTGTCGCCTTGGTAAACAACTTGCCATTGGTTGTTTGGGTCCAGCGCCAAGACACGACATGTGACGCTGCCCTTGTCTTGTGTCGACGGATCCATCGCCAAGGAAAAGTCCAATCGTTTGAACGGACGATCTAGTTGGAAAACCAAGTTCGACTTGGCGTGCATTCCAATTCCATTTTCAAATACATTGTCGTCCGATCGAATACGGGTCCCAATCACACTGCGGTTCATCCGGTATTGCCATCGGCCTTGAAAAAACGGCGTATGTTCGTATCGAAACGGCTTGAGATCGGTGAGTGAAACGAAACTTGAAACCCGTGACGTGATCCCGCAAATCAATTGCCAAGCGGCTACCTTTGAGGGCTGTGGTTTCGTCCGTAGCTGAAAACCGGAACCATGAATTACCAAATCACCATCCTCAACAGCGATCAGCCCGGCATATAAATTGCTTCCGTCAATGGTCGATACAACTGCCGATGCACTGCTTCGGGCGTCGGTGCCTGCCTCGCGACCAAAAACAATTGCCTTGACCCGTTCCAAGTTGACGACTAGCTCCTTCTCGCCGTCGCTGGCGACCAATTCATTTTCGGCTTTTGACAAGGAATTAATCGCGGTTTCGACAAAGTCACCATCGTGAAACCATATTCTATCCTTTGCATTTAGTTCATCTAATCTGTCCAACCAAAGATCGCGCGCCCGGCGGTCTTCATCCACGTTAAAGAGTACTGCTGATACAAGGTCCGTCGCGATCGTCGTCTTCCTCCAGATTGGGCTCTCGAAAACGGCCTTGCCACCGTCAAGTGATAGGAGGTGCCCGGCGACCTGATCACCTCCTTGCAATACAATCACGGGCAGCCTCAAATCGTCTGAAGCACTGCCCCAAAATACCAGATCACGAAGATCGACTGTGCGTTGCGGCTGCACAGCGGACTTCGAGTTCTCAGCCGGTGCCGCCGGGACAGCAAATATACTCTGCCAATCTGATCGAATTTCAATAAGTCTCGCGCGAGCCTCGATGGTCTCGTTTGTCGCCAAAACAGCCGAATTGCCAGTTTCTTTTTGGGCCATTATTGCGGCATCGCATGCACAACCCGCCATTGCAAACATGAACGTGGCGATCCGATTCAATCGAGGTGAATTGCAACAACGCTGTATCACGAGCGGATCACCGTTGAAATATGTGCAGGATGTTGTTAGGAATTTGCAAGATGATCAAAGCCATCGCGGTGGAGTACTCGGCCGAATATCGGCTGGTCCATTTGCCACCAGATTGCTGCAACAAAACCAATTCGTCGCGAATGGCGGTATACCATCGGCTCCAAGATTCACCGCCGCGGTGCCACATCGCCTGCACCGCGTAATAATGACCGTAATAAAAATAACTTGACTGCAGCTGGCTTGATTTCGGCGAAAATTTTTCGAGGAATGTTACTCCGGAATCGAATTCACGACCACGATATATTCCTGCGCTTTGCAACGCGACGAGCGCCGCCGCAGATCTTGGGAATTCACTTTTTCGTTCACCCTGCAGACGGTAACTAAATCCACCGTCTGGGTTTTGCGTCAGTTTAACGTATTCGACCGACTGATCGATCGTTTCACTAGGGACATAGATACCCGCGTTTTTGGCAGCGCGCAGCGCCATCACCTGGCATACGGTCACGGAAAGATCTGCATCACCCTTGACCGGCTGGTACCTCCAGCCTCCTTCGTCGTTCTGGGTAAGCACGATCAAATTTACGGCAGATTCGATTCTCTTTTTAAGATCGTACTCGGTTGTCATGCCATGGACTTCGGAAAGAAACAACGTTGCAAATCCGTGTCCGTACATCGGTCCCGATCCTTCAAAATCAGCATTACTAATCAGGCCGGAACTTCCGCAATGTCGAACCAGGTATTCGATACATTTTGTAATCTGCCTTGCATACACGCCGCGTTCGGGTGTGCTGCCTTCGGACAAGAACGCCAATCCAGCCAATGAACACACGGCAACGTTTCCACGCCACTGCCGATCGATGCCAAAGGTACCGTCCGTTTTTTGGCTGTTCGCCAGTGCTTCGAGTCCCCGTTGTATAGCGTTCTCCGCTGCGACATTGATCAATCCCTCAATCTTCGCCGTCGATTTGAGTCCGGGTTGTGCTGACTGGGCGAAAACCGATCGAGCATCGACGATAGGCAAACAAAACAAACAAGCATAAAACAGATTCTTCATTTTTCTTGAACTGCCATTCGTCGATAATACTCACGAATAATTCGTTCGTACTTGGGATGAAATTGCGGTTGGAGACCGGACGTCAGTCGCTGGCGAACTTGATCGGGCAAGTCACCCCACGCCCGATCGATAAGTTGACGGTTTGCACCCGGTTTGACCGCGGTACTGGGGTCGCTTGTCTCAACACGACTTTGATCACTGGGTGCCTGAGACGTTGTGCGGTCACTTCCAGACGTCGATGAGGAAGGGGGTTGCTGCGGCAAATCGGTTCTATTCTTTTGGTTCGGGGCTGATCCTGAGATTTGCTCGACCAATTGTCGGAGTCGATCAACCAGCTGCTCCTGTTGCTCCAGCATCGACGAGTTAGCTACTTGATCGTCAGCAATTAGTTCGAGCAAAGCCATTTGATCGGCAATCTCCACTAGATTTGGTCCAGCCTTGTCAACGACTTGGTCCGCCGGTGGCTGTGCAGCCAATGTAATAGACCAAACTAAAACCAACGCGCATGTGAGACATAAGGGCAATCCGTGCCGAACAGCGTCGTGACTGGGCACAACACAAATCAAATTTGATGAAATTCGACGCATGGCAATTTGGTCATTCAAAAATCAGGGATTTCAGGGATATCATTTGTCGGTTTTGTTGACGCGCGTTTTGCAATTTCGCGCGCCATCTCGGCCAGTTTTTGTTGTCGCTCGTTCAATTCCAATCTTTGTGCACTCAGCGATTGAGGATCCGATTTAGCGTTTTCTGCAGCGATCTGCCATTGCGTCATTTTCGAGTGCAATTGTTGTTGTATCACATACAGCGTGTATAGTTCCAACGAATCGACACGGGCTTGTTGTGAATCCTTTTGCGTTTCCGCCATATCTTGGTTAGCGTCGGACTCGGAATCTAAATCTTCGCCAAGCGCTTTGATAAGCATAGATATCGAAGTCGAAATTTGACGCATGTTGTCGATACTTGATGTTTGGAATTGTTGCGTATCCGATCCAAATTGGCGCTGAGCAAGCGCTGCTTGCGATCCAGCCAGGCTTGTCGATGTGGATTCCACCAGCCAATCGAGGATAGGCTTTTGCGGCAACACCACAACAGCCTTTTGGAAACGCTTTCGAACATCCGCTTGGCGCCGGACCGCGTCGTCGATATCAAGTTGTCCTAATCTCTGTGCCGAATCATTAGCTGATTTTGTCCAACTCAGAATTGACTCCTGTTCGGAAACGAGAAGGTTAAACGCTTTCAATGTCTCTGAGTAATTCGATTTGCGGGCGGGTTCGTCTACGTCTGCAATAAGCTCATTTTGCGCGAGCTTCAATAACTGGATAACCTGTTCCGTCAATTTGCTTTCTGCTTTCAAAGCATTTAGGTCGGATTCGCTCGGCAACTGCTGAACCGTTGTCTTGACCTGCGCGAGAAGCTTACTCGCCGCCGCAAACGTAGTTGCGTCAATTCGTTGGCCTAAGGCATCGAGTTGAGTTAAGAGTTGTTGCTTTTGCAGATTGAGTGTCTCGCGTTCTTGTTCAACTTCATAATTTGCAATAAAGTCATAGCGCGATATCAGATCGATCAGTCGCTGACGATACAAAGTGGCCCCGTCGGTAATCGCCTGAAACTGTTGACGCAGACTGCCTATTTGGTGAGCGGTGCGAATATCCAGGCGTGCGTTTGGATTGAGACTCCGCGCGATGTTTTCCATTAGTTTCGCGATCCGCAACTGCAGATCACCCGCGGAACCAAAACGATTGCCTTCCATTTCGACTTCGACCCTTTGCAAAATCGAAAATAAATTCGACTGCCGATAGATTGATTGCACGCGCCGGATCATTTGTTGCTGATCGCGACCAATAGTCGGTGAAGCAGCATCGATCATCGATTCCATTTCCTCGATCAACGCTCTCGTCTTAAATCGGATCTGTCGTTGTTGTTTAACCAAATTCCTTTTCGTCTGATCTGACGGGACTTGGCCGCCAAGCATCTGTCTTGAAAGACCGCGGCCGTTCTCCATGCACTCCATTTGTTGCTGCGCCAAATCGATAAAGGCTGCGGCCATTCGATGGGCAAAATTAGTCTGCTGCAATTGGATAATCGACTGATCAATAGCGCTTTGCAGTGACAACTGATCGGTCTTGAGTCGACTGATTGCAGAGACGGTCCGAGCGATCAGATCGTCGAATTTAGAACGGTTCTCCAAGATTAGTGATTCACACTGTGATAACGTCGATGTTAATCCAGGTATCAATTTGGCGTTCAATTGCTGAAACCTTGACCAAACCTGTCGAGTCGCCTGGCGGCCCGTCCAGTCCAAATCATGAACATCCGCAAACTCGATTAGCCGACTTAATTGAAGAATGGCCGAGTCGTCGTCTTCGAACAGTTGCTTGATTACTCTAGACTCCAGCGGTTTCAATTTGCGCAGCATGTCAACGATTGAATCATTAGGAGGCGAATGTTTCAACTCGCTTTCGATTTGCGCAGCAATATTAACTGCTTCCCGGTGTGCAAGGCTGGCAGTTTGCAACGATTTCAGCAGATCGGATTGATACCGATAAATCTGATTCAACAATGATTGCTGCGAAACAACTTGTAAGTTAATAGGATTTGAATGACCCACTTTGCCGCCCAAATCGATTGCAGAAACCGATATCGAAATAGCATCCCCAGGTCGCAGCGTCGAAAAGTCGTTTAGATTGATTTCGGCAACAGCCGAGTAATCTCGAGAGAATTCAGTTTCGGTATTGGCTGATCGAACTTCTGATAGCGCCAACTCGCGGACTGCATTGGCCGATCCTGTTAGATGAATCGCCGCCTTGCGAAGTTCGAGTTCATCGTTGACACGGATCTGGAATCGAAATATCGACCGGACCCCCATGACGGGACGCAAGTCGATGCGGTTTCGCCCCGCCGACTCAACCTCAATCCGTGGCGGTTGGTCGTTTACCAAATCTACTTTCCATTTATGGGGCGTTTGAAGATACTCCGAGTCACGATCGGTAACGGTAATCCAATACCAACCTGGCTTGTCGGCAACGAATCCATCATTAGACTTTCTTAATTTGAAGCGTTTTGAATTTGCATCAACGTCGGCCGAGTATTGTTCGACGCCGGATCCACGGTCGTAGTAGACTGTTGCCGACAGAATCGGTTTATCGCAGAGGCCTTCGATTTCGATTTGCGCGCCAGGCCATGTTTCGATCGATCCTTGTGCTTGAACGTTTGGCAACTGGGTGTTTGAAGGTGGATAAACGTGTGCAATGAGTTCTCGAATTTTGGGCGCGTCGATCACCTCAACATTGTGCCATGGTGTCTGGTCATCTCCACCCACAGCGCGAATTCGAAAATTCCGCTGGATGTTCTCCAAACGAAGGCGGTATTTGCCGCTGCGACCCGCCATCGGCCGCATGGAAAACGAGCGCACTCTTTGATTGCTGGGAGTTTCGATCACCAGCGTAATCGCCTCGCTGAGTTTTTGGTTATCATCGAAGGCAACAACATTAATCGATTCGCCTTTTGCCACAGCGGCTGGTACGTATTCAAATCGAATTGCGTTATGACGCGGCCACGCCGCCGGCGTCCAGGGCGCAACACTTCTCAACACAGCCAGACTAACCAAGGCAGGATTGATAGCCAGCAAGACGACCGAAATCGTCAACAGTGTCAAAGCTCCAAAAATCATTTTCCTGATCGGTTGTGTGATGACCAATCGGTCGAGTTGGACCTTGCCAAACTCGTCTGTCACCCGATGAATCACCGAAGATTCGATTGCGTTGTCTCTCTGCGCACGTCCCAGCAGTTCGACGCTCGTCGATAAACGATCTTGCAGTGGCGGGACCTGAGATTCGATGCGACGAGCAATGTTTAGAAATGACGGTCGATATCGAAATGCTGGAACGATCCAACACGTCAATGCGATCAGCAACACGGCGACTAGCAAAATGAATTCAAGCCAACGTAACGCTTCGAGTCGCAATGTCCAATCCAGAAACCCCAACAACAATAATGCCCCGAATACAAGGCAAACGGCCAGGCAAATCGAGCGAAGCCAAACAAGCTGTGTGATTTGGCGTCGAAATGTTTCAAGTTTGTCAAAAATTGGATGGTTCAATGTCGCATTCTCAATCCGTCGTTACATCATTTTCAATTTGTATCGCAGCGTCCATTCGGTCGTTAGTAACAACAAAATGGCTGTAGCAAACAAGGTTTTGACCGACAGCCAACTCCAGATCGTGGCGGACCAAATCGGTTCGCCAGGCAGGTGCTGTATGACCGTCGATCGTGATTGGGGAAGGTTATTCCAAAGTTGGTCAACGTTTTGAATTTGAAAGTATTGGCCCCCGGTCAACTCTGCGGCAACTTGCAACGAACCACTCTGCATCCGCAGTTCAAACAGCTCCTGGGGACGTGGTGAGACCTGAAACTGGGTCACTACCGGATTAAGTGAGTCGAAGTCATGCGTGACATACGCGTGATATTCGCCGGACCTGAGGTTTTCCATTCGCCCACGGTAGACTCTTTGCTTTTCCAAGGAATTGTCACGATTTAGCCACAATGGTACCGCTTGGCTGTTGTCGTGCTCAATTTGAATTTCGATTCGCTGATCATCAGTAACCAGGTTTTCATCAAAGATTTCTACAAAAAAATCAATTGGTTCGCCTTCCGCATACTCTCGTTTGAGGGTTGAGATCTCAGCTGTTTTTCCCCGGCGGTTGACTCGGCTCTTCGCTAAATAACGGCACAGCTGCGACCAATAGATTTCAAACCTGTCGATCTGACTTCGATATCTCCACCGGTATGTTTCGTCGAGCGCATGAAATACAACGGTTCCCTTGCCAATTGGTTGAATCGTGATAGCCGGAAATACGTCGTTATCATCGGTCAGTTGAACCAGTTCTAACGCGGTGGGTTTGAGTTGTTCAATTGCCATTATCCATCGCGGGGCCGTTTGCATGGTAGCTATCCCGTCTGCTCCATTTTGTAAAAGGGTGGAACTCGGCGTTTTTTGGAAGTTGAGAATTGCTTTGATCGGTTCGAATCGTTGGCCGGCACGCGTAACTTGGAATCGAACGGATCCGTTGGATGGCGTGAAACTTGAAGCATTCCTAAATGGAAACAACTGCCCCAAAGGCGTGTCATGATATTGATCCGGCAAATATCGTGGGCCGGCAATTAGTACAATTGATCCGTAGTTGGCATCGACATATTTCCACAACAAATCAATATCATCGGCCGTCAGGCCTGGGGAACTAGTCAGGCCGCCGGCAGGCGTATCACCCAAGATAACAACGTCGTATTCGGTCACTGAATCAAGATCTACCGGAAATATTTCAATCGCATAATCGTCGATCCTGGAAATATTTGCCGAAGCATCTAGCAGCAAGGTGTTAACTTCAAACAATGGTCGACCGCGTTGGTTGGTTGTGCGTCGTAGAACTTGGTTCAGGAATCGATATTCTGGACTGGGGTATCCATAGATTAATAAGACTCGAATCGTTCGATCCATGACATTGGTCATACCTTCAGCGTGATTATTGTCCAATCTTGCTTCGGATGTATGCGGTTCCACAGAGATGCGAATCTGTTGTTGACCAATAGTTTCCAAAGCCAGCTCAAAATCGAGGCGCTGTTGGAACTGATTCGAATCGACTTGAATTGTCTGTGATGCCATTGGCGTGGCATTGGTGTCGGATTTCAAGCTCACAATTGCACTTTGTCCCGATAATCCGACTGCCGAAAACGAGCAACTGATTCGCACCAGGTCATCCGGAAAGACATTCTCATCCATTTGTAAATCGGATAATGCAAAATCGGGGAGTCGATTTTCGCTTCCTAAGCCAACACAATAAATTGGAATTCCGAAAGACGCTGCCTGTCGCGCGGCGACATCGAGTGATATCCCCTCGGTCACGGCCCCATCTGAGAAAAAAAGAATGCCGGCGCAGTTAGCAGTAGAATGCCGCGATACGATTTGCGAAATCGATTCTCCTAGTCGGCTTTGCTGATCGTCGGCCTTCAAATCATGAATTTTTTGGAGAACGCTTTCTAAATCACCACTGATGCCATCTGCGCGATCTCCAACTGAGTAAAAAAACAAACGGTACTTTTCAGACAATTCGTTCATCAAACCGTCGTCGGTGCCCAACAACGCCAATTTTGCAAGCGCCAATCTCGTCGCCTTGTCCGTGTTGAGCATTTGCAGTTGCCGCTGTGTTTGTTCGAACCACGTACGATACTCGCGCTCGGTGTCGTATCGATCCGCGATCGCTAAACTGAGTGACTTGTCTACGGCGATCACGAGTTCCGGAAGTTCAACAACGGTTTTTTGAATGCTAATATCAATCGCCGCCAACGCCGTCAGAACAATTGCCAAGACGCGGCACATCCACATCGCTAAAAGATATCGGACGTTGTTTGCGAGCTTAAAATAGCAGTAGGAAACAATGACAACCGCAACTGCCAGAAAAAAAACATAAATCCAGATGGAAAGGCCACTGCCCGTTTGCCACCAAAGTCGCTCGACAAACTGTTGGCTCGCGCCCATCAATATTGAGGTTCCGCTCATTTGGCCCTCGCGGCTGATTGACGGGAGAACATATTCGCTACGGCGATTTCCGCCACCAATACAATCAATAGTCCGGCAAAAAACATCCCAAGCAGATCGCGAGCGAGCGAGGAGGTCTGCGAAATTGGACTTGTGTTTGAATCAAAAGGTTGATCGACGTGTGACATCAGCCAGGGCCCGTTTGAACGACGCAGGTCACTTTCGCCAGCATTTGTATTGACTGACAAGATTTTTGTATCCGACTCGTTTGAGCCTTGGGGTCTCACGCGAATCGATCCGGGAGTTTTTGCGATTCCAATTTCAAGTTGCACGTTACCATCCGATGTTAACGCACCTTCGATTGCGAACTCCGCACCCCCTGGTTGGACCACGACAAACCGCCGGCGAATACTCGAATCGATAAACTCGCAAATGATACTGTCGC
>CAJHZH010000862.1_pt1 | contig 10420 bp, 6 predicted proteins | sample 9198951 | NCBI WGS metagenome assembly CAJHZH01 (sample SAMEA7708381, study PRJEB35096) | sediment metagenome | biome: marine neritic benthic zone biome [ENVO:01000025]; feature: sediment [ENVO:00002007]; material: shallow marine sediment [ENVO:03000034] sea grass bed [ENVO_01000059] ...
GCGGATTTCCGAGAACAACGCCGTCAATCAGTTGAGCAATTTCTTGTAAAGTCATCATCACTCAGGCGTCCTTTCCTGATCGTTTTGCGATGAAACAAGATTATCCGATACTGCTAGCGGCAAACGAGCTAACGGGAATGCTCGTGAATTGCATATTAGAGATGCGGCGGAATATTACCAAGGCCGATTTTTGTCTAGCGGACGTTGAGAGGTAATTGAAATTCAATACTGTTGAGCAAGCTCCACCAGATATCTTGCAATGCGATCCGGTGGTTGTCGCTGTTTTCGAGAATTGTCAATGCCGATTCCATTTCATTTTCGCGGACCGGACGCCCTAATGCAGCAAGCACTAGATGCTCGACTTTTTGACGATGCGTCATTTCGCTTTGAGCGATGCGGTCGAGTTGGCGGGAGATCGACTCTGAGGTCGCCCATTGGTTTTCGTTGTTTGGCAGATACGGTTGAATGACTCTGGGAGCTTTGATTTTGGGTTGATTTTTCGCGTCCCCGACTCGGGCCAACAATCCAGCGACGTTTGCTTCGGTGACATTTCCTGATTGGTATGCTCCAGCGACAATTGCAAGCGTCATCGCCGGCGGCCGCTCGCTGGCATACCGGTGGTAGAAGCGACTAAACACGGGTCGATTTCCCAGGTAGGGATTATCGGCAGCGATTTGTGCGTCGGTCCCTGCACCTAGTGCAAACGCATCACTCAATACAATCGAAGTAACGAGCCACTCAAGCTGAAAATCGTTCGCCGCCAGCTGCGTACCTAATGATTCCCGCAATTCATTCAGGTTCGCATTTGCGTTATCGCGATTTCCTTCAACACCCGTTATGGGAACATTCAGCAAACTTGCCCATACATGATCTACCAATGCTTCTCGCCACTGCTGCGAACAGGCGATCAGGTTTGCAAGTTCCGTTCGACGGTCGACTTTGGCAACAAATCCATTGGTGCCGAGCCGGGTTTCCTTAAAGCGCGGAAATGCCTCGCGAGTTTCGCCTTGACCATCCGTAAATGAAATAGGCGCCTCGACCCTTCCCTGCTTTCCAAACGGCAAGAAATTTCGGTTGACCAGATAATAGGATTGTTGAGGGCGTTCGATACGCATTTGCGCAAAGAATGAATGGAAATCCCAAAATACCTGTTGAGATGTTTGATCATCGTCATGACATTGAGCGCAGCGCGTCTGATGACCGAGAAAACTGTCGGAGATATGCGAACTAACGAGTTCGCGGCTTGCAAAAAATCTCTTATTAACGCCGATCATGTAACTGACGGCTGGATTGAACTCATTACTCTGACTGTCACTCGATCCGGTTGCAGATATTAACTCGTAAGCCAATTGATCAAGCGGTTTTTGTTTTGCGATCGCGTCAGCAATAAACTCGCGCGTACCAGTCATGTCCGGGTCAACGACTTTTTCGACTCCGATGTACGTGCTGATGCCGAGCAGTCTCCATGCGAGCACTTGGGCCCAATGACTGTTAAATTCGCCCTGAAAGTTTTGATCGTTGATGAACAATTCGACCAATTCTTGGCGTAACTGGTTTTCGTCCTCGGCGGACTCAACCATCTTATTGATTTCCTGCATTTCATCGGCGTTGGGCGTCCGGCCAATCACCCGATTACTAAGTCGATTGACCCACGCGGAAATATTCAATCGATCGGCTGGACGAATGTTTTGGGACCGCCAAGCTTCGGACAATGTCCGATTGATATTGCTGGCTGCAACCGAAACAGAAACAGCTTCCGACCCCGGCATTTCTGTACGGCGAAACGGACCTGGAAAAACAAGTTTGGTTTGATCGGCAGGAATATCATCCCGTTTTTTGGCAATTCGCTTATCGGGAATTTGTGTTGTCTTGCGTTGTGATCGTTTTTCAACGAGGTTGTCCGCCGGCACACCAGGTGGACGAGCCCGTTTGCTCAGTTCAGGCAATGTTTCATTAACCTGTGGATCCGCGGGTTGCTGATCGGCAGTATTGTCGATCGGTGCCGCGCCAGGTTGCAGCAACCACCAGACAATTCCGACCGCAGCGATCAACAGCACAGCGGCACTTGCCCGCGATAGCCAGACGGCCCACTGTGCGCGACGAGCGAGTGAACTTGGTGGGGGCGTGACTTGTACGGTTGGCGGTTTTTCAATCTGGTCGTCGAAAACGCGATCGGGCAAAAAATCGTTGGGTGTCTGTGCCTCCTCAGTAGAATGCTGCTGGTCGATTCTGCGCAAAATCTCGGCGGTGAAATCTGGCGGTTTCTTTTCCGATACCAGTTCCTTCAGGAATGACAATAGAATTTTTTCCTGCGGCTCACTCATGAGACTCTATTTTTCGTTCGACGCATTCTCGCAGTCGCTGTTTTGCGCGCTGCATTAAGTTTTTCGCTCCGTTTTCCGTAATTTGCAGTTGTTCCGCAATTTTTGACCTGGCCAATTTGTCTCGGAATCTCATCTCCAATGCCCACTTGGCACGGGGATTAAGTTTATCGAAACAAATTGCCAATGCATCCAGATAATCGTTTCCCTGATCATCGGCGATCCATTGGCACCAGACGTCTTCAAATTTTTGTAGATTCTCGACCGCCACGACCTTGCCCGCGCGGCGCTGGATCGAAATGTACAAGTTGTGTGCAATCCGCCGCAAATAGGCTGCCGTGGCAGCGTCATCATAATGGTTAAAAGGTTTTTGCAAGACCTTAACAAATGTGTCCTGAGTCAAATCATCGGCCAATGCAGAGTCACAGCCCAAAGCGCGCAGATAACGCCACAATCCGCGTTGATAATTCTCAATCAACTCGGTCGGGTTGAGGTCCGACGAGGATACCTGCTTGGAACTGGCCGAGGCTGACGATTCCATAAATTCGTCTGTTATGAGAACGGATAAACGATCGAGGAGTACTCAAAACTCCATCAAAACACGGGATTCGACGAGAAATCACCCGCAATTTGCGGCATAGCATTAACAATGCCACTACATTCGACAAAACAGCAATCTTACCAAGCAAGTATAAAAACGACGCCCGACAACGTCAAAACAGCATTTCTGACCGTTTCATCCGACTACGCAGTCAAAACTGAGCTATCGATCAGCACCTCGGCGACTCTGCTGGCCGTTGCACCCCCATGTTTCATGTCAAAAGCTCTCGGATAACCTTGCCGCTGTTGGCAATTTTCATGGGCCGGCCGCTGTTACTGGTGAATGTCGTTTCCAACGAAATGCCCATGGATCTACAAATAGTCGCCATTAAGTCTTCCGACGTGTAAGAATGCCCATCGACCCCTGTCCCATCTTCGTTTGTCTTCCCGACGGAAATACCAGGGTTCATGCCAGCTCCGCCGACAACGACGCTCCACGAACGGGCCCAATGATCGCGACCCGCGTTCCCGTTAATACGCGGCGTACGACCAAATTCACCCATCCAAATAATTGCGGTATCCTCAAGTAATCCGCGCTGATCGAGGTCGGCGATCAGCGCACTCATCCCGCGGTCGAGTGTCGGCAATCGTTGGTTTTGCAGCGTTGGAAAGATCTGCTGATGATTATCCCAACCGCCGAGATTAACTTCCACGAACGGTACTCCGGCCTGCACCAGCCGGCGGGCCATCAGGCAACCTTGCCCAAAATTGTTTTCACCGTAACGTTCGCGAACCTCTTGCGGTTCCTGATTAACTCGAAAAGCGGCCATCTGCTGACTGGTCATTAGATTCAGCGTCTTGTTTAGTACCTTTGCATGTTCCTCAGCCGCCGCGCCTCGGTTCTGTTTGATAAAACCGTTCTCCAACAAACTCAGCGCTTGCATCCTTTGCGTCAAACGATCAGGTTGAATGCCCATATTTAGATTTCGAACGTTGCCGTTGGAATCGACCGTAAATGGAGCCCACGCCATGCCGAGAAACCCTGGACCCTCGCTCGCGCCACCGATTGAAACAAACGGCGGAATGTCAAGTTCCGAACGGGATGAATACAACTGGTTCGAAATTACGGAACCGTAACTCGGATGTTCCATATTGGGATTGGGTACGTATCCCGTATGCATGTAATATCGGCCACGCTGATGATCCGCTTCTCGCGTACTCATATTTCGAACGATCGACATCTTGTCCATCACTTGAGCCATCATCGGCATGTGTTCGCAGATCTCGACGTCGCCTTTGGTCGCGATTGGCTTAAACGGTCCGCCGGTCGCGGCGCCAGGTTTGAGGTCCCAGATGTCTAGCGTTGATGGTCCGCCACCCATCCACAAAAGAATCGCACTCTTGCGGTTGTTGGCCAAAATCGGTGCACCCGCAGAAAGCGATCGACCCATCGCAAGCGCACTGCCGGTCATCGCAGATGCCCCGATCAGGTGTTGAACAAAATGTCGCCGCGTCATGCCGGATGGTGTCTGAAAAATCATGCTGGCCTCGGTGTGTTGCGTATGGAAAACGATGAACGCCCATCAATGATTGAATATGAATTCGTTGCTGTTCAAGATCACCCACCAAACATCTTGAAGTGCCTCCAAAGTATTCCCATTTCTGGCTGAATAAAACTTTTGCGCGATGTTCAATTCTTCGGCCGTCGCACGTCGAGCGAGTCCGGCTAGGAAAAGCTGGTCAATTTTTTCTTTGCCGCTGTACTTTGAATAGTTTGCTAATTCTGCAATAAAACTTCCGGAACGACCGCTGGTGGCTTGCCGAATCATATCGCCGTTAAACATCATCAAGACTTGTGGAATGGTTCCGTTAAAAGTTGTGGATTCGTCACCTTCGTCGGTACCGAAGGCCTGCGAGAATTGCTGCAACCAAATGTTTTTGCGGCGCTCCTGGTCCTCGTAACTTCCAAGATTCTGTTCGGCGCGGGACGCGACCAGCAGGCTCTCGTACAGCTCCTCAGCCCGCATTTGTCGCAAATAAAATCTGGCGTACTTAGGTGTTTCACCAGACAGCGGATCGTCTTTTGCCGCTTTCTTGATTTGGCTGCTCAATGAATACGGCTTGCTCAGCGTGATCCATTTAATCAGATGACGCATGTCGTAACCAACATTGCGAAACTCGTTTGCCAGGTAATTCAATAATTCAGGATTCGATGGCGGATTATGCGGACCGAGGTCGTCAACCGGCTTTGTAAAACCATATCCCAGGAAATGACCCCACATGCGATTGACGATGACTTGATCCAGGTATGGCGAATTCAGCATCAGGTTTGCCAACTCCTTCCGCCGATTGACTTTGCCTAGTAATCCATTTTTGTCAATCTCTGTACCATCCATGAACACCGGGTAGGCCACTTGGACGATTCCATTTCGCATCTCGTAAAAAATATCTGCTTCCTGGTAGTTATTGCTTTCACCCATGAAATCGATGTCGCGTAACACGGCCATTTGACCCATGCGTTGAGCACGTCTTCCCACATTTCTTGCTTGCGCCTGGCGGAAGAACGCGTTCATTTCCCAGTACTTCTGTTGTTTCCAATTATTGAATGGGTGGTTGTGGCACTGGGTGCACTGCACCTGCAAACCGAGAAAAATCCGTGTTGTTGCAGCGGTTGCCTGCGCGGCGTTGTCTTCGTTAACCTTTTCAATCAAGAAATTGGCTGCCCCATTGAAATCCTCGCTGTCAGGGTCGACCGAGCCGGTTGCGGTTACCAACTCGTAAACCATGCGATCATACGGTTTGTTTCTCGCGAAAGAATCACGCAAATACTTCTGCATGCCCGCGCGATTTATCGAGGTGCGATTTCCCGTCCCACCCGTCCGACCAATCAACAAGTTCGTCCAAATCGTCGTCCAATTGCGCGAGAATTCTTCGGTGTATTGCTCATCGTAGAGTAGGCGGTTAATCAGTTTGCCGTATTTGTTCGACGCGCGGTCATCCGTAAAATCCGCTAGTTCCTTGACGGTCGGTATCCGCCCAATGACGTCTAGAAAAACTCGTCGACACCACTCGTTGTCTTTGGCGGCCGGCGAGGGTTCGATGTCATATGCATCCCAAACCGACTTGATCATTCGGTCAATTGACTTGATCTGTTTAATTCCACTTGACCGGGCCGTGGTTCGGGAAGATTGCGCAGACAGCTCACCCGAATAGATCGAGAATGTTATTAGCAAAGCCAACCCGATTCGGTTTAGATTGCAGGACATTTCAAACTCGGCTAAACGACAGATCAAAACCGTAATTCTAGCCCAACAAATTATGAAATGTTCAGCCAGTTTCGATTGCGGGGAGAGCTATCGGCTTATTCGAAGCTATCGAAAAGTGTATCAATTGAATACTGGTGTATTATTTTGCGTCACCCAGAATGATACACATCTATGGATCGAAAGGGTTTTTTGGGTTGGAATTGGGGAATGGTTGTTTATTGGTATTGGAAAGGTTGAAACTCGAAACTACGGTAAAAGAGATTATTATTGCTGGCCCAAGCCACCGCCCGAGGGCGGGTAGCTTGGACACTACCTCGTCTCGGTTCCGGCCCCAACCGAAATTGCTTTCGGCAATCGATGGGGCCCACCACTTCCATCTTTCAAGTATCGCAAGCCGTGTGCCAAAACCAATAAATTGGTTTGGCAGCCGCTGATCTTATCTAATTGGAACAGACGGACCAAATTGTTGGATGGTGGTTCGCACAGGTATTCCGTTTCGTGGAATTGTTCTAATTCTTTCAATTTCCCGAATTCTGTGGACGATTAACGAAATGACGATGGGATCGAATTCCGCTCGAATCCCAGTGTTTTTATCTTGAATTAAACCGCAATTCTGTTCCTAACGGATTACGCGAAACAGTTTTGACCCCTGATCCCCATAAATACAGGGATCGACCCAGGATTCTATATACAAGGATGTGGACCATGCGTTCAATAATGTTTGCTGCCATCACCATGATTTTGGCAAGCGGTGTCTCAGGTTGTTGTCTGACCGGCTGTGGCCAGGAATGTGACGGGACCGTCCCTCAAACATGCGGCAGCGGCGGAGAATGCTGTAGATCCGGTCGCTGCGCGACGGTTCGGCGAGACCGACGGTCGGCGAACTGCGATTGTCAGGCTTGCTCTCGTTCTAGAGCTACCTGTGACGGTGGTTGCGGTGGCAATTGTGGTGGATCCAGTGTAGCTCGACGAGGTTTGCTAAACGACCGAAACGCCTGCCGTCAATGTGGCCAGAATTGTGGTGGCGCCTGCGGCCGTTCGGCGGGTGGACGTTGTAACGGATCTTGCGGTGGCAATTGTGGACGCGCGGGTTCTGGAGGATTGTTGAGCGGCCGAACGGGCGGCTGTGGTCGATGCGGCCAGAATTGTGGAGGATTATGCGGCGGTGGATTCGGTGCCTGTAACGGCAGTTGCGGCGGCAATTGCTTAGCATGCCGAGGGGGCTTGGGTGGCCTCGGATGCGGCCGGAACGGTTGCGGACTTGGAGGCGGATTGTGTCATTCCTGTCGTCATGGACACGGCCACGGTCACGGCCCACACGATAACCCCTACGGAGGAGTTCCGCACACTGCAGCCGTTCCACACGGTGCCGGCGGACCAGCGTATCCAACATACAGCTATCCGTATTACACGATTCGTGGGCCTCGGGATTTCTTCACTAACAATCCGCCTTCAATTGGGTGGTAGTCGCTTAACGGCGTGATTTACGAATTGATACTGGGGCGGCTGACTCCAAAAGTCAGCCGCTGCTTTGTTGACAAACAAATCTAATCTTGCAATTCAAGTGATTGCCAAAGGCTTGGGTCCTCGGCGACCGGAAATGCGGGTCCGATCGATAGTGGCTGGCAGCCTAACTCGCGATCAATCACCATATAGTTGAATCCCAACGTACAGTGTTCATCTGGGTTCCAACCTGTCAGTGCCGAAGACGGGATTTGAATTGCAAGCCAGTATCCCCCGGACCGAATCTGAGACACGATTCGGGGCGCAATCTGGTTCATCGTTTTTGGATCTTCTTTGGATCGATTGATCTTTAACATCGTGGCTATCGGTTCATCGCGCTTGGCACCGCCACCGGTTGGCAAAAAAACAAACCAATGACAAAAGCGATTCGCGCGATGCACATTATGGGTATCTCGAGTGTCAATCCACACCTGAAATCCATCGCTTTCGGTCAGTTGCGTCGGGCGACACCAAGCCCCTTGTCGTTTGCCCTCGACTTTGACTTCGAAAATCAAACCGTCTTTGTTCCAAGCTGCGCGGACATCGGCAAACCGATTTAGCGCATCGATTTCGGACAAAACCGGCAACTGAAATTCCGGTGCGAGTTTCACACCGCGATCGGTATTCCATTTCTTTGAGATGTGTCTGCACGGAACCTGAAACCGAAACAACAACGATGGGGGAATCAGGCTGGTTGTTTCCATGGTCATTATTATTCTGCCGTGGTGGCTTTACGGGGAAACGAGATATTTCCAAAGTGCTCCTCGAGAAATTCCTTCAACTCCGGTGATTGAACTTGCTCAACTGAATTGAACGAAATGCGCACGACGTCTCGTTCCTGATCCACGGTTTTGATCGTCGGCTGGTTCCCAATTTCGGCGATACGACCCAATGCAACTTGATTTCGCGGACCAGTTAAATGCAACCAAACGCCGTCGCATTTTTTGGTTTGGATGCTGACCCAAGGTTCCTTTTGATGAGAAACGAAAACGTGCACGACCTGTTTGTTGTTCCAAAGGAATTGTCCGTCGGGCGCCGTTTCCTGAATCAGTTCATGCAGCACTTCCAATACTTCGACATCCCAATTCACTTTCTTGCCTGGCGGAAATCCTTTGCGCAAAAAGTGCCATTTTTGTCCCAGTTTCGTCCATGGCATGTGATCATCGATCTTAAGTTCAACGCGTTTTTCTTTTTCAAGAAAACCATTGATGGCAGCGTCAAGAAATTCCCAAAACTCGGGAGTGTCCAACTCTTCAATAGAATACGCGCGGATTTCGACCTCTTGCCAAGGTCCGCGATGATTCACCAATTTGATACGCGGGTTGTTCCCATAAACGGGTATCTCATCCATTTCGTTTGGCGTTCGCAATTGGACGTTGTCTAGCAACTCTTGCCGTTTGAATGTTCCGCGTCGACATCGAAATTTCATTTTTAACAGCCAGGTCTCACCGGTAATCGCGTGGAAAAACCAACCTGTACTTTTTTTGTTGGCGGCGATTTCCACGACAGTGCGCGAGTTCCAATCGGTATCGCTAAAGGCTTTTCGCTGTTCGATGCGATCGACAACTTGCTCGAGAATTCTCCCGTCCCATTTGACCGGCTTGCCGTCCCGCCCGACACGCGTTTTCGTATGCCAAAGGCGTCCGTCGGTTTCCCACGGCATTTTGGCGTTGCGCCCAATTTCGGTGATGTCCAATTCTTCGGCCTTGGTGAGCGTCGATTTCATCGAATCCGTAAAATCCGGTCGTTCCTCGTACGGCCCGACCGCCAAGATCGGTGCTAACGCCAGCCCGGTGTAACTAGGATGTCGCATCACGGTTTTTCGTTTCGATTTTTGCACCTGCAGCGCGTGGTCCACCAGCTGTTCCGGTGTGCCGGCGGCAACTAACATTCCACCGTCTCGCCCTGCTTCGGGACCCAAATCGATCACCCAGTCCGCGGATTTGATGACATCCAGGTTGTGTTCGATAACGACGACCGTGTTTCCAAGATCAACCAAACGATGTAATACGTGAAGAAGCTTGGATAAATCATCGAAATGCAGACCGGTCGTGGGCTCGTCCAGCAGGTACAGCGTCTGACCCGTGTCGGGACGGGACAATTCCGACGCCAGTTTGACCCGCTGCGATTCCCCACCCGACAACGTAGGCGCGGCCTGTCCAAGGGTTAAGTAATCAAGACCGACATCGCAAAGCGTTTGTAAAATTCGTGCAATTTTTGGAATATTGGCAAACAGTTTGACGGCCTGGCCGCACGTCATTTCGAGGACGTCGTTAATCGACTGCCCATGAAACTTGACGCCTAGCGTTTCTTCGTTGTATCTCCGACCTTGACACGCCTGGCACTTGACCCACACGTCGGGTAAGAAATGCATTTCGATGCAAATCTGCCCATTGCCTGCGCATTCTTCACATCGGCCGCCCGGTACGTTGAAACTGAATCGACGACCAGAAAAACCCCGCAATTTGGAGTCCGGCAATTGTGCAAACAACAAGCGAATTAACTCAAAAGCCCCGGTATACGTGGCGGGGTTCGAGGTCGGTGTGTTGCCGATCGGTTGTTGGTCGACACGGATTACCTTGTTGACGTACTGGATTCCCCGGATTTCGTTGTGAGCGCCCGGAGTCAGCGAGGCGCGATGCAGTCGATTTGCCAACGCGTTATACAAAATGTCATTTATCAGCGAGCTTTTGCCACATCCGCTGGGGCCGGTAACCGCGGTGAATGATCCGAGCGGGATACGTACATCGATCGTTTTGAGGTTGTTATGACGTGCGCCAAGGATTTCTA
>CAJHZH010000355.1_pt1 | contig 10403 bp, 5 predicted proteins | sample 9198951 | NCBI WGS metagenome assembly CAJHZH01 (sample SAMEA7708381, study PRJEB35096) | sediment metagenome | biome: marine neritic benthic zone biome [ENVO:01000025]; feature: sediment [ENVO:00002007]; material: shallow marine sediment [ENVO:03000034] sea grass bed [ENVO_01000059] ...
CAAGATCAAATAGTTACTTTTACGGGTCAAATTCAAAACATCGGTTTAGAAAATAACCTGAATCGAGAATATGTTGTGCAAGCGATCGTCGACAATCAGAAAAGAAATGAACAATGGCTGCTCAGGCCTAACGCCGTCGTTTCGATGACGATCCAAATACCAGATTAGAACAACCCCGGCACTTCGCGGACGCTGCACACGCCTGTTCCAAGCAAATTAGCAAGCTGCATTCGATCAAAATGCGGCCGCATTTTGCAAAACAGGTCTATCAAGGCACGCTGAGTTACTGAAAACGGAAAGTATCGGCTGCCCAACGGGAAATTCGGCTGGCCAAGCTGCGATTGCCACAGCGGATACGCGCTTTTCCCTGTGATCCAACTTTCAGGCCAAGCGGATTGTCCTCTTCTAAAGCGGCAATGGCAAAATAAAGATTCTGCGGTGATCCGACGGCGGCGCCGGCCACCGGCCCAAGTTCCGATTCTTGTTGCGGCGGATTGACGGCGAGTCGCCCGATTGAATGGATCACTGTCGGCAGCGATTTGAACGCAAATGCGTAGGGCTTCAATTCAGCTTCGAGTTTCGGTTTGACAAAAGTGACACGATCCTCGGGAATGGACATGACAGCTTCCAGTTGATTTGGATCACCCACGGCGCCAATCGGCACTCCGACGGGCAAATAAGCATTACTATTTTCCTGATCAAACACGCGGAGCGGACCTTGTGCCGAGGCGTTTTGGTTCGTACCGCTTACGCTTGCCACCGGCAACAACGTGCCGTGCCGCGGGGCCCTCAATATCAATTGATCGATTTTTTGCCTTGTTTTCTGTCTAAGTTCTTTAAGCGTATCGAGTTCCGCCTCGACGGATGCCAATTCGGAATGCGCCGTGGAATTGTCACGAAGCGATTGTGTTTTAAGCGCGGTAACTTGATTCAGCTTCTCCGAAATACTGCCATTGATCTCGGCCAATTGTCGCTCGACTTCGAGATTTTCAAGTTCGATTACCACCTGTTCTTCGTCGACCGATTGACCTGGCACGACCTGAATCGACTTGACTTCACCGGGTGTTTGCACGTAGATGGTCTCGCTATCCCGGCTGCGCACGGTGAAATCGCAATACACGTAATATGGCAGTGGTATTGAAACTGCACCGATCACAATCACTGCGACGATTCCAAGAATGCTTAAGGCGCGACGCACACGAATTTGATACCTCATGCTGGGGTTCCTCAGAAACTTGATGAACTTATACAGCGGAAAACCCACGAGTGTTCCGATCGACATGACCGCAATCATTTGACCAATGACCTGCAGTCCGTACGGTTCAAAGACTCGATTCAGGAACATCAGAATCGCGATCACAATGAACCAGCGGTAAGCAATCGACGCCAACGCGTATGCGATGAACATCGGTTTGTTTCGAGTCGGCATCATAGGCGTTTGAACATGCTTAAAGCCCAACAAATGCTTCTTCAAAAACCCGGTCAGGGCCTGCGTGCTTTTTTGTTGAAGATTGGGAATCTCGAGAATGTCCGACGTTATGTAGTAGCCGTCAAATCGCAGTAACGGGTTGCCGTTAAACAGAATCGTACTGACGGAGCAGATGGTCATGACCTGCAAACTGATCTGGTTCAATAAGCCGGGTGCAGTGTTCCACCAGACAAATGTAGCGATTGCCGCGAGAGTGACTTCCACGTAGATCCCAGCGGCTCCGATCGCCGCTCGTTGCCACTTGCTTTTGAGCGTCCACGAATCCGAAACGTTGCAATACAAACAGGGCGTGAACACCAGCAGCATGAAGCCCATTTCATGACATTCGCCGCCAAATCGTTTGCACGTAATCCCATGTCCAAATTCGTGTAATACCTTGGTCAACGCCAACACAATCGCCAATGAAATCCAAGAAACCGGATCAAAGAACTGATTGAATGTTGGGAGTCGCGTCAAAAACTGATCCCAGTTGATGAGGATCGACAACAGGGCGGCCACAGCCATGGTCATTGAAATCATCACGGCCGGTTTGGAAAACATCCAGCTCGTATACGGGACGATTGCCGTTAACATCCGTTCCGGATCAATGCCTCGAAATCGGATCGCCAGCACATTGCCGAATTTCGAAAACAGTTTCTGGCGGCGAGTTTTTTTCCTTCGTTTCAGCAATTCACTTGCTTGGCCCGAGGACGCTGATTGAAGTAATCCGGCGCGGTGAAGCGACCCGATAAAATTCTGTAGTTTTTCCAGCGGTAATTTTTTTGGCGAGAAACGCTCATTGTACTCCTGCTGAATCTGCTCCAGGCTGCGAGACCCGTCGAGCAAATTCATGACGAAGTACGACTCTTCGGGAAAGCGAAAATAATTCAGACCGACCGGTTCCTTGATCACCCAATACGTTTGGCCTTGGTAGGTATGCCGTCGCGCGCTCAGGTCGGCTCGCAACCGCAGTGTGATTGGGCGCGATATCGTCGGATCAAAAGGAAGGGCCTGGGCAGAAGACATGTTTAGAACAGCAGTCGCGATTGAACAAATTCGATGAGCTCGTGAAACCAAGCGTATCCAATCGAGCATGTGCCGCAGTGGATTTTTGCGGTTACCGCGGCACCCACATAAAGCTCAGGAGCGTTCGCCTGGTCAAACGTTGCGATGGCCCGTACGGAACTGCCAAAACCTTCGTGTTCGGATGCATGACCCTCAATGCCAGTAATCTTTCCCTTAAAGGTGAGTTGCGGATCAGTGGCGGCAAAGAACGTTATGTCCGGCTTTTCACCGCCGCTCATCACGTGTCCGTATTTTCGTTCGGGAATGTACAACTCGATTTCCCAGTTCGACTTAACATCGGCGATTACCAATACAACATCCTCGCGACTGACCGGGCGCTGAGTCAATTGACGGACGGGGTCCCAACTGACGACGGTGCCGTTGATTGGACTAAAGATCTTGAGCTTCTCCTCCATCTTTCGAAGCAACCCCAGTTGCTCAACGACGGAAAGTTTTTTCTCGCGCAGCCCGCCCAGCCGCGCAGCGGCAATATCTACTTGATTTTGGTTGGTATCGTCCGATTCCATAAGCGCAGAAGCTTGGGCCGTAATGATCTCCTCTTCGATTTGTTGCAACTGTCCAATGGCAGACGTCAACTGGTATTGAAGTTCGTCATTACGAAGTTCCAACAACAAATCGCCCTGGTTTACGACCTGACCATGACGTACGTGAACCTGATTGACGACGCCTTCAATGTTGGCGTAAACGTTTGATTTCTCGATCGGTTGCAACCAGCCGTCGACACGCATGTCAAACGGATACGGATAAAAGGCAAAAAAGGCAATCAGCACGACCAGGGTTATCAACGCCGTAATGGTTTTCGGCAATGTTTTTGCCTGCACCAACCAGCGCCATTTGCCGATCGTCGTCCACAGCGGCAACAGGAAAATCGACCGATGAGTTTTGGCGTTTGCCAACGCTCGACCGACGTTGTCGGATATCATTTGAATTTCGAATTCCCGCTCTTGCCGGGTAACATCGACGGCGAACCATTCGGCTACCATGACCCCGACTGGTTCGATTTTATCTTCCCGTTGCGACTGGTCCGCGATTGCACCCTCGGGATCGGCAGGACTCGACGGTAACAGGGGCGTCATCACAAGCGTTCTGGCATGAGACTCATTTTGATAATCATCAATGCTGCGCTGCAAGCCGCGCGGTAAATCAGGTTGTGCCCCGCAAAGCCAAACTGTTTGAGGATTCCGGCACAAAATGGTTGCCATTCTTTGTTGTTTCTGAACCACGTTCGAGCGGTTGTCGAAGTCGTCTTGACCACTGACCGACAAAACCTTCGCGCGACGGCCGTCAAATGAAAGCACGCTGAGACGATCGGAATCGATGAGCACCCGACCGTCATTGGCAGCCGTATACGCGACTTCTCTCGGATCTAGCGAGCTGTGAACGTCTCGGATGAAGTCCAACGATTGAATCGATTTCTGATTCTCGGCCGCCTGGCGACGAAGCTCGCTGCGAGCGAACCAGTAAATGAAAATGTCACCGATTTCGTTTAGAAACCTCAAATAACCAGACCGAGCTGCGGCGTTCACCTCAGGTCGTTGATATAACTCAATCGCAAATCGGCGATCAGAGACCGATTCCGACAAGGGGTGAACGAGCAACAGAAAGGGAGATTCATTGGCGATCGTCGCATCCGAAGCGGCGCGCGTGTTGGGATCGACCGCCATCGACTGGCCCGTGGCGACGGACGATTTGATTAATCGAGCGTGCGATTCAATTTCGGAACTAGCCAGTTCTAACGTGTGGATCGTTGTACCCGCCTCGGCCACCGCTGAAATTGACATGTCGTTCTTAACTTGCCAGATCATTGCACCACTGGCTGCCGTGGTCTCCAGAGTTCGCGAGAGAACTTGGCTCAAAAACAGGTTTTGATCGGTTTCCGTCTTGGCAAGTATTTTGAGTTCGATCAGCAACTCTTGCACTCGCCGCTTGGCCGCGTCAAGTTGGGATTGCTGTTCAGTTTGCGATGTAGGTTGCTCAATCATATATCTAACAGTCATATATCAATCGGTACTTTTTAATCTGGCCGCTGGCCCATGCCAATCTGACGAAACAGGCGTGATGTCTTTGAGGAGAAAGCTTAAATTTCAAACGCCCAAATATATCTCAATCGTAGTCGTATTTGAGCCGGAACACAAACCTCAGGCTGTCGCCTCCGGAGGGCGAAGCACCGGCCGAGCCGCATAAGCTGGATATCGGCGGCCGGAGCCTCGCCCCCCGAATTCTCAACTTCTATTCACCCGCATCCAAATACGGGTCCCTGCCGGATTCACGCAGCATTTTGTGGTTTTCCTTTTGAACATGCAGCATGATCTGACGTTGCCGGAAATGTTCTCGTTCAACTTTTCGTTGAGCACGTCTAAACATACGGATCCACCAACTTGAGTTGCGCCAACGAAAGGCTCGCCGGAGCCACTTTGCCTTGTTTCGGCCGTAGGCCTGTTCCAGCAGCGGATCTTCAGCCGAAATATATTGTCGCATCGAACCGGGGTCCCCTTGCCGGCCGCACCGACCAAACAACTGCCGATCGATTCGCGAAGAATCGTGAAGCTCCGCGCAAATAACATGCAGCCCACCGAGTTTCGCCACCCCTTCACCCAGTTTGATATCGGTACCACGCCCCGCCATATTTGTCGCCACTGTCACCGTGCCGCGCTCGCCTGCGCGGGCCACAATTTCGGCCTCTTTGGCAATATGCCTGGCGTTAAGCACGACGTGCGAGATTCCTTGCTTGTCGAGCAGCTTAGAAAGCAATTCAGAGTTCTCGATCGTACGGGTTCCGACCAGCACCGGGCGGCCCACATCAGTGGCCTCAGAAATCTCCGAAATGATACTCTTCCATTTTTCGGCCTGCGTGAAGAAGAACCGGCACTCGCGTTCATCGCGCTGTAATGGTCGATTGGTTGGAATTCGGCTCGTCACTGAGCGATAGACGCGTTTGAATTCACGTTTGCATTCCCAGGCGGTGCCGGTCATTCCGGCAATATGGGAATAACGATTCACCAACTGTTGAATCGTAATCTGGGCAGCATTGTTTGTTTGAATCTCGATCGGTTGTTGTTCCTTCGATTCAACCGCCTGATGGATTCCGCGGCTCCAGCGACGACCTTCAGAGAGTCGACCGGTTGATTCGTCGACAATCACTACCTTGTTATCAACAACGACATAATGTTGATCGAGATGATAATCGCGATCGACTTTAATAGCTCGCTCGACGAATTCATAAAAATCGATCACGCTCGCGCCCGAAAGCGATTCCGGTTTATTCAATCCCCTGACCCGCTGCATGCCGTCGCTGGTCAAATCGACCGTGCGTTTTTCCCGATCGTAAACGTAATGGTGGTTATCATCGAGTTGATCGACAATTCCGGACGCCCAATTGTAAAGTGCAACTTCGCGCTTTTGAGCTTCACTCGGTGCCGCACTGATAATCAGCGGCGTTCGCGCGTCATCAATCAACAAGCTGTCGGCCTCGTCAACGAGAATGAAATAGGGTGCTCGCTGGACCCGCAAACGATCCAGATCGGCATCGTTGAATTTGCCTCCATACAGCGTTTGATTATTGGTGACCTGACGAATTCGCAACCGATCGCGGAGGAAATCAAATCCGAATTCTTTACAAGTTCCGTATGTGATGTCACAGCGATAGGCGTCTCGGCGTTGGCGATCATTTATCTCATGAACGACCACTCCCACCGTCAGTCCCAGCGCCTCGTATACCGGTCCCATCCAATCCGCGTCCCGCTGCGCCAAATAGTCGTTCGCTGTCGCCAGGTGCACGCCTCGGCCTAGCAGCGCGTGCAAATAAAGCGGAACGGTGGCTGTGAGCGTTTTTCCTTCGCCGGTTTGCATTTCTGCAATGCCACCGCTGGCAAGTACCCGACCACCGACCTTTTGAACTGGGTACAACTCCCAATTCAGTGACCGCTTGATAGATTCGTTAACCAATGCCACGGCGCGATCGAACAATGGCATGATGTCTCCACCGCTTTGGGCCTCAACGCTGAGCTCCAAGCTTGTGTCGCGGAGTTGCTGACTCGAGTATGACGAGACGTCTTCGGCAGGTGGGGCCTGTTGTTCGACTGACATGTGGTGCGAATAGATAAGGATATTGCCTGGGAAAAAGTATCAACCTTCATTCTAACATCAGATCGATTCCGTGCAGGTGGAATCTGCGACAAAAGCGATCTGTCAATCTGCCTGTCCTCAAATATTTCTGTCTCATTCACCATCGTTTTTCAGACAGAAAAATTCAAGGACAGAAAAATGATATGATAAATGCTTCTGAGGAGCCGTCGCTGGAACCAACTCTTAGCCAGATCTAAACCATATTAGACATGAAAATGCCAAAACTGTTTTTGTCCGTTGTGTTGATTGCCGCGATAAATTTCCCCCTTTTGCAAACGGAGGCTAGGGGCGTTCCAAAGTCTCCTGGCTCTGCCCCGTCGCAGCAACCCGAGTCCAAAGCGACCACCAAGCCGCCGAATATCGTGATGATCATTTCTGACGATCATCATTGGGGCGACTATTCATTCATGGATCACCCAGTCGTTCAAACTCCTAACCTCGATCGTTTGGCCAGCCAAAGTGCCGTGTTTCCTCATGGCTATGTACCAACCAGTTTGTGCCGCCCATCTTTGGCGACCATGATCACTGGCCTTTACCCTAGCCAACACGGGATCACTGGCAACGATCCGGCGGCTCCCAAGGGATTACCTCCTCGTGGCCTCCGAGAAAATGCAACCTACCTGCAGCTGTGCGATTCCGTTATCCGCATCATGGATGATGTCCCAACATTGCCAAGGTTACTTGCGCAAAAGGGCTATGTCAGTTTTCAATCTGGAAAGTGGTGGGAAGGAAGTTTCTCACGAGGCGGCTTTCAGGAAGGAATGACACATGGAGATCCCAAACGAGGAGGTCGACACGGTGACGAAGGCTTAAAGATCGGTCGACAAAGTTTGCAGCCCGTCTTTGAATTCATTGACCAAGCTGACCATCGACCGTTTTTTCTGTGGTACGCTCCGTTTCTCCCGCATACCCCTCATAACCCACCAGAAGACTTGCTTTCCATCTATCGTGCTGACAAACGGCCAGACGCAATTGTCCGATACTATGCGATGTGCGGGTGGTTTGACCAAACCTGTGGCCAGTTACTCGACTACCTGGATCACAAAAAGGTCGCCGATAATACAATCGTGATTTATGTGGCCGACAACGGATGGATTCAGCGAACGCCGCAAACGGTTGCACCAAAGAATTGGAAACGGGCATTTGCTCCGCGTTCAAAACAATCTCCATACGACGGAGGCGTTAGAACACCGATCATGATTCGTTGGCCAGGCAAGGTTGTGCCGGGTGTGCGGGATCAATTTGTCAGCAGCATCGATTTCGCGCCAACGATCCTTGCGGCGGCCGGCAGTGGGTTGTCGGCCGATATGACCGGCAAGAATTTGATTCAAGTTGCAGCGGCGGACAACGGCGACAAGCGATTTCTGTTTGGTGAAATATTTGCACACGACATCGCTGATATCAACGACCCGCAAAAGAGTTTGATCTACACATGGTGTACAGACGGTCGCTGGAAACTCATTTTGACGCATCAGGCTCAAATGGGCCGCTACGGATCGCTGCATCCACAGACCAAACGCGAAGCGGAACTATACGACCTGCAAAACGACCCGCACGAAAAGCTCGACCTTGCAGCCCAAAAACCTGATATCGTCTCAGCCTTGAAAAAGGCGATCAATCAGTGGCGCGAAAAAACTCAACTAGTGCGCTAATCTTCAAGTAGCTGAAGGCTGAGAGCTGAAAGCTGATCGCAAATAATTCACGGCTTATCCTTCGAAACCAGTTTACATTGCGAACTAATGGCACAGCGTTCGATCTGAATCGTACTGTGCTCGATACCGAATCGGCTATTCAGCGACGAGCATAGCTGCGCAAGAAATTCATCCTCATTCTGGACAGTCGGTCTAACCAGATGTACGGTCAACGCTGTGTGAGTCGTACTGAGTGCCCAAACATGTAAATCATGAACCGCGTCGACCCCAGGAAGCTCCATCAAGTACGTCTCGATTTTGGAAACGTCAATCTCTTTTGGTACACCATGGGAAAGCAATCGCATCGAATCGCGAAACAAACCCCAGGTTCCTACCAGAATAATGCCGGCGATGATCAGGCTCACCAATGGATCAACCCACATCCAGCCGGTAAAAACGATTACGATGCCGGCGACTACGACTCCTAGCGAAACCGCGGCATCGGCTGCCATGTGAAGAAAAGCACCTTTGATATTCAGGTCATGATGGCGTCCACTTACGAATAGCAGTGCGGTAGCGGTATTGATCACAACTCCAATTGCCGCCACCCAGATCATCCCCACTCCTACGACATTCACCGGTTGACTGAATCGGCCGATCGCCTCCCACACGATGGCCCCGACCGCCATAAACAATATTGCGCCGTTGACGGACGAGGCAATGATTGTTGAGCTGCCCAAACCGTAGGTAAACGCTGCAGATGGCTTTCGTTTGGAGAGCTGGAAAGCAAAATAGGCCAAGAACAGGCTGATCACGTCGCTGAGGTTGTGACCGGCATCGGCTAGCAGACTGACCGAATCAAACCAAATTCCGCAGACGGCTTCGATGATCACAAACGCAACATTCAACGAGATGCCGATTTTGAACGCATTGCCGAAATCGACGTGATGGTGGTGTTCGTGAGTGTGCATCGAAATGCGGCTACGGTTTACCAGCTACTTTTTTTCTTCTCCTCGAAACTCCAATGATATTCCATATACTTCGCGGTTCGAATAGCGGATTCTTTGCCAAACAGCCGCGCGACGACGTGAAGTGATGAATCGATACCTGCCGAAACACCTGCAGACGTGATAATTTTGCCGTTATCGACAAACCGCCGGTCGTCATGAACGCGGATCTTGGGGAACTGCTTTTTGAGCCCGTCGATCGCGCCGTGCCAGGTCGTGGCGTCGAGTCCCGCCGAAACTCCACCGTTCGGCGACGGTAGCTAGAGCGTATTTCAAAACCCCAGTCTGGTGATTGGTAGTGGACGAGGTCACGAGTCCTTCCCCGATTTACGTGCAAAATGGACTCGTAGCCTCGTCCACTACGCAGAAATTCGGTTTTGAAAGGCCCTCTAGTTCAGTCAACTATCTCAATCACCTGACTTCATATGTTTGGCGAGGAAATCCACGGTCCGTTGCCAGGCCAGTTCGGCGGCTTCTTTGGCATAGTTGGCATTCTCGCCTGGCCGACTCGCGAAGCCGTGCGTAGTGTTCGGATAGATGTAGATTTCGTGATCTCCCGATAACGTCTTGAGCGTCGCTTGAAATTCTTTTACGTTGTCGACGCGGATGGCGCGATCGTTCTCGGCAAAGTGGCCAATGATTTCCGCGCGCATCTTGGAAAGGTCATCTTGTGGATTGAAGAAGCCGTAATAAATCACTGAGACTTTGGTGCCTAAGTTGTTTTTTGCGATCTCGTACGACCAACCGCCGCCAAAACACCAGCCGATCGAAGCGATTCGATCTGCGTCGACGTTGTCCATCTGTTTCAAATGGGCGATCGCACCTTTCAAGTTGACGAATGCCGTATCCATGTCACCGCGAACTTTGCCGGCCAGTCCGCGCGCTTCGCTCGCCTTCGTCGTCGATTTACCATCGTAGAGATCCACCGCCAGAGCAACGTAGCCGAGCTTGGCGAATTTCTTGGCCTTGTTGCGAATGTCGTCGTTGAGTCCCCACCATTCGTGAATCAGGATGATTGCCGGATGCGGGCCGGTCTTCGTTGGCTGCGCCAAAAATCCCTTAACCTCAGTTCCGCCTGGTTTGGCG
>CAJHZH010000864.1_pt1 | contig 10395 bp, 9 predicted proteins | sample 9198951 | NCBI WGS metagenome assembly CAJHZH01 (sample SAMEA7708381, study PRJEB35096) | sediment metagenome | biome: marine neritic benthic zone biome [ENVO:01000025]; feature: sediment [ENVO:00002007]; material: shallow marine sediment [ENVO:03000034] sea grass bed [ENVO_01000059] ...
CGACGTCGAAACCGGAAACAGAAAGCTGTCCGCCACTGGCGGGAATGATGCCAGCGATGGCGCGCAGCGTCGACGTCTTACCGGCTCCGTTTGGCCCGATCAGTCCGAGGACTTGTCCGCCAGCAACCTCAAACGAAATGCCTCGAACTGCGATTGCCGTGTCGTACGCTTTGCGAAAATCAAGAACTTGAATCACGCCTGCCTCGAAGAAACTAATGGTTCGTTGATGACCTATCTGAAATATAGGTCAAACAAACTGAATTCGGGGCATGTAAGCGAGTGTGTTCTAACTGTCACAGCCAGAACGACTCGCGCAACTGTAGGATTGCCTAATCCGTCCGAATACACCAAAGGCCCTATGTGCCAGTTAGGCTCTCGACTGGTGGTCGAAGCGAGAATTCACGCATCGCGTGAAAATATCATTTCCGGGAGTTTGCGTCGATGAAGTTCAGAACAGACTGACGAAACTTATCATTGGCAATCGTTGTCATGTGATCTTCGCCTTCGATCACCTGGAATTTGGCATTTCCAAGTCGGCCTTGCAGACCTTCGATATACGTACGAGTTTGGCTGTCCTCGTCGCTTCCAAAGATCATGAAGACTGGAACTTTGTTAGCTTCCAACTGTTGATACGTAACCGACAATTTGGGCCAGCTTTGCAGCAAGGCCGCCAACGCTTGGTTATCCTGGTTCTTGAACAAGATTTGTAATATCGCCAATTGGGAAGCTTTCAGCTTGACATCGTCAGGTAACGTCGATTTAAACGCATCTTCAAACGAATCGCCCGCTGCGAGCTTTTTTGCCATGGCGTTATTCCAAGCGTGATCGAAGTCATCACGAATGCCACCCGATCCACCCAGGGTCGCCGAGATGATGCGATCGGGATGTACGACCAACAGCTTCATGGCGATAAAGCCGCCCATCGAATAACCCACGACATGCGCCTTTTTGATCTTAAGGTGATCAAGCAAACGGATAACATCATTGACCATTTCCACTCCGTAAGCATCCTGTTCATGCGGCTTGTCGCTCTTGCCATGACCGCGAACGTCGACCGCGACGACGCGATACTTTTTGGCGAGTTCAGCGGTTATCCCCGGCAACCGCCAGTTCAATTCGGCGTTTGCGGCAAAACCATGTATCAGAACAACCGGTTGCCCCTCACCGTCGACAGTAAATCGAATTTTTACACCGTCGCAGTCAAGGTAGCTTTCTTCGCCGCTCAGCCATGCGTACGGCAGCAGCCAGAACATCACCGAGAACATAAAGAGTCGGGTCAACATGGTTTACTCGCTGTTGTGCTTGGTTACTCAATGGGTTTGTCGCCGTAATCGAAGATTTTCCAGCCCGCTGACGCTGTATTAACAAATCGAATGTAAGACGTCGCGGTGCGTATCAAATAAGTATCTTCCGATTCCTGCCTCAAAACCAGAATTTTGCCGTTAAATCCCTGGCTGAGGAAGGCCAGGTTCAAATCCTGCCCATACGACCGAGTGCCGAACCGCTGGACAACGGAAACCGGCTCGCTGCCTGCTAACACGAACTCCTGAATCTTTTCCTGTGTTGGTATCGCGCCACCGCATTCCCGATGCGTCTTCTAGTGCAGACAGCGCATTCGAAAGATCACGATCGTCGAATCGGTCGTCGGTTGGTGCCGTCTTCAAGAATTCACCGAGGATACGGATCGCTTGTTCGTTTTTGTAGGACGCTATCAAGTTGAGAGCAAACGATCGATAGCGACCGATGCGATCGCTGTAAATCATTTTTCAAGTTTCGCCAGCGCTTCAGATCGTACAAGATGACATGGTACGCTCGTAAAAACTGGCGCTGTCCAACTAGTTATCAGGCCGGATGTAACGATTGCCGGGAACAATGGTCGAACCGTCTTTGATTTTGTTTCACCCTCGAATAGCTGACCCGACGAATACCGGCTCGGCAGAGCTATGTTTTCAAAACACGCGGATGGGTGCAGCGGCCGTTTCAGCAACAACTGGGGGTAAAACGTGGAAGCAATTTTCGCGGGTATTTCTGCATTCGTCGAATGCGTTATCGGGATAGTCAAACTGTTTTTTTGCGGTTTCGTCAACTTAGGACGTTCCGCTTTAGATGCCAACCTGGATAAAGCACAGCGACGACGCACGGCGCTCGTTGCCTGTCTTCAAATCGGTGCTTCATTGGCCGCGGTTGCTGGAGCCATCGGGCTTTTCTCGTTTTTGGATTATCAGGCGGGCAAGAAGTCCAGAATGCGTCTCGCAACTGATCGCGTCGTAAATACTTGGGCTGACAAGCTTGATTCTCAACTCGACGCCGATGGGCGCTATGTTCGCGAGGCAAAACAACTTGCCGATGTCGATGCGTGGGGACGGCCGCTAGTGCTAACATACATTGACGAGCCATGGGGCGAAACACTGGTGGTACGATCAAGCGGTCTCGACCAGCAACTAGACACGCCAGACGACATTACGGCGGAGCGATCGAACCTTATTGGGCAGGATGTTGCCAAGAACGCGGCCAAACACGTAACCAAATCGGTCACACAAAAACTTCATAAGCTTATGCGGCGCGAAGTGGATGAGGACTAGTTCACATTCCGGATGCAGTCCAGCGCGCTTCGAAGGTAATAGATGCCCGGCTTTTTGAAAGCCGGGCATCTTGAAGCTTGCGTCCTTGACCGCGCATCTTAGATCTCGCTTATTGGATGCGCCGTCTGCCATGGCATGACGCTCGGCGGAAAATACGTTAGAATCTTGGACGGAACTGGCTTTTTCGATCAAACAGCCAGCGAAGGTTGACGCCACTGCGCGCAACCTGCGATTAAATATTCGGCGGCCTGAAAAAAGAGATTGCGATGACTACGTTATTGTCCCAAATTTCCAAAGACGTTTTGATCATTGACTTTCAAGAAACCAAAATCCTCGATCAGGAAATGGTCGATTCGATCGGTGCCGAACTACAGCAGCTTGCTGAGGACTCGGACGTTTCGAAGATTCTTCTCGACTTGAATCGGATTGAATTGATGACGTCAGCGATGATCGGACAATTGGTGTCGTTCAACAAAAAGTGCGGCGAGCGAGATATTGCGGTCAAAATGTGTAACTTAACTTCTGAGATCAAAAACCTCTTCAAAATCACGAAATTGGATACGATCTTCAATATCTACCCAAATCGTGAAGATGCGATTTATGCATTTGGTTAATGACTTTGGTGATTTATTCTGGAGGTAAAAAGGACGATGACATCTACATTAAAAGGTGAAAAAATGTCAATTCAACTCGGCGACATGGCGCCGGATTTTGAGGCGGAAACGACCAAAGGTACGATTCGATTTCATGAGTGGCTCGGCGATGGATGGGGAATCCTATTTTCGCATCCTGCAGATTTCACACCCGTATGCACCACCGAACTCGGGGCCATGGCAAGAATCGAGACTGAATTCACTAGACGTAATACAAAGGTATTGGCGGTCAGCGTGGATCCGATCGAATCACACAACGAGTGGATTCACGATATTAATGAAACCCAGAATGTGGACGTCGATTATCCATTGATCGCCGATCCCAACAGCAATGTTGCCAATTTGTATGGAATGATCCATCCCAACGCTAACGACACAATGACGGTACGCTCGGTGTTCATTATCGGTCCGGACAAGACGGTCAAACTGATGTTAACGTATCCAGCATCAACCGGCCGTAATTTTGCGGAAATCTTGCGAGCTCTGGATTCGCTTCAGCTCACAGCGGATCACCAGGTGGCTACTCCCGCAAACTGGCAGGAAGGTGATGATTGCATTGTAGTTCCTGCGCTCAGTGACGAAGAAGCGTCGGAGAAATTTCCCAAAGGATTTGAAACGGTTCGACCCTATCTTCGCGTAACACCGCAACCCAACAAGTAGTCGCGTCGAAACTTTGCCAAAGCGATCCGATTTGTCAGATACAATTCTGAATTGAGAATCCTCTCATTTCGATCATTCGAAATTCTTACTTCTTCCTTGGTCTCAACCTCCCATCCCCCTTTGTGAAAAGGGGGGGAGCCTTGGCGGCGTGAAGCTTTGGCAATTGCATCAATTGAACAGTTCAACTGTCTTTGATCCTGCCTTGATGTGCCGAATTTCGCAATTTCGCGATCTACTTAGGAGTTAGAATGGTTGTATATGGCGGAATCCGATGTGACTTGTTTACCGGGAGCGACTGAATGAAGTCTGTTTCGTCTATGTTTTTCTTTGCGTTATGTTTCTTCCCTGCGTCCGGTGCACTTGTGACCGATCCAAAATGTGCCGACGCGGAAGATTTCTTCTTGACGATTGCCGGCGGGTATGCACCTTCGTCGAATCAGGTGTCACTGGAAAAAAACGTCCTTTACTTCCAACGATTCTTGAGGGATCAAAAACTCGCGCATCGACCGCTGGATATCTATTTTGCCGATGGTTCGTCCGACCGAGCGAGTTTGCAAGTGAGTGACCCAGAAGGATTGCCACCAGCCAACCGATTGATGGCTGAGTTTTTTGGTTCACAGCGTAATCTCGGGCTCAAGTACCGGGCGCATCGCATTCCCGAGATCCGCGGCAAAACATCACCCGAGAACATCCACAGATGGTTTTCTCAAACCGGAAAAAAAATGAAGGCCGGCGATCGCCTGCTGATGTATGTCGCAACTCATGGCGGTTCAAGCCGAGACGAAGCTAACCCATACGATACAACGATCTATCTCTGGAACAACAAACGAATCAAGGTTAGCGAGTTGGATGGGCATTTGAATTCGCTGCCGGAAGGTGTTGAGGTTGTTGCCATTATGGTCCAGTGCCACGCCGGAGGATTCGCGCGCTTGATTTTTAACGGCGCAGCTCCGGATAACGGGGTGTCACGGCAAAATCGCTGCGGTTTTTTCGCAACGGTTCACAGTCGACAGGCCGCGGGCTGTACACCGGACATTAACGAAGCCGATTATGAAGAGTACAGCACCTATTTTTGGGCAGCGCTCGGCGGAGAAACTCGGAACGGAGAAACAATCGATTCACCTGACTACAACGAGAACGGAATTGTAAGTTTCGACGAAGCGCACGCCTACGCGGTGCTGGAATCGGACACCATCGATTTGCCGATAAAAACGTCCGGCGAATTTCTGCGGTCGGCTAGCGAATTTGGTGACTCGGATGACAGTGAGTTGCTGGGGAAGGACGTCGCGTATTCAACCGTTTTGGAATTGGCGAGTCCGATCGATCGCGAAATTCTAGAGGGGTTGTCCCGAACACTAAAGCTCTCGGGCGAGAACCGAATTGAAAGTGCGCGTCGCGAAGGCCGTCGCCGAGGAAGTCGCTCGCGTCGCAGTCGGACTCGAACCGGCTCGCGTCCGACGACGAAACTCGCACAACTGAAACGAAAAATCTCAAATGACATTCGGGCACGTTGGCACGATGTCGCCAATGTGATGAACCCGGGCGCGGTCGAACTGGTGACCAGTCGCGCAGATGAATTCGTCAAAGCTATCGAGCGTCATCCCGACTACGACGAGTATCGCAAGCTTGCCGACGACGCAAAGCGCAGCCTTTCGTCAACGGAAAAGCGAGTCAAGTTCGAACGGTTTGTTCGCACCGCAGAAAATGTGATATTGGAAAACAACTTAATAAAAATCGGTGACGACGCGGACATAGCGAACTATCGCCGAATTCTCGCTGCGGAAGCCGGTACTTTGAAACCAAAGTAGTTGACCCATAATAAGCCCGGCTTTTGGGCCTTTTTTTTGGCCCCAATTTTTCGGTTGCACGGCACTTAACAAATTAGGCAAAAAAGCCGAGCTTCTAGGGTTGGGGTCATCGAGGCTGGTCCCAAAATCTGGACGGTGTTCGCGACACTAGCAACTGTGCACGACCGTGCGGTTTTGGTCGCACAGGTTAATAATCGGCAAAACCGGAACTCGCATCGGTTTAAGTTGTTGTTCCCATTGCCGTGGCCCGGAATCTCTTGACCGAGTTGCCTCAAATACTAGCGTTTCTTGTTTGGTTACGATTCGCTCGTAGTTTTCTATACACCCTTCTTTTGCAAAGCAAATTGTCATGCGGGGCAGCTTATCCGTTATTTTCATTATCGCACTAGCCTCGTATGTGGTTACGCTAGTTTCTTTTAAGCGCCCCGAAAAAATCGACGCGCGCATTTTGGCTGTCGGCGATGTCGATCATACGGTGGATTACAGTAATATCTTGCCCGGCGACTACCTGGGTCCCGAATCCTGCGCGGAATGTCACGAGGAAAAATATGAATTGTGGAAATCCCATCCACACAGCCGGATGAATCGGCTTCCCAGCGAGACCTCGATTCAAGGCGATTTTCAAAATTCTGTTTTAAAACTTCCTACAGGCGAGGTTCATTTCAATCGGAACCAATCCGGCGACTATCAGATGGAAGTATTCAAAGACGGCAGGCGGCGGCGTCTCTACAAGGTCACGCGAACCATCGGTTCACGCTACATGCAAGCGTACATCGGACAACAAATCGAGGGCCCGGAACCAGCTGACCATGATATTTATCTGGAGCACCGACTGCCCTTTGCCTATTGGTTCAAATTCCAGCGATGGATTCCGCGCGTCTATTTGAATGCCTATGGTGACGAGGTTCTTGCCGATGGTGTCCCGATCGACGAAGCCATCGATGGCACGCCGCGTGTCGATACCTACAGTTCAAGTTGTATGAATTGCCACAACACATTCCCCTATGCATACCGAATCTATCACGAAAACCTGGTTGGTTTTCCCGATGCCACCGTTGCCGCAGAAATTGATGAACTCAGCAAGGCAATTTCGGATGAAATCAAAGTCGAACCGACAATCAAATCGTTCATGACTATCAACGAGCGGCTGGACCCCGATAAACATCTGGTCACGATGGGGATTAGCTGCGAAAGTTGCCATTTCGGTGGACGCGAACACGCTCAGCGAGAACGGGAAATTAAATTTCTTCCGACAAGCAGATTGACCCGCATCAGTGCAGACGACCCGCGCCGCAGGCCAACGGGTAAAACCGACAATGCGATCACGATTCGAGGCATCTGCACCCAGTGCCACTCCGGCAATACTCACCTGTTTCCAACTGGCGGCGGTAAAGGGAATTCCCATGAAGGACTCGACCTGTTGTCAGGTGCATGTGCCACAAAACTCAGCTGTATTGACTGTCACGAACCGCATACAGGAACGGCACAACCGTCGGGCGGACCAGATCTAGCCCGCCACGTCGACGTTTGCGCGAAGTGTCACACGGATTACGCCGAACCCAAATTCGCGATTTCCCATACAGGGCATGCTGCGGGTACGGTCAATTGCCTCGACTGCCACATGCCACGGTACACGCGCGGAATTGACAGTTTGATTCGAACGCACCGAATCAGTTTGCCGGTTGAGCCCGAGATGGTTTCGAGCGGAATGGCAAACGCCTGTAATGCCTGTCATCTCGATAAGTCGGTTCGCTGGACGCTGAATGAGCATCAGCGAATGTGGGGTAAACAGATAAAGCCGAACACCGAGTGGTCGTCATTTGACAAGCTCGACGAACCCGCCGGTACGATGTGGTTGGCCAGCAAAGATAGCCACATGCGGCTGTTGGCTACCGGGTGGCTTGCAAGTTCTAGGTGGGCTAGCGAGCGGATCGATGATATTGCAGAATCGCTCAACGACTCCGAGCCAGTCAATCGCATATTCGCAAGTCTAGCTATCTCCAAGGTTCTCAACCAAAAACCTGGTGATCCGATCCAGGTCGACATCACGGCCGCGCCTGACGTTCGACGTCGGCAGCTCCAATCGTGGTTGCTCGAGTTCGGTAGCGAGTGACCTGCGTAGCACCGTCACTTGGCGGTGGAAAATCGACCATCGTAGCCACACTCGCCCGACGGTGGAATATCGACGATAACTGCGACTTCGAATTACGCTTGGCGAACGTGGCTACCGGATCACGCGATCCCCCACACGAAAATGGGTAAAACAGCTTTTGCTCCCCCTTGCCTGCAAGATCACACTGGGCGTGACCACTCTATCTTATATTGGCCAACACCGCTGATTCGTTCGTGGGACTGACTGGGAAACAATTGCCGAATTCAGCTTGATCGGCAATAATGTTAAAACCACCACAATTTCAAGATCATCGCAATGCCAAAGAAAGTTTTAGTCGTTGACGATTCGGCTGTGGATCGGATGTTGTTCAAGGGTATTGTTGAACGACTGCCGAATTACACAGTGATTGAGGCCGAGCATGGTGAACATGCGCTGGAGCAGATCGATTCTTGGAACATTGATATCGTAGTCACCGATATGCAAATGCCGGTGATGGACGGTCTTGAGCTCGTTCGGGTGTTGCGAAAGGACCATCCCGAAATACCGACGATTCTTGCCACCAGCCACGGCAATGCAGAAATCGCAACCAAGGCACTCAGCGAGGGAGCCGCTGGCTATGTGCCAAAGGCCGAGCTCAATGAGCTGTTGATGCCAACGATTTCAAATATTGTTTCTCGGCTAGAACACGAGAGCAACTTTGCCAAGTTGATCGACCACTCTAAAGATATTTCCTTCCGGTTTGAACTGGAAAACGATCCAAAATTATTTGCACCGCTGATTGAGCTTACTTGCAAAATGATTGCGGGCATTTCTCCCACTCAGCGAATCGATCGGTTGCGTTTGGGCATAGCGATCGAGCAGGCGCTGCACAACGCATTGTTTCGCGGAAATTTGGAACTGCCAAATTTTGTTCGAGTTCCGTTCGGAGACGAATCGCCCGAGGCGGAAGTCGAGGATCGAATCGCCTCGCGATTGAGCGATCCACGTTATTCGCAACGCCGAATCAACGTCGGCATAAACATCACGCCCGCCGGGTTCGTATGCCGAGTTAAAGACGATGGACCGGGTTTTGATCCGGCAACGCACGCCGATCCACTGTTTGATGAATCGCGTCGCGGTTTGGTTTTGATGCGGGCATTTATGGACAACGTTGATTTTAATGATGTCGCAAATGAAGTTACCTTGACGGCTACTTGGAAAGACAAACATCGTTTGGACGAGGTCGAAGACACAGGTGAAATCTTGGGTTTCCTGCTGTGTAAGCAGTCCGGCAAGGAAGTGAAATTGACGAACTTCAAATGTATTGTAGGTGCCGATGAATCTTCACACCTGATTATCGCGGACAAATCCATCTCGCCCCACCATTGTCTCTTCTTATTTCGCGATGGCATCTGGCATGTGATCGACTTGAACAGTGCCTCGGGAACATCGGTAAACGGAAAACCGATCAAACAATCGAAGCTGAAGCCGGAAGACGTCATCGGTATCGGTGATTTCGAGCTACAGATCAAATACCACGTGGAACCAATGCCGGCGTAGGACTCGACAGGGTGTGGTCGTCAAAACCAGTGTGCATGAGTCTTCGACTTGTGACCGACACGACTGGGACAATCGTTGCACAACTTAAACAGCTCATGATCTCTGAATAATTTGGTGCAATCGAATGCTCGGTGTGGCAACCTGTCACGAACTCGGTTCCTTTCGTCGTTTTGATTACAATAGGTTGCGGCCAAAAAAATTGTCCATTTGAGATAATGCAGATTTTGCGAGCTTTCTTCAAGCTGATAGTTGACTGCAAATGTTCGAGTTGATTCGTAAATTTATAGAGCTCGTCGTAACTGCGGGGGGAAATCCCCCCCTGTTACAACGGGAGCTTGGGGGAATCCCAACTCTGACGTGCGCTGTTTGGTTGGCGATCATCGCCGCAACACCGCCGGGTCTGCTGGCGCAGGAAAAAAAAGGCGAGCGCGGTCCAACGCTCGTCGCCACCAGCCCGATCATCAAAAAAAAACTTTCTTCGGAACAATCGTTTGTCGGGTCGCTGCTTCCGGTAAAACGATCGGTTATCGGAAGCGCGGTGGATGGTCGGGTCGAAAAGGTGTTTGTAGAGGAAGGTGACGCAGTCGGGGCGGACGCCAATCAACAAACCGATCGTTTTCAAGGGACACCACTGATCCAAATCAAACGCGATACGTTGGATATTGAGATTGAGGCGGCCAATATCGAACTCGAACTTCGTCAAAAGGCTCTTGAAGAACTGAGAAAGAACATCCCGCGTGAAATCGAGTTGTCAAAAGCCAATGTTGCCCAAGCGGCCGCACAAAAGGAATACGCCGAGCAACTCTATAACCGATCGAGCGAATTGGATACAGGGCAGGGCATCTCGAAAAAGGAGTTGGAGGAAAGTGTCTCGCAGTTTCGGATTCAATCGCAAGCTTGGATCGCGGCCCAAGCTGAGCTTGCAAAACTCGAGTCGACTCGAGTCATTAGGCTGACCATCGCCGAAAAACGAGTTGCCGCGCAGGAGGCTGAGTTGCGACGCCTGGCCGATCTCCGATCCAAGTACACGGTCCGCGCAC
>CAJHZH010000167.1_pt1 | contig 10379 bp, 7 predicted proteins | sample 9198951 | NCBI WGS metagenome assembly CAJHZH01 (sample SAMEA7708381, study PRJEB35096) | sediment metagenome | biome: marine neritic benthic zone biome [ENVO:01000025]; feature: sediment [ENVO:00002007]; material: shallow marine sediment [ENVO:03000034] sea grass bed [ENVO_01000059] ...
GACATGTTTTGGGGCGATCGCTACGGCAAAGTTACCGACCCCTTTGGATTTCAATGGGGCATCGCCACGCATGTCGAAGACGTCAGCGAAGCGGAAATGCAAAAACGCAGCGAAGCCTGGTTTGCCCAAATGGCCGAAGGACAATGCGAAGGCGCCGCAGAAGCCACGACTACAGAATAGCCTTTTCGGAGGGTTTTGTAACGGCTGATTTGGCGGGCATGAACCAGCTTCCTCGCGTTGTCGTTACACGATGGAATCGTCGTCCGAAAAAGTCAGTCGCAATTAAAAAGATGGCGACAGCCAATTCGAAGACGCGCAGTCACATATTACCTCGATTTCAATTGGTATCACAAGCCCCGAATGTGACGAGGCGTGCACTTCGTCGAGGAGCTCGCTCGGCGAGTAGGGAAGGCCTCGAAAACGCCTGCCTCGTCGACGAGCACGTGTCGAAAAAACTTGGGCGTGACGCTCTTGGCCTCGACGCCGAGCTCATCGTTCCGGTCAGTTCGCGCCGGCGCCCCATTCAGGTGTACTTCACCCGTGAATTACGCTTGACTCGTTCCGAAGCGGACTGTCCGTTTGAGACGGCTTCCTACGGTTTTTACTAGTCGGTTGTAACGGAGTCGTTTCCGCAAAGAATTCCAATTGCTGTCGCGATCTGCACGTGCGCCAATCAGTACGGTCCACCGTCCCCACTTGCTATCGGGTGCCAGCAACGTTTCTTCGACCTCATGGAAGAGCGATTTGTCGAAGATTACGGCATCACCCGCTTTGATGCTTAGGTCCTCTTCGACGCGAATTGATTTGCCACTTCGGGTATGAAGGACCAGATTCCCTTTCTGATAATCGACCCCCATCTGGGACAGTGACACCCAAAATTGAATCAGCGGTAAAGGTGCGGGACCAGAGTAGTCTTGGTGGATGGGCAGCATGCCGACGTCCCCCATATACCGAGTAACAATGACGTAGCTCTGCAGTTTTTCTTTTTCCGCCCGATAGATGGTATCATCCAGCCAGGCAGATTCGATTTCGTCGCGGATTCGTAGAGCCCTCTCAATAATGCGAGCCGAAATGTCGTCGGTGTGATTGTGAAGGAATTGGTAAATGCGGTAGGTTCTCGGTACATTGTCGTGCGAGCGCGGGTGGACGTAGTCAAACATCGTATCGGTGTTGATTCGTTCATAAATAACCGGTGCACGTTTCATGAAGCGATGACAATAGTCTCGATATTCTTCTACTTCGTCCGCGGAATAAAGGCCGCGAATCACGTGCATGCCTCGGTTATCATCGCGAAGGTCCGAACGAATAGCGGGATAATCATGCATTGTGCGTGTCCTTTCCACCAGTAATCAAGTCGATCACAGTTTGATCCATGCGATGCTGTCGGCCCGGAAGGCTCTCTGCCAAATGTGGCGTGACCCGTGCGCGACGCAGTACACGAAACCGCGACCATAGCGGCATAGGTTCACTCCAAAACACATCCGCCAAATAATAACCGAGCTTACCGTGCCAGAGTGCGCGAAACAAGTCTTTTTGATTAATTACCCCTGCCCGACCGCAATTGATCAAAATCAAATTTGGCCGACAACGAGATAAGGCATCCACCGATACAAGCCCTTCCGTACCTGCCGTTAACGACAGCTGTAAAAAGATGACATCGGAATTGTTCGAAAATCTCTGGAAGCATTGCAAATTGGATGCCTAGTAAGCAATCCTTTTCAGCACCATTTTTTGGATTAACATGCATGTTTGCCAACGTAAAAATGAACACGTCTTTATTTATTTAATGGCAGCTCTAAATCTTGTCGATGGTGTGTATCGAACGAAACGGCGACCCGCCCCCTGGTATGCTTGCGCGTTTCCTTCAATCACGTTTTATTGTCGGTTTCTCAAGATGCTCCTGCGGGCAAGTGCCGTGGCCCGGCGCGGACGGTACGACGAACAGCATTGGGTCGCAGACAGTATCAACGTCTTGCGCGAACTTGAAAACGTCGGTGTCGAATTTGAGATTACGGGATTCCGTCATTTTGAGAATCTGGAACCGCCATGTTTGTTCATTGGCAATCATATGAGCAGCTTGGAATCCACGGTATTGCCGGGGCTGATTCAGCCGTACCGCCGCGTTACGTTTGTCGTGAAATCAACGCTGCCAAAGTATCCGATTTTTGGACACGTCATTCGCGCGCGCGATCCGATATTGGTTGATCGATCTAATCCGCGCAAAGATCTCAAGGTAATGCTGGAAGAAGGCCTCGCCCGGCTCAATCAAGGAATTTCCATCGTTATTTTTCCGCAGGCGACCCGGATGAGGCATTTTGATCCAGCACATTTTAACAAGATCGGTGTTAAGCTTGCCGCGCGCGCGAAAGTCCCGATCATCCCGATTGCATTGCAGACCGATGCCTGGGAAACGGGTATTTTTGACACCGATTTAGGTAGAATAATCCCATCCAGACGCGTCCGAATTGCATTTGGAGCGCCCCTCTGGGTGCAAAGTCGTGGGCACCGCGAGCATCAATCAATCTGTGAGTTTATCGGTCAAAACCTGCGTGCCTGGAGAGCAATGAGCTGAAGATGAACCATGGGAAAGCAACAATCTGATCTTGAAATCCCGAAAAGGAGAATCGGAAACGACCGCAAACCGTTTGGATGCGATTATGGATATCCGATTCTGATCTGCGTCAGTCGATGCCGATCAGAATCCGCAAATCCCGTGGGTTTCTGCGCCGAACGAAAAATGGACGATTTACGTGTCGCGTAAATAGATCTTCGATGCCAAATACGGTGCCCCTACCCGTGTCATCTGAACCTAGGCAAAATGGCAATGGCATCAAAGATGTCGGAATTGAATGTGCACCGTTTTTTCCATTTCTGCACTGCAAACTTCCTTACATCGTTCGCCCCATTGACCCAATGAAAGTGAATCTCAAATCATGAGAATTCAGTCTTCCATGCAGCCTGTGAGTATAGTTTGTCGTGCCACCGGTTCGTGGGTTTTTTTGTGGTCAGTCACGATAGTGACCACGAGTTTGTCCGGGCAGAAAATCGATCCCGAAACAGCATTCCACAATGTTTGGAATCATGTCAACGAGCACTTTTATGACAGGAACTTTAACGGTGTTGACTGGGATTCGATGAAGAGCAGGTACTTGCCGCAAGCAACGAAATGTGAGAACGATGATCAACTGTCGCGAGTGATCAACCGGATGCTGGCCGAGCTTGAGACATCACATACGCACTATTACACGAAGAGCGATACTGCCTACTATTTTCTTGTTAGTTTGTTCAAGGATGTTTACGACAATGACCTGATCAAGTCTTTATTTCCCGGTGGAAAGATCACCTACGTTGGAATCGGCATCTTCACCGAGCAGATAGGCGAGTCCTATTTCATCAAGGGTGTGCTCGACGGTGGCCCCGCCGATCTGGCAAAGTTAAGACGTGGCCAACGACTTGTCTCTGCCAACGGGCGACCGTTTCATCCGATTCGATCATTCCACGACATGCTTGGAAACGAGGTAGCGCTGTCGGTTCAGAGTTCAACGAGTCCGGACGATTTGCAGGAGGTTAGCGTGCGACCTATCGAAATCGATCCGCAGAAAATCATGATGCATGCGCTAGAGGCGAGCATGGAGGTGATCCGGGTCGGTGATCGCGAGATTGCCTATGCCCATTTGTGGTCATACGCTGGTGAACAGTTTCATCTCAGATTGAAACGAGAGCTCTCTTCCGGTTCATTCAAAACTGCGGATGCTCTTATCGTTGATATCCGCGACGGTTGGGGCGGAGCCAGCCCGGAATATCTGAACCTGTTCAACACGCGTGTTCCAACCATGACTTCTTTTGATCGCGACGGCAAGACGACGACCTTTGACAGCCAATGGCGCAAACCGGTTGCCGTATTGATCAATGCCGGCACGCGTAGCGGCAAGGAATTGATCGCCTACGGCTTCAAGAAATACAAGCTTGGACATGTAATTGGATCAAAGACCGCGGGTGCCGTCACTGCCGGAAGATTCTTTCTCTTCGAAAATGGGAGCGGCCTGTACCTGGCAGTTCGAGGAATCAAGGTCGATGGCGAAGTACTTGAAGGAAAGGGTGTTTCACCTGATTACGAAGTTCCCTGGAATTTACCCTTCGCGAGCCACGAGGACCCACAACTGAAAAAAGCACTGGAACTGCTGGCGAAATAGGCCCTTTTTTGTTTTTAGAGGAGCCGTCGTGGGGCCTTCCGCCTGCTGACCGTTTATGGCTCTCATGTGGCTGTTACGGTCACGATTAGCCGCCACAATCTGGGCGAATTTCCCTCTTCGAAAGAAATCCAACTTTATTCGGCTCTCGTAGCAATCAGTTTGGTGTTGCTCGCTTGCCGTGGAATGGCCGGGTATCATGGGTCACTACTAAAGCGAACATTCTATGACCGAAATCAACCCTATGCTCAACCAGAGATTTGCAAGAATTTCCATTCCCCGAATCTCTTTTGCGATTCTGGTAGATCTGGTGATCGCTTGTGCGAGCTGGAGCGGCATCGTAGACACTTGCGAGTTCTGGCCGACGAAGGTTTGGCGAAGCTCGACCCCCGAGCTGCACCCAATGAACTCGGGCCGTTTGTCGCAAGCTAATGGCGGTAAACAACGATCGGATCAGGATCCGGTTGCTGCATTGAGGAAGTTAGGAGTTCAGATAGAAGTTAACGCAAAGGGAAATGTGCATGGGATCAATGCGAGCAAGTCAAGCTTTTCGGATGCAGATTTCGTGCACTTGACGACATTTGACCGCCTTGAATGGATGGACTTGGCCGAGTCTAAGATCACAGATAAGGGTCTGACGGATCTGAACAATTCGTTGCGAATTAAAACGCTCTATTTGAGCAAAACAAAAATTGGCAACCGGGCGTTGAAACAGGTTGCAAAAATGGGCCGTCTCGAAACACTGGCCATAGATCTTACGAGAGTTACAGGCGCCGGATTAACCCACCTGAAGCAACTCACGAACTTGCGGGTTCTGAATCTCAGCGGCTGTGCTGTCGATGATGACGATTTAATATTCCTGAAAAAACTGACCAACCTTGAAACACTTGCGTTATCCGACACCGACATAAAAGGCCACGGGCTAGTGCACCTGAAGACGCTAAAAAAACTTCGAGTGCTCAATCTAAATGATACACCGCTGGAAGATCCCGCGTTATCTCACCTCACCGGGCTTAAGGAACTGCGTATGCTGCACGTTCGTCGCACGAAGGTCAGCAAGAACGAGGTTACCAAGCTCGATGATGCGATAAGCGGTCTTGCCATCTACAGAAACTGATTTTAGATCTTGAATCTTGACTCTCGGAGACGCAACTGATGAAATCACGTCAATCGAGGAATTGGCCCATTGGCCCTACCCTCACCGTTTTATGCGTGCTGGGCTTGATATACTCAGGATGCAGTGCCACCCATGCTCAAGATGCGAGTCAATCGACCAAAACGCCAAACGTTGTGTATGTACCGACGCCTCATGATGTTGTGGCAAAAATGCTGGAGGTTGCCAACGTCAGCAAAGACGATATCGTCTACGATCTGGGCTGCGGTGATGGCCGCATTGTTGTAGCAGCGGCTCAAAAGAAAGGGTGCCAGTGCATCGGGTTTGAAATCGCACCAGATCGGCTCAAGGAAGCCTTGGATAATGTGCGCAAAAACCACGTGGAAGACTTAGTGCGAATCAAGGACAAGGATATTTTCACTGTTGATCTTAGCCGTGCCGATGTCATTACACTGTACCTATTACCAAAACTGAACGTGAGATTGATCCCCCAGCTGGAGAAACTAAAACCAGGCTCGCGAATCGTATCGCATGACTTCGCCATGCAAGGCATCAAACCCGACCGGATCATCCGCATGGTCTCAAAGGAAGACGGGGTGGAGCACGCGATCTACCTCTGGACCACGCCGCTAAAAAAGGAATCAAAGGATTAGAGCAGCTTCGAAATTGCATCCTATCGATTAGCCGGTGAGCCCGATTCTGAAACTGTTCATGCGTATCGATCACGCGTGAATATAGTCGTGGTGAAATCTGGCGAGGTGATCGACGCCGACGATGTTATTGCCGGTTGGAAGGCACGACGGGTTGAAACACGTTTTGTTTGATCATCAGCGAGCAATAATGAATTGCGTCCCCTTTCTCCCCCGCGTCCCCTTTCTCCCCATGTGTATCACACCGTTTCGATTGGAATTGGCCGAAAAATGAACGGGACGTAAAATGTAGTGGTCCTCGCGATTACAGATGGATCGGTGAAAAAATGAATTCACGGATGGTATTATTGGTGGCGTCTTTTTGGTGGGCTGCCCTGACACCTGCCGCAACTGCTCAATCAATTGCAAAGGTCGCTCCGCATTGGCAAGTAAAGTCATTTGTCCATGATGGTGGGCTTGAGCACCAAAACGTCTTTTACATCGACTTTGATAAATATGGAACGGTCTGGTTGGCAACGACTGAAGGGTTACGAAGTTTCGATGGATATCGTTGGAAGCACTACACAACAGAACATGGGCTGCCCAGCAATCACGTACGATGTGTTCGTATCGCGTCAGACGGAAGATTGTGGGTTGGAACGGACGACGGCGCAGGTGTCTTTGAAAACGAGCAGTTCACAGATGCTGGTACTAGTGGCAAATTGGCGGGTACCAGCATTCGGCGGATCGTCGAAGACAACGACGGTTCGATTTGGTTCTGTTGTGATCAATGGCCAAACCCCGCGGTGACTGGGGGGCTTACTCGGTTGCAGAATGGCAGCTTCACAACTTGGCAGAAGAAAGATGGTCTTCCAAGCGACTATGTTTCGGATTTTGTGATCGACTCACGCGGCCGACAATTTGTTCTCACAAACAAAGGATTGGCACAATTCGACGAAACCGGATTTCTCCGACCATTGGAGGATGCGGGATTTCGCAATTGCGAAACATACATTTGGTCTTTGGTCGAAAGTGAAAAGTTTGGAATTGTCGTTGCAACAGCCCAACATTTTTATCACCTTCAAGGCAACCAGTGGCGCCATTACCCGAATCGAATCAAAAATGGATTCAAAGAACCAAAGCTGACGACCGCCCGCGACGGCAACATTTTTGCTTGCACGGTCGGCGAAAATGCCAGGATTCTTCGATGGCGGGAAGGAGAATTTGTGGATGCAACGGAGCCATTGCGCCTACACTCAGGTGGCGTACAAGTCATTGCCGAAGACGCGGAGGGGGCGATCTGGGTCGGCGGCTATCATCGCCTTGCTCGATGGCATCGTTTCACCAACCAATGGCAATACTACGAAGATCTCGGACAACCGAGATGCGCGGACCGAGGAGGTGGAATTTGGTTTGATTTTCCAAAGGGTGGATTAGTTCGTTTGAACCAAGATCAATGGTCGGAGTTCGAGGACGTTTCAATTCCGATTCATGAACTTCCCGATGGCAAGATTTTAATGCAACACAAGGATGGCCTGGCCTGTTGGATTGATGGCCAACTGATTCCGATGCGAGAATCTACGGTTGGACTAGTGAAGCCAAAACTGTTGCATGTAGATGGTTCCGGTACGATTTGGGCGTGGGGAATAGACCAGAATACTGTTGCAACCGCTACCGCTTGGTTCGATGGACACCGGTGGAATCAGCGGCCCATGCCTTCTACCACGAATACGGCCGTCGTCAGTCATTCTTATCCGGATCCCGTTTCAGGCGTTTGGTGTGTTTTATCAAAAAATGGATTTGCTCCATTTCGATTAGTGCACTTGGACAAGCATTTGACGAAAGACTTTGCATTGCCCGCCGAAGTGCAAAGTCACCATGCTCCGCGAGTCTTCGTCTGTAAAAACAACAACGTATGGCTGTACGGCTTGTTCGGTCTCTATAGTCGACAGCAATCCAAAGATGCCAACTGGGAAACCATTCCAACCCCGGGTCGCAACGTGGAGCAAATACATTCCATCGGAGACGAGATTTGGGCATCGTGCGGGGGACTTGTCGGTGGGCGACCCGCGTTGATCAGGCTTCGCGACACTAAATGGACTTCGTTTCCGCAACTGCGCGGGCGATTTGTCGGGAGAACGGATCGATCGCTTTACGTGTCTGCAAACAGGAAAATCCAACGAATCGATGCCGGTCTTGATCAACAACCGATTGCTTTGTTTCCTCCGTTTAATACCGAAATTGGAACGATCATGCCACGAACCAAGGGAGAATTGTGGATTGGTGCCGGCACCCGAACCTACCGTTACCTCCCCGATCGACTACCACCCGAAACCGAAGCCGTCCAAATTCAAGAGAGAATTCAAAAAGATGACGCGTTCGTTCTTAAGTTAAGCGGAATCGAGAAATTTACCCCCGATGCCGATCAAGGTGATTTCAAATTTTCTTTTCAGCTCGACGGAAAAAATTGGACTACTCCCATGTCGTTTGAACGTGAAGTGCGAATCACCGATGTTCCGGTAGGAGACCATGAACTGCGAGTTAGGGTTCACGACCAAGACGGTCAAACGGATTCAACGCCGGCCGTTGTCAGTTTCAGCGTGTCACCCATTCCAATTCAACAACGTGTATGGTTCAAGCCGGTCGTTGTCGGCGTATTGCTGACGCTTCTCATTCTCGCCATGACAGCGACTGCGGGATGGTACAAATTTCGAACGCTCGCAGCGGAACTAGAGAAACGGGTAATTCGCAAATCCCAGGAGCTACAAGGTAGTGAAAGAAACTTTCAACTTCTGTTTGAAGAATCGCGCGACGCGATCATCGTGTTTGATGTTGACGGTCGGTTGATCAGAAGAAACAAAGCCGCGGAAGAATTCGTCGGTGTCAACGACAAGCATGCGATTTCTATATCCAACCTGTTTGCCGATCAACGTGAGCGGGATCGATTTGAGCGGGATTTGAACAATCAAGGTTACTTAAGCGGATCACGATTTCGTATCGTCGATTGGAGGCAAAATGAACGCGCCGCGCTCCTATCGGTGAACCCTTGCAAAGACGACCGCGACGTTCTCCCAGGTTATCAAGTGATAATCACGGACATCTCAGAGCGTGAACAACTAGAACAACGGTTGCGAGAAACTGAGAAAATGGAGGCCGTTGGGAGAATGGCTGGTGCGATCTCTCATGACTTCAACAACTTTCTGCAGATCATCGTTTGCTCGACCGATTTAATCAACCTGAAAAAAGCCGATGATCCCAAGATTGATAAAGCGGTTGAGATGATTCATCAAGCAGCCGAACGCGCCCGCAACCTTACGTCTGATATTCAGAGTTTTAGCCGCACACCGACCACCAATCCAAAGCTGGTAGATACGCGACGGGTCATCTTAGAGCTTATGGAATTACTTGAACGTATTCGACCCAAAAACGTCAAAACTGAAATCGACTTGTCTCCCGACTTGGGAAATACGTTTGCAACAGAAAAGCAAATAGAGCAACTTGTCGCTAACCTGGCCATTAACGGATTCCAGGCCATGCCCAATGGCGGACGGCTCTTGATTAAGGGGCTGAACGCGACAGTTCCAGACGAGGAATCGGGAGACCTATCTCCCCGCGGCGACGCAAATTATGTGAAGTTGATGGTCGAAGATACTGGAGTCGGAATTTCGGAAAGAAATGTCGGGAAAATCTTCGAACCGTTTTTTACTACCAAAAGTGAAGACGAAGGAACCGGATTAGGACTGGCCATCGTCTACGGAATTGTTCAACAGTTTGGCGGTCGGATTTATGTTTCCAGCAAATTGCGCCGTGGGACGCGTTTCACGGTTCTTCTGCCGTATCGCGACCCGTCGCCCTGGATCGAGAAGCCCCCAGAATCAGGAATTATACCGCAAAGAAAAAGGGGAAAGATTCTCTTGGTTGACGACGAAGCTAACATCCGAGAATTGGCTAAGCTGGTGCTGGAAAGTAACGGCTACTTTGTTTATCTGGCTGACAATGGGAATAACGCCCGATCGAAAATTCTCAAAAACCGGCTGAAAATAAGCTTGGTAATTTCCGATATTGTCATGCCAGATACCTCGGGCGTCGAGCTTAGCAAATGGATGCAAACGAACTGCCCGGAAATTCCGCTCCTTTTAATGTCTGGATATCCGCAGGGTCGGTATTCATCGCGATCCGATGTAGAGATCTTAAGAAAACCTTTCCAATCCAAGCAGTTGCTGAGCCGCGTGGAAGAAATCCTCAATAGAAAGGCGCATGAAAAGATGTCAACCGCCTCATAAACCGCTAGAATATTCACTGCGAAAATCACCTTGGAGAACTCGTGGGTGTTGTCGTGGTGAAACTGATAATTGTCGATGACAATCATCTGGCGCGATCATCGATGGACGCAATGCTGACTGCTTGCAATTTTCGGGTAGAATCCGCGTCCAGCGGCAGTCAGGC
>CAJHZH010001042.1_pt1 | contig 10375 bp, 7 predicted proteins | sample 9198951 | NCBI WGS metagenome assembly CAJHZH01 (sample SAMEA7708381, study PRJEB35096) | sediment metagenome | biome: marine neritic benthic zone biome [ENVO:01000025]; feature: sediment [ENVO:00002007]; material: shallow marine sediment [ENVO:03000034] sea grass bed [ENVO_01000059] ...
CGGTGATTACGGGAACAATGGGAGAGCCGATCATACTCAGCCCGGTGTCCAAACCGGCGTGGATTGCCAGGTTCAAAAACAACTCGGAATTCCTGCGAAGCTGGTCGACTCGTTCGGGTTCCCGTCTGAGTTTGTTTAGCGCCCCAAGCGCAGCACCAACATTGGCGGGCGGCAGGCCAGCAGCAAATACAAAACCAGGAGTCGTGTAACGCAGGAAATCGACAAGCTTTTTGTCCGCGCCGATAAATCCGCCGGCACTGCCGAACGACTTGCTCAGCGTACCCATCCACAGGTCAACATCCTTGCGGTTAACGTTGTAAATTTCGCCGATGCCGCGACCCGTTTTTCCCATGGTACCAATGGAGTGAGCCTCGTCGACGAACAGCAATGCTTTATGGCGTTTCTTGATCTCAACAAACTTGTCCAGTTCCGGGAAATCGCCATCCATACTGTACAGTCCTTCAATCGCGATCATCACGCGATGATACTCCGATCGAATATCCGAGAGGATCTCGTCCAGTTGGTTCCAATCATTGTGATCGAAAGGTCTCCGTCGGGCACCTGATAATTCCGCACCTTGGATGATACTGTTATGTGAAAGCGAGTCGTGAATGATCAGGTCGCCGGATCCCACCATGTGGCCAATCACCGATTCGTTGGTTGCGTGTCCACCGGCAAAGGTAATAACATCCTCGACGCCGAGAAACTCCGCCAATCCCTCTTCGAGTTGTTTGTGTATGGTCTTTTCGCCGGAAACGAGGCGACTTGCAGAAACGCTGGTGCCGTACTGATGAATCGCATCGATTGCGGCCTGGCTAACCTCCTCCTCGCCGGACATTCCGACATAGTTGTAACTGGAGAATGAGATCAGTTCTCGACCGCCGACAACCGTAGTGTCCGCGATCGCGCCTTCATGTACGGTGAAAAATGGATTGCGGACCCCACTGTCAATCATCAAAGACTTCAGCCGTTCGAATCGAATATATTCGGGCATTTTTTCGATTCGGTAAAAAGTCTCCGGAATCTCTCCATCAAACTTTTTGGACGGCGTTAGTGGAGCATCGGAAAATTTACGACCGACCGGCTCCGTGCCAATATGTTCCTCGATGGCACTGGCGACTTCACTGATCGTTTCTATTTCTTGAAGTACGTCATCGGGAAACCGACCTCCAAAATACTCTTCCAACGAGTTTGCAATCTGCAGTCGCTCTAACGAATCCAACCCAAGATCCACCACGATGTTCGTGCTGGCAGACAGGTTCTTTGCCCGCTCTTTAGCAACATTGCGAACATGCTGAGAAACAATTTCTATCAATTCCTGATTTTGTGGAGCGACCGCTTTTCCATTTGCTTCGGCGGAGGCGACGACACTCGAGTCGATTTCGACTGCCCATTTTGCTACGATCAACAGCTTGTTATCCATATAATTCTGTCGGCATGCGTACCGTTGTACCTTTCCACTGGATGTTTTGGGAACCGAGCCGGAGCGGACGAGAATAATTTCGTCTGGGGGAAGATCGTGTTCGGCGGTTACGTTGGCAATCACGTTTTGAAATTCGTCATCCCACACCGATCCCGGGCCCCGTTCAACTTCGCAGACAATGACGAGGCGTTCCCGATCCCAGTGTTCGACAGCAAACGCCGCAGCGCCGCCGGTTCGCAGGCGTGGGCTTGAATGCTCAACGGTCACTTCGATGTCCTGTGGATAGCGATTGACACCGCGGACAATAATCATGTCTTTAAGCCGTCCGGTGACAAACAGCTCGCCACGATTCAAAAAGCCGAGATCACCGGTCCGCAAATAAAAATTCCCTGGTTCGTTCTTTAACTCGGCCAAAAAAGTGCTGGCTGTTTTTTCCGGCTTATTCCAATATCCTTTTCCGACACTTTTACTGCGGATCCAGATTTCTCCAATCTGATCGTCGTTTAGCTGACTCTTTGAATCCGGATCGACGATAATTACTTGTTCATCGAGAATCGGCTTGCCGCAACCCACTAGCTGCTTTGTTTTTTGCTGATCTGATTTAGATTCTACGACATGATGATTGGCTAACGACTCGGCGTCGAACGAATGTACAACCGGTTCAGAGCCCCGCGCGCCACCGGTAATCAAAAGCGTCGTTTCGGCCATGCCGTAGCACGGGTAATGACTCGAATGCTTGAATCCGTATTTGCCAAATTTTTCCGTGAATTCTCGTAGCAGATTGGCGCGGATCGGTTCAGCACCATTGAATGCGACTTCCCACATCGACAGGTCGAGATTCTGACAATCCTGTTCATCGATTTTCTTACAGCAAAGCGCGTAGGCGAAATTGGGACCACCACTAATCGTTGCGCGGTATTTTGAGATCGCTTGAAGCCAACGAATTGGTTTTCCCAAAAAATGAACGGGCTTCATAAGCGTCGCCGTGAGACCGACAAACAATGGGTTTACCATTCCGCCGATCAAACCCATATCGTGGTAAAGCGGAAGCCAACTAACTCCACTACAATCGCGAGTAAGCTGAAAACCCGTAGAAATATATTTGCAGTTTGAAATGACATTCGAGTGGGTCAAGATCACACCACTGGGCGATCCGGTTGAACCGGAGGTGTATTGCAAAACCGCAATATCATCAGGTTGAATTTCCGGCCGGTTCCAGTCCCCAGCAAGCTCGATGGGAATTTCTTCAGTCGCCAACCACGGCTGGTTCAACAGCGAATCACATTCGCCGGCCAAGAATTCGCGGCGGTCGATAACTTCTCGCACCGTTAAGGCCACTGAGGTGGCGGCATCGTCGGCGATCGCACTTATGCGACCCATATTTCGATTTCGTCGAGGCGGATAGGCAGGAACCGGTATCACGCCCGCGTAGTGACATCCGTAAAAGGCGACGACAAACTCGAGGCCCGAGGGATACATCAACAGGGCGCGTTGGCCTCGCAGTCCCATTGAGGTCAGCTTTGCCGCACAAGCTCTCACGCGCTCGTCGAGTTGAGCAAATGTCAAAGTCGCCGATTGATTCTCACCATCCTCGAGAAACCGGTATGCAATCAAGTCTGGTTGAGCAGACTTCCAATAGCGCAACCGATCAACAAGCGTGGTTTCGGGTGGGGAAAATGGATCGAGAAGTTGTTCCAGTGTTTTCACTGCCAGAATCTACCTGATTCTAATCGCTGCAAGGGTTCGTGTTCTTTCTAGGGGGTTATGATTGGTATCGCACGGGTGCACCCCCTGCGACGCAGTGGATATTCCACTCTCGGATGGATCTTAATTGGTAAAATATACGCTGACTCTCAAAAAATGTCCAAAGGGTCGTTTGCCAACACAGATGAATTCCAAGTGACTATTGTAGTTTGCCGACCACTTGAGCGTGTTGGCCAAACAATACTATTCACGTAGGATCGGCGGTTTTTGAGAAACAATCCAAAATTTCAACCGGTGCGTCTCGTGCAATCCACTTGACAACCATAGTTTGGGCAGTATTTTGCCGGTTCGCGCGCCGGCAATAGGACGCAATCCGCCAACTCGATTTTGCCAGATTGAATGGACCCAAAAAATGGATCATCACAAGCTTGTCATGCCGGAAAATCTGAACCACTACGGGTTCCTGTTTGGTGGATATATTCTGAAATGGGTAGATGAAGTGGCGTGGATCGCCGTCAGTTTGGACTACCCTAAGTGCAATTTCGTTACAATCGCCATGGACAATGTTGAATTTCGGAAAAGTGTGCGGCAAGGCACGATTTTGAAGTTTACCGCTGATCGGGTTCGTGTTGGAACAACGTCTGTAGGTTATCACGTGGGAGTATTTCACGAGACTGGTCAGTCCTCTGAAAGCGTTTCCATTTTTTCAACCACGGTCACCCTAGTTCGCGTAGACGATCAGGGCCATAAAACACCAATAACCGCTGAGCGGCCAGATTCAATTCGCGGGCAAACCGGTTTAGACAGTGATCTCGAATAAATTGGAAACATCATTACATGTGCTAAACGACCGGAAAACAAAACGACGTGACTGATCAATCGAATCTGTCCGGGGATCGAAATCAGCAAGAAAATGCTATGCATTCCATTAAGCAAATGCTCCAGTTGCACCGAAGTTTTCAAATAGCAACTTAATGCACTCGCCATTCGACATTCGCTGTTTCACGACGTGCGTCACTGACGGACGGTTCAGTTATGGTTAAGTATTGCTCGTCCTGCTGGAGAAACGAACAACACGAAGTTGTAGTTAAACGGAAGATTTTTTTTGGTTTGGTGATGTTTGGGACACTGGGTCTGGTTTGGTTTTTGAGACCCAAAAAGTGTCTTTGCTGCGGTACCGTGCGGGTATGGTAGATTCAAACGAACGCGCCGATTTTTTTGACAAGATCCGCCATTCGGCAACTGTCATACTCCACCAAACCAGCAGATCGGCCACGTAAGCCGTCGTATTTGAATAACGTTGCGACCGTCTTGTTGTCCGTCAGATCGTCAACCGCAACAACCTCAAAATCCTTTTGGCGGGTGCAACAGGTTTCGTGTGGTCAGTCGACCACCGTCCAAATCCATTGAGGGCAACCCGAACCGCGAGGTTAGCCACCTCCCTTCGATACTTTGCTTTATTCACCAATAGCCGAATTGCTGGGCGAATATACTACTTGTGCATGTTCTGGTACAACACGGTAAGGACTTGAGACACAGTCCTCTTTTTGCATTCTCGAACTTTGCGCGAGGAGCGGCTCCGTGTAATTTCCGCAACTCCGCACGAATTCGGCTACGTGGACTAAATTTCAATCCTATTTGACGAGTTGTTTTGATGTCGCGCCGAAAACAAATTGAAGAAATGCTCGCCGAGCAACCAGACGATCCATTCTTGAATTACGCGCTCGCGCTGGAATGCGACAAGGATGGCGACACCCAACAAAGCCTTTTGCTTTTTAAGAGTCTGATGACGGCTTCCTCACCGTACGTTCCAGCGTTTTTTATGGCGGGTCAATTACTGGCACGGCTCGATCGAACGGATGAAGCTCGACGGGTGCTTGCAAGCGGAATCAAACAAGCCCAAGAACAGGGAAATCAACATGCGGCCACTGAGATGGCAGAGTTTATTGATGCGTTGCCGGATTAATGTGGGTACCGAACGCCCGTATGGCGCGGCGGTACCTGAATTTCGTCAAAATCGATGGGCAAAAAAAATGCAATGTGCCTGGGTGATTCAAGTCTCGTCGGGCCGCCGGGACCTACTGACAGACTTTGCCTGCCGCAATCCCGCCCATTTGCCACGGGCCAACGATGCGCGCACCAAGTGGGTTAGCCAAACCTTCGACGGGACACGGTTCCGTTTGAGTCTGTAAAGTGCCCTCTGCGTTAGGGACTCGTAGAGCAGTTTTGATGGAGAGCCGGCGTTACGATAATTCCGCATCGCTTCAACTTTGCCCTGACCAAAAAAATATGCGCCAACAAATTTCTCGGTGACGCGATCGGGAGTTATCAAGTGCCGCAGCCTGGCTCCCGGTACCCAACATCCTCGATGCCCTGCCGCAACTAAACGACGAAGCAAATCCACCTCGTCCTCTCCGGTAACTTCACGTCCCCGACGCCCCAACGAAGTATTGAATTTGAACTGTTTTTGAACATCTGTGCGTAGAGCGAAATTGGCACCGTAAGGTAAGAGTCGTTCGTGAAATGCGACCGGTTTGTCGCCAATGTCCCTGAACGCATAACATGCTCGACACAGTTCCCAGTTTTCTTTCAACCACTGCGGTCGACGTTCATCAAAAAATGGAATGATGGGACCGCCCCAAAACGAGCAATCGCGTTGCGAGCGCGCCGCCGCAACGTAGGCGTCGAGCCAATCGATGTCGACTAAAACATCATCGTCAGTCCATATCACAATATCGCCGTCAATTGCCTCAACGGCACAGTTTCGTGCATAGCAATGGCCCTGTCGGCGCTCCGTTAACGAACGAATATGAAAACAGCTTCCATAATGTTGGATAACGTCCTGGGTATCGTCGTTACTGCTATTGTCAACAATCACCAATTCCAGATCCGTATCGGCAGGAATGGTCAGCAATCGCATTTGATCAAGCGTACGATCTAGTACGGCCGCTCGGTTCCAAGTGCAAATGGCAATTTGAACGCGCATGTTTTGTAGCGAATACGATCAAAATGCAGGAGCAGATCGTTAAAGCTGTTTTTGACTTCCGATGACAAGTTCTTGTAATTTTTGGGCAAAATCACCAACCGGGTCGAGCGAATATCGTTCGCGAATCTGTTGCCCTGCCAATTCACCCAAGGATTGCCATTGCTGGCGCGCCTGCCAGGCCCGCTCCAGCGCGTCATCCATTTGAGTTACGGTTGCGCTTTCAGCGATAAATCCAGTCTTGCCATCATCGAGCAATTCCGTGTTTCTGCCAATGTCCGTGGCAATGACGATCCGGCGACAAAGCATCGCCTCCACAATCACCAAGGGTGCGCCTTCGTAACGGGACGGCAAAAGCAGTGCATGGTTTTCCGCCCAGACATCGGCGATGTCATTGACAAATCCCTGGTAGTTTAGCTGGTCGCCCAGTTGGTGGAGGTCGATCAGGTCTTCCAGATGTCTGCGATGTCCTTGATCGGATCCGTAAAAGTTGACGACGACATCCCGCTGACGCCACTTTGAATTGCGAAATACATCGACGATGATGTCCTGTCCTTTTGACTGAAAATGCAGCCGTCCGACGCAGGCGATCTTTAGCGGGCTGGCCTGCTGGGGCCAAGGCGGTTTGATGTTGGGATCGATGTTGAACGGGTTGGCGACGATTTCGTAGTTATCCAACTTAATTGCCAGGTTGGTTTCCATTTTTCTACGATTCTCGTCCGATACAAAAAACACTTTCGCAGCATGCCGGTACCATTCCCGATACTCATCCAGGACATCGGAATGAATAAAAAACGAGTCGCTTGCACACTGGATGTTAATCGCGTAGGGGATGCCAAGTTCCAGGCATTCTCGCGCCACCTCGACACGGTCCGGATGAAAACCGAGCGAAACCAGCACGATGTCTGGCTTGGTCTGGTGCAGCCAGGTTCGAGGGTGACCATTAAGTCCGCCAAACATCCGCCGCGCCCTACCGATCTTTTTTTCCCAGAAACCTCGAGGGCGGTTTCTCAACCAGAGTTGCCCGCCATGGTTTTGGATTTGCAGCAGCTGTTTTGCGGTAAATGGCCAATACTTGTAATTGACGCATACTTCATGACCCTGCGACTGAAGTTTGCGCGCGGCGCGCCACCACAATTCTTCACTGCCACCCCAGGGCATGCCGGTCATGCACGAATAGAAACCGATTTTCATGCGGACCTCTCGGATGGCAAATGATCAGCACCGCGCTGGCAGTCTGGTTGTGAGTTCGGCGCATCACCTTGAATGGGTGACGGGACGGAGGTCATGCTCAAATTATCTTGTGGTTTGACGGCGTTAGTTTGAGCGTCGAAAAAACAATAATTCTCCGGTTTGTCATAGTTCTGTTTGGCAAATTCATAGATTCTGTTCAACAGAGGATAATCTTCGTAGAACTTTTCGCGCAACCATTCCGGAACCGGCTCGTCATAATTCGATTCGTTGTAACGCGGTAATTGGATCTCGGGTTTTCCCAAAATGCGCGCCAACAATCCGATCGAAGTTTGAAGCTCTTCTTGAATTCCAATATATATGAAATGTTCGCGTAATCGTTCCTCAAAATTCTGAATGGTGATATCCTGCGGCAGATGGTTGTAAATCCAGTACGGATTCTCACGCAAGTAGAATTCGACATTTGGATATTGATCGAGAATATTGACCTGTTTTCCCCGATACCAGAATCGACCCTCAGCACTGCGTCCCTTGCAGAAAAAAAACATTGAGACCACGATGTCAAACGGGTCTCGAAAAATCGTAAAGTATTGGTCGATCTCCGGGTAGTAATACGGCAACCCATAGCCGCGCAAGGTGTCAAAGTGGCCGTGAATGCACTTAATTTCCGGGTCCCAGTTGCCGTTTTCATCACGCGTCGAAATCCGTGGCAACAAAATGTCCTGAGTCTCATCCTGATTTAGTTTGCGATACTGTTTCCCAAACCACTTCCGCAGCAAGCGAATGAAACTCGATCCGGCACACTTTGGTATGTGTGTAAATATCACCGGCTTGGTTGGGTCGTATTTTCTCATCGCAAGAATGGCTCGCGCGTCGAAACCGTCGACTAAATCTAGTCGTTTCCAATGCTATTTAACAGGCCGATTTGAATCGCTACGATCGGATTTATCTCGATCGGCCCTGAGTTGCTCGATGGTCGCCGCCCGATTGCGAATGATCGTCCTAAGCCAATTAATGTAGCTTCTCAAACGACGATTGGCCGCTCGTTGATCAAAGTATTTCTGTGGATAATTTCCCATTTCCTGTACCGCTTGTGACAATTCCGCTTGCAACAATTGTACGGATGTATGCGTAAACGCCGAGTTATCAGGAAACAAATGCGACAGATCGGCCGGTGATTCCACAGCCGGGAATCCCATAGCGTTATCGGCAATCATTCGGCCGGGAAATGACAGTGGCAAGTTTTGCTCGCGGGCCACGACCCTACATTCAACCATGCCGCGAATCAAATCGTAAAGCTTGGTCGTTGCAGGTTCTTTGGCTTGCAAATGATCGTAGAGCAGAGTCTTCTGGACCAGCATTTTGGAAGGTGGCGGCTGGACCAGTTGACTTACTACCGGACCAATCTGCCCGCCCGAGCTGATGCTCCAAGCCATCGGTGCGAGGACCGGGCAATTGTGATAATCCAAAATTGCGACGGGCAATTGATTAAGAGCCGCTTCGAGCTGCAATGTCGAAGGCGTTGTTATTACCGCATCCACGGTATCGAGCGTTTGCTGAACCGGTGTTTTTCGGTCGTGTGATTTTGGGACACGCAGTTCCTGATGAAGCTCGTCGGTCAATCGCCACCGTACGTTGATTTCCCGCTCGTCAATTTTTTTGTTTTCGTGGAGCCAGGATTGCAAATCAGATAATGCCGCGATGGTTTCGTCACGCTGCATATCATCAAAATATGGCGAGCGGGCGGTTGCCACCATTAGTTCAAATGAGCCGCCCGCTGGACTTGGATTGCGCCTGTTTTCAATCCAGTTGTCAAAGCATGGCATGCCAATCACTTCGCATTTGCCAACGTTCCCCCACGCCTCCACAAATCTAGCCTGCGACCGCCCAATGCACGCAAGTTTGTGTCCGATCAACGGCTGAAACATCGCTCCATCGGCCAGACCAGGATGTTCGAAGCTATTGCGATATTCAAGTATGCCATCGGCGAGAATCAACACGGGGACTTTGTCTTGATCGACGACGCGGCGTAGAATCGAGATTTCTTCCCAGCGATAATGATTGTGCGTGATCAGAATGCCCGCATCATCGGGCGGCATCCAATCGGTGGTATATTCGCGGACAATTGCAACAGGAATCGGACAATCGCCCAACCAACATTTGTACAGGGGACTTTGATCCGCAGCCGGGAAAAGAATATACGCTTTGAGATCACTCATTTTTGACAAAACGGCGATACGTTTTAGGTCAAGCCGAAACTAGATCAAGATCTAAACTAGTGTAGCACTTAATAGTCAGAATCCCCCAGGCAACCGTTGAAAACTTTGAAGTTGCACCCCGCGCGGATGCACAATCGGAAAAGCCCGGCTTTTCTGTTGCATGGGCTCTGCCGGAGAAATTCTCGACACAGTTTGAGCTGCCCAAATGCTGGTCTTTGAACTCGGCCATCCTCAATGGTTGGCTATCGGCCCTTTAGCATTCAGCGGTGGATTTGGTGGCAATGTGCAACTCGTCAAGTTGCGGTTCTTCGACGCCACCAGGCGCTTCGGTCATCAAGTCCATGGCACGCTGCGTTTTTGGAAACGCGATGCAATCGCGTATGTTGTCGCGCCCAGCGAAAATCATGACGATTCGGTCGATACCCAAAGCGATACCGCCATGCGGAGGTGCGCCATATTTCAACGCATCCAACAAAAATCCGAATCTCTCACGCGCGGTGGCATGATCCATTCCAAGCAATTCAAATACCATCTGCTGAATCTGGTTATCGTGGATTCGAATCGTCCCACCGCCGGCTTCATAGCCGTTAATCACCAGGTCATACGCTTTGGCACGCGCGCGTCCGGGATGCTGCTTGAGCGTGTCCAGGTCTTCATCACGCGGCGCGGTAAACGGATGATGCACCGCCCCCCAGTGCTGCTCTTCGTCGTCCCATCCAAACATCGGAAACTCAACCACCCAAGAGAAATGCATTTCCTTTGGATCGTACAGGCCGAGCTCGGCCCCTAAATGTTTTCGCAGTCCAGCGAGTGCCTTGCACGATGTCTCCCAAGTATCAGCGATAAACAAAAGGA
>CAJHZH010000673.1_pt1 | contig 10346 bp, 9 predicted proteins | sample 9198951 | NCBI WGS metagenome assembly CAJHZH01 (sample SAMEA7708381, study PRJEB35096) | sediment metagenome | biome: marine neritic benthic zone biome [ENVO:01000025]; feature: sediment [ENVO:00002007]; material: shallow marine sediment [ENVO:03000034] sea grass bed [ENVO_01000059] ...
AAATCGTTGTCGATCACCAAATTGACACCAATCGCATCGGTTTGAGACGCGAGGCGATGTAAAACAAAATTCTTGTACCACACTCCGGGATGGAACAGCGCTGGCTGGTGTCCGGACAGAATCAATCCTTTTGGATTTTTGGTGACTCGTACATCTCGATACGCACGCGTATATTCAAGACCCTGTTGGACTAGTTCCTCACTGGCTTGCGCGCGCAATGACTGGATACTAGTATCGAAGACCTCAAAGTCGTACGAAGAGGTCAACGCTAGATTATCTAGCCAGATTTGCGAGAATTGTTCCAGTGGCGGCAAATGGAACGATTGGCCATCCTGCTGGGGAGCACGCAATCGCTGGTACTTGAGCGTCATAGACTCGGCGGTCATCCGGCGAGTTCCTGGGCGCGAAGTTCCGGACAGTCGTTAGGCAATTCTCGCAGGCTGCGTTGCAACACTTGATGATAATAGTTGATCCGCGTGGCGCCGTCATCTAACTCGCCGCCAAACGACCTGTGTTCATCCAGGTAAATGAGCGGCACAGCCAATTCAACAATGGTCAGCTTTGCACACGCGGCCTGCACCCACAATTCAAGTGGCATGGCGTAACCGGTTTCCGTAAGATGTAATTTTTGCAACGACTCAACACGGTATGCTTTGAATCCACAAAACGCGTCAGTAATGTTTAGCCCCAGCTGATCGTTAATCTCACGGGTAATTTGCCGGTTGATCCAACGCCGCTGGGCCGGTGGCTGCGAGTTGGCATCGAATGATTTTAAGTAGCGGCTACCAGATACGATATCCGCTCCACTCGCCTTTAGCTTGTGAACCAGTTCTTGGATACGTTGTGGTTCGTGCTGACCGTCACAATCGATCGTCACCAATTCTTGGTATTCATTATCGATAGCGAAGCGGAACGCCGACAGGAGAGCGGCACCGTACCCCATATTGCCTGGATGCGTAACGACAGAGATATCGTTTCGTCCAGCTAACAGTTGGGACGTTCCGTCGGTCGAGCCATCATCCACGACCAAAACGTTGTCGCTGTACCGAGTGACCTGTTGCAGAACCGAATCAACCGAGTCGGCTTCGTTGTAAACAGGAAGAGCGGTCAGCATTTTGTCCAGGTTTGTTTGCATAAGCCTGCTAAACCAAATAGTTTACTTTTCGGATGATCCACCACTTTTTCGCGCGTGTGCAACACATCATTGTAAATCGCAAAAAATGCGGGTCAAAACACAAATAAAAGCTTATCAATCCGCGAGTTGGACACTTATCCAACAGCTATATTCGCAACGGTTCCAAACTTAAATATACACAATGATGTTCACGCAACGCTCAGCGGATCGACTTCGTGTTGGCTTGACCAAACCGTTATTTGTGGAAATGCGTTCTGAATGATCACTGAGAGCGCCTCCACAGCAAATCGTTCACTGGTAAAGTGGCCAAGCAAAATCAATCCGGTGCCGGTCGCCTTGGCTTCGAGACACGTATGAAAGTTGGTTTCTCCAGTGACAAACGCATCGCAGCCAGCTTGAATCGCCTGATCCATCAGCGATCCACCGCTGCCGCATGCAAATGCAACCTGTTTGACCGCTTGAGCGGGATCTCCAACGAACTGAATTCGCGGCAATTCAAAAACCTGTTTGGCCGTTTCGATTAACTGTGCCAGTGACATGGGCGACTTCGTGCTTGCAATTCGCGCCGTACCAACAGCCGTGTTTTCGAGTGGCCCTTGAATAAGTGGCCGCACATTTTCCATTCCAAACCTTTTCGTAAGCATCTGGTTGATGCCTTGGGCAGCGGAATCGAATGCAGTATGTGGGCTGACAACTGCAATGCTTGATTTAATCAAACTCAACAGCAATCGGCCGCCCGTCTGGTCCGTCGTTAAACGGGGGACAGGTCGAAACGGCAGCGGGTGATGCGTAACGATCAAGTCAACATTTTGATCAATCGCTTCCCCTGCGCTTTCTGGCGTAATCGTCAGGCAGGTCATGACTCGCTTGACCGAACATTGCCGATCGCCAACCAGCAAGCCTACGTTGTCCCAGTCTTCGGCAAGTTCTCGTGGAGCTAACTCATCCACAAACTGGCATATATCGTTAACGGTCGTCATCGTCGATTTTCAATTCCGCGGCTTGGTAGCACAATTCAAATGACTAGAATAACAAATTCTCTTCCCAATCCTAACTCCTGGCCATCGTCTTTGTTACCGAACGTGCTGCAATCGAGTACGGCGAAGACGATGACTGGTTGTTCGAAGGATTTAGAGGGATGCAGATTCGGCCGAAATCTTAATCTAATAACAGGATCGTTCGGTGCTTCAGCTTAAAAAAGGACTTCGACTCGAGAGTCTCAATCTTCCGTTCAAGAAAGCGATTGCGATCGCCGCACAGATTGGCGCCACAGGCATTGAGATCGACGCGCGTAGCCAACTGAAACCTTCCGAGCTATCGCGTACCGGCGCGCGACACCTCAAGAAACTGCTTGCCGATCATCGATTGACAATTTGTTGCGTCGACTTTCCCACCCGGCGAAACTTCGCCGTGTCGGAAGATTTGGATCGTCGCATCGACGCCACGAAGGCGGCGATGATGATGGCCTACGATCTGGGATGTAATGTTGTGAGTACTCAGATGGGTCGAATACCGGACGCGGAATCTAACGAACGTCAGACGATGGTCGAGGCGATGGAAGATATCGGCCGGCATGGCCAACGAGTTGGAGCGATGTTAGCCGCGCGTACCGGAGAAACCGATGGCGAGCAGCTGGGCGACTTCATTAAATCGCTGACACCAGCCACATTGCACGTCGATTTCGATCCTGCAGGCTTGTTGATTAATGGCCATGGTGTCGAAGACGGGATGCGAGCACTTGGGTCATATGTGATGCATTTTCGAGCCCGCGACGCCGTTCGTGACTTGTCCCAAGGTATGGGCGTTGAAGTGCAACTAGGACGGGGCTCGGTCGATCTGCCTCCGCTGTTAGCAATTCTGGAGGAGAGCGCTTACCAGGGCTTTATCACCGTCGACCGTCAGCCCGGTGAAAACTCGATTATGGAATGCCAGCAATCGCTGGAGTTTTTAGATAACGTTTTTGCATGAGGGCTTGAATGCTGAGTCTAGAGTACAGAGTACAGAGTACTGAGTACCGAAGTACTGAGTAGTGTGCTTGTGTACACTACCTTTATCAATTATGTTGATTATGAGTTAGCCGACAATAGCAACGATGTTTTGAGTGCGACGATGGCAGGTGCAAAGAACTTCACGGAACTCCAGTTCTGGCAAAGGGCGCGACAGTGGTCCAAACGGATTTTTCAATTTACGCAGCGAGACGACTTTTCTCAGGATCGCAGGCTGGTCGCTCAAGTAAACGATTCTTCTGAGTCCGTATTTGCAAACATCGCCGAAGGATTCGGCCGAGGCACACAAGGTGAGTTCGTTACATTTTTGGGTTATTCAATTGGCAGCCTAAACGAAACTCAAGCGCATCTTTGCGCGGCGTACGATCGCAACTACATCACCAAAGACGAATTTGCCGCCGAATTTCAGGAAGGATCGGAGATACGCAAAATGATTGTCGCATTTATCAAATCAATGACCAAACGCGGTTCCGGCGTCAAACATTTGCGACCGCAAAAAAATTGGACAGAAGAGGTTTGGGAACGGTACGAACGGATTACTGGAAAGAAGCCAGCTGACTGGATAAACGAATACTTGGCAAGGCGCGCAGAGAACTGAGAACTGAGTACTGAGAACTGAGAACTGAGAACTGAGTACTGAGTACTGAGTACTGAGAACTGAGAACTGAGAACTGAGAACTGATTGTACGTGCGCAAGGCATGGTTACGCCAAAATTCGCTTCGATTCCTCCCCGGCTATCTCTTGCACATATCGCGGTACGGCGTAACCCGGCAGCGACGATCGCATTTTTTCGATGATCTTGATTCCTGTTTGAATGGGAACTTCAAAATGAGCCGTTCCAGCTGTCTGATCTAGCTGATGCAAATAATAAGGCATGCAGTTTACGTCGATTAATTTGCGGCTTAGCTCGATCAAGGTCTTTGCATCGTCATTCACGCCTTTTAGAAGTACCGACTGATTCAGGACAAGCATGCCATTGTGAAAAAGTTTTGTAATAGCCGCACCGACCTGCCGATCAAGCTCGTTTGGATGATTGGAGTGGATGACAATGACTGGCTTCAAGCGAGTTTGGTTTAAGGTTTCGACCAGTTTGTCGGTAACGCGCTGTGGGATAACAATTGGCAATCGCGAGTGAATTCGAAGTCGCTGGACCTGCGGTATCGACTCGATTAACTTTATCAATTCGTGAATTTTGGAATCAACCAGCATCAGCGGGTCGCCGCCGCTAAGAATAATTTCCTCGATTGCGCGATCGTTTTGTATTCTGCGAATCGACCGAGCCCAGTGGGCAGTCGAATTGGGCCGTGTTTCGTACGGAAAATGTCTGCGGAAGCAGTACCGGCAATTGATGGCACACTGTCCGGTTGCTATCAACAACGCGCGTCCCTGATATTTGTGAATGACTCCCGGCGCCAGCGTAGCAGCCATATCGCCAACCGGATCCGCGACAAAACTAGGGTGATCGAAGTTTTCTTTGCGGCTGGGTATCACCTGCAGCAGCAAGGGATCGCGGGGATTGTTTGGCTCAATCCGCTGTAGAAAGGGCAGGGGTACAAAAGTCGCAAACTGCTGCTCTGCTTTCCTCCAAGCGGCAAAGGCGGATACGTCCAAACCAAGGTGTCGGCATAGCTGGCCAAAATCTCGGATTGCCGTTTTTACGTAGTATCGCCAGTCGTGATTAATGGAGCGGACAGAGTCTTGCTTAGTCGTTACAATGGCCATCTTTTACAACATATCCGTTGTAACCATTGGGCAAAACAGGACTGATACAAAACGAGATAATCGACGTGGCAACGTATAAAACCAACGACTTCCGCAAGGGGCTAAAGGTTCAGATTGACGGAGAACCTTATTTGATGATTGAAATGAACTTTGTCAAACCGGGCAAAGGAAACGCGTTTTATAAGTGCAAACTCAGAAACTTGATCCGTGGAACGGTTCTGCAGCGAACTTATAAAGGAGGTGATTCCCTTGAATCGGCCGATGTCGAAGAAATCGACGTACAATATCTCTACCGGCAAGGCGATACGTTCGTTTTTATGAACTCGCAGACGTATGACCAGTACGAATTGTCAACGGATCAAGTCGACGACAACTGGCGGTATCTGAAAGACGGCATGGGTTGCTCTATGGTGCTGTACAACAGCAACCCGATTACTCTGACGCCACCCAACCACGTCGAGCTTAAGGTTGAGTTTTGCGAACCGGGCGCCAAAGGTGACACGGCAACAAACGTCACGAAGCCCGTAAAAGTCGAGACAGGCGCGGAATTTGTTGCTCCAGCATTTATCAATATGGGCGACGTGATCAAAATCGACACACGATCCGGTGACTATGTCGAACGAGTAAAATCATAGCCATTGATTTTGGGTAGGAGGTTGCCAGATTGCCAGTCCGTCCTGCTGTTCGAAACCTTACCAAGCCGAGGCGGCGATCTGATCTGTGTTTTAGAACAAAAAAAAGGCTGGATAATTAGAACTATCCAACCTTTTTGTAATCGCAAATATAGGGCAGTTATTTGCGACGTCTAAATGCGATCAATCCGAGTGCTCCGGCCGCGAGCAAGCCGAATGTGCCCGGTTCCGGGACCACATTAAAATTGATATTGTCGTAAAACACGCCGGTTGGAGAAAAGTTTGAGGACGTGTTTAAGAATCCAAGCTGAAAAAGCTGACCGTCCCACGACTGGTCAATGAGAATATCGATCGATCCGCCGCCCCAGGTGTCTGGAATATTAGTCGTCTCAAAGCTCTCAAAGCCAATCAGAGCAAAGGAACCACCGACGGAATCGAGAACTTTAAAAAACGCGAATGCGGTCGAGGGCGGCGCTGGCCCAAAATTGGTCGATGCCTTGTTGTCAAAAGTAATCCGCCAAGTTTGGCCAAGGTTAGCGGTACCAATCGTTTGTTCCCGGAAGATATTTGATTCAATGATCCGAGTTGGAAAATTTGTATGATCGGTATTGTTGTAATCGTTGAACGTGTTGAGTACGTTCGCGCCTTGGCTCGCACCACCTTCACCCGTGGCCACTGCAGAAAACGCACCAGTGCCGTTGGGTGCACCATTGGGTCCATAACCGTAAAGAAAGCCGCCGCCACTATCAAATACGTTTCCAAACACTAACCAGCCCGTATTGGAAAGGGCATCAGGGTCATTGGGGTCCAACCCCTCAAAATTTTCGGAATACGCAGTTAAGTCGGCCCGACAATCGGACGGTAAGCTGACGCAAATGGCAACAAACAGGCATAAGCTAAAATGAGTTGCCAAGTGTAGCAAACTAATAATCTTTGGTGCGGCGCTTGGAGACATAATCAACACCTTTCAGGTACGCAATAAATTAAATGAATCCAGGATCTATTGGACAGAATCGCTGAAAGCGGTTTCAAAAATTCTCCCAAGAAATTCGGCTGATGTCAAGTTTTTTAATATTAAAATGAAACCGGTTTCATTCGGAAAAATGCGCTATTTGAGGGATTATTTCCAAAAAAATCCAAGGCTTACAGCTTCCGCGTTCGGTGATAACATTATCCGCCGATTCACAAAGGTTAAGAATAATCCAGGGCAGTCCCGCTGCTTGGCTTTTTGACGAGCCAGCTTTGTTGCGTTTGCGACTCGCAACTGTCTTCGATCCCAATTGTCCCCAATTGGACGTCAGCTGGTTTGACGACTTTACATGCACTCCGTTAATACATCGAAATGGCGAGTTATAACGGGTACGACTCGACGAATAACTCACTGCATGCCTATATTGCCCAGCCAATTTTGGGTCGTTGGCGGCAATCTAGTAATTACCTCGACCGATCAGACTCGGACCGACGGGCCAGACCGGAGCGAGCCTTGTCGCCGTACTCTTTGGCCGCAAACTCCATGATGCGGTCGATTCGTATGCCATTGATTGAGACCAACGGCGACCACTCGTCTTGCACGCGAACGATGGGCCAATCGTTCTCCCAGCGGACGCCAGTGTAGGGTGCCACCCTGGCATAGCCGTAGTTTGTAACCGGCTTATAGGCTCCAGGAATTGATCGCTCCAAAAGCCACTCGCCGATCGAGTCGACGTCCGGTCCGCCACTGTTGGTAACCACCGCGACGCCCACTTTGTGTTCGGGTGAGAATCCGATCCACGCACTGCAATTGCTTCTCCCACCGTTCTTTGCCAGGAACTTGCCGATAAAGGAGTTATAATTAGAGTACCATCCAAGCGTCGTCCCAATCATTATTTCGATGGACAGTCTTGTCCTTGTATGAAGTTGCTCAAGCATTTCGCGAGAGAAGACCCCAGGCTCCATTTGGGCTGCCAGAAACTTCGACAGATCTTCTACCGAGGTTACCAAACCGCCGGAGCCTGCCAGACGCTCACGATAGGAATGCCTCTTTTCAGAATGCCAACCACTAGAGTCATAGCCAGTGGCCGGATGAAGTTTGCCGTCAACCTGAATTGAGGTTCGTTCCAGCTTCAATGGATCGCAAATCATCTCCTGCAACAGTTCGTCAAACGGTTTGCCGGCGGCCAGTTCCAACGCATGTCCAAGCAAACCAAATCCGAGGTTCGAATATTCTTCATCCGTGCCTGGATCGGAATCGAGTTTGACGTTGGCCAAGTGGTCGTAAAGCCGCTGGGGTTCCAAATCATACCAGCCTCGGGCGGACTGAACCCGGCCCGGCACTCCGCGCGGCAGACCCGACCTGTGGGAGGCGAGTTGCCGCAACGTTATTGTTGCTCCCACTTCGGGCGTGGTGCTGATGGAAACATCCTCAGGCAGGTACTTCAGCACAGGTTGATCCAGGTTGACCACACCCTGCTCATGCAGCATTACTGCCAGTGAAGCTGTGAATACCTTGGTCACCGATGCGACATGATATTGGGTTTGTAGCGTGGCCTTCTTGCCCGTCTTGATATTTTCGAATCCGAAAGCCCGCTCATAGACGACTTGGCCATCGCGCACGATCGCCACCGTCAGACTCGGATACTTAGCGAGTTCAAACTGTTTCTGCAGCCACGTGTCAACACGCGCGATGTCACGATCGTCGAACGCACTGACGTCCGCAAAATCAGGTTCCGTTAGCCGATAGGCGTCACTGGATGCAAACCTGCCGAAGAGGTGCGAAACGAACGAGATTAGCGCGACCACTGCCATGACCCCCAGGAACAGCATCAAGTAACTGATTACGATCGCCGGAGCCCTCGCCGACTGATTTGGCTTTTTGTTCGCCGAGTCATCCAGGGCGACGTCCGAGGCTGGCACACTGGGCTCGTGATCCGTCAATGCAGACTGTTTCTGCTTCTTCCAGGATCGCCACCAAACCAAACCCAATGCAATTTCGAACGGAATCACGGCTCCCACGACTACTTGAAATAGCGTAGGTCCCAAATCGTTTTGAAGCCACAGCCCGGAGTACAGGCCGCCCAGCGCACCAACCAGCGTGGGCAAAATGATCACGGCTGCAACACGCCACGACGGTATGATCAGATTCCAGTCCGCCCAGCCGGATTTCAGATCGCTGTACTGGAATGGATCGGCGAGTGCAGACACCAATTCCATGATGTCGCCGGAGTCTTTGCTGCTGGATTCGCCTTCGAGACTTGCGACGAGTTTCAACAGGTCCTGGCGTCGCGGCTCCAGCTGTTGCCGTACGGCGCGTTGATTCAGGCGATAAATTCCCCCATAGATCACCAGCAGAAACAAGCCCGGGATTCCGGCGAAGAGGGCGAATCCCCACCAGTTGCTCGAAGTGTCCCAGGCAACGTGAAGGAAGAACGCCATGATCGAAATGCAAAAAGGCATTAGATACCACCAAAAAACGTTCCGCAACAGCCAGATTTGATGCTCAGTTTGGGTCAATGATTCCTTCGCGTAGTAAAGAAGCGGTTGGCCCGGCTCGCTTGGCCGTTGCGGGTGACGCCTGCGGTCCACAAAAATAAAACCGGCAACCCAAATCAGAGCTGGTACGGTCAGGTACCACGTCCAGGGCAACGGCATCGCAATGCCTAACGCGAACCAAATCGGAATCAATACCAGCGAAATTCCTGATTCACGAACGTCTCGCCAGAAAATCGTCGACCGGAAATCCTGCTGGCTACGCTGCACTTCTTTCGTCAGCAAATCGGTATCGATGGTGACACGCATCCGAGCCGCATCTGCCTTCCACGCCTGCTGGTATTGGTCAAGATTCATCGGCCCCTCCGTTCATTAATGCGTACAGAGCCTTCTTCGCCCGATTCAACTTCACCCCCACGTTGTTCTGCGAGATTCCCAGCACTTCGGCCATCTCCCGATAGCTCAGTTCGTCCAGATACAGCAGCACGAGCGCCGCATCGGTCTTAGGCAATTGGGCAATGGCCTGGTAGAGTTGTTCCACCGTCTCTCGCTGCTGAATCTGTTCCACACTATCAGTTCCCTCTGTTGCCACGGCTTGCACTTCCAACAACAGTTGTTGACTTGCTCGTCGCGGCTGGTCTTTCCGGTGCCAATTCATCGCAGTGTGCAAGGCCACACGATAAAACCACGTCGCTGCACTCGCCTTACCCTCAAATTTCGGCAAGGATCGCCAGGCCTGGAGCAGAATCTCCTGGGCAAGGTCCTGACACTCCTCGCTAGAAAGAGTGTAAGCGCGCGCCACTTTCATGACGGACGAACCATGCTCGCCCAGCCAAGTCATGAACAACGATTTGTGGTCTTTATCAAGCAATGAAGTACGCTTTCCAAAGCTATTGGTAACGCGACGTAGCGCTAACTTACGAAGAAATGAGATTTGAGGCAGGTTTTCGTGCTTTTATAAGTGCCGGAAGCGGTGGATCCAACCTGTGGGCAGTTTGCGGCAAGCGAAAAGCGGTGTCAAAGCGAGGGCACCCTGAGGATGTTTGCGTTCGCGCTTCATGACGAACCGTCACTGGTCACGCTTAATGCCTGCAACTGCAAACCCTATGGCGGCACCAATCGCCACACCCAACGCTATGCCCATACCACCGTCTGATGGGTCAAGCACAATGCAACTGAAAACGACAAGTCTAATTAGATATTGACTTGGTCGCATATCACAGTCTCGTTTAGCGGGACAAAATGCGCCGAGCCACACGAAAGCCCAGGTTGTCGTCGCGGATCGACGGCAAGTCCGCGAAGCGGTCCGACGACCGGCAGAAACTAGCGGCGTTGAACCAGCTGCCTCCACGGACCACCCGGATGGAGCCCAAGCCCAAGTCATC
>CAJHZH010000424.1_pt1 | contig 10344 bp, 8 predicted proteins | sample 9198951 | NCBI WGS metagenome assembly CAJHZH01 (sample SAMEA7708381, study PRJEB35096) | sediment metagenome | biome: marine neritic benthic zone biome [ENVO:01000025]; feature: sediment [ENVO:00002007]; material: shallow marine sediment [ENVO:03000034] sea grass bed [ENVO_01000059] ...
GCATGGACCCAATGGCCCATTCCAATCGCACAGCAGTCGCCGTCGCCCGTTACCACAAAGACTTTGAGATCAGGACGACGACTCTTGATTCCACACGCCAATGGCAAGGCCCGGCCATGCAACCCGTGAAAACCGTAAGTTTTCATATAGTGAGGAAAACGACTGGCGCATCCGATGCCGGAAACGACGACTGTCTTTTCGGGTTTCAACTGCTCGTCTCGTGCCAACCGTTGGACCGCGCTCAATACGGCATGGTCCCCGCATCCGGGGCACCAGCGAGGCATTGCCGAGCAATAGTCTTGTAACTGGCAGACTGGCTGATGAAATTCGGCATCCCATTCGGTTTTCAAACCGTACATCAATCACCCTCCATTCATACTTATCAACTTCATCGTATTCCCAGCCTTTCTCGAATGACCAGCTCGATCTCACCCGGCCGAAGCGGGCTGCCGGGAACGCGAGACCAACAATCAACATCGACCAGCGTGCGGCTTCTCAGGATCTGCGCCAACTGCGAATAGCGGCGGCTTTGGCCATCAATAAATGGTTCACCCAGATCGTCGCTATAATTGATCTCGACGGTCATAACTTGTTTGAAGCGCTTAAAGATCTCCTCGATCCCAGGCTCCATCGGACTTAAGAAGCGCAAGTGAAGAGACGACACCTTCCCCCCGTCGCGTCGGACCCGTGCCACCGCTTCTTCAATCGCCCCTAGCGTGGATCCCCAACCCACTACCAGAAGATCCCCTTCCTCGTCCCCGTGCACCTGAGGCGGGCGAAGGCTTTTTTGTAGAACCGCCAGCTTTCTGCTCCTCATCTGCATGGCTTGTTGGTTAATTGCCGACTCATAAGCCACATGACTGTCTCGATCATGAGCAAGTCCGGTCACCACGTACTCGCCCCCCTTCTGTCCCGGAATCGGCCGTCCGGAAATTCCGGTCTCAGCATCCCAGTTGTAGGGCGGGATCTCCGTTCGCCACGGCGACTGGTCCGGATGAGGCGCGAGCCATTCCTCTCGCGGATGCGGACGGGCGAAGACCTGTTGACCTGTGGCCAAGTTCGCGTCGCTAAGTACGATGACAGGTCCCCGAAACTGCTCGGCAAGTTTGCGTGCGGTGATCATAAAGTGAAAGCATTCTTCGACCGTTGCCGGAGCAATAACAATCTTGGGCGCATCGCCTGGTGCAGCGAACAAAGAGGCCAAAAGATCGCCCTGTTCTATCTTTGTGGGAAGACCGGTCGCGGGCCCGCCGCGTTGAACAACGACGATGACGAGCGGGATCTCCGCCATCACCGCCAGCCCAATAAACTCGGTTTTGAGTGCCAGGCCCGGACCTGATGTAATCGTCACAGCTGTTTTTCCGGCATACGACGCACCGATGGCAAAGCCGATGGCCGCGATCTCATCCTCCGCCTGATGTACAAATCCTCCTACCTTTGGGAATTCAGCTGCCAGAAAATGCGAGGCCGAAGTCGCTGGAGTGATGGGATACATCGCGCACATTTCCATACCTGCCGCCATAATTCCCAAGCCCACTGATTGATTCCCGTTCATCACCGCTTGCGCCTCACGCTTTGGTCCGGGCGGGATCTCGAATCGAAGGGATGTGTTTTCGAGCCCCCAGCGATAACCGGCATCGACCAGCTTCAGATTCAGCGAAAGTACCTGTTCTCCCTTTTTGGAAAACCTCTTTGTGATCGCTTTACGGACAATTTCCATATCGCGTTGATACAGGGCACAAAGCAAGCCGAGTGCCCACATGTTCTTGCCCCGTCGCGGATCTTCGGTCAGTTTGAGGCATTCCCGCTGCATCGGAGTCTCGCAAACGTCAAAACCCAGTTGCCGAAATCTGTCTATCGACTCGGCATAGGCGCGCTGGATGTCTTCCTGCGGGTCCTCGCTCCAACAACTCTCAAGGAAAATCAAGGTTCCGGCCCGAAGCGCTCCCACGTCAATACGCCCGTGGAGTACCTGCTCGTTAAAAGCGATCACCAGATCGGCTTGGTCGCCAGCATTGGTCACCGTTTCAGCGCCGATCCGAATCCGGTTTCCGCTGGCACCTGCTCGGGAGCGGGCGGGCGGCTCAATTTCCGCCGGAATGATCTCGACCGTCCAAAGACCGTTGCGCATTTGGGCACTAACCGCGCCGAAGATCTGTCCACAAGTCTGAGCGCCTTCCCCGGAATCGCTGACGATTTCAATGATATGCTCCCGCACCTTCACGATTTGTGGGGCTTTTGGCATGGACCCTTGTACTGAGGGCGCGTCGACAACAAATTTCGCTGGAGCGTTCACATCATTTTCAGTCGGTTTACGATGTTCAAACTTCAATGCAAACGCCGTTCCAATGTTGTGTTTTTTTGTCCGGCCCTACGTGATTATCACGGTTCTTGAGGCCCTGTGCGTACTGACTCGTCGATGAGCCCATAGGCTCAGAACGGCCGGCTAACCGACTGAAAGGCTACTTTGTAGCATTATGAATTTTAAACCGCCCGAATCCGGATGCAAATAACCCGAATTCTATTCGTCATCATTGCAGTTCACGGGAATCCTAAACCTGAAAGCCTGTCCAAACAGTGCGAACCGCGGTGTACGCCAATTCGCAGGACGCCAACATGATGCCGAGTTGGCTAGTGACCTGCCCTCCTTCGACGGAAAGTTTCCGTTTGTATGTTAAACTTCGGTCCACTGCCCGGGTATCGGAACCTCGAATTGCCCGTTTTCGTCAGGTCGGATTGGAACCGGGCTATCAAAATCGAGATGATCGATCGAGTCGCAAAATTGGAATTTGGAGTTCGCAACGTCGTCCCAGGTGACCGTCTGGCCCGTGTGGCAAGCGGCACGGCCCATCAAAGCTGCCATGTCTGAATAAACAGCGCGCCTTGCTTCGTTATGAGGGCGATCATTTCGGATGCTTTCGATAAAGTCATCCCATTCGTATTGCCACGGGCTACGAACGTCCTTACTTGGCGTCCAGGAGATTTTGTCTGGGCGAATTCGCTGATCCTTGAACATATGGACGGTGGCCGCATGCGTCCTTCCGGAGAACTGAGCTGCGCATTTAGTTCCGTGAAGGAAGGTAGCAAACTCACCACGGGCATCCTTCATCCGGCGAAAGCCGCAGAATGCCTTAGTGCCGTCGGCAAACGTGTACTCCATGGAATAGGCATCCAAGTTTTGGCCACAGTCTACGCTTTTGGGCACGCGTCCAGCTAAACCTTGTGCCGAGATTGGCCATGAATCTTTGATCCAACAGCATTCGTCGATTTGGTGGATCAGATAGTCGACCATATGGCCGGAGCCAACCCAAAACAAGTGTATCTTGCCGAATTTGAGTTGATTGATCAGATCGGTTGCACGCTCTCGCTGATCAACCAGCGAGTTAACTCCGCCAAGCCGATTTGCGCGAATCATTTGGATATCGCCTAGCGCGCCGTCGCGGATCTTGTGTATGAGCGCGTGTCGCGCCGGCGAATGACGGCATTGCAACCCCGCGGCGATCTTGACATTATTCTGCTCGGCCAGTTCGCCCGCCCGCAACATCCTACGCAGGCCTGCCGGATCCGGTGCAAATGGCTTTTCCATGAAAACATGGATGCCCTTTTTGACGGCGTATTCGACGTGGAGCGGGCGAATATAGCAGCGTGTTGTGCACAAGGCGATATCGCCGGGCCGAAGTGCGTCGATTGCCTTTTGATAAGCATCGAAACCGAGAAACTTGCGGTCGTCAGCTACGTCAACCTGACTGCTGAACATATCTTTGAGCATGTTGTAAGACTTTGACAAGCGGTCTTCCAATAAATCAGCCATGGCATGAAGTTTGATTGGTCCGCCGTTTCTGGCAGAAAATGCATCGCGCACCGCGCCTCCGCCACGTGAGCCACAGCCTATGAGTGCCAGTCGAATCGTGTTATTTTCGCCAACATGTACGCTCGGCAAACTACCGAGCAGTGGTACACCTATTGCAAGTGCACCACTTTGTTGCATGAAACGCCGACGGGATTCTTGTTGGGTATCCTTTGACGGGTCCATGATATTTGCCTCGGTTAAAACCAATGTGTTACTTGCACGTCAACGATTATCGCCGATTCCGGTCAATCAGTTTTCAAGTAACGTCATGCTGCAAATCACATGCCTCGCAACGCCGACAAACGGCCGGCCGATCGCAAAAACTCCAATCACACAAACCAGTGGATGTGTCGCAATCAAGCTGATAACCGTCGCGTTGTCACGATGACTGTTATGTTTCTCACGCGGTAAACCACTGGATGTAAAATCAGGAGTGCGAATGTGTCGCGTTATGCTGTGCAGATACGCACTGTGTTGATTAATCCCAAATGACCGGCAAGGTCATTGCACAGATGTGCGGTGCGTTTACACAATACAGCTTGTCCTTTGACCTATTTTTGCAGTTTGAATGGAACACGAGGAAGGTTGGGGCGTTTCAGGAGAAACTGCCTTAACCGTCGCTAGAATAATCAGCAACAATATGCCTTCACTGTGTTGAGGCCGCCATGCCCAATCGGTCGACGGAACGCTCTACATTGCGTTCCAGAGAATTGTCGACGGTTTCACGGATGTTGTCGTCTGTTGCAGCAGCATGGTTGCTGTCGTTGGGAATTGATTTTTTGTTACATGCGGGCTTGTTGGCGAGGCAATATCTCAAGCCCAGCCCTTTCCTTCTTGAGCCACGAGACGCGTTCCTGCGAATCCCACTGGGATACCTGGCTTTTTTGATTCTCACTTTTGGTTTGTATTGGCTGTTTCGCCAACTGAACGTTCGCGGCATAATCGCTGGATTCAGGTTGGGCGCGATTGCGGGACTGGTTGTGTGGGGTGCGTTTGTTTTAGGCCTCTTTTCCATCAGTACTGTCGGACTGGCATTGTCGGTTGGTTGGTGGCTGGGACAGTCGCTGGAGTTGGGAGCCGCGGGTGCCGTGTTCGGGGCGGCGGCTGGCGGGACGTCGCTGAGGCGCATCTGGGTGGTTGTGATAGCGATCGTGGTCGCCTGTATCATTGTCACGGTGTTCTTGCAGGCAACCGGTTGGTCACCGCCGATGAAGGTCGAATGACGCGTGCATTCTTCAGAAGAGTATCTGCCCAGCGCGCTGACAGAGGGCGACAAATTGCTCAATTTCAGGCATCTACGCCAAGTCCATTTCGGCGGTACGCGTCGCTTTCGCGGCACAGCGTTTGCTGCAATCTGAGTTGGATTCCTGCATTTGCGAGGAGGATCTGCAATGACGATTCAAAAAGACGTTCCCCAAGCCAAGGACGTCATGACAACGCGGGTACACACAATTACCCCGGACATGACGCTTGAAGAAGCGATCGAGTTTTTGTTGCAACATTCAATTTCCAATGCTCCGGTTACGAATGAATCAAATTCGCGCGAGGAGTTGGTTGGTTTTTTTTCTGAGGGCGACGGACTCGAGCATCTTTCCGGACAAATGTTCTTTGGCAATGGTGAGAAAGACGTGCCCGTAGGGTCAATTATGAAGAGGCATCCCGTATGTGTTGAGCCTAACGCCGACCTGTTCAGTTTGGCGTCCATTTTGGTCAGTCATCGCTACCGGCATCTACCGGTGGTCGAGGAGCGATGGCTCGTGGGAATTATCAGTCGTAGAGATGTTCTTAAAGCGTTGTTGGAGTATCATCGCAAGTCTCAAAGAACACGCGACGAAGAACGGGCGCAACCCGATCTCAGCAAGCTCATTAATTTGCGATTCTTGCTACGCGGCAAATAACATTTATTGCGCGGTCACTCCTTTGGTGACGCGGTGTTTTTTGTTTGCGACAACCGCTTTCGTACATAGCAAACAAACAGATATAGAATCTGGAACCAATCTTTGATCATATAGTTCTGGCCAGCGATCCGAGTAATTGAAAATCCAGTCGTTTTGATCTGGTCGTGATTGGCAAGAATGACAAGGGACATTTCAGTGCTCAATCGGAACATCCATGAACGGTTCAATCAGGTTCCTGGGACCATTGCCGAAACGGCTGGGCTAAAGTGCAATCGTCGGTTAGCTGATTACGGTAAATTGGTCGGACCCAAGGTCGATGAAATTTGAATGTCAACTAACCAACCAATTGAGCCGACTCTGAGTAATATCGACGGATTCCTCCTAATGGCCGCCGTGCCAATCGGCGTTTGGGGAGTGTTGTCGGACATCTTGTTTTTGTTGGCGACGGCATTGGTGCTTGGGACCATTGCCGAACGGCTGGGCCAAAGTGTGATTGTCGGCTATCTGGTAGCGGGCACATTGGTTGGGCCTAATGTCCTAGGTTGGATCTCAACGCAGGCTGAGCTCTTCAGAATCGCAGAATTGGGCGTTGCACTGTTGTTGTTTACCATCGGGCTCGAGTTTTCACCGCGTCGCTTGATTTCTCTCGGCGGGAACATCCTCAAGACCGGTCCGGTTCAGGTCGTATTCACGGCCATTCTGGCGTTCGCGGTCGCATTCGTTTGCGGCATTGATGTCCAGGAGGCCGTCGTTGTTGGCATGATGGTCGCAGTCAGCAGTACCGCTTGCGTTATGAGGTTGTTAACCGACCGGGCGGAATTCGATAGCGAGCACGGACAAACGGCGGTTGGGATTTTACTCATTCAGGATGCCGCAGTTATCCCCATGATGTTATTGGTCGGTGTTATGACAACAGGTGGAACATGGGGGTCAATCGTTGGGAAGCTGAGTCTTGCCTTAGTCCTGGCGATCCTGCTAATTGGCCTGTTTTACATTTTGTTTAATTTTATTGCTCCCAGACTACTTTTGTTGCCGACCTGGCGGCGCAACCGTGATCTGCCGGTGTTGTTGGCAGTCATCATGGCGACCGGTTCGGCATGGGCGACGCACGCCGTCGGATTGAGTCCCGCACTGGGATCCTTTGCGGCCGGTGTGATATTGGCGGTATCACCTTTTGCTATTCAGATCCGAGCCGATATCCGTCCGCTTCACACATTAATGGTGACGTTGTTTTTCGCGTCGATCGGCATGTTCGGCAACCCTGTCTGGTTACTCGAACACTGGGCGTTGGTGGCGGCTGTGGTTTTGGCTATTATCGTTGGCAAATCGCTTTTGATTGCTCTGATCGCCCGGGCGTTTCGTCGGCCTTGGCGTGTCGCGATCGCCGCGGCATTATGTTTGGCACAGGTCGGGGAGTTTTCGTTTGTGTTGGCCACCATTGCTCAGACCAGCGTCGACGGAACGGCGTTGATGTCGTCGGCGACGTTTCGCACCATGGTGACGGCGACAATCGTGACGCTTCTGTTTACGCCTTACCTGGTGGCCGCGGCACCGAAGTTTGGCGCGCGCTGTGAAGCAATCCTTTTGGGAAAGCCACTGCAGCAATCGCCAAAACGTTCGGACGCCGAACGCCGGATCCTCGACGAATCTGCCGAGCCGAGTGGTGCCGCCAAGGCTCCGAAAACACGTGACGACATTTCCGATTTAATTCTGATCATCGGTTTTGGGCCTGCCGGTCAACGTGTGGCCGAAAGGCTTAGGGGGCCGTTCCAACGGCAAATGGTCGCCATTGATCTGCATGCCGAGAACATTGCAGTTGCACGTCAACTTGGTTTGGAGGCTCACGTTGGAGATGCGACACATCGAGACATTTTGGAACAGGCAGGAATTTATAAAGCCTGTGCCGTTGTAATTACGACGCCGGACCACGCGGCGGCGCGCCATTTGATCCATCTGGTTCGCGACCTGGCACCAAAAGCATTCATTGTTGCGCGATGCCGATATCACTTCTTGCATTGGGAGTTGCTTCGGGCCGGGGCGCACGAAGTGGCAGACGAAGAGGACCAACTTGGTCGACGCTTAGCCGCACAGGTGCGCAAGCTTGTCGGAAATGCACCTGACGATAATGCGGATAAACGTCCAGATGGATGATCCGAAAGTTCTTGACCCAAGTAGAGCGATCATCCGAGCGATCATCCGAGCGAACGTTCCAGTCATAAACACGCAACAACTCTGCATTATCGTAAGTTTCGTGTTCGATCCAATTTGATATAATCTCAACCGGAAAGGTCGATTGCTTCGGAGCTGATTGCTTGCGATCGATCATGCATCAGCGATTATCACGATTTAGAGTTTGTACCACCATGACATTTACGCGTCGCCAATGGTTAAGTATTGCAGGTGCTACCGGTTTATGTGCGGCCGGTTCTCAAGTGCTCGCTTTGGACCAAAACCAAAAGCCGCTTCGCGTGATTGCTTACAATGTGTTTGCCTGTACAGGTTGGCCGAAAAATCGCAAACTTTCAAAGGCTGCCGTTGCCGACGGTCAGATGGCAAAACGACTGGCCATGGAATTATCGCTTCATAATCCAGACATTATTAACTTTTCGGAATCACCCAGCGAGCAACTGGTTAAACAAATCGCAACGCTTCTGGGGATGAATTACGTTCGATTCCCCAGCGGCGGCCGATGGCCCGGTACCCTGCTGAGCCGGTATGAAATCATTGATTCCAAAAACGTCCCCATGGGTGTTTCACGACCCAAGGAGTTATTCACGCGGCACTGGGGACGAGCCACGATCAAATTGCCCACCGGCCAACCGTTAATCGTACATTCAGCACACCTATTTCCGACAGCCGATGTTTCCGTGCGGTTACGTGAAATCGCCGAAATGCTTAAAGCGATGAAGCCTGACCTCAGTTCGGGTCGATCGATGTTGTTAATGGGCGACTTAAACCACGGTCCCAATTCCCGAGAATATAAACTCTGGATGAAGGCAGGATGGGTTGATACGTTTGCCAAGGTCGGCAATGGGCGTGGGTTCACCATAAAGTCCGACATCCCAAGAGCGCGAATAGATTACGTCATGGCGGTTGGGCCTATTTCAAAACGTATTATCGAGTCCAGACCTCTATTTGAAGGAGCGTTTCGCCTGCACATTGCCGACAAGCGATCCTTTGCTTTGAGCGACCATTTGCCACAATTGGCGGTATTTAAATAGGCCGGGTGACTAGACAAATCTCCAATCGGAACACATATCATGGTCGATTTCAAATATTTGTACCAAGGCTTGTGTGGTATGGCTCGAGCCCATCGAGCGAACGCTATGGCCGGTCATCTTGGCGCAGCCGTCGTGGCAGGGTACTTCATCGGGGAGGAATTGACCGAACTTGACGAACGAGTTTATTCGGCCATTGAAAAGGAACTGGACCGCATTGAACAAGGTGATGAAGCGATATGGTACAACGCCGAGGAGGAAGGCATCACAGTGCCGGGATTATTTGAGGCGTTCCCTGAAAAGCCGACCGAGCAAGCCGACGTTTCTCCAATTGCAACTGCCCTCAGGGACAACATCGATCAGATGCGCCAAGCCGGGCACAACGTTATTTTTTGTTCTATTGCCGTTCGGGCCCTCAAAGACCATTCTGAGTTTGCTACAAGCGAGATTGTCGGCGGTATCGAAAAGTTAATCGCCCGTTTTAACGACACAGGCCCGGGTCGCGGATATTACGGAAAAGATCAGGGTTGGATCAAGGGAGATGAAGTGAATCTGGACGACGACACGAGCTTTCCCGCTTATCGAGACCAGGAGGAGATGGCCGAAGTGGTGATCGACGAATTGATTCAATCAGCCTCGAAACGTCGACAGGGATTTGGCGGACTGTTCCATGTGATTAATCACGCCGCCGCGTTAACGGAATTGTCACGATACGGCCACAAGGCGTTGGCACAACGAGGTCTTAAGGCCCATCACCAACACATGCGTTTGTGGAGATCGCTTCCCGACGTCGAACAGGAGCTCGGAAAACTTAAGTCGGCTAAATATGATCCACGCACGCCTGATTATTGGAAGGAAGGGGATTCGACTCAGTGGTCAGCTCACTTGACGCACCGCGTCAAAACGATTTACGGATTCTATACGCTATTGCGCTTGGTTGAGTCCGAAGCAAAAAGAAAACAAGCCGAAGAAAAGTTTCTTTATCTGATGGGTTAGTCAGTCGCGACAGAGCTTTACCGGCAAGTCCGTTGCTTTTTGCATGCGACGTTGCCTGATTGTGCTAAGTCAGACAACAGTTTCACTTGTAGCAATCTGTTCAATTTGTCGCAGGAACTGTTGCACCTCTCGCGATCCTTGCAGTCGAACTAGTGTTTTTTCTGAGCCGTAACGTTGAACGCAGTCAAGGACGAAGGGTCGAGTTACGGATGGGTACCGCCAGACGTACTTTAGAAATGCGCGATCCAGTTTTTGCCCCGCCGGCGCATCTGGCCTTCGTTCATCATTCCAGGTTGCTTTGCGTTTCAACACGCGCCAAAGACAGATCCATCGTGAAACGTCGACCAAAATCACCGTATCGGCAGCGGGAATCCGCAGATCC
>CAJHZH010000682.1_pt1 | contig 10340 bp, 6 predicted proteins | sample 9198951 | NCBI WGS metagenome assembly CAJHZH01 (sample SAMEA7708381, study PRJEB35096) | sediment metagenome | biome: marine neritic benthic zone biome [ENVO:01000025]; feature: sediment [ENVO:00002007]; material: shallow marine sediment [ENVO:03000034] sea grass bed [ENVO_01000059] ...
GCGGGGGGAGGTACAGCGACATGCCTGTCCTTTTGCGGGGGGAGGTACAGCGACATGCCTGTCCTTTTGCGGGGGGAGGTACAGCGACATGCCTGTCCTTTTGCGGGGGGTATCTCGCCGCCGACCGCTCTGGCGACATGCCTGTCCTTTTTTCGCGGTCCGAGATACGGTAGATGCGTGTCCTTTTACGCTGTTACTTTCGCCAACTTGCCTGCCCTGCCCTCCTTTCTTGCCCTTTTTCCTTTCTCCCTTTTCACTTCGAGGAAACGCCTGTCCTTTTTACTTCCTCCGACGGGCACAGCCACATGCCTGTCCTTTTTCGACCCTCCTTTGGACGCCCTTTCGACGGGCACAGCAACATGCCTGTCCTTTTTCGACCCTCAGACCTTTTAGACCCCCGACGGGCACAGCGACTTGCCTGTCCTTTTTCGACGAGTACGGCGAGATGCCTGTCCTTTTACGACCTTTTACGCGGAGTATCTGAAAAATCCTGATTTGCCTGTAACGCCTCGCGGTTTTGAGTTTAAATAATGGGTAACTGCCAATTCTAGAGCTTCTCATGAAGTCACAAACCAATTGCAAAAATTGTGGAATCCCGATTCCCGCGAATTCCCCGTCGGGTATTTGCCCAAAATGTACTTTTGGCCTGGCGATGAATGATCAGGCGCCGCACCGAGGATCATTGGCCAGCACCGCCATGGGTGGCTCATTTATCGCGCCGCGACCGGAAGATTTGCAGAATCGATTCGACAACTTGGAAATCATCGAATTGCTGGGGCATGGCGGGATGGGTGCGGTTTACAAGGCTCGACAAAAGAACCTGGACCGAATCGTTGCCTTAAAGGTCCTTTCGCCCAGGTTGACCGACGATCCGTCATTCGCCCAACGATTCACTCGCGAGGCCCGTACCTTGGCCAAGCTGGCGCACCCAAACATTGTGATGGTGTTCGAGTTCGGTACGGCGGGCGACATGCATTACCTGTTGATGGAATTCGTCGATGGCGTAGATCTGCGGACGGCCATGCGTGAAAGAATCCTGCAACCCGATCAAGCTCTGCCGGTTGTTCAGCAGGTCTGCGAGGCACTTCAGTACGCCCACGATCAGGGAATCGTTCATCGCGACATCAAACCAGAGAATATTTTGCTTGGCCGAGATGGCAAAGTCAAAATCGCTGATTTCGGGCTGGCCAAACTCGTGCAAAGCGAATCGTACGAGCATTCAATTACCGGGACCCAACAAGTGGTTGGCACTCGCAACTACATGGCGCCGGAACAAATCGAAACGCCTACCAACGTCGATCATCGCGCGGACATCTACTCGCTTGGCGTTGTGTTTTACGAATTATTAACTGGTGAATTGCCGCTAGGCCGGTTCGCGGCACCGAGTGAGAAAGCTGAGGTAAACAACCGCCTGGACGAGGTTGTTATGCGTACGCTGGAAAAGGAACCGGCCAGACGTTACCAGCAAGCCAGTCATGTGCAAACTGCCGTGGAATCGATCGACGCGCAGTCCGCAACTGCCGCTAACCAACATCGAAGCTTTAAGCAAACAGAGCGATCCGATCCCGTGTTGCATTTGCCATTTTCGATTCCGGATTTGTACGGAGGCTTCGCAGTTGCACATGGAATCGCCCATTTCGACGGATCGGAAATGGAACTTGAGTTTGATGTTAGGGATGACATACTTGGAGCGGTGAAGTCAAAGCCACAGCGAGTCACCATTTCCGTTAACGAACTCTCTGACGCCGAGTACAAATCCGCGGCCTTTTCCGGTTCCGGTCGCCTGACGATAACAGCCGCTCACCTCGACGCGGTGAATCAAGTACCCAACAACCAGCAAGGCCAGTTTGTCTTGTCAATTACAAAAGACAATCGGCGGCAAGCGGAAGAATTTGCTGACGCGATTGTCAACGCGATACGATCGGGCGGCGGTCCCGTCAAGCGAACGAGCAAGCCACGAGAATCCAAAAAGCCATGGACCAAGGTGTTTGTCGCTGGAATCGGTGCTTCAGAATTAAGGTCACAGTTGGAGAGTGCATTGGATCCTGACGACGCTGAGACGAGTGCCAAACGCCACGCATGGCCTGGTGGCCGCGACGAAGCGGCGCGAAACGTCCGCGGTCCGGCTTTGGGTTTGTTGGCGACGGGCATTATCAACGCGCTGATTGCAGTGGGACTATTAATCAGTTTCATAGCTGGAACAATTTCCTGGGTAGGCTCACTGGCAGATCGTGGGCCCGCTGAGGCTCCCGCGGTGAGTTCAGTTTCCCTGTCGACTGACGGATCAACCGAGTTAGCGAGCGCCGTGGCCGAGTCAGCATTTGAGGCGGATGGGCAATCCACAAATGCGCACAGCGAATTTCTTCCGATACGCTGGTCGAAAAACTTCTTTAATGTCTTCAGAGACTTCTCGTTTGGAACATTCATTTTTTCAGCCGGCATGGCTGTGCTGTTGGTCTTCGCGTCGTTGCGGATGATGCAACTCAAGGATTACCAATTCTGTGTTTTCGCTGCGGTGTTGGCTGTGATTCCATTGCACGGTGCAGCATTCCTTGGTATCGGCTTTGGAATCTGGGCATTGGTTATGCTGAATAAGCCGGAGGTGAAAGAAGCGTTTTCAATATCTGCCCAGCCGTCTACTGCAGGCCAAGCACCACCAGCGAAAGGAATGACACCCGCCGCTCAATGGGCAGCTGCCATGCAAGCCCCGTCAATGGTGTTCTTCCACATCTTCAAGGTATTGCTGGTTGTCGGGATGTGTCTGCTGTTTTCATTCGGACTGATTTATCTGATAAGAACGTTTGTCAGCAACGGAAGCGATCGTGGCGAGATCCGCCCGGAATTCAGAGCTTCAGTCACCGAGATATCGGAGCGGATTGACGAGTACGAACAGCAATTCGAAGAGCGAATCGACAATTACGAATCGACGGCAAATCAGAAAATCGACTCAACCGCTGCCGACCACATCAACGAAGCTATTGAAAAAGAATACGTAGTGCTTCAGGCCGAGATCGACGAGCTGAAGAAATCCGCGGGAACAACCGCCGAATTCAATAAGTTGAATTCGCGCGCAGCCCGGTTGTTACGCGAACGCAACAAACTCAAATCCAGAATACAAGAAATTGAAATTTCACCCGCCACCAAAAACGCCGATGACGGAAACAGCTGAGAGTCTAAGTCCTAACTAATTACACTAAACAAGAAATGAGAAGCCGCTTCCTGACTTTCTGCGTACTCGGCTAGTTATCAAGTATATTTAATACCGACGCGGTCATGATTCGGACACCCGTTTTTATGGTCGGTTCGTAATCCGGTACATATTGACTTGAGTGCAACGAATGAAGTGGCCGGGCGCCGGGCCGCTTGCTCGCCAAATATTGATCTTTGGGAACGGTCCCCAGCGTAAACATGAAAATCGGGACTTTGGGATCCACGCGACCGTAGCGCGAGAAATCTTCACCCCACGTTTTTTGCTCCAGTCGATGAATGTTGGTGTCTCCTAGCAATCGCCGCATGACTACGGTCGTGCGGTCGACCAGTTCCGGCGAATTGAAAGTCGACGGCGTGAATTCATCGCGGACACTGACGATCGGTTTGAGCTCGTCCGGTACGCCCGCCGCCTTGGCAATTCCTTCGCTAATTCGTTTGATCGATTTCAACAGCAACTCTCGCACTTCGTCCGAGTACGATCGGACGGTCAACTGCAACTTGACTTCGTTTGGAATGATGTTGTGCTTGGTGCCGCCGTGGATTGAGCCGACCGTAATCACAGCCGGTTCAACCGGCGGTACCTCGCGACTCACGATGGTTTGTAATGCCACCACAGTTTGCGCGGCGATCACGACGGGATCTTTGGTTCGATGCGGATACGCTCCGTGCCCTCCGTATCCGCGCACCGTGATATCAACCGAATCAACATTGGCCATCGCATATCCTTCGCGATAACCAATCTGTCCCGCCGGTAACCCGGCATCGCAGTGCAACGCAAAAGCATAATCGGGTCTTGGAAACCGGCTGTAGAGCCCGTCCGCAAGCATCGCTTTAGCGCCTGTCCCAAGCTCCTCGGCGGGTTGCGCGATGGCGACCAACGTTCCACTCCATTTATCCTTCATTTCGGCCAGCACCCGCGCGGTACCCGTCCATACGGTCATGTGGATATCGTGTCCGCAGGCATGCATCACGGAGACCTGTTTCCCGTTATCGTCAATCGTCGTTGCCTCGCTGGCGTAGTCGACGCCGGTTTCTTCTTTGACAGGCAACGCGTCCATATCGGTTCGAAACATCACGGTAGGGCCAGCGCCGTTTCGCAATACTCCAACCACGCCATATCCACCTACGTTTTGCGTTACCTCAAATCCTAGTTTTTTCAACTCTTCAGCCAGTCGTTTGCTGGTCTGTTCCTCCTGCAGCGAGATTTCGGGATTGCCATGCAAATGAAAATAAAGCTGTTTTAGGTATTGGTAGTTGTCTTGAACACGATCCGTAATCTCTGCAAAAAATCGCGACACATCGTCGGCGCCACTGCATTTGTTTCCAATTGCCGGGAAACACGCTAGTAATATCGCCGACCATGCCAACGTTCGAAAATGAGAACATGTTTTAGTGAACATACATGAGACTCCCAGGTAGCAAGCGTGTATCAGGTCTTAATTCAATCCGATATTTTACGAGAAGTATTGGCAAGTTTACTCCCCCCTTCCACTTGGTGGGGGGTTGGGGGGGTTCATCCATATCGGTAGGTTGATACAAGTGAGATTCCGCCCGCGCCAATAAGGAGGCCATCGCATGTGTTGCTTTTCTCGACCCGTTGATATCGTTTCAGACACGAATATTTTTGCGCGGCTAACCGGAAAACGAGGTCGGCAGTATTTGGTCTACAGCATGAAAATGAAGGCATCAGAAGAGCTCGCAATGATTTTGCCGATTCCTGTGCCAAAAGATACGGGCGATGACGCAGTAAGATTTATCAATCTCGAAGTTTATGAGGATTTCTTTGATGACATGCGCGAGGGTTTTCCGGTTGAACCCTCGCGCAACAAATCAGCGGGCTCGATCGATACTTTGGAATCAAAACTGGCCGTTGTCGACGTCGGAAGTTTCGAGGCATCCTTTGTGCCGGGCGTGAAAGACTTCGGTCGACTGGACGCACGCTTTCGATTGCCAGAAGAGACATGGGAAAAACTACCACAATACAGCGAATACGGCTTTGCGGTATTTAAATTAAAACAGGGTCACAAAAAAATTCACCCAATGGCGTTTGATTTTCCATCGGCGCTCGGTGGAAGATTGTTCTTTCCAACAGTACATATCCACGACGGCAAAGTGCATAGGCAAGCTGATTTCGATCATGCACTGTATTGCCAGTTGAACGGATTGGATGCGCGGCTGGCGATGCATTGGAAAGAATCACCGCAACCCGCCGGGATGTTCTTGGACAAGCAAAAGGCTGGAGAACTGATCGATCCGGGCGAACACGTTTACCAGCGGCTCCTAAAGGGAACGCTAAAGAACGAGGATACACTCGTCTAGTGCCGCGTCAAGTTTTGATTTTTGAGTTGGAAGGGGTCGGGAGTCATTTGCCGGAACGGCCCTTCGGGTGCTTAAGCACAAATGACTCCCGACCCCTTACCCAAACTCTCATTTTCAATGCGACATCGTCGTAACCGTTACTGCGGGAATGATGGTGGCGACCATCACCGCTGCCTGCGCTGCTTGAATCGCCTCTTTTGTCGCTTGGCCAAGCACTTCGCCATTAACTAGTTTCTCAATTCGGTCTTTGCGCCCGCGAAGTTTCTTTTTGTCAAAAATAACCTTTAATAATCCACTGCTATCGGCCAGCGACAACAACACGACAGTCCGCGGCAGGACCTCGCGTGTGTTCGTAAAAACAGCCCTTCGTAATTGCTCAATGATCTCTTTTTCTGGCTTTCCGTCACGTTCAGGGTAAATTCTTTGCGTGAAGAACAGCAGGATTTGTTTTTCGTCCGCCCGCAAGATGCCGCGCTTGCATAAAGCATTTGCAACGCGATGCTTGAGATTCTTGATGTTAGCGAATCGGCCGGTCCAAGTTTGCAACGTGGCACGTCGTGTTGCCGTCGACAGTTTTTCAATCGCCTCATTGAGCACGTCATCACCAAGTTTCTTCGAATTGACAAGCTTGGCGAACTGTTTCTTGCGCTCGGTTTCAACAGAAATTCGCTTTTGCAGCAGCAATTCAGCGAGGATTGCACCACCCAATGCCATGGTGTACCAGGTTCCACTGGCAACGGTGCCTTCCTCGTCGCGCAATGCCAATAACAACACTTCTTCGTGCAAAAACAGTTTGCTGTTGGGCATAGTTTCTCCAAATAAATTGGCTGACGACCAACCGAGTTCTGCCAGTAAATCATTGATCGTTGTGAGCTATTCGTAATCGCAACAGTTTTATTGGCAAAGAAGGTCGAATAGCGCCGAATGCTAATCATTTTTTCGGTGTTGTCCCCCTCGTCCCAAATCCGCTAACATCCGCCCCCCAATGCCCTCAACCAAGAGGTGGCAACGGTGGCTAACGATAAACAGGAAACGGGAAATTCGAATGGATGCTTGGTATTCTCTACCGGGATTTCATCAACCGCTCAGCAGCATGTCACATCTGGCCGGAGCCGCGGTGTTTGCATTCTTGGCGTTTTATCTTGTTCGACCGGTCTGGCGTGACTGGAGTCGATTGGTTTGCGTGCTGATTTTCGCAGCTTCGGCGGTCGTCTTACTATCACTTAGCGGACTGTACCACATGTTTGCGCAAGGCGGGTACATTCGCGCGGTCATGCTTCGGCTCGACGTCGCCGCAATCTTTATATTGATTGCGGCATCGTTCACACCAATTCACGGAATCCTGTTTACGGGCTGGAAGCGATGGGGAGTGCTTGGAGTTGTCTGGACGATTGCTATTGTCGGCATCACATTGCGAAGCATCTATTTTGAGAGCGTCCCCAAAGTGCTTGGAGCTAGTGTGTTTCTCATGATGGGTTGGATTGGCATTGTGACGGCGTATCTGCTTTGGAGAGAAATCGGATGGCGTGCTGTCATTCCTGCGGTGGCCGGCGGTGTCATTTATTCTTTTGGTGCGATTGTCAATATCGCCGCTTGGCCGGTGGTCATTCCGTTTGTGTGGGGGCCGCACGAGACCCTGCACTTTGCCGTACTTGGAGGGTTGGCCTGCCATTGGTACATCGTATCGCAAATCGTAAACGGCTTCCCATCGGGTGCGGCAAACGTTTCGATACCTTGGCGATCACCACTACCGGAACCACAGTCGGCATCGGTATCGATCGAATTGTCGCCTGCGCAGGAATCACGATCAGTGCATGAACAAAAGCGATCCGCTTAGCAATTCGCGCCCATTGTTGGTTCGTTACCGTGACGATTAACAAAGTACGTGCGTGCGCGATGGCGCCTCTGCGTTGTTGGTGGTTTCTCCGGAACCCGCACGCATGAGATTCTTCGCGACATTCACGAAAAGTGTGTCGAGACACGCGTCGGCTTGCATTTGTCAAAAATCAACAAGCCGACCGGCACAGACGTGCATGCGAGTGGAATTGATGTAGAATAGTCCAACTCGCCATCTAACGCTCAACTATCACATATCGAAATAACGGCCCCAAAATGGACAGATTTAATGAAGTCATGACCTTGCTTAACGGCATCATTTGGCATGAGTACGTGTTGTACATCGTGCTGGGCGTCGGCGTTTTGTTTACGATCTGGAGCGGATTCTGTCAGTACCGGGCGTTAACACATGGCGTCGCTGTAACACGTGGTAAGTACGACGATCCCGATGATCCGGGCGCGATTAACCACTTTCAAGCCTTGTCGGCGGCGCTGTCTGCAACGGTCGGTCTTGGCAACATAGGAGGTGTGGCAATTGCAATCGCGCTGGGCGGGCCGGGTGCTGTATTTTGGATGTGGATGATTGGCATCGTAGGTATTGCATTAAAAACGACCGAAGTGACGTTGTCGATGATCTATCGCAATACCGATCACCCCGACAATCCGCACGGTGGTCCGATGTTCGTTGCGGCCAAAGCATTTGACAAACTCGGATTGGCCGCTGTCGGAAGAATTATTGGCAGCATCTTTGTGATCACGCTTTTATGTTCCACGGTTACCGGCGGCAATATGTTTCAGGCTTGGAACGTAGCCGAAGTCACTAACGCGGCAACCGGAATGCCCAAGATCCTGGTCGGAATAATTCTCGCGGTTCTGGTCGGCATCGTGATTATCGGCGGTGTCAAACGAATCGGATCGGTCGCGGGAAAACTCGTCCCGTTCATGTGTTTGGTTTACTTGTTGGCGGCATTGTATGTTCTATTCGTCAAGTTCGACACGATTCCAGAAATGTTCGCGATGATAATTGCGCATGCGTTCTCGCCTCGCGAAGCCGGAGGAGCTTTTACCGGCGCTACCCTCGGCGTCGCGTTCAGTTGGGGATTGAAACGGGCTTTGTTTTCATCTGAGGCGGGACAAGGCTCTTCACCCATTGCACACTCAGCCGCGAAAACGAATGAACCCGTCCGCGAAGCGGTCGTCGCCGGACTCGAACCGTTTATCGATACAATCGTTGTTTGCACGCTTACCGCGTTGGTGATATTGGCCAGCGGCGCCTGGAACCGTGGCCATGAAGCTCCGTTTGCTGCGGCGCCCGAATTTGTGCAGGTTGACGGTGAGTGGACGATTGGCCAGCGGGTCGACGATACGCCCAACGGATCCGCCGGAACCACGGCGTTACCTGCAAAAACGCGAGATGCAGTCCGGGTATCGGGAGATTGGGTAGCAGGTCAAAACATTTTCCTAGTCGTCAATACAACGACTAACAACGAAACCCAGCCGGTTCATCTTAACGGGGCGGTACGTTTGCGACCGGCCAGCGATCCAACCGGCGCCGAAGACACCTTAGTTGCGGACTGGGAAACGGTGGAAAGTGACACGATGCCGACGCTCGATGAACAGCAAATGGGTGTCTATCGAAGCTATGTTTCGGCAAGTCTCACTACGCATGCGTTCAACCTGGTCCAACCAGGGTTGGGAACCTGGCTGATCCTGATTGCTTCCTGGCTGTTTGCCTTTTCCACGCAGATCTCGTGGAGCTACTATGGCGAGCAAGGGACCGTATTCCTGTTCGGCGAGCGAGCGGTGTTTGTATATAAGCTGATATTCTGCCTGTTGATAATCGTTTCGTGCCTGGGTTTCATTGAGACCGATACGGAACTGGACAACTTTTCCACTTTTGGCACGGGGGTGATGTTATGGGCCAATATTCCGATCATGCTGATCTTTGGTGCGACGGCCATGGGTGCCTATCACGCGTACATCGGCAAACTGAAACGCGGAGAGTTTCACCCGCATAAGGCCCGTAAATTGAAAGACATTGTCGAAGATTAAGCAATTTAGAGGGTCGTTCGAGTGCAATACAAGAAGCCCGGCATTTCATATCTAAACCGAAAACAGCGATAAAACTCCGACGACTAGGGACGTCAAATGCCGGGCTTCTGACATCGTGCGGCTTCAAATCTGCGCGCCGCCCCAAATACGCGCAAACGAAATTGCGGGCATATTGGTTTCAACAACTTTGACATACATTTCGCGGTTGGTATCTTGGATTGGGCACTGCAAAGTCACATTAGATTCTCAGTGCGCATTGATTAGCAAAATCGCTGCTTTACGGTGAAACCGACATGACTCGCTGCGTTGTTGTTTCGATTAGTTTGGTGTTTGGCACAATTGCGCTGAGCGCACGTCTTGCCAGTGCACAAACTAACGCCTTCGACACCATGATCTACAACGGCGAATCTAAAAATCGCGTTGACATGATATTCATTGGCGATGGGTACACGAGTTCCCAAATTGATACGGATTACGTGAATCATATTCAAGGAACACTTGGTCACTTTTTCAATAATCCACTTGGATCACCGCTGGGCCGATACCAAAGTTTTTTCAACGTGCACCGTGTTAATGTAATCAGCAACGAATCTGGCGCAGACAAGCCGCCGCAAGGCATTTTTGTGGATACGGCGCTAGATGCCAGCTACTGGACGGGTGGAACCGAACGTTGTCTATATTTTGACACGGCCAAAGCTGACGCCGCTGTGGCCAGCGCATTTGCCGGGACCAGTATCGATACCGACGACGGCATGTTGTTGGGCACAGTGAACGATACAAAATACGGCGGTTGCGGTGGGTCATGGGGAGTTTACGCGGGAGGCAATGCGGCAGCTAATGAAATCGCGCTGCATGAAATCGGTCATTCCTTTGCCAATTTGGCCGACGAATACTTCTATACCCAGAGTCATTACAGTGGTCCC
>CAJHZH010000605.1_pt1 | contig 10336 bp, 6 predicted proteins | sample 9198951 | NCBI WGS metagenome assembly CAJHZH01 (sample SAMEA7708381, study PRJEB35096) | sediment metagenome | biome: marine neritic benthic zone biome [ENVO:01000025]; feature: sediment [ENVO:00002007]; material: shallow marine sediment [ENVO:03000034] sea grass bed [ENVO_01000059] ...
GCCGCACAGCGAAATGATTCCCCACGGCGCGTGCGGGCCCGCTTGGAGCGGACCGGACAAATGGACTCGTTAAGAAACATGATCATCGAGCAGAAAGTGCTTAGCTTGATCGAAGAACATGCCCAGTTCAAACCTGTTGAGCGCCCCAAGGAAACGGGTCAAGACACCACGGCTGTCGACTTTTTTGTTTCCGGTCAAGACGACGCAGAGATTCCCGAGGCCAAATACGAAGAGGGCCAGGCGGAACCGCTGCCCCAAACCGTTGATCGCGACTAATTCTGCCGCAGCGAAATACTGCTAAGTGCACGTTTACAACCAGCACGCGAAAAGGAAAAGTTAGGGATGATGAAAAAAGAACTGCATGGTTCCGGGATTTGGATGCCTGCTGAGTCGCCACGGGAAAACGGCGAAAAATATACGTCACCGATCGAAATCGAAAACTCCTATTCATATCAGCAGTACCAGCGACAGCGGCAAATGACGCTCGGCGATCTGCTGTTGGAGAATCGTATCGTTTTTCTTCAGGGGGAAATTTATACGGCGAACGCAAATGAACTTGTCATGAAATTGCTGTATTTGCAAAGCGAAAATCGTAAAAAAGATATTCACTTTTACTTGAATTCGCCCGGCGGTGATGTGATTTCGACTCTAGCCATTTACGACGTCATGCAAATTCTCAGTTGCCCAGTGGCCACATACTGTGTCGGACAAGCGGCCAGTGGCGCCGCCGTACTGTTGGCTGGAGGCACGAAAGGAAAACGATACGCACTTTCGCATTCACGCGTCATGATTCACCAACCCTATGGTGGCGTGAGCGGCCAAGTCAGTGATATCGAAATCCAAACTGAAGAAATTCTTCGCAATCGCCAAGTCTTAAATGATATTCTGGCGGCCCATACCTCGAAATCACCAGAGGAGATTGCTCAAGATGTGGAACGCGATTTCTTCTTGACGGCCGAACAGGCCAGAGATTACGGATTGGTTGATGAGATAACCGTTCGACCAGACGTTGACGAAGAAGAAGATAGTTAGTTGGCGGAGCCGGATTGATTCGACTGCCTCTCATGAATTTCCGGCAGTCGACAGACAAATTGTTTATGGAGTTACAGCAAAATGGCTTACGTTCCCTATGTTGTGGACAATACGGGTCGCGAAGAACGAGTCTATGATATCTACAGCCGGTTGTTAAAAGACCGAATCGTTTTTTTGGGCATGCAAGTTACCGCCGAATTAGCCAACTCGATTGTTGCGCAAATGCTTTTCCTGCAGTCCGAGGATCCCAAAGCAGATATCCATCTGTACATCAATTCCCCCGGTGGAAGTGTCACAGCGGGTTTGGCGATTTACGACACCATGCAATTCATCAATTGTGATGTTGCGACCTATTGCATCGGGCAAGCGGCTTCGATGGGCGCCCTGTTGTTAACAGCCGGTGCGGCGTCCAAACGGCATGCTTTGCCCAATTCCAGCATCATGATCCACCAGCCCCTGGCCGGAATGCAGGGCACAGCCGAAGAAATCATGATTCATGCCAAGGAACTGAAACGAGTTAAGCATCGGCTGAATGAGATACTCGTCAAGCACACCGGTATCGAGTCAATGGACCAAATTGAGCAGGACACGGATCGCGACAACTTCATGACCGCCGAGGAAGCCCGCGAGTACAATTTGATTGACAAGGTGGTCGAACACATGAGCGAAACGATCGGCTAGAGTCTCTTCATAATTTTGTGTTCGAATTCCTACATTAGAAAAAAGAGATGATACTCCCGGCCGGTTAGACCAACCGCCGCCTGGTCCTCGCGGTGATTTGAATGCAACTCAATTTCCCATCCGATAGCCATCGGTGCTGGCAAACGAACGCTGTCGCCCGCGGCTAGCCGAAAATGGGCTCTAGTGGTTTGTCAAACTTTGATTTTAGGATTGATGGTAGTGGACGAGGCTACGAGTCCCAGCGATTTCTGGCACGAAAGGACTCGTGGCCTCGTCCACTACCCTAAATTTTAATGTTGACGCTGCCCTAGTGACAAATGGCGGCGTCCCATCAGGCCCGTTTCATTCCCGGCGCACAACTGGTGTTGCCTGCAAGGGTGGTTTTCGCGTAAACGTTGCCCTGAAAATCATGAATCACTGATCGCCATGACAAAACCAGTTGGATTTCTCTTGATTGGTATTGTGTCGCTGGCCTGTGGATGTAATCGCGATCCCGGTTGCCAGCGCACGATTGGGCTGTTGCGCGCTGAAAAATTACAACTCGAAGACGAGTATTTCGCTCTCAAACACAAATACGAAATGGCCGTCGCCCAGCACCAGGTGACAGCGGGATCCGCAGCCCCGGCGGATCCGGACATCATTTTTGAAAACCAGGAAACTCCCGATGAAGACGAGGATTTGCTGGAGGGCCCGACCATTATCATCGAGGGCGAGCCGACTGGATCCGCAGTCCGACGACCCCATGGAAATTCGGCCAATTACAATCCGGGATTGCGGTCACCTAATCCAGCGGGAATGTCCAATGCTCAAATGGCCCGATACATCCGAAGTATTGACGTCAGTCAACTCAGCAACCTGGAACCAAACAAAGATTTAAGAATACTTGTGCGGCCACTGGATGAAAACGGCGAGATCATTCCGATTGCCGGCGATCTCAAAATTGGATTGGTCGATTCTTCGCGAGCTAACAGGCGTATCGCGAGTTGGCAATTTGATCAACCAGATGTTGCACGGTGGGTCGACGACCAACCGGGTTCAGAGCCAGGTATTCACGTCAGACTTCCGCTGCAAAACGCTGCTCCGCCCAGTGGTCGTCTCGTCTTGGAAGTCATATACCGTACCGCCGATAATCGTAATATCAAATTTCAGCGGCAACTTGCGGCGGCCCCCGATAATCAAGGCGATCTCAATCTGGGTTTCGAAAGCGTCGATGGCTTGCTCGTGGAAATCGGCGACGAAACGAATTTCGAAAACATTGAATCGACCGATGCAAGCCAAAACCACGGTCGATCGTTAAGCCCGCCACGCTGGAAGCCCGATCGTTAGTATTGAGTTCAGAGGCTTCACGAGCCGCTACTAGATTCCGTTGCGACCTGCCCAGTGGGCTAACCGACCAGACGACGTTGAGCCGGCAGACCCTTTCGCTGACGAAAGATCGATGCGAAAATAAATGCGTCAATCCCGCGACGGACGACTCAGATAATGCATGCGCGATAAACAAGATTATCTTACGCCGCACGGTCCGCGAAAAGAAAGAAAACTATCATTGACGAGAATGGACTACCGTTAGAAACCACGTCTAACGATCACCCCCTGCCGCTTGAGCCGCAGCAAACTGCGGCTAAACCTCCACGGGTTTGGACTGTATTTGTAGCCGCCGGCTTGGCGTTGTTTTTGGCAATCTTGTTTCAGATCGTTTTTTTTGCCGCACTGGCCTTTGTCGAGCTTAGTCGTGGTGTTAGGCCTGCGGATTTGGGTGACCTAATCATTGACAAGCTGGTTGCTCCGTACATGATGATCTCGATGATGGCCGTCGGACAATTGGCGATGGGCATCGGGGGCATCCTCCCGGCGATGTGGTCGCCGGAGCCCTTTCGAGAACGTGTCGGACTGTCAACGGCGCGACCGTCATTGCGCGTCTACCCGTTAGCTATGCTTGGTTCAATCGTTCCATTGGCTATCGGAATCGCTGGTGCGCAATGGTTGACCCAAATCATTCCAGCCGACGAGTCAAGCTTGGCTTTCTTTGATAACCTAACGATCGACTCGGCCATTGTATTCGTGCTGTTTATTGGAATCGCGCCCGGCTTCTTTGAAGAAGTCCTGTTTCGGGGCTACATGCAGCAACGACTTGTCCATCGATGGGGGCCTGTAGCGGGGATCGTTGTCACTTCGATTATTTTCGGTCTGTTCCATGTCACACCGCACGCCATTGCGGTTGCAATGCCACTCGGCGTTTGGTTTGGATACGTGGCCTGGCGCAGCCAATCAATCTTGCCAGCGATCCTTTGTCATTTCTTCGTCAACAGCGGACTGAACACTTGGCGAATGATCGTGATGTTTGGCGATCTTACCGAAACCGTGCAAACCGCCGTTCACATAGGCTTTCTGTTGATTGGTCTCGTCTGTTTCGCGGTCTGTTGCTGGCCCGCATTCTGGCGGGGACCGGCGAAAAAGAAGTGACCACCTCCCAATGCGTTGCAACACCCGGCAATCACCTGGACCCGAATGGGTTGTCGCTCGATGGAGATTCGCTTGGTTATCGCCAGCGTTTGAATAGTCGTGATGTGCGGGGCGGGTTTGCTGGATACTGATTTTGTGGAGCGGCCGCGGCGCGATTTGCATCGACGGATATTCCAATCCAGCCTTCATCCAACGTAAGCTGTGAGATAAACAGGTCGCTGACATCTATATTTTGCGAGATTGAAGTCGGTACGATTGAAAAATCAAAATATGTTTTGAAGACCGAGTTGAATACAGTTCGAACAGCCAGCTGGTCGGCAAAACCCAATCGATAGCCTTTAAGTAAAACCCCCGTCTCTTGATCCAGTATCAGTTCCATTCGTGTGCCATTGGTTTGCGGGAAGTAATGGGCTTTGACGATCAGATTCCTCCAGCTTTTCCCTTTGCCGATTCGCAATCGCTTCAGCCTGAGCGAGATCGTGACCCGATCATCATCGAAATCCATTCGGATCCCGTCCCGCGAATGAAACTCGAATGTTACGTCGTGCCGCTCTGCTTCGGGGATCTGTAGATCTTCGCGCCCCAACAGCTGGTTGAGATGATCCATAAACTCGTCGATCGTGAACTTGCGACCGTTGATTTGGATTTTGTTCAATAAGTTATTCACAGCGGTCTGATGTACTTGGATGTTCATCAAACTGCCCGGCAACGAATTCGGCCGCGCCGTATTAGCGGCCATTTGGTCCAGCGATGCAACGCGGTAACGAATGACCACCTGCTGATCGGTGGTTTTCATTTCCAAAGGCGTTGGTTCCAATTCGAGCGCGCTGAGCGGTTGATAAACGTTGGCGGTAAACCACGTCTGAGCCTGGCCGATCCGCTGCTGGATCTCGCGGTCGACCCGGGATTGAAATTCGAATTTCAATTTCTGCTCAACCATCTTGTTCGCTTTGGGTTCCTGCGACGCTTGTTGTTGTTGTGCAATCCGCCGAGCTAACAACCCGAACACGGGCAGCCCATCAAAACGTGAATCGATCCCTAACAAACGTTGTTGAGAAGAAGCGTTGACATCTGTCGGCAAAACAGAAATCCCATCCGCTCCGATCGCAATACCTTTGGACGTATTGACCCTGGCATTGCCTGTGTTGTGAAAAATAAATCCGCTGTGGTGATGGGCCCTGGTCCGTGAAAACACCGAACCCAAAGTTTGAAAACGAAAGCTGAGCTTTTGCGGATCTGGAATCAATCGAACTTGCAAAAGATTTGAAATGCGACTCTTTCCACGTATGTTTGCACCCAACATTTGATCTTTAACCGGTTGCTCCATGTGCATGCTTCGCGGCAACATCCGATTGATCAGACTATCGGAGACAGCAATTCGGAAATTTGCATTTCGGTAATGACCATTGATGGCCGTAGCTAACTGATTTGTCGCGGCCTCGCTGTGCCAATAGTAATTTTGGTAATGATCATTGAAACGCGCTTGATTGGAGGCAGTTGGATTGGTTTCAAAACGCTCCAGATCAACAAGAAACTGGCCAAGCTTGAATTCTCCCGTCGCCGCATTGCGGAGATCGTGAATCAAATTCTCTCCGATCACTTGATTCGCGTAGTTTCGTTGCTCATTGGTCAGGGTCGACGTACTGATTCGGGCCAAGATCTTCCGAGATATAGCTCTGCGTTTTAATTCATTTGCTTTATCATCGGAAAAAATCTCTTGAGCGCGATCCAACAACAGGTACTCCCGCCAATCGTCTGGCAGCCGAATCGAGATGTTTTCTTTTCTCGAAGAAATCGTTTGTGCGAGATACTTCGTATCCTTTTTCTCAATTGATCCGCCCTCAATTGATGTCGCACGATCTTCCGCCAGTTGGTGAACTATTTTCCAAATGTCGATCCGACGTCGGATTCGATACGCAACCCGCGCAAACTCGGCGGCTATTGCGCTGTGCTGAGGATTGCTTTGCATGAGTTGGGTGGCATGTTGTGCGAGTTGAACGGCGAGCTGTTCACAATGAGTCAAAAGCGGCAGAGAGGAAGGATCAGAAAGTTCGAGTTGGTTTAGTTCTGTAAATGAAGATTTGGCTGCTGCAGCCCACATTTGGGTCATGGGAATCTGAGACAACTCGTCCAGGTCATTCATCAGCGCGGCGGGTAACGGCCAACCGACAATGGTCTGCTTGATAGTTTTTGCGGTTTCTGTGGGAACCTTGAGTGACTGATTTGCAGGCCGCCTTGGATTGTCGCCGGAAGTTTTCGCCGACCTCCTATTGGAATCGGCGGTGCTCAGTCGGCTGCCAAACTCCTGGCCATCGGACGTTTTTTTGGGTTCCTCAGTCGGCTCCGCTTTAATAGACAGATTGTCAAAGCTGCTGATCTGTGATCGGGCCCCGACGATTGATTGCTCTGGGTCATTTCCAATCGAGTTATTATCCTTAACCGCAGTTAGTTCCTCATCGGCTGTTTGTTTATTGTCGGCCGTTGGTTCATCGTCGACTGGGGTTTTAGTCGTCAACGTTATTTGTTCAGATTCGGGCCTTTCCTCCGTGACATCGGTGTGTTGTGTTTCGGCCGGTTGACTTTGCCGATCCCCGTCGGCGTCAACTGTTTCCCCAGTTGGTTGGGACGCGAGAAAATTGTACTGATCGTGATCTTGCTCATCATCTTGCTTTTCAAGGGGGGCCTGCAATTCCACGAAACCACTGTCTGAGTCAAGTGCCTGCCTGCCTATGGACATTTTGTCGGGACTCGAATCACCCGTAATATCGGTTGTGTCTCGACTTTCAAACTGATCGGGATCGACAATCGGTTTCTGCAAAACAACTGGTCTCGTTGATGAGCTGACTTTCGATTGTGATAGAGGCTCCGAAGAGAAGTCGACTAGATTCGATTTCGTTTGTTCAAACGTGCCAACCTGGCGTCGTTGATGACTTGCCAACGAGGCTTTGTAAGTATCCTCGCTTAATAGTGGTACGTTGCTAACTTGAGAAGTGCCGAAACCGAGATTTGGTGAAGTTACACGGAAAACCTGTTTTGGAAATTGGTCATTTGGTTCGCGGCGTAATATTTGTGCCAGCTGGACTGGCTCGAAATGAACACTTCGTTCATGTAATTTTGACTTTGCGATTCGCTGGACCGTTTCATTACCAGTTGTCTCTAGCCTATGGTCGACGATTATTGTGGCGACGCAGAATGCAGTCAGAAACGCTAACAACGTCGCGGTCGTGGCGATAAAACAACCCAAGGGAAATTTCATGCGAGAATCATTCTCAACAATCAATAGAACATCCGGCCAGTGCAACCATACTCTGGTTTCATCGGAGAGAATTGATTGCAAATCTAATTGGATTCGGCTTTAGCTGTTGACATTCCCTTGTTTGAACGGGTTGTCAGCGTCATGTTGATAGCACCATTTGGATAATGTTTGCCGGCCAGACAAAGTATGACGAACAGGAAAACCACGGTTGGCTCAAATCGTGGATACGTTCTGGCGATCAACCGATTTGGGCGGATGGTTGCTAGATACGATCGCTAAGAGTTGCCTTGGCAGAGGTCAAGCCGCAGGCACCCAAAAACACCGCCGCGCGGATGTGTGGCGGCCCCACGCAAATACAGACGATTACGGCCTGGAATGATCCGGAGTCTTTCTCGGGTGTTGTGTTTTGAGCGATCTTATTCACGTTTTTGCACAATCCGGCTCTTCTCAAGAGGCGGATTTGGCGATAACAGCCGCCGCAAGGTAGCCGGGTGCACAGGTCAGGCCGCCTCCGGGATGGCTCCCGCTACCACAGAGAAAAAGACCGGCGAGTGGCGTGGCGAACCGCGCACACTCGGGTGTGGGCCGGATAACTAACTGATCCAGCGCGTGCTCACCATGATGAATGTGGCCACCGGTCGCGCCGAATCTTTGTTCGATGTCATCCGGTGAAAGCAACTCTCGACCGACGATAGACGACTTAACTTCGGGCGCGTAGCGGGCCAACGACCTCACGACGGCGTCGCCGAGTTGCTCTCGCTGGGTATCGCTCCAGCCACCATCGAGTTCGTAAGGTACGAAGTGAGCGATGATGGAAACCACTGCGGAACCGGACTGATCTTCCGTCACGGGGCAATAGACGTCGAGCATCGGAACATCAGAAAACTGTCGGTACTTCACTGCGTCGTGTGCCTTCTCTAGCTCATTTAGCGTTTCGCCGATTCGGGCGCGCTGGACCCGAAGATCGGGCCGGCATGAGAACCGTAGCGGAGACGACAACGCCAGATTCATTTTGGCGGTGGTGCCGCGCATGCGGATGTGTTCGACATTCTCTTGGAAGACCGGATCGATCTGGCGACCACCCACGAGGTTCAAAAACGTTGTTTTCACATCACACGAGGCGGCTACGATCGAAGCGTCCAACGTGTCGTCGTCTGCCAACGTAACGCCTTCGACACGGCCGCCGGACAGACGGATGCGTGAAACGTCGCAACCGGTGCGAATTTCCACGCCGCAGCTCTTGGCGGATGCTTGCAGTGCTGCGATCAAGGCCGCTGCCCCACCGCGAACGGATCGGCCCGTCAACGATTCACACCGAATCAGGTTGCCTACGCCACCGGGAGACCGAGGGCCACTGATCGTGCCCATTAGCGCCGGTGCTGCAAGGAGACTCTGCAGAAGCTCTGATTCGAACCATTCGCCGAGCCAGTCAGCGAGGCTCATCGGGGCAACCCGCAGAAGTTCAAGCATATCACCACGGCCCAAGCGTCGAATCGCGATCCCGTCCGATATGAGTTCCATCATGTTTCCCAAGCCACTGGCCACAAGGTCGGGCGGAAGGGCATCAACCAGCCGGCTTGTGAACTTTCTGATTCTTGAGATGAAGGCGCGATATTGGTCGAAGCGTTCGCGGTCCGTTTCGCCAAGTTCGCTGCCATCGGAATCAAGAAGCAGCCCGGGTCCGTTCAATTCAGGGGCGAAGATAGTTGGCGATTCCGGAAGAAGCTCAAGGCCGTAACTTGAAAGATTCAGCGCGTCGACAACAGCCGGTCGAACGTAGCTCGTCTCGTGAAACAGGCCGACAGCCCGGCATCCTTCATGGAACACGTCCCCAACGGCCAATCCGCCGACCACGTCGCGACGTTCAAGCACAAGTACTTTGCGACCGCGCTTGGCAAGGGTAGCCGCACACGTCAGGCCGTTGTGTCCAGCTCCGATGATGATGACGTCCCATTTTTTTGAGTTTGTCATGCCCGCTCAAACGCTCCGCGTTCTTAATATAGTCTTGGCCGCCAGTTCACCTGGTGCGCCCATAATGCCTCCGCCCGGATGCGTGCCCGAGGCGCACATCCAGAGGTTCTTGACAGGTGTCCTGTACTTCGCCCAGCCGGCAACCGGTCGTTGGAACAGCAGCTGTTCAGAGGTCAACTCACCGTGGAAAATATTGCCCTCGGTCAATCCGAATTCTTGCTCTAGATCCCATGGTGTCAGAACTTGGCGGAACAGGATCGATTCTTTCAAACCCGGGCAGTACTCGGCCAGCGTATCGACGACGGCATCGCCAAATGCCTCGCGACGCTGCGGCCAGAACTCGGGCCCCTCCTTGATATGGTACGGCGCGTACTGGACGAAACAGGAGACAATGTGCTTGCCCGGAGGTGCCACGCTCGGATCGACCAGCGAAGGAATCACAACATTGAGATACGGACGCTCGGAGTAATCGCCATACTTCGCCTGGTCATAGGCTTTTTCGATATAGTCAATACTCGGACAAATGGCGATGTCACCGCGTAAGTGACGCGATCCGCCCGCGCGGCAAGAAAATTGTGGCAGTCGATCAACGGCGAGGTTCACCTTGCCCGAACTGCCGCGCATTTTGTAACGTTTGAGCCGAGTCGCAAACTCAGGATCAAGTTCGCTTTCACCAACGAGCCTCAAGAACGTTCGACGTGGATCGACGCCGGAGATGACCGTGTCGGCGCGGATTTCATCGCCATTCTTCATGACCACACCGACAGCTTTCCCGCCTTGCATAAGAACGCGTTCGACAGGCGCTTCGGTGCGAATCTCCGCTCCGAAGCTGCGAGCGGCATTGGCCACTGCCAAACTTACGCCGCCCGTGCCGCCTTTTGAGAAGCCCCAGGAACGAAAGGCCCCGTCGATGTCGCCCATATAGTGATGTAA
>CAJHZH010000658.1_pt1 | contig 10320 bp, 8 predicted proteins | sample 9198951 | NCBI WGS metagenome assembly CAJHZH01 (sample SAMEA7708381, study PRJEB35096) | sediment metagenome | biome: marine neritic benthic zone biome [ENVO:01000025]; feature: sediment [ENVO:00002007]; material: shallow marine sediment [ENVO:03000034] sea grass bed [ENVO_01000059] ...
AAACGAACAACTCGACCGGTCGTATTTTCTTAAATTGTCTGCGGATGAAAAAATCGTGGGCTGGGTTGTTGGGTTGCCCGTGCATCTCAGTGGAGACGAGAGTCAGAAGTCGCATGAAGCGCGACAATTTGGCAACTGGCTCGGCCAGCAAACTGGCCTGCCCGTTTGTTACTACGACGAGCGATTTACGTCGGCATTGGCCGAACAATTGTTGCAGGATTCTGGGATGACAAAAAAGCAACGAAAGAAAAGGATGGACAAACTGGCCGCGCAAATCTTATTAGCTTCGTTTCTCGAATCCAAAAACCGTGACGAGAGCAGCCAAGCGATTGACGACTAGATCATAAGTTACATCAATTTGCCGACATTTAAATTTCGATCTGGACACAGTGGCCGCAGTACGAGCATGACTTAAGCAAATGCATGGATACCGTCATTTGCACCACTTCGTGCTCTGTTTTTTTTCCGACCAACGTTTGTTAAAGGTGCGCCGGAGGTCATGAATCGCTTAGCGACAAACCAGAATGGCGCCCGAAGTGACGAACCCGATATCCAAAACCCCGTGACTCTGTTGGAGAAGGATGCTCTCGTAATGAGCTAATCCTCTTCCGCCGTTCCGGCCCCAGAGAAAATAGAAATCGACGTGGTCATGTTCATGGCGGGTTCGCCCTTCGGTACCCTGACTTGCGCCATCGGCAGCTATAGATGCTGCCAAGCTCCCACTGTCAATTTAAGTTCTGGCGATAATTTAGAAAGTCTGGAAATCGTGACAGTTTTTGGCTTGATTTCCGGATTTTTGCCGTAGTGATTTCCACGACATAGATTAAGGAACAACACACCGAGCGTCACATAATAATATTAAGAGATCTTAATATTCGAAATTCCGTGTTTTGTAAGGCAATTAACGAGTTGGAGGAGCCCAACAAAATGAACGGAAAGTGTTTCATTTCCAAAGGATAGAACTGATCAAGGATTATCGTAACCGCGGTTTGGTCCAACTCGGCTAACCGTTTTCGAGTACCCATTGAGCTGCCACGCGTGCGAGTTCTGCAGCGTGCTTAAGTTCAAGTTTTTCCTTGATCCGTGAACGATAGGTTTCAATCGTATTCGTTGTCAGTTTCATTCGATCCGCGATTTCGGCAGTCTTCAGTCCTTGTCCAATTAGCGTAAACGCTTCTAACTCACGATCCGACAACGTTTCTGCCGGCGATTTCAATTCGATTTGGGAACTTCGTTCCAAACGGTTTATCATCTTCGAGGTGTAATTTGGGCTAAGATAAACGTTGCCTGACAGGACGGTGCGAATCGCTTCGATGATTGTTTCACGGACGTTTTTTTTGTTGACGTATCCTGACGCACCGGCCTGCAAAGCACGTTCGGCATAGAGTGACTCGTCATACATCGACCAAACCAGCATTCGAACATCTGGAAACCGTGCCTTAATGTCTTTTACTAGTTCAATGCCGTTACCTGTCTCCAGTGAAATGTCGATAATGGCGAGATCAGGCTGATTCGAAACGATCATCTGCAGCGCTTCGGGTGCGTCTGCTGCCTCGCAACATACTTCTAAATCCGATTCCATTGCGATGCGGGTGGCCAGCCCGTCGCGCGTGACTGGATGGTCGTCAATAATCATCACCTTGGACATGATGGATGGGTTCCGTGGGAGGGATAGTTATATATTGGTGGCAAACGAGATCAATGATTCACCGCTGTGGCAAAACACACGAGACCATGGTACCTCGATCACCACCTGCCACGACTCGCAATTCGCCTCCAATCACGTTGGCACGATAACGCATGGTACGCATCCCTGTGCCTTTCGGTATTTCATGTTGTTCGGAAATGCCGATGCCATCATCGAAGATTTTCAGTTCCATCGAATTGTCCGTTTGCAACAATTCGATCTTAATCGACGTTGCCTTACCATGCTTAACAGCATTCGTAATCGCCTCTTGTGCGATACGAAATAACTGAGTGGCAGTTTCTGAATCGCCGATACAAATACATTCGTCGCAGGCGAATGAACATTTGATTCCATAAAGCTGATGTGCGTGATCAGATAATTCGGCCAGGGCAGAAACCAATCCGCGTGGGTCAACATCAACAGGATTCATTCCTTTTGCCAAGCTACGGACCTGTGCCAGAGTGCGTTCTATTCCGACGCCGATTTTTTCCGCCAATTGGCTCTGCGGCAGTGACATTCGGCCGAGTCCCATTGTGAGCGAATCCGCCAACATGGCGAGTCCCGTGAGTTCCTGGCCCACTCCATCATGTAAGTCTTGACCGATCGTGCGCTGAGTTTCGGATGCCGCTTTCATCACCTGCTTTTCGAGCGCTCTTCGGTCGGTAACGTCCATCATCGCACCGAGCATGCGGACCGGTTTTCCTTGGTCGTCACGGGCAAGCAACGCTCGGTCGATGATGTGCGCATAAGATCCATCAGCACGAAGAAATCGATATTCTTCGGACCAGCGGTTGGCAGGGCTCCCTTTGCCCGCCGCGAATGCCTGGATCGAATCGTGAATTCGAGTGCGATCCGCCGGATGGATGCGGTCGATCCACCATTGCCAGGAATTGTTGGTATCAACGGGGCGACCGAACTGTTTTTGGTAAGCTTCGTTCCACCAAACCGTGCCATCGACGAGGTCACAATCCCAGATTGCATCGTTGGTGACACGAAGTGCCAAGCTCAAGCGTTCCTCATGTATTTGCAAGGCGTTTTCGGCCGATCGCCGCTCATGCACATCGGTCGTTGTTCCTACCCACTCGAGAATTTTGCCGGTTTCATCACGGATCGGTACGGCATACACATCGAAATAACGATACTGCTTGGTCTTGGCATTCCACAACCTGCCGTTTGTTTGAAATTTGGTGCCGCTTTGAAAGGACTTTCTCCAGCTGCCCATAATTCGCTGTCGATCATCCGGATGAATCACTTGCGCCCATCCGTCACCATAAACCTGATCAAAGGATTGACCCGTGTATTCTTCCCAAGCGGATTGACGCGAGACGACTTGCCCGTCCGCGGACGTCGTCCAAACAATCGAGTTAAACGTTTCCACCAATGAACGATATCTCTGTTCGCTTCGTTTGACACGGTCGTATGCCCTGGCGCGGTCTAACACAATACCGGCTAATTGCGCCGAGTGCTTAAGTAACTCCGAGTCCGAAGATGATGGAGATTGTGGTTCCTGAAAATACATGGCCAGTGAACCGAGGCATTCGCCGTCCGGTGACAAAATCGGTTCCGACCAACACGCACGCAAGTTCGCTGCCTCCGCCAAATGGCGGTAGTGCTTCCAATAAGGATGCGTGGCGATTTCCTGGACAATGACCTGTCGCCTCTCGTACGCTGCGGTGCCGCACGAACCTATTCCTTCGCCGATTCGAACTCCGTTGATCGCCTCGTTGTATTCAGCGGGCAAGCTTGCCGCGTAGCCGGTATTGAGAAACTGTTTGGTCTCATCAAGCAGCAATATCGAACCCAGCATGCCCGGCCGTGCCTCTTCGGCCAATTGCACGACTAACTTGAGCAAGTCATCGATGCGGGTACCGGTTGCAAGGGCCTCCAAGACCCTGTAGTAGCGCTGGCGTTCTGCTTCAGATTCCATTCGCTCGGTTACATCGCGCACCAGCCCAAGGAAGCCCAACGGTTCACCGTTTTGAGATTTGAGAATCGTACCGATCAATTCGCCCTGGAATGGTTCGCCGTTTTTTCGTTTTAGCAACAGCTGCACTGGCACGTAATGTGATTCGGCACCACGGTGAAAACGAATCTCCCCCTGTCGTTCGTAGTCCTCGCGGTTGTGGTACAAAATCGACGTCGATTGACCAACCATTTCCTCGGGTTCGTAGCCAAATACTTTGCGCACACCTGGATTACAAAATGTCAGCTTTCGATCCAGGTTCGCAAGCATCAACGCGTCCGGAATACCTTGAAGGATGCCTTCAAAAAGGCTCTTTTTCCTTTCCAATTCGTCTTGCGATTCCTTATACCTTGTTACGTCGGTCAAGATGCCAAGAAAATGTGTCGACTTTCCAAATTCGTCTTTAACAGGAGAAATGGTTAGTTCATTCCAAACACGTGTTCCATCTTCGTGAATGTAACGTATAACGATTTGGCACTCGGATGCGTTCTGGATGGCCGCTTGGAGTTGTTCGTCGGATTGTTGTTCGGGGTCGTGACCCAGCAGAACTTGACAACTGCGACCCAGAAGTTCGTCTTGTTTGTAGCCGGTCATCGCCTCCACGGCCGAATTGCAAAAAACGATGGGATGCTCGTCTCGTTTCGCGTCGATGATCAAGATGCCGTTTTGCGCCGAATGAATTGCCTGTGCTTGAATCGCAAATGGCAATGGCTCATTTTTTTCGTGAATAGATTTTTCTTGCGTCTTCATTGCCCCGATTGCCTCTGCAAATTTTCCGATGATTTACAATTTGACTACGTGTCGGTTCAAAAAGCAAATCATCAATTGGTTTTGCATCAAAAAAATGTGAGGTATCCTTTTTTGAGGATTGCTATAGAATATAGTACGAACTGAAGCTCGCGAGACGGATAGGCGCGAAGCGAATATGGAAGCTTAGTTGAAAAGGAGTCGGCAATGAGTGCCCTTGAACCCCCCAAGCCTCAACAGGCCCAACAAGCAGCCGCCGTCCCGTTTCGACGTCGGCGGCAATCGATCGAGTTTTGCATAGTCACGTCGTCAGCAGGTCGCTGGATTTTTCCAAAAGGCATTATTGGCGACGACGAAGACCATCTGGAGACTGCGAGAAACGAGGCGCTCGAAGAGGCTGGATTACACGGTCGAATTCTGGACGAGCCGATCGGTTACTTTGATATCTCCAAAGACGGCGAATCACTTAAAGTCATCGCGCTGTTGATGGAAGTGTCGCGGTCAGATTCGACTTGGAAAGAAGATGAGTGGCGTGAGCGACGTTGGGTGTCGGCCGACGAAGCCAGAGAGCTGTTTTCCGATGAAATATTATGCGATCTGCTGGATCTGGCCGTCCAACGGATTGAAGATCTATAGCCTCTGAGCCGGCGACATAAGCAAATCTGATTTTGGTTCGAAATTCCGCGCCTCGATTCGGATGTTGCTTGTCTGAATCGATGGACAATAGGAACTTACCTATTCGATCGCCGATCACGAGACCGTTTCGGGATTCTCGCTGGGATGTCGGACGTCTTCGCCTTCAACCAGGAACACGACTTCTTTGCAAATATTGACCGCTTGATCCGCAATCCGCTCAAGGTGTCGAGCGATCAGTATCTGCGCCACTGCATCGGCCAAATCTTCGGTACCCTTGAGCACGCCGCGCAACACGTCGTCACTAAGTAACTGTTGCATGATTTGAGAATTTAAAGCGTCAACGAGGTCGTCGTGGGTTCGCGTAATCTGAGCTTTCTTGGGATCGTCATCAAAGTAAGAGTCCAACGAGTCGCGAACAATTTCGCAAGTCAGATCAGCCATCTTTTGCAGTTTGGAAAGTGTACCGTGATCCGGCTGGCTGCGCATTAACTGTAGCGACTCACAGACATTCATGACCTGATCGCCGATTCGTTCCATTTGCGCCGTGACGTGATTGACAACCAATATGTAGCGCAATTGCGTGGCAACCGGACCGTAAACGGTCAACATACGGACCGCTTCATGATCGATTTCCATTTGCATATGATCCAACTGTTTTTCCAGCGGCGCGAGCTCCGGGTGGAAATCCTTGGAACGGTTTTTGATCGCCTCCGCAGCCAAGTCGACCATTTTGGTGGTCAACTCCGACATGCTGAGCATTTGTTTTTTCAACTCTTCCAACTCGTGTTCAAATTTTTTCATGGGTCTCTCCGACTTGGCTTTAGGGCACGATGGCCGAGTAGTGTTTCATTTGCGTGATTAGCCGTATCGCCCTTGGATGTACATCTCGGTCTTTTCGTGTTTTGGATTGAAGAACAAATCGGACGTCTCGCCGTGCTCGATCAGTTCGCCCATCAACATAAACATACACTCGTCCGAGGCTCGTCGGGCTTGAGCCATGTTGTGGGTTACGATCAGAACAGTGTATTTATTGCGCAGGTTTGCCAACAGCGCCTCGATCTTTTCCGTGCCTTCGGCGTCAAGCGCGGAACACGGTTCGTCCATCAATATCACGCGTGGCTTAAGCGGCAACAGCCGGGCGATACACAACTTTTGTTGTTCTTCCAATGTTAGAGACGTCGCCTTTTGCCGCAACTTATCTTTCACAGCATCCCAAAGATCGACTTCGCGAAGCGCCGACTCGACCAGCTCGCCGCGAGCCCGCCGACCGCTGTCACGCCGCCGTGTGTGGACGCGCAGGCCAAACAGCACATTCTCGTAAATCGAAATCGGCAGTGGATTGGGTCGCTGAAACACCATTCCGACGCTTTTTCTCAGCTCGCTCAAAGAGACATCCGGGTCATAAATATTCTTCCCCAGAATTGTGATCTCGCCCGTGGTTGTTACGTTTCCATACCGCTCGTTAATCCGGTTGAAACTGCGCAACAACGTCGTTTTACCGCATCCTGACGGACCGATCAGCCCGGTGATCAGTCCCTGCTTGATGTCCACGGAAACGCCCTTAAGAGCCTGAAAGTCGTCATACCACAGGTTTAAATCCAGCGTGTGGATGCTGCTTTGTGTTTTCGGTTTTTCGTCGGCTACGGTGCTCATCTTATTGATCGATTGCTATAAGCGCTGGGCAGGTGCTCCGTACGCATTTGACTTTCGTCTTGCTTTGTTCGCATCAACCGAATCCTCCGGTAACGTATTCGTATGTCAGCGAGTTGTCCGGTTCGCTAAAGATTTTTTCGGTTTCACCGACTTCGACAAGTTCCGACTTATTGAAAAATGCGGTTTGATCACCTAGACGATGTGCCTGCTGCACTAAATTGGTAACCAGAACGATCGTCATTTCTTGTTTCAACTCTAACAAGACATCCTCAATTTTCATTGTTGTTACGGGATCGATAGCAATCGAGAATTCGTCAAGGCAAAGAATCTCGGGACGGTGCGAGAGTGCTCGAGCCAAGGTCAATCGCTGCTGTTGCCCGCCAGATAATTTTGTACCGAGTGACTTTAGCCGGTCCTTGACTTCGTCCCACAGCATCGCCTGCTGCAAACATTTCTCTACGATCGCATCGAGTTCCCGCTGGTCGTATACGCCTGCGCGACGCGGCGCATACGCAACGTTTTCATATATCGACAGTGGCAGGCCAACCGGCAGCGGGAAAACCATGCCGATGCGGCGGCGCAATTGATAGACGTTGCGAATCGTACTTACGTCTTGATCCCGTACGACCACACGGCCATGTACCTTGGCACCCGGAATGAAATCAATCGTGCGATTTATACATTTCAGCAAAGTGGTTTTTCCAGAATTTGCGGGACCAATTATCGCGAAGATTTCTTTCTCCGGCATGACCAAACTGATATCGTTCAATGCGACGTGCTTGCCGTAGTTAACACTGACATTCTTGAATTCGACGTGTGCTGAATGTGTCGACGTTGAAGGCTGTGATGTCAAGTGATTTTTGGTATCTACCATTTTTTTCGCGACCGTAAATAGACGCGCAGAAAAATTGAAATGCTATTGACTCCGAGTACCAAGGCAATCAGTACGACGGCCGTACCCCACAGCGTCGCTTCGGGTGCGCCGCGTATCTGAGTCGACAGGGCAAACAAGTGATAGGACAGCGCCATGAAACAATCATATAAACCGTAAGGCATTGCATAGCCCGGTCCCGAATCGGCAACCCGAACATACAAAACGGCGCCGGTAAACAAAATGGGAGCCGTTTCGCCCGCCGCACGGGCCACTTCCAAGACGACGCCGGTAAGAATACCGGGAATCGAATTCGGCAGCACGATCGTCCGAATGGTCTGCCAGCGCGTGGCACCCATGTTCCAGCACGCTTCGCGAAAGGACATCGGCACGGCAGCCAACGCCTCGCGCGTGGCCGTAATTATCACCGGCAATGACATCACGGCGACGGTACATGAGGCGGCCAACATCGACCTGCCCATCCCAAAAAACAAAACGAAAGCGCCGACACCGAACAACGCATGCACGATGCTGGGCACGCCCGCCAAATCGACGACCGCTAGATTAATCAACCGGGTTAACCAATTATCACGGGCATATTCGTTCAGATAGACTCCAGCCAAAATGCCGATTGGAGCGCAAATGATCAGCGACAGGAGCACGAGAAAAAATGTGCCGATTAGTGGAGCCCAAATACCCCCCTCAGTGAAATAGTTTTTCGGATTGGTTGTCAGGAATTCCCAAGACAACGCGGGCCATGCCTGGACGACCATGTAACCTAAAATTAACAGAACCGGAATGACGCAAGCCCACGCCATCAACATGAATCCAACGTGAGCGAACAAGTCGGCAATCCGTTTTTTTCTGTCTAGTCGAGTTGCCGTAAATGCTTCACGCATCGAAATCCGCAGACTCTGGCCAGGTCGCAGTGACAATTTTTTGTCCGCGGCCGCTTGTGCCAAGTTTTCGATGGCCGATTCAAAACTGTTCCACGGTCGCAGTTCCGTGCCATCAGCTTCGCCGGTACTTTGAGCGTCGACATAATATTTTGCTACTCCGCGATTCGACGAACGAAGTTGGGCGCTGGGTCGCTCAACGCAGACGAATTCGATGGTCCGACGAGGTTGGATCGATTCTTTCAACCATTTGTCTCGCAGCCGTAGCGTCGATTCCAACGCATCATCCAATGATGAATACGGGCGATCCAGCGTGCCATCCGGGTTCTCCGTCGTCAGCGGCGCGACAAAAATCTTCAATGTGTCTTGATGTCGTTCAGTCATTAGCCTGGTTCTTGATCCCTTTGACAACGATGTCGGCTATCAAGTTTATGAAAAAGGCGACCGTGAACAGTAAAACGCCAATCAAAAACAAAACGCGGAAATGTTCGTCGCCGGCAACCGTTTCACCTAGCTCGGCAGCAATGGTTGCCGTTAATGTGCGAACTGGGTCAAACAATGAATTTGGAATCTGAACGGCGTGACCCGTCACCATTAGCACAGCCATGGTTTCGCCGATCGCGCGACCCACTCCCAACAACACAGCGGCCAACAGACCGCGTTTCGCTGCAGGGAAAAGCACTCGGTACACCATTTCCCAGCGACTTGCGCCAAGAGCCACGGATGCCTCGCGATAGGAATCCGGTACCGCCCTCAGAGCGTCATCAGCAACCGAAACAATTATCGGCACGGCCATCAACGCGAGGATAATGCCACCGTTCAAGATGTTCACGCCGACGGGCACGTCAAACCCGATCGTCTCACCAAAGTCAATGATGATTGGGCTCAAAACCATAATTCCAACAAAGCCCCAAACCACCGACGGGATGGCCGCTAACAACTCGATGATGACTTTCATCGTTTCTTTGACTTTGGGACCCGCGAACTCCGACAAATAAACTGCCGATCCCAGTCCGAAGGGAACCGCAATCAGCATCGCCAGAACGGTAACCGATGTCGTGCCGACCATCAGGGCCAATATGCCGTATTGGGGTCGAATTTGAGAATCGGGACGCCAGTTAGTACTGGTAAAGAATTCGACGAAATCAAATTTTCCGATCAGCGGTAGGGTTTCGCGTGCGATGAAAAAGAAGATGCCGAAAACCAGAACAATCGCGCTCCAGCCACACAATCGTATGGTCCATTCGATGATCGGTTCGGAGCGGTCTAGCGCGACCTTGACCATTCGGCCTCGCCCGCGGCGAGTGCCATCTGTGTTCGTGCCAGTACTCGGTTGGTTACTCACCCGCACGGTCTCCGAAAGTCACCTAATCTATTGCTGGAAATCGCAGGATCTCTGCGGACTACTGTGCATCCGTTTCCGCGCTTGCTTCTTCAACCGGACCAACTGGAACGTAGCCAGTATCCAGTACGACCTTCTGACCCTGAGGCGACATGATCCAATCCAGATAGTCTTTGACCGCACCTGTTGGCTCGCCCAACGTATAAATGTGTAGTGGTCGAGCGATTGGATAGGTTCCGTCAGCCGCTGCCTCGACGCTCGGTTCAACACCCGTCTCGCCTTTGGCCTTTGCAACCTTCACCCATTTTACCTCGTCGTTCTTATACCCCATTCCGCTATAACCGATGGCACAAGGTGTCCTGGATACCAGTGCCACCACATCTTTGGAGCCGCTCATATCGGTCGAGCCCAGCTTATAATCTTGCTTTCCTAGCACGGCTTCGCGGAAATAATGGTAAGTTCCTGAGTTGTTTTGCCGGCTGACCCGAACAATCTCGCCACTCCCACAAGCGGAATTATCAACTT
>CAJHZH010000104.1_pt1 | contig 10316 bp, 8 predicted proteins | sample 9198951 | NCBI WGS metagenome assembly CAJHZH01 (sample SAMEA7708381, study PRJEB35096) | sediment metagenome | biome: marine neritic benthic zone biome [ENVO:01000025]; feature: sediment [ENVO:00002007]; material: shallow marine sediment [ENVO:03000034] sea grass bed [ENVO_01000059] ...
GTCACCAAATCCGCCGAGATTTTTGGTTGGATAAAAGCTGAAGCAGCCGATTTGACCCATGGAACCGGCTCGCGAGCCGTCGAATCGTGCGCCGATCGACTGTGCGGCATCCTCAATAACATACAAACCATGATCGCGAGCTATCGCCAAAATCTGTTCCATGTCGGCACATTGACCAAACAAGTGCACTGGGACGATTGCTTTTGTTTTCTTCGTGATCAGTCTTTCAATTAGCTTGGGATCGATGTTAAACGTATTGGGATCGATGTCGACGAACACCGGTCTTGCACCCAAACGGGTCACGCAACTAACGGTCGCGAAAAACGTAAAACTGGGAACCAATACTTCATCGCCAGGCTGCAGGTCGATCGCCATCAGCGACAGTAATAGTGCGTCGCTGCCGGACGCGCAACCTATCGCAAAGTCGGTTTCGCAATACTCGGCAACTTCATTCTCCAAATTCGAACAATGCGAACCGCCAACAAACCGACCGGATGAAATGATATCGACTATCACCTCTTGGAATTCTTGCTTGAGCGGCTCGTTGGATCGGTTGACGTCCAGAAGCGGTACAATTTGTTTGACAGTCACATCGCCTCCTTGCAATGAGATTGTGATAGGAGTCAGGCCGCAATTACTCTTACATTATGAACGAGATATTTCCTCGAAACTCCCAGTTAGGGCGAAGAAGAATAAAGTCAGCAATTGGCGGAGTCAATATCGTATTCGCAAAGTATCAATCGCACCTCATTTTCCAATCGATCGCCGTGCCATCATTCGCAAATATCTTCGTTTGCCAAGAAATTTGAGCATCACTATACTGACCACACGCCCGTGGCGGGGCTCCGACAGTAGCGGATTTAGTCCAAGCGCAGCCGCCACCTAACAGTTTCATGCGGACAAGCTTGCGAGCTCATCCCAGCATGAGCCATGATCAAGGCTTTTACCGGAATCGAGCCGCCTGATCCGAGTGCTAGCTAGAATCGACCCGATAACTCTTGAACGAAATACCTCGAAGCCGATCGAACATCATCGCATATTTGCTGGTGCAATGGCGTTTGTATTTGTTGATCCTGGCCATTGCGCTCGGGGGTGCTTCATACATACTCGGCAGCAAGCTTCAATTTGAAACTTCCATTGAGGGGATGTTCGCCGCGGGCAATCAGCAACTTGAAGATTACCATCGCCTCAAGCAGATATTTGGCGGGACGGAGTTAGTCCTGGCGGTCTACAATGATCCGAAGCTGTTTACACCCCAGGGTATTAAGCGGCTGGAAGAACGTGGTCGAGAAATCAACCAAGTCCATGGTGTCGAGGGCATTCTCAGCCTCGCAGAAATCAACACGGCGCTTCGGGACATCTATTCTTGGATCAAAGTTGAAAATCCGACGCCCATCCTTGACCACGAGGACAAACTGGCGCAGCAGTTCCTGGAAATTTTCCAAGGTTATACGCATGGCGCCGATCAACAGACGGCGGCTATCGTTTGCTTGCTCGAATCGCTTGAGACATTAAAAACGCCTCGCGAGAAAACCATTGTCGATTTGCGCCACATCGTCCGCGATTGGCCGCAAGGTCAAGTTACGGGCGAACCCGTGTTGGTTGCCGACGGGTTCCGATTCATTCAGCGCGATGGACAGCGGTTAAACCGAATTTGTCTTTTACTGATGAGTACCGTCATCATTGTGTGTTTTCGAAGTCTTCGTTGGGTGTTCATACCGATTTGCGTAATGCAATTCGCCGTTTGGCTGACGTTCGCGATATTGGTGTTGCTGGATTGGCAACTGACGATGGTTAGCTCGATGCTTTCGGCAATCGTTGCAGTGATTTCGGTCGCGACCGTCGTGCATATTACGATGCGATTTCGAGAATCACGATTGCAACACGGGCGGTCGCGGATCAAGTCGGTCGAGTTCGCCTTTGCGTCGCTAATTGTACCTATCACCTGGACTTGTGTTACGACCGCCGCCGGATTTTTAGCGCTGACGTTAGCAGAAGTCGAGCCGATTAGCGATTTCGGATGGATGATGGCCATCGGCTCGATGGTCGTATTGGTTAGCATTCTTCTAATCGTACCGGGATTGGCGCTGTTGGGAAAATTCGACGCCGATCCGCATCGAACTTGGGTAGACGGAAAACTAACTAATCTTTTGACAGCAAGTTCATCCGTTGTCTCTCGGCATCCGAAAAACATCGCGATCGCCATCTTTTCGGTTTTTGCCGTGTTAGCGATCGGGATTAGCTTCCTGCAGGTCGAAACCGAATTCATCAAGAACTTTCGACGCAGCACGGAAATTGTCCGGGCATATAAATTTGTGGAAAACAAGCTTGGTGGAGCCGGCATGATTGATGTTGTCATCGTTGCTCCAAGCAAACTGAATAAAGACTTCCTGACAAAAGTCCATGAATGCCAGGACGAATTGCGCGAGATCAAGCTTGGCGATGCGACTGCCCCGGCACTGACCCACGTGATCAGCTTTGCCGATGCAGATCGAGCGATTCGGTCGAATCCGCTGATGAATATTCCGAATCTCGAACAGTTTCGCTTTACGGCGATGGCTGAATTTATGCCGGGTTTCGCGGCGCAAATGAAGACAACCGAACCCGCAGACGATGGGCACCATTATTTCAGGATCATGCTCAGAACCAGCCAACAGAAATCGGCTGACCAGCAAGCTGAATTGATCGACTACGTCGAGCGCACCGTAGCCAAACATTTTCCCGATCAGCCAAATCAGGGCAAATCGATGACCTCCGGGTTTTTCGTGCTGCTTTCCAATCTGATCAACAGCGTTTTGCAGGATCAAACGCGGACCTTTGTGGCCGCAACTTTGTTCATTGCAATTGCGATTTTTTTCGCGTTTGGATCAGTCAAGCTTGTTTTAATTGGACTGCTTCCCAATATCCTGCCGATCGTGGGTCTGCTCGGCACGTTGGGTTGGCTGGGAATCAACATCAACCTGGGAACGGCAATGATTGCGGCGGTTTCGATCGGCCTGAGTATCGATGGCACGATTCATTATCTAAATGCGTATCGACAAAATCGAAAATCGGGATTCAGCACATTTGGTTCGATACGCCGTGTTCAAAAACGAATTGGACGTGCCGTAATCTACGCAACGATCGCATTGGTAGTAGGATTCGGCAGTTTATGCACAAGTGAATTTATTCCAACCGTTTTTTTTGGATCGCTTGTTGGCCTTTCGATGTTGGGCGGACTGTTTGGCAACCTTGTGCTGCTGCCAGTTCTGTTGACGATATTCGATCAGCACCCGGGCGATGCGGATCAGCGAAAGAAAAAAGATCCGCTGGTTTCCGACGCGCCCATCAAACAACCCAAGTACGTGGTGTTGACTAAAAAGTCTGCGATGGCCGTTAAACCAGCTGACGTTAAAGGTAGCAATCGACAGCATGATTGAGATCGAACTGGCTTTGCAGCTGATTTTGGAAAATTGTCGTGTGTTGCCGTCGCAGCAGTTGCCGTTGCTCGAGGCCGTCGGACACGTCGTTGCCACGCCACTGGTCAGTGACATTGATTCGCCGCCCTTTGACAAATCGATGATGGACGGTTTCGCGGTTCGATCGGCCGATATTCTGGCTGGACGTACCAAATTGGAAATTGTTGAACGAATTACGGCCGGTGACCAGCCGAGTGTTGCGGTGGAATCCGGCACAGCATCGCAAATCATGACCGGCGCACCGATGCCAAATGGCGCCGATGCCGTTGTGATGGTCGAGCAAACGGAAGAGTTAAACGTTGCTGGCCAGTCGATCGTAATAATCAAAAACGATCATTTTAGATCTGGCCAAAACGTTCTGCTTCGCGCCGCCGCCATGGGATGCGATGAAGTCATCGTTCCCGCAGGTCATTTAATCCGAAGCGAAGACGTCGGATTGTTAGCTGAGGCCGGATGCTCCCATTGCGACATCATTCCCAAACCGAGCGTATCGATTCTTGCTACAGGCGACGAACTTGTGGCACTGGATCAAAAACCTGCCGCCAGCCAAATTAGAAATAGCAATGGGCCCATGTTGCGTGCACTGGCGTCAGAACTTTGCGGGAAAGCGAACGATATGGGAATTGGCAGGGACGATCGCGATGAACTTCTGCAAAAGATCCAAACAGGGCTTGAGAGTGATGTATTGATACTGAGTGGGGGTGTTTCCGCAGGTGTCGCGGATTTGGTTCCAAGTATTTTGAATGAACTCGGAGTTGACCAGATTTTTCACAAAGTCAAGATTAAGCCGGGCAAGCCGATTTGGTTTGGAATACGCAAACGGGAATCGGGATCGAATACATTGGTGTTTGGTTTGCCTGGAAACCCGGTCAGTACGATGGTCTGTTTTCACGTCTTCGTCGCCGAAGCCATGCGCAAGCTGGCCGGGCGAGATGATCAAACGCAATACGCAGTGTCGCAATTGACCGCCGAGTTTCGTCAGCGGCCGGGACGAACGACGTACTGGCCTTCGACACTGCGTAAAGACGACACGGGCTGGCAGCTCACACCGCTCGATTGGAAAGGATCGGCGGACTTAAGAACTCTCGCTCGTGCCAATGCGTTTGCCGTCTTCCCGGGTGAAAAATCTGAATTCGAACCCCATGAGATGATCAGTGTTCTAAAGATCGACTAAAAGCCTTACGATGCCCCCTGGTGAGGAAGATCTGAAACTACTCGACGAATGACGGCAAATACTTTGAATCACCGAGCAATTCTTGCGTTGGCCGGCAAGCGACCGTTTCTTTTTGCACTTGCCGGTACGCTTATGCTGTGGTGTGCGTTTCCGCCGATCGGATTCTGGCCCATAGCCTGGGTTGCGCTTGTCCCTTGGATTTGGTTGGTCGCCGTTAAAGAATTTGAAGCTGGTCGCCCATTACTCAAGATCTGGTGCGCTGGCCTGATCTACTGGGCCGCATCGAATTATTTTATTCCCATTCCACACCCGGCATTGTGGCTGGGCTGGGTCGCCTTGTCGCTTTATTTATCCGTCTACCCACTGTTGTTTATTTGGCTATCAAGAATCATGGTCCACGATCATCGCGTGCCATTGCCGATTGCCGCCGCCGTTGTATTTACCGCGCTAGAATGGGTGCGCGCTCACGCCATCTCCGGTTTCGGTTTGCTAATGCTCGCCAACTCGCAGTACCAAATGCCGATCGTGCTGCAAATCTGTGATTTATTCGGCGCTTACGGATTAACGTTCGTCATCGTACTCTGCAACGGCTGTTTGGCGAATATCTCCATTGCAAGGCGTCGCGTTTATTCTCTTGCCGTATTGATCCTGTTGGTGCTGGGTACAGTCGGTTACGGGGTGTTACGATTGAGCCACGATCAACTTGCAGACAATGACGACCGCCGTCACGGAAACATCACGATCATCCAAGGTTCAATCGACACTCGATTTCCAAAATCGGAAGAAGAAATCGAAGAATACAGACATGAATTCGTGTTTCATTATTTTGAATTACAACATGGTCTTTACTCGTTGCTGGGCGATGCTTCCCATAGTACAAAGTCCGCCGCGCTGTCGATTGGCAAAGTCATTCTTTGGCCGGAAGGCAAATATCCAATACCGCATTACGTTCCAGGCTCGACCAGCGAAGACGCTCAGTTTTCAATCCAGGAATTTCCTGAATTCCACAAACAGCTGTTTGCCACTCCTTTCGAGTGGTTAACGCCGCCGAAGATGATCGTCGGTGGCGCGACGATCGACGAAGTTAATGACGCGGAATTCAATTCGGCTTTCTTGCTCGATTCTGATGGCAAGATCATTGACCAATATCACAAAAACCATCGAGTCATCTTTGGCGAATACGTTCCGCTGGAACACTGGTTTCCAGTGCTGGGCCGAATCACGCCGATCGGTCGAGGTTTGACGGCCGGCACCGAGCCTGCGTCATTCGACGTCGGAGGTTATCGGCTGTCACCCAGCATTTGTTTTGAATCGACAGTGACTCACCTGATTCGCGGACAAATCAACGAGCTCGCGTCGCTGGGTAAAGAACCACAGGCGTTATTGAATTTAACCGACGATGGCTGGTTTTACGGAACGGCACTATTGGACCACCATCTCGCTTGCAACGTAATTCGGGCCGTGGAAATGCGTAAGCCGGTGCTGGTCGCCGCAAATACGGGATTATCGGCAAACATTAGTGGTTCGGGAGTGATTATGCGTCAGGGACCACGTCGCAAACCAGCGCTTATGACTGGTATCGAATTCTATGAAGACCAGCGAATCAGCCTATATCGAACCGTTGGCGATTGGCCTGCTGTAGCGTTGGTTGCAATCTGCGTTGTCGCCATCCTTACGCGCAACCGGCGTCGCAAATCCAACTAAGAATCTAGGGAAACCGTATCGTCTTGCGTGGAAGATTTGTGGGCGCCGGTGCTACGCCGTCGAACAACCGAATTTTTGCTAATTGAGTTCACTCGCTCTGCCAGTTCAACAGTTGATTGCCAGCCTTTTTTAGATCCTTGTTCTTGTTGAGTTGTTTTGAACATTCTGCACAGAAGCGGCGTTTCTTTAGACCCTTGATCACGTCGTCGTGGAATTGGTTGAAGTCCATGGGGCAGCCACGGATGATCGTGTGAAACTCCAGGCCTTCCTGACATTCGAAGTCCAGGAAATAAGCCGAGATCACACAGACAATCCCGTAGGCGATGGCGAAATCGTTCGTGACGCCCGATCGCTCGGCGTCGTCCTCTGTGCCGTGCGTGGAGGCGAAGTACTCGCGTTCGTCTCCACTGAGCGCATCTCACACTGGCGTAGGGCTGTTTTCGTCATGAAAGACAAACGAAAACTGCGCCGTGAACGCCACTTGTGTGTGCGACTCGCATTAGTGTCCGCATTCGGCGGTGACAAACTGGCCGAATGTGCGGATGTTAAGCGGCGGACTAATCGTATTTTCGGGTGTGGTTTTTCAAGACACCCTATGATTGCAGCGCAATAACCGTACAAAAAAGTGTTAAAATGTTCCGCGCCGCTCATATAGCCGAAGCGTTGCCCCTTCTACTTCCCCCCTTTTCCTAAGGGGGGTTAGAGGGTTCAAATTGTTATTCGCTACGTCGACTTAATCTTTGCACTAGTGGTTTGTCAAACTTTGATTTTAGGATTGATGGTAGTGGACGAGGCTACGAGTCCCAGCGATTTCTGACATGAAAGGACTCGTGGCCTCGTCCACGACCCTAAATTTTAATGTTGACGCTGAACTAGTCATCCTCGGCACCGTTTTCAGATAACGAAACGCGAGACAAAAATGAAATCGTCAAAAATTATCTTGGTACTGGCCACTGTTTTGTGTTGTGGGTTCGCATTGGGACAAGACGACCAAGAATTCAAATACGACGATTCTGATATGGCAACCGTTGCGTTGCTCGAGCAATTGGAAGGCGACTGGGAATTGAGTAAGCAAAGTTTTTGCGGCAGGGACGATTACCTTAAAAATCCACCCGACTTACGCATTCGCAACAACAAAGTGTGGATGGTCTTCCCCGAAACCGGGCACGAAACAATCTCGCACGCGTTTACGGAACTAGATGCAAGCGAGGATCTGGTCAAGGTGCGATTCCGACACACGGTTTCCGCCAAAGCCGGCGGCAATAAGATTGTGGTTTATCGGTGGTGGTTTAAACTGACAGACGACAGGCTTATATGGGTTCACGTGGGACAAGACCCGTCCAAGATTCCCAAGTCGCTATCGCCAGATGCCGAAAACGCGTACTACGAATTCGTGAGAAAATAGAGCGAAGATACGTGATTTAGCATGGAACGGGGTCGGGAGTCTTTTAAGTAAGCGTGCCTGGCCAATTGCCAAAATACGATCGCTCAAGAATCTGGTGCATCTCTGCCTAAAAACAAGAAAAGACTCCCGACCGGTACGTCCCCTTATTTCTTCGGCTCGACGGTCACGGACATGTCGTCGTCAGCGACACATTTCGGCCGATATGTCGCCAAAATCGAAAAACAGCGACATATTCTTATTGACGTGTCGTCGGTGTATTGCGCGAAATGAAAGACGGCCGGGAGAAATGGTTCTTGCATCACAAGTTTGGGGATCTTCTGATTGAAAGGGATACATTTAATAAGTATCGCGCACCTAGGGCCAAAGGGGGATGATCTTTCTCAACAGTCATTCGAACCGGATGCCATCATTGATTCACGCATCTCGGGCACAAAAAAGGCCCGACCGATTGGCCGAGCGGTTTTGAACCGTGGCTAAATTTGCTCTATTGGATACTTTTCCCAATGAATCCGTCGTACTTGGTGTGACGGCCTGCGCGTCGGACCAGTTGATTCGGTGAAAGAACTGGGGTGGCGCCCGCAGGTATGAGCCATGAATTCCGGCCATCAAAAAGGTGTCCTTCACAACTGAGCCGTTAGCCATGTTCACGACGAGATTGTCTCCTTCACTGCCGCGACTTCTCACGAACTCTTCGACCTTGTCGTTACGGACGAGTGAGAATCCGTTGATCTTGTTGTCGGCATCCCGCTGGAAACGAGCATTGGGAGTGCGAGCGGCGCGGACACAAGATGGCGTGCGAAGCCGAAACGTGTCGCCGGCAATTGGGATCAAGTCGATAGTACGAGCCCGACGCGCAAGCGGGGGTTTTTTGCAGTAAGGATGATCGCTCGCTCGCGCGTCGGGCTGGTATTTTTCGTCCAGGTATTGCACGGGGGCGGGCGGTGCTCAGAGCCGCGGGAAAATGCGACATTTCATTTCTCATTGTTTACATATTTAAACAATCGGTTCAGGTCATCCGAATTGGCCGTTGCGATTTCAATCACGCCATCGCCATCAATGTCGGCGGCGGCGACGCAGTAAGTTGCTGCTGATCGACCGAAGCCAAACAGCGTGGGCTTGCCGCCGAACAACGATTTCTTAAACAGCCCTTTGTCGCTGTGAACATAGATCGCGTTCTGGGAGCCTACGTTTGCGACGATGATCGCCAATTCTTTGTCGTCTCGATTGAGCCGAACACATTGAAGATGATAACTGTTGGCATTGCCCCCAAATTTCGCTCTGCGCTGGAATCCGCCTTTTCCGTCGCCGAAATAGATTGCATTGGGTTCGCCAATATTCGCATTTAAAATGTCCAACTTGCCATCTTGATCAAAATCGGCAACCGCGACACCTCGTGTTTCATCTGTGCCAGATCCATATTTGGCAGACTCGGGAAATTCACCTCTTCCGTCTCCGAAATAAACCATGTTTTGTTGGCCGTCGCGGTTGGCGAGCGCCAAGTCGTTGTGGCCATCGCCGTTGAGATCCGCGATCGCGACGTCAATCGTTGAATCTTTTCTAGCACCAAACTGTTTACTTTTTTTGAAGTTTGCTTTTCCGTCATTGAAAAAGATCTGATTCGGTTCGCCCCGGTTGGTTACGAGAATATCGATGCCGTTCCGCTTGTCGATATCTGCCAACGTGATGGAACGGGTTGGAAACAGGCCACCGATCTGTTGTGATTTCCGGAAGTTTCCTTTGCCATCGTTGAGCAACACATAACTCGGTTGCCGATCATTCCCGACCACCACATCCAGATCTCCGTCGCCGTCGAGGTCGGCCAATGGCGTCGCATAGGTTTTATCTTTTTGGTCAATCAAGTTCCGCTCGACCGAAAAATCACCCTTGCCGTCATTGATGAAGATTCGGTTTTGCCCAGGCCAATGGCGACCGTTGGCAAGAACAACGTCCTGATCTCCGTCCCCATCGATATCGCCAAACCAAATGGACGCCGTTTTCTCCTCATGCTGGCCAAAGGTTGCAACCTGTTTGAATTGGTTAGCCGGTTTTTCCTGGGCGGACGTTGGCCCGATGACTGAAAACATCACAACCAATAACATCGTCGCACTGAAAGATTTGCGATAAGCATGCATCAATATCAGTCCGCTTTGAGAAATGATTCTGCACATAATGTATCAACAAATGGTTCGGTCTTCGTTATGCCTGGGGCAACTCCGAGTTGGATGATGTCAGTTTGACCGGCATATAGGGAATTGTTCGAGCACAGGAGAATGTCGGAATGGTACTTGGAATGTCGCCTTTATACGGCTATTTGCCCCAACACTTTCGACAAACTCGGCCTGCGACACGTTTGGATTATCGTCGCACCGTTGTCCAATGATAATCACAACTCCCTGAGTGGCGGCCGCCCGAACTCGTTGACGCACCGGCGGACGGACGAGTAAGAATTTGACAGCAAGCTCTTTCACCGGAAAAACGTCAATTGTTTGCTACAATTGCAAATTGAGTCTGGAACGATTTGGGGCAAGTTACCAGGAAACTCATGAAGGTCATTGATGAAGACCCTTGCGATGAA
>CAJHZH010000039.1_pt1 | contig 10243 bp, 5 predicted proteins | sample 9198951 | NCBI WGS metagenome assembly CAJHZH01 (sample SAMEA7708381, study PRJEB35096) | sediment metagenome | biome: marine neritic benthic zone biome [ENVO:01000025]; feature: sediment [ENVO:00002007]; material: shallow marine sediment [ENVO:03000034] sea grass bed [ENVO_01000059] ...
TAGCCTTGTAGTTAAAGGTTCCTTCTGGCGGCTGGTCAACAATTTGCAATGACAGGTCCGCTTGCTTGGCGTAATATTCAATCACAGGTTCCCATTGCATGTCCTGCATTGAACTGAATTCGATGGTGCCCTCACCCAACGGAACCGGTTTTCCTGTACGATTTTGATCCTGCCCGTACGCCAAGACAGAACAGACAACAATACTCAGCAAGAACGTCCACGAAATTACCGGTTTTGAAACGGACATGATTAACCAGCTCTGCGTTGAATTATTAGTTAATTAGGTGTTTTGGCCCGAGATTTTATCATAATCAAATTCCGAACCACCGACGAACGAACCGTGCGATTGAGCCTCGAATCAGCTGAATACCCGACAAAATCGCTACAACGTAATCGCAAATCGTTGGAGCAAACATATAATTTAACTCGTGATCAAAATCGACGTTTCGATAAATAAGTGCTCTTTTGTTTATGATTCAAAATCAGTCACCCGGCAGATACTTTATGCAAGCGCGGTAACCGGTGGCAAGGAACCAGATTTTGATGTATGGGGCAGCGAACTTTGAGGAGGCTGCTGGAATATGACCAAATTTTTTCGATTCCCCAAAACTCCTAGATTCTTGGAGCAACCGGGCCGCATTTGCCAAATTAACTTGTCCGTACCTACCCACAACCGCCGGACGAAGTTGCAATCATTTATTAGCAAATTTCTAATACTAAATTTTATTTTTGTTCTTGGATTGTGGCGTCCAGGCTTGCCAGCGGATGCAAACGGCTTTTTTGCTGGTCAAGACAACGAAACGAGTGCCAGTACTAACGACAAAGAAATAGTTCCCGGCAGTAAACTTCTGTCGCCCAAGGGGTTTGGTTTCGAAATCCCCGTCGCCAGGCCGGTACCGACAACCTGGAAAAATGTCATGACCCTGGATCAATCCGGGCGAGAAATCGTGGCCAAAGTTCACGTCAAATTGGGTGAAAACTTCATTGTTTTGTTACCTAATGGGCAACTTGTCGCCCGTAGAGCCGCGGACGTGACGAATACCGACAAGAAATTCCGTGCGGCCAGCGCCGATGAGATTGCCGATGAAATTATGCAGGGCCCGCTGGCCAACTTCAAACTAACCAAAACGAAACAACATATTTTCATTCATAACACGACAAAACTCTTTGCCGAAGCCACAAAAAAAATCCTGGTATCGATGCTCAATAGCTCAGAACTTCGCAAACAGTTCAAAAGAATGGATATCAATACGCACGATCCCGAAATACCTTTGGTCGTGATCATGTTTAACACCGAGGCACAATTTCAGGCTTATTCCGAGGGCCAGCGAGTGCCACACGGCGCCGTCGCCTACTACAACATGGTCAACAATCATATCGTTTTGCATGAGGAATCGAGACTTTTCGCGAGTTCACCGGAACTCGCTCGCGGTCAGCTGCTCTCGACCATCGCGCACGAAGGCGCGCATCAAATACTCCACAATATTGGCGTCCAGCAACGGCTCAGTATGTGGCCGATGTGGTTGACCGAAGGCGTCGCCGAGTATTATGCACCGACCAGTTTCGGGCGTAAAAACAAATGGAAGGGAGCCGGCGTTGTCAATGACTTGCGGATGTTTGAGCTGGAGACTTTTTTGCAAACGAAACAAGTGGCCGGCTTTGACGGCTCGACGATCGAAAAAGCAGTGCTGGCTCGCCAGCTCGATTCTACCGGTTACGCCACTGCTTGGTCGATCACCCACTATCTGGCCAAGAATCATAAAAAAGAATTCGGCGCCTACCTGAAACTTATGAGCCAGCTCGGACCGATGCGCGGCATGGCATCACGAAGTGACTTGATTCCCGAAAACCTAGAACATTTTCAAAGTTTCTTCGGAATGAACATCGAAAAAGTCGAGCGGGAAATGATCGATTATTTGGCGCGTCAAAAATACACCTCTCCGGTTGCCCATCAAATCCATTATGTCGCGCTGGTACAGTATTCCATCGGCAACCAGATCCAACAACGCGCCTGTTTCTTTAACACGGAAAACAAAGTAATGACTTGGAAAACCACCGTGGAACAAATCCTTGCCAACCAAGGCGCCAGCAACGTTAAATGGAGCTTTAGCAAATTTCCGAACCGCGCCGCGGCAAGCCAGTTCATTAAACGTAACCTGAAATCGAGATAGCCTAGCGCCCCATTGTGATTCGTATGATTGTGACTTGTACCGATAGGACTCGTAACCTCGGCCACTACTCGATTTCCTAAACGTTCATGACCAAATCATTCCAGTTGCGCTGGTTCTGCATGTCATGCTTCATGCCTTCGAATGACGGGCTCGCCAGCAACGATGTGCGGTCGGTCTACGCCGATCGCCGCGGACGCAAATGTGGTTCGGCACGAGCGGTAGTGGCCTAATAGCGTCCAACGCAATTTGCTAAACGAACGACAATCATTTGCCGGGCCGTGGCTGTCTTGTTACAAACGCGATACACGTTTGAGGGCCGAACACTCGAACTGGGCTATCTCGACGACCGTACAATGTAACGAACCGTGATCAGTTCCAGTTTTCAGAAAAGGCTTCCCGTGCTTAAGCCAATCTTTGTTTCCATCGTTTTCGTTTCACTCGTCATTGCTGCCAACAGTACACGACCAAAAAAAAATCAGAATGCGTCCACATCGACTTCCAGCAATTCAACGCAAAACGGAAATCAAGAAACAGCAGCTCAATCAACCAAGCCCCAACAAGATCAGTTTGAGAAAAAGTTCCGTCCGCTTCTCATGCAATATTGCGCCGACTGTCACGAACCTGGAGATGGTTTTTTCGCGGCCGAGACAGCAACCGATATGTTCGGACTTCGCGACGCCTACGCCAGCGTTGTCGAGCAGATTGAAAATCGCGAAATGCCGCCCAAAGACGCTGAGCAGCCCACGGATGCGGAGCGAAAATTGGTAACTGACTGGATCAAGAAGACGCTTGACTTCAAACCGGGCTATTTCGACCGAATCGCTCAGTACGTTGTTGAAACCTACGAGGACAAACAAGGGAATTTGTGGTTTGGAACCATGCATAAAGGAGCGGCTCGTTACGATGGAAAAACGCTTACCTGGTTTTCCAAGGAAGACGGATTACCGAGCAACGCCGTGCCGAGTTTCGCGGAAGACAAAGACGGAAACTTGTGGGTAGGTACACAAGAAGGCGTTTGCAGATTTGATGGAAAAGCATTTGAGCAATTTGGGAGCGCCGAGGGCTTGCCTCCTCGTTATGGACGAGTTCGCGCAGATCGAGATGGGAACATTTGGGCCGGAATGAACACAGGTGTTTTTCGCTTCGATGGTTCTTCTTTCTCTGAGTTCAAAGTTCCAATCGACAAAGACAAGATTTCATCCTATTCCATCATTCCCGGTCAAGTTTCGATGGCCTTGGCAGACACAAAAGGCAACCTTTGGTTCAACACGGACGGCTATGGTGCATTTAAATATGACGGCACATCCTTCACTCATTTCACCAAGGACGACGGTCTGTGCAGTAACAACGTGACCAGTATCCTGGAAGATCAACAAGGCAACATCTGGTTCACATGCGTGCAATCCAGCCAACCCGAAATGACTGGAGATGGGGGAGTCTGTCGCTACGATGGGAAGACCTTTACCAGATTTCCAAAGGTCAAGGGCCTTTGTGAAAACGACATTTATACGATCTATGAAACCAAAGCTGGAAACATATGGATTGGTGCAACGGGTGTTGGAGCATATCGCTTTGATGGCGAAACATTCACTCTGTTTAACGAGACAGACAGGAAACACTGGACCCGCAATTTTGGCCTTCAAGGTATGGTGGAAGATAAAAATGGAACGCTTTGGTTTGGTTTCTCGGGAGGCCTGTTTCGCTTCGACGGGAAGTCCTTCATCAACGTGACCAAAAACGGGCCCTGGCCGTTGCCACCGCCCCGACTTCTCCCGGATGCCGAGTTCGCGGGCCACACCGACGAGGTCTCGCACGCGCAGTTCAGCCCCGACAGCAGCCGCATCGTCACTACTCACGACGACACGGCGCGCGTCTATCGCGTGCCTGCGACGAAGCCCAACAAAAAAGGTGCAGCGAAGACTCATGGTGACCAGAAAACACAAGCAGACGCGCAGAAGCCCAAACCTCCACGACTACCTGATGAGTTTGCGGTTCGTTCCATTCTTGAGGACAGCAAGGGCAACTTTTGGTTTGGAAGTTGGAAGTCGGGTGTCGCTCGATTTGATGGTGAACAACTTACGATTTTCACCGAAGCAGACGGTTTGGACAGGAACCAGGTCAGGGATGTCTACGAGGATGCCAATGGAACGATCTGGTTCAACACGGGCGATGGCATCTGCAGTTACGACGGAAAGAGGATCATCAACCACGCCACCGATCGGGACTACAGCTCAAAAGACGATTGGCAGCTTGGCGCGAAAGACCTTTGGTTCGGAGAGGACGACGGGCGCGGTGGGAACAAGCTCGAAGCGCAACCTGGCGTGTATCGGTATGACGGCCAGAAGCTCACCTTCCTGGCATTTCCGCTTCCGAAGGATCGCGGCAACGACTGGCACTACAAGTACACCGGACACACCAAAGGCAAGGACGGGAGAATCTGGTTTGCGACGTATGGGTCGGTGATCGGGTACAACGGGCGTTCCTTCACTTTCATGAACAATCAGAGTGGAAGCTTTGACGGGTCAACCGAGACTGATCTGCACGTTCGCAGTATCTTCGAGGACAGCAAGGGCAGGCTCTGGATTGGAAACAACGGAATCGGAGTCCTGCTTCATGAAAACGGTAAGACCATTAACTTCACTCAAAAGCATGGACTCGGCAGCGATGAGAACCGCGGTACTGGGCCACTGCCCGGAGATGCGCCAAAGGGATCTCCTTCGATGGACCGTGTGTTCTCAATCGGAGAAGACTCTGCAGGAAATATCTGGTTTGGGTTAGTCGGAAAGCAAGGCTATGGTGCCTGGCGGTACGACGGTAAGACGCTCCGGCACTTCACAGAAAAGGACGGACTTACAAGTAAAGGTATCACGGCGATCTACCTCGACAAGCGGGGCGACCTCTGGCTCGGCGGTACGGGCGTGTTCAAATTCAACGGAGAGTCATTCGACAGAATCCATTAAGAAAATATTTGAGAGGATTCACAGGATGGCACGTGCTATCCTGCTAATCATGTTCATCCTGTCAAAAATACTTCGCAGATGTATTCGCCGTTCAACCAGTCGGAATTACACGGAAAGCAATATGACAAAGCGAAACACATCAGCACCCATGAAATTGATCTTCCTCGCCGGCCTGGCTCTGCTGCTGAGTCTGACCTCGACCACGTTAGCACAAGAGAACGGAGAGCTCGGTCGGATGTGGACCTTCGAGAATCCACCTCTCGCCTACTTCGAAGAGGAATACGGGTTCGAGCTGGATCAGGAGTGGTTGGATTCCCTGCGGCTCGGATCGCTGCGCCTCGCCGGTGGACGTGACGTGAACCGGCTAGGCTCTGCATCGTTTGTTTCGGCGGGCGGTCTGATCATGACAAGCACTCGCTCCGTCCGCGACGCGATCGCACAGACTCGACCGAGAGACATCAACTTGATCAAGACCGGATTCGTCGCCGCGGCGCAGGAAGACGAATTCCGACTGCGGACGGCTCAAACCGGATGGCTGACCGCCGCGCAACTCGTCAAGATCTCGAACGTCACAAACGACGTCAACAAAGGTGTTCTGGCAACCAACAACGAGACTCAAATAAAGAAAAAGCGCGAGGCAAACAAGAAGGCCATCCTCGCCACGGCCACGGAGGCCGACCCCAAACTCGTGCCGCAAATTGTCAGTCTCTACCAGGGCGGCGTGTACCAGCTTTACCAATTCAGGGTGTACGACGACGTTCGCTTGGTGGTCCTTCCGCACGTGCAAACCGCGCACTTCGGCGGAGACCAGGACAACTTCACCTATCCGCGATACAGCCTCGATTTCGCCTTCCTTCGCGCATATGAGGACGGCAAGCCAGCGGACACGTCGAACCACTACTTCAGGTGGAAGTCGGGCGGCGCGAAGAAAGACGAACTCGTCTTCGTCTCCGGAAACCCCGGCACAACAAATCGGTTGTTTACGAAGACGCAAATGGAACTCGAGCGGGACATCAGGATCCCGATGGAAATCGAACGGCTTACGAACCGCTTGCGCATCTCGAAGGACTCGAGGAGCGGTACCTATTCGGGGACTTTCGACCCCGAAAATCCGTCTAAACACTGGGCCTGGGTCCGGACGAACATCCTCGCGACGGAAAACAGCCTGACGGTGGCGCGCGGAAACCTGCGAGCTCTCGAGGACGTGCAGTTGATGGCGCAGAAGACCGCAGCCGAGCAGGCATTCATGGGCCGCGTGATGGCGGACAAAAAACTCGCGGAAATGTACGGCGACCTCTGGGACCGAATCGCCAACGTGGTTAAGAAGCGCCGGCAGCAAGAGGCCCGAGCGCTATTCCAAACGACCGGCCTCTCCCCGGTCAATTCCGCGATCACGATTGTGCGTTCGTGTGATCCCGCCGAAACCGAGGAGTTTCGCCGGCAGGCCAAGAAGGAGATCAAAGGCTGGGGGGGCGGCGGTATCCCAAACTTTCATGGGAGAGCCTTTTTCAAAGACCACGTCGAGCGTGCCCGCAATTGGTTGCCCAATGACGACCCCTTATTCACGAAGGTGCTTGGTGGCAGGAGCGGAGAGGAATTCTTGCAAGCCGTCGTCGGGCCCGGCAACGCGGGCCATCAAGGCGGCCCCAGGCTCCGCAGTCTCGTCTATCACCCGGAACTACGTGTCGCTCTCATCGAGACGGGTTGGAAGGCGATCCAGGACAGCGAGGATCCGGCCATCGTCGCCGCGCGCGAACTCGTCATCTTGATGCGTAAGAATGAAAAGCTCGGCGCTGAACTCGACGCGAAAGAAGAAGCCCTCCGTGCTGAGATGGGTCAGGCATTGTTGGAGTGCTACGGCACAAACGTCAGTTCCGATGGGACGATGACACCGCGATTCACCGACGGTGTCGTTAAGGGCTTTCCCTCAGGCGGCACGGTCTCGCCGCACCGCACGACGTTTTATGGGCTATACGGTCGTAACACCGCATTCGACAACAAGTACCCCTTCAACCTCCCGCAGATCTGGCTCGACCGCAAAGACAAGATCGACATGACGAAGTCCGTCAACTTCGTCAGCACCAGCGACATCAATGCCGGTGCTGGCAGCCCAGGAAGTGTCGTTGTTAACAAGGAGCTGGAAGTCGTCGGGGTGGTCGTCGATGGAAACATCGAATCACTGCACAACGACTTCGTGTTCACCGACGACGTGCCGCGCACCGTCTCGGTGCACGTCGACGGAATCATGGAAGCCCTGGTGAAGATTTACGATGCCCAATGCATCGCCAAGGAGCTAACTGGCGATTAAACAAAAAGGGGTCGGGAGTCTTTTGTGCGAAGCACCCGAAGGGCCGTTCCGGCAAAAGACTCCCGACCCCATCACGCGGCCCAACAAAAAACAAAGCAAAATGCAAAACACATCAGGACTTCAACCCATAAAATCGATCTTCCTCCCCGGCCTCGCGCTTCTGCTGACTCTGACCTCAACCGCGCTCGCGCAAGAGACCGGGGAGCTCGGTCGGATGTGGACCTTCGAGAATCCACCTCTCGCCTATCTCGAAAAGGAATACGGGTTCAATCCAGATGAGAATTGGCTGGACTCTCTTCGGCTTGGCTCGCTGCGCCTCGGTGGTAAGGACAACGCCAGCGGCTTCGGCTCCGCGTCGTTCGTTTCGCCTAATGGCCTGATCATGACGAGCACCCGCTGTGTGCGCGATGCGATCACACAAACCCGGCCGAGAGATCTCAACATCATCACTAACGGCTTCGTTGCCAAGACGCTGGAGCAGGAGATTCGGCTACGGTCGAGTCATGACGAGTGGTTGACCGCCGCGCAACTGGTCAAGATCACGAACGTCACTGACAAGGTCAACAAGGGTGTTCTGCACAGCGACAACGAGACTCAGATTAAGAAAAAGCGCGAGGCAAACAAACAGACGATCCTCGACGCAGCAAGGAATGCCGATACGGAACTCGTGCCCCGGATCGTGAGTCTCTATCAAGGCGCTGTCGTCCAACTTTACCAATACAAGGTTTACGACGACCTTCGCCTGGTGGTCCTACCGCACATGCGATCCGCGAATTTCGGCGGAACCCGGGACAACTTCACCTGGCCGTGCTACAGCCTCGATTTCGCCTTCCTTCGCGCATATGAGGACGGCAAGCCAGCGGACACGTCGAACCACTACTTCAAGTGGAAGTCGGGCGGCGCGAAGAAAGACGAACTCGTCTTCGTCTCCGGAAACCCCGGCACAACAAAACGGTTGTCGACGCGGGCACAATTGGAGCTCGAGCGAGACATCAGGATCCCGATGAGAATCCAGCGAATCAAGAACAATTTGCGCATAGCGAACATCAGGAGCTCGAAGACAATCGAGCAACTTACGAACATTCTGCGCCAGTCGAGCGTGGGCAACACGGACTCCGCGGCGTTCGATCCCGGGAGCCCGTCCCCGCACTTTTCCGACGCCCAGTTACTTAAGATGGAATACGACATCAAGGCCGCGCGCGGCAACCTGCAGGGTCTCAAAGACGCGACGTTGATGGCGCAAAAGACCACGTCGGAACAGGCGTTCCAGGACCGCGTGATGGCCGACAAAGACCTTGCGGAAAAGTACGGCGACCTTTGGGACCGGATTGCCAGCGTTGTCGAGCAGCGGCGGCAGCACGAGGCCCGGGCACGATTCCAAACGGCCAATGGCTCCCCCGTGCTCGGTGTTCTGGTCCCAATCGTGCGTATGTGCGATCCCGCCGAAACCGAAGAGCATCGTGAGCAAGCCAGAAGGACGAATGAGAGTTGGGCGGGTGTCGAAATCAGCCCCAACGCCGGCTATATTCTCGACTGCTTGGACCACCTCGTCCGTTCCCGCAGTTGGTTGGCCGAAGATGATCCCTTCTTCACGAAGGTGCACGGTGGCAGGAGTGCAGCGGATTTCTGGGATGCGGTTGATGGTGAGCAAGCACAGAGCTCGCCGAACTGGCTCGGGTACCCGGAACCACGTGAAGCTCTCGCCAATTCGGGTTGGAAAGCGATCCAGGCAAGCGAGGATCCAATGGTCGTCGCCGCGCACGAACTCGCCAGGCTGATGCGAGCGAACGAAGAGCTCGGCGTCAGGCTCGACGCGGAGGAAGCAGCCCTCGGCGCCGATATCGGTCGCTTATTGCTCAAGTGCTACGGCGCGAACGTCAGTCCCGATGGGACGAACACGCTTCGATTCACGGACGGCGTCGTTAAGGGCTCACCCACGGCCGGCACGATTTCGCCCCACCGCACAACGTTCGACGGACTCTACGGTCGCAGCGCCGAGTTCGATAACAAGCCCCCCTTCAACCTCCCGAAGACATGGCTCGACCGCAAGGACGCCATCGACATGACGAAGACCGTCAACTTCGCCAGCACGAACGACATCTCCGTCGGCAACTCCGGAAGTGTCGTCGTCAACAAGGAGCTCGAAGTCGTCGGAGTGGTCGTCGATGGAAACATCGAATCACTGCACAACGACTTCGTGTTCACCGACGAAGTGCCGCGCGCCGTCTCAACGCACGTCGACGGAATCATGGAAGCCCTGGTGAAAATCTACGGCGCCGATCGCATCGCCAAAGAACTCACCGGAGAATAGCTTTCTGAACAGCGAGACAAACAAAAAAACTTTGACAGGATTTACAAGATGAACAGGATGACTGCGCAACATCATGTAAATCATGTTCATCTTGTCAAAAATATTCCACGGACTATTGGAAGCATTATGAAGCGCATATCAACGCTATTGGCCTTACTTTTTGTTGCAACCGTGAGTGCTTGTCCCAGTCAAGCGCAAGAAACAACAAACGACCTGGAGCTGCGTGCCCTTCACAACCCGGTCATCTCGGCCGACGGAGCGTGGATGGCCGCGGAGGAGCGTTCCCGTGGCGATGGGAACGTTCGCGTATGGTCGACGAAAGGCGATAAAACGTTCACCATTGAACGCGGACAGAACCCGCGCATCAGCAGTGACTCGCGTTGGGTGAGCGCTCTGCAGAAGCCGCCGCAGGTGGACTCAAAGACCGGCAAGCCGACGAACATACGAGCCGGCCAGACGCTGGTGTTGCTCGACACGAAGGATGGTTCGCGAA